>Ga0179591_1346793_pt1 | contig 18851 bp, 27 predicted proteins | sample CZOMad2_1_08_16f_FD_182891 | JGI IMG/M metagenome (GOLD analysis project Ga0179591, IMG submission 182891) | Vadose zone soil fungal communities from Angelo Coast Range Reserve, California, USA - CZOMad2_1_08_16fungal (PacBio error correction) | ecosystem: Environmental > Terrestrial > Soil >... | reverse complement strand
TTGGCAAAACACGAAATCGAGATCCCGTCACCCCCCGCCTTTTGTTTTCCCCACCAAACCCCTTTTTCTTTTGGTGGGATAACGGTTTGTTATTTCCAGCCTGGTGGCATCCTTTTGCGTTTCCAAGAAACCCCAATTTTGACCTTTTTTCCCCGGGGTCGTTGGCCAAAGCTTCCCTTTTTCCCCAAATCTCTCTCCAAGTAGTTTTTTTCACTTTTCCAGGGTCCACCTTGGTGACAGATGGCAGGTTCTTCCCTTTTAATTTTGTTTGTTGGTTTCTTTTGTGAATTCCTTTTTTGAAGATGATCGGACTTTTCACGGCTATTGAATTTACATTGATTCGAAAGGTCTTTCCTTTGCGAGCTTTTGTTCCTTTGGAATTCGCTCGCCCACCCCCCCACCCTTTTAAGGGTCCCCCCCCCCCCCACCCGGTGGCAACATTTCCGCCATTCTAGGCGCCGCGGTCGGTAATCGTACCTCCCTCACCCCTACGTACGATGCCGAAGTAACTTTCCTCAGCTTTTTTTTTTTTTCGGTCTTCTGTGTGTTTACTTTCCCATGGTGATGACCTTGTTTTCCAAGGAGCGTGCGTCCCATGGAAAACGGTTCTTTCCGTTGGGCCCGTTGGTAATTCCTCTGAATGAACCCATGTTTGGGCCATCGCTGTACATCTTGCTCGCAACCTGGCCGATTTTTTTTTCCCCCCTTTTATTCCTGCCTTTTTTGACGCCCCCACTTAATTCCACCTCTCTTTCAGGCCGTTTTTTCCAAGGAATGATCGGTTGTCCGCATTGGGTCTTTTCCCCCCCGCATTTCCAAAAATGACCATTAGGATGGACAGTCTCTCCTCCCCGGCGCCCTTATGGTTTTCCCCCCCGAATAGTCCCAAACGTAGTGGGTGGTGGGGGGTTCCCCTTGATATTGTTCGTCCAATTCCTCCCCCACCACCGGCTCCCAGAAAGCTCCTCCGTCTGTCCCTTTGAGAAGGGCTTCCCTTTTGGTTGTTCCCAATCATCTCTTCTGCTTCTTCTAGAGGGAAACCTTGCTCGGTCGTCCCACGTGCTTTTCCTCTGTGTAACTGGTTTTTTTCTCTTTTTCCCCTTTTTTTCAACAGCCAACATCTCTCAGGGGGTTCCTGGACCCTTTTTTTTTTCTTTTTTTCAGTTCGCGGCCTGACCGCTTCAACCCCCCGTCAGTTTCTTCAGCCTTTTTTTTTTCGGTCTTTCACACTTTAGGTTAAGTGTCGTTTCCCCCCATCAGCACCCCCTTTTTATGCTTTGGTGGAACCGTTGGGTAGTCTCCCTTGGTTTCTTGTCGAAAAAACTTTCTTCCCCCCCATGGAATGTCTCCCCCCTTCCTGCCACGTCTTGACCAAAAATTTCCCGTTGTGCTCGCGGGTTCCCCTGCCCGCCAAAGACCTTTTTTTTTTTCTGAGGAGTGCCCTTTCTTTTTTGCTTCTGTGCTTGTCCGCCCGTGTTTCAGTTTCAACGGCTTTACCCCTGCCCCCCTCGCGCGATCCTGGGCCTAGTTTTTTCCTCCCTCCCGGTGATGGGTGCCCCGATGGTTTCGTTCGCGACCTTTGTCTTTTTTTTTGTCCGGTATCTTCGGGGACCCCGAAGCCCCCCCACTTTCTGTGTTTTTCAGACACTTTGACGCTAGTGGGAAGTCTCTCGCGGGACCCGCCCCTGGGGTGTTCCTGAAGCAACCTTTCCCGGGAGGAGAATTAGTAAGTAGGGCGGAGATCTCTTCCATCAGACCACCACGTTCCGGGCCGTTCCAGTCGTTTCTTTTTTTTCCCCCCTTCTGCGGGCGACTCGTGCCTTTTTTTTCCGATCGGGGCGCCAACCTGCTGACAATCTCGACCACCCTTATTATATATGACCAACACACCCTGACCCCTTTTTCTTCCGTGGTCTAGAGGTCCCCGCGATCCTCCCCGAAGTTTCCCAATGTAGGCTTTTATCAGATAACCCTTAACCGCCCACGCCATTCCGATATCCCTTTTGTCGAACTCTTGTACACGCCTCCTCGCCTCGGTCCCCTTCGCACGTCCTGTTTGCTTTTGGATTTCCACCGGGCACCTGGTTTGTCGGGTTTTTTTTTTTTTTCCTACGCCAACTCGTTTGGTTTTTGATTTTTCCACCTCCCCCCGACGGTGCCCTTCCCCGAATGCCGAAATAAGTGATCCCCCTGTACTTCTCGCGCACACCACTTTCACACCCCACGGCTGGCACCTCCGGTGACTCTTTTTTTATACGAAAAGTCCCGGGAAGTGTCCCCTCCCTTTTGCCCCCGGTGTGGCAATAGCAACGCCCGTCAACCCATTTCTCGTTGCCAATTATTTGAGCTCGCCGCCCCCGTGGACCTTTCGCCAACCCCAGGACCCTTGTCGTTTCTCCTGGCGATTTTCTTTTTTCCCTATAAATTTCCCGAGGTTTTGGACACTCCCCCCTGGCGAACTCTCGTGGTTCGACCTTTCTCCCAAAAATGAAAAAGGGCCCCCCCCCCGGGGGGTTCCCCCTCTTTGTAGCGGAGGATCCTGGCCATACCCCACACACCTTTCTTTCCCTCTTCTAGAACGGCAACGTTTGAAAGGGTGCTTTTCGTCCCCCGCATACAGTATTTCCCCTTTCAATTGAGGTGTTTTTCTTTTTCCACACGGCTCCATTTCCCAAACGTTCATGGGAGGCCTTCGGCTCGATGTTTCGGGTTGGTCATTTCCTCACCGATGAAGGCCTTCTTGGAACCCTCCCCTGGAACCGTCTTTTTTTTCCCCCCCTTCGGGGCGGTAATAGTTGCTCCCCCCGTCCCCTTGCTCGTGTCTTTTCGGCTTGATTTTGCAATGTTAGTCTGCTACCAACCTTTCGGCATCCAGAATGCGAACATTTTTTTCCCGCACCATCCAGCCTGCCCCCAAACTTTCCTTCCTCCCGGGCGCCCCCCAGACACTGACACTGGATCGCTTTAGCTGTCGGGCCCTTTTTCTTTCTTGGAGTCTGCTTTTTCCTTTTTCCCTAAACCGGAATCGCTCCCCGGAGAACATGGACCTCGCATCTTTCCCCCTTGGAGCACGTTCATTCCACTCTTCTTTCGATCGCCCCACCCTCGCCTCCGGGCCCAAGAAGTTAAGGGTCTTGCCTATCCCATTGCCCCCTCCGAAGGTACCCCGGCCTAGACTCAATCGAGGTATTAAAGTTGATTTACGTAGCTAAGCCCATCTTTGTCTTCCCTTTGTCCATTCGAAACCCGGGTTGTCCCTCTCTAAGTTTTCCAGTACCCCCCTTCCTCGACCGCTTGCTTATCTCCGTAAATTTTTTGACTTCTTGGAGTTGCTCGCCCCCAAGTCACAATCCCCCCCTCTCAGTTAAGCTTTACGGCTTTTTTTTTCCGATTCATTGCCGATTCTAAAACGCGGCTTGATCTCCCCCCCCTTCCCAGTGGGAAAACCCGAACTTTTCCGGAGCTTGTACCATGCAACACCCCCCTCTTGACAACCGTCTTGCAAACGGCTGCCCCCTATTCCCCTTTTTTTCCCCTCCTCTTCCTTTGGTTGTTGAGAGTCCTTTCTCCTGGTTGCCCTGATGCTTTTCTTTACCCACAGCGCTCAAGTCTTTTTTCTTTCATCTTTCTTGCCGCCAGCGCGTTTTATCTTCATGAATGTGCGCCCCTTATCTCACCCCTTGGGTCTGTTTCCTTGGTGCGTTTTCCGCCCCAAGTAGAGATTTTTTTTTCTGCGGGGTTTTTGTGCCCGCTTTAGCCTTCTTCTGACCTTCTAGATGGGCCCTTCGACCCTGCAGCGTTTTCCTTTCCCCCCCGGACCCAACTTCCTTGGCGCCCCGACGGACTAAAACTGGTTTTCATACCGCGGACTGCACGGCCCCTTGGGTACCGTTTGAGGTTTGGGTGCGGTTGGGTGAATTTTCCCCCCTGTCCTTTCCCCCCTTGAAAAACGTTTTATCTGTCGCGGCACTCCGGCGACGATACCGGACACATGAAAGGCATTGGTCTTTTGGGGACCTCTCTCTTGCTCCTGACTTCTCTCCTATAGTATACCCGATTTTCCGTCTGGTCGCGGTACCCTTAATTTCTTTACCTCCTTTTCCAATGCGGAAATCGTGACGCGATCTTTTTCCAGGGTCTGAGCCCCCTGGTAGGAAGTGTCTGTTTGTCGTTGTGGTCTTAAATGTCAACCCCCCCCCCTCGTTCGGAAATTCGGCGACCGGAAGTTTGAGTTCTTTTTTCCCCCCTGAACCCCCCCTCCCCCTAAACAATAACCCCCCCTCTAGCCATCCGAGTGTGTCTGTCCCGTCTCCGATGAACCCTGCGAGATCTTTTGTCCCCCCTTTTTCAATAAGTACTTTATTTTGTGCTTGATAGGGCTTTTCCAGGAAATGTGCAGTTTCGTCCCCGAAAAACATTTTCCCCCCCCCCCCGGCGACCCTTCTTTTGAATGTTGCTGTAGAACGGGTTTTGAACCTTGACTTCGTAATTAATGTCCTTCCCCCTTGCCGGGGGTCGACCCGTTTCTGTCAAGCGCCTGTTTCTTCTCCGTTCGCAAACTCCAACCGGCGTTTCGAAACTTGGTTCTTCCAATATTGCCTTCGCACGCTTACCCGACATTTCTTTGCCTGTCGGGCTTCACCCCTTTTTTTTCTTTCGGTTACCCGGAACCACGAAGGAGTTCTTTCGTTTCATTGCTGGTCAAGGCCGGACGTGATATTCAGAGCTTCGCAGGGACAGACCCCCAGACAAAACCCTTGACAGAAACCTAAACAAGACAACTTTGCTTTGGGATGTTGCGGTAAGAGAGCTTTTTCCCCCCCTGACAACTCTGCCTTTTTTTTACCTTTTTCTTCATCCTTCACACTGGGGAGGACCGGGCTTTTCCAAAGTTCCCCCGGCGTCGTAGTAACCCCCTGCCTTCCCTCTGTTTCAATTTTATTTCGTTGGTCGATCCCCCTGGGATTCCGGGTATCTTTTTTTCCAGCTGGAGGGAAACTTTTTGACCGTTTTTCTGGGCGAGATTTTCAACCAAAAAGGCGGGGGATTACCGTCCTCCCCCCCCTTTTCCCTGTTTGTTGACAAATAAACCAATGTTCTTTTTCCGTCGACTTGTCAGGCGGAATCTGTGTTCAGTCTCGATTTCCTCACCTTGCTTGCGGGCTTTTCGGTGGTTAACGTAGATAATTATCTTCCCCTCGACATTGGTCTCTCGGTTAGGATAGTCCCGGCTTGCTGGGTTCAACCCCGCGTTTTTTTTGTCCCCCATGCTGTGTTTTCCCTCCTAAGATGCTTTTTTCTACGATTTTTTTTTTTTTTTTTTCATTTTTGCTTGCCTGTGATCGCTGACACGTAGCCCCCCATCTGACCCTCTCCTGTTATGGATGCCTGGTTTAAACCCGCCGGTGATATGGAGCCTTTTTTCTTTGCTATCACCTTTACTTTGACGAAATCCACCCCTTTTATTTAAGTTTCCCTTCCAGTTAGGCACTCCACTGCACCTCCTTCAGTGGATATGCAACTTTGTTTGGCCTTGACCTGAAAGGGACTCATCCCCCCGGCCACACCCCCCCCATTTCTGAATCCCCTTCAGGAGACAACTTTCCACTTCCAGGGCGAGGGAGGTTCCCCTCCCCTTCCGCAGATAGTCGGTTCAGGGCGTCCTCTCATGACAGAAACCGTCCACTCCCCCTCCAAAGCGAGCCTGCGCCCCCATATCACTCCAAAAACAGGTTCTTGAGGTTCTGATCCCTTCCCTCCCATTTTTCAACCTGGCCCCCTTTCGGCCCCCATTTCCTTTTTCGTTTCGCAACCTACATCTTTTATCCCCCGTTTCACAAGGAAACCATTAGCCCCCCCTGTAACTCCCCACTAAAACGAATTTTTTCAGGCCCGAAACACCCAAAACATCATTTTCCCCTCTCTGATGGAAAAGTTTGCCCTTCTTTTAAAGGGGACCTTCCTGAAATCCGAAAATTTCCCCAAAACCACCCCCAATTCGCTTTTGGCTTTTTCCTTCTCCTTCTCCTGGGTGGCCCCCCCTTTCAGAAGTTGACGGGCATCTTCTCCAGGGGTTTCACTTAGTAGAAGGCTCCCCAAGAACTTTCATGTTCCGCCCCCCCCAAACTTCCCACTTGATTGCCGCCTTAGGGGGACTGTTTTTTGCTTCCAAAAAACTCCCCCACTCCCTCAAGTCCCCACCCCCCTCTTCCAATGATTGCTTATCTGAGATATGACCCGCCACGGCGCTTGCCGTTCGGCTATTTGTTTTCCTCCCCATCCTTGGACTTCCCTTTGCCTGTCCTTATCGAATGTTGGAGCGAAAAAAGTCATTGGTCCTTCCCTGCCATCCAGATCCCCCCGTCCATGGGGGAGCGGACCCCCCAAAGCGACCTGGTTCCATTTCTCCTTGCCATTGGCCCTGACTTTTTCTTCGGATGTCTTTCCCTCTCGTACGGTCGCTCCCCCCCAAGAAGTTCGGGTTCTTCGTCTGCCACCCCCTCTGGACTTTTCCCCGGCCAACACGATTCCCCCCGCCGCGCCTGGTTCATTACTTCCCTGCCTTTACCAGTAGGGTGAAGAGTCTGGCCCCTTTTTCCTTAACGTCCGATCCCGTTCCTCGGGCCGCTTGCCTTAAAGTTGGGTCCCCCCGCAAAAGGTTTGGCCTGCGTCACTTCACAATTCACCTTGCCCTTTTCGATCTTTTTCTTCGTTACAACCCCAAGCCCTTCCGGAATCGTTTCAGAAAATTTTACACCCCACTGTGAGTTACATTTGAAGGCCCAGATGTCCCACTTTTTAAAACTTTGAAACTTCCCCAAAACTTCCCTTTTTATTTGATTTTTTCTGAGGAACTTTCGGTCCCTACCCCCCCCACGAGACTTGAACTTTTATTTCATTCACCCTGGTCATGGCCCATTCGCCCGTGAGTCCCCCTCCCCCCCTTTTTTTCCAGAAGAACCCCCCCCCCGCGGCTGGATTATTTATGGAGACTTTTCCCTCTTTTTTTGTATTTTTATTCTCTTTTCTCCTACTCCCCCCCCTGTTTTTTTTTTTCTCTGTAGTTTTTCCACCAAAAAGAACTTCTTTTCTCGCACTTCAGCTATCAGCCAAACCTTGTGTTTCTGGCACCCCAACCCCCCTTTCTCTTTGCGGGTCTTAATAACTTTTTTTTATTTTTCCCCCAAACTGGTGCATTGTCCCGGTTGGCGTTGACCCCCCAATTCCCGTTCATACTTCCTTGGGCTTTTTTCTTTCCACCAAAAAGCCGATCGAGTCCCCTTTTCGTCCGTGAGTTTTTGCATTTCCCAGGTTCCACCGTTGTGTCCCTCTTGAGTCCCTTCAGTACGCTGTTGTGGTTTTTCCCCATGAACCGTTTTTTTCCTTTTCTCCCGCCCCCTTTTTCTTGAGGTACATCTTGTGCTTTTTCCACCAGCATAGCAATTTGCTTTTTCCTTGTCTTTAAATTCTCTCGGCCCAAACTTGCTTCACCCCAACGTGACACCAACTTTCTGGCTCCCCATGGCGCTCCCCCTAACTTTTCGTTTTGTTTACTTCGTAAACGGACAATTTCAGTCTACCTACGTGTAAACACCTTCCGATTCTTTCAAGACTTGCGAGTTGTCGATATTGCTTTGCATTGGGCCTCCAAGGTGGCTGACGGGTTCTTTTCTTCCCTTATTGGGACCCCCCCCTTTGAGCACTTTGGGACGAGGAGTCCCTGAGGTCGTTCGCTTACACATTCATTTAGCCCCAATGGTCCCAAATAAAGGAATGGGTTTCCTCCTCCTGGTCTCTAGAACATGTGTGTGACTCCTTCTCAGCCGGGGCCATTCTGCGGACAACAAAATTAAGGGATGGCTATTTCTCCGCCATCTGCCGGGTTCCCCTGATCGCCCGGGCTGGCCGACACCCGGGCCGGACCCCTGGCGTGCTTCGATCCGGGAGGCATCCAACCGCAAAATCCCATTATGCTCTCAGGGGTTCTGCGGTTTTTCTTATTTTTTGGGCATTTCCCCCCCCCGGACCTTCCCGTCTCGTTTCTATCAGTGCAGGGTCGTCTAGGCGCGTGGAAAATCGCACTCTTAGAGTTCTGGTCGGATGTTCCCAACCCGTGCTCGTTGTACTGATTAGATTGTACTTGGCTGCCCACCCTCCACAATCTCTATTTGGTGGTTGTTTCCCGCCTGGGACACATTGACCCTCTTAAGACCTTGTTCAAAGATTTCACTCCAGGTCTGAAAGAGATTCATTCCTTTTTTCGTTGTACGTGACCACCCGTTTTATGTGAGTCCAAGGGTTGATCAGCACCCCCCCAGTTTTTGGCTGGAATTTTCTTTCGCGCGCAGCTGTCTTGCGCCACTCCCCCCCATGTCAGTCCCAAAGACCGGGCCCTCTTAAAAAAACAAAAAACTTCCCCCCCTGTGGAGAGAGCTGTTTTCCAGCCCACTAACCTTTGGCTTGGATAGGTCTTGGGCAAGGGGGCTCCTTTTGTGCTTGGAGCGTTATATTTTCTGGAATTCAACATTGTGCTTCCCATGTCCCACCCTGCTATCTCTCTTTTAGTCACCGTAGATCCCCCCGGGGAGGAGCCCGATGTGAGTAGCTTCCCCATGGTTTTTTTCCTACCTCCCGGGCGCAAGGCCAAACCCCCCCCCTTTTGACTCAAAATTCTCCGAGTTAGGGTTGCTTCTCGACTGACGCAAACTCATCTGGCGAACTCCCCCTCACGGACCTTAACTCTTGGTCGGGGCCGTTCCGGTCAAGGACGCTTGTAACCATCTCTATGGCTCTCGTTCGCGCTTCACATTTTTTTCCCCCTGAAAATTGCCCCCCCCCCTCGCCCTTTTCCTATTCAAAACGAAATTTTTTTCTCGTTCCCGTGGGGGTACGTGCAGCGAGATACCTCTTGGGCTCCCCAATGTAGATTTTTCTCTTCTGAGAAGGTCACTCAGACGCTATCCCCCCTTTTTTTGAAAACCCCTTCCCCAACATAGGAGGGTTACCCATTCCATGGACCCATACTCCTCCCACTCGACGGACCCCCAAGGACAGTGGAGTTTGCTCTTTTTTTTTGTTTTCCTTTTTGTCAACAGGCCCAACATTTTTTTTCGCGGTCCCGTTTGTCCTGCCTTTTTCCAGTCTCTCGGGAACCCTTCATGCCTTTTGGTTCCCCCTTTACCCTTTCCGACCCTTGCCTGACCCCCCCCCCCTCACTCCATTCTCGACAAACTCCCCACAAAGGCACACCTGAGACTTGGATTTAAACCCTCCCTGCGGCGAATTCCCCTGATTTTGACTCATGATTTTTTTCCCCACCCGTGTCAAAACCAGCCCTATTCAACTCTTTATTTTCTGGGGCTTTTTGCTTCCGGAGACCTTTCGCCACCCCCAACGATTTGTTCGGTTTCTCGTCCCCCCTAGATCGTCAAGTTCCACGGTCTGTCATGGGCTTTTTACCCCCAGCAATCAGAACACTGGTTCCGCGTCGAAGGTTTTCTTTTTTCATGAGGGGTTTCCTACCTTTTTTTATTCAGCGGCGAACGCCCTCCTACCCCCCAACGTTCCCCTTCTTCCCCTACGCCCCCAAAGAAACGTCGCCGCTGGGACCCCGTTTTTCCCTTCCCCCCGGACATATACCTAATTATCCAGTCCTTTCAATTGCTCTCCTCACCCCTTCTCCCCCTTCATCTTTTGCGGAGGCCGTTCCTTTTTTTTCTGGAGCTGGATTGCCTCAGTTTTCCTTTAAGCAAACGTGTCCCCGCCCCCCACTGAATTGCCTGATAACTTTAACATGAAAACACATCTTCGGTTTTCCTCCTAGGCCCCTATTCATGACCACGAGAGTTGGGATGGCGGATCTTTCGTGTTTTTTGTTTTCGGCCCTCCCGTTTCCCCAGCGGAATGACAACCTCTTTCCCCTACCATTCACGTCCGTTTTTCCCCCAACGAATTCATTTCCCTTTTTTTGCTCTAAACGATGTCGTAAGATTTGTCGACTTTACTCTTTTTCCTAACCGTAGTCCACAACCCCTTTCCTCGATAAGTCTGGACATAGGAGGCGCTCTCCCCCCCCCTTCCCCTGATACTTTTTTTTTTCCCCTCGATTTCCCCATCGGTTTGCTATTGCAAGAGTCGCTTCCCATAAGCCAAATTCCCGTCCGTACCCATTCCCTGACGACGAATTTCCTCCTCCAAGTAAGGTCTTCTTTTTTGCCCGCATCTTTGTGTTTCGCTGAATTTTAAAGTGGACCATATACTGGTCGACCCGTACCCTTGACCTCTCCCCGCTTCGCCGGTGCAAACCGTTCCCTTCAGTGGGGGCTTTTTTGCCCCCCCCAATTCCCGTGTACCGCGTCGACTAAGGAAGATCCGTCGAAACGTCCCGCCCGTCACCGCTCTATGTCTCCCACCCCCCCCGCAACTTGCGAGATGTTTCCATGCACATACCCCATCCCCCGGCACCCCGCTGATTTCTCTTCCCCCTCCAACCTCCCCTTTTTGTTGTTTTCGGTATCTAGAGTGAAGGTTGTTCTTGGTATCCCTTTTTGCATTTATCGTCTCGAAAAGTTCGTTCCTCCTTTATTTGCTTGCCTCCCAACGCATTCTTTTTTCTAGGTCATGAATGGTTCCTTCCCACCCAGCGTTTCCTACACTTGAGTTTTGTGGTTACTTGGGCGGAGTCCAACTTCTAGATTGCTAGAGTTCAGAACGCTTCGACCTATTCACTGGGGTCGCCTTCAGATGCGATTTTTTTTTCGCTGCCCCTGCCCTTTACCAAACCCACCTATGGACCGCCCGGAGTCCCCTTTGTCTGAAATACCGCAGGACTTTTAGGCTAGGACCCCCTCTTTGTTTAACTCAGGTCACCGGCTTGGTATTGCTTATTCTTTATGGCTTGGCCGAACCTGTATGCCCCGCCCATCGTGTTCTGCCGTATCGATCGGAAAAACTCCCTTTCTCCTTTTCACCTCGACTGCTTCGCCTGAGTTCTATTGCCGATCGGTTATGTTTCGCGCCCAAAGCATTCCCCGCGGTGGCCCCCCCCTGCGGGGACCCTTTGCTCGACATGATCGTTTTCCGTGTCGGCCTTTTTCGGAAAAGGGTAGGGTTTGACTTTTTTTATGGAGGGAAATTTTCGACCATTGGCTCTGTAAGGTTGTTTTCCCTTTTGCCCCCTGGCGGTTTTTCCCCCCCTGAAAGCGCCCCCCCTCACCATCACTGTCCCTGCTCGGTTGAGCCCCCTCTACTGCACAGTTGTTTTTTTGTTGGCATCGTTCCCGAGGGGCCCTACTCTTAGGTTCTTTTTCTTTCGGACATGAAAATGGTCTCCAAACCCTGGGAGTCATCGGAGTTTCTTTCCCCTGGCCAGTTGAGAAGTTGGACCCTTCACACCTCAAATCTCGATAACTCTCTCTCACCGGGGGTTGAAGTAATACTGCCCTTCTCCGAAGTCCTCGGTTTCTAGTCCTGAAAAATGAACGCTTTTAACTTTTTTTTTGGGGTCTTTATTTACCACTTCTCATTTTTTTTTCAAGATAAATATTCCTGACCCGTCTTTTTTCTTTTGGCCTCATTTGGACAAGGGCCCACCCACCCCCTTCCCAACGGCAAACAAAGGAGCGGCCAACTGAAGTTCGCTTTCTTCCCATTTCTCGAAAGTTCATTATTCCCCGAGCTTCTTTAGCCTGTTGAAGAATCTCCCAGAAGAACCACGACCCAAATTCCCCTGGCTGAAGGCTTTAGTCGTCTCAATCGTTTCCCCCTCTGATTTGTTGACCGTCCTTTGCTTGGAAGCCCCCCCCCCTGGTCTTCTCTTACTTTTTTAATTACCAGCGATTTTCGTCAACCCCGTCTCGCGGGTTCCAACTTTGGTTCTTTGGTTTCGCGTCTCCATGAGCATGATCGTTTTTTTTCTTGCGGCAGGTTTCAACTACCCATTTTTACCGGCCCTGGATTGCAGATGGACGTTTACCCAACTCTGCGGGGCCCTTCTCTCCCCTCTTTCCCCTTCTGCTAAAAAACATTTTTGCCCCCTGTTTCATCAACCAGCGACGCCACTTCCTATGGTGGTGCTATGAGCTTTTTTTAACCCGCGGAGACTTTGTTCCCGAAATTTCTACGTCTTGTTCTCTTTTCCCGGTTCCCCCCCCGTTATCTCCTTCCCCTTCGGAATTCTTTTTTTTTTGATGTATCCGACGATGCTGGCCTGGAGGGGGGTTCCCCCTCTACCCCTCGTTCGGTTTCCCCTTCCTTTAGGAAGTTGTCGGATTTTTTTTCCCCCCCCCTCAGTGCGGCATGTGCATAGCGCACCTGAATGATCGCCCCTCGTGGCCCCTGTTTCCAAGCGTTTCTTTTTTCATGGCAACGGCCCCCCGGCTTAGATCTGTTGACTGTTGATGCTCGCCCTCCTTTGACCTGGAATTTCGCCCCCCTTTTCGTTTGATTTCGGCCGTCTTCGGATGACTTCTCCTGAAACTTTCCCCCCCGGAAAAGTGATCTTCTGAACCGGGCAGTGGTTGTAGAAACCCGTGTTTCCCTATGACGTCTTACCGGTAACCACGCATTTTTTTTAGCGACCTACAATTCGGCTACCCGCCCGGAGGCGTGGCTTCCCCGGTTGGGGGGACTCCCATTGGAGCGATCGCCCCGTTCGCCGGGGACTCCCCGGTTGAAATTGAAGTCCAACGACCCCCGATCCCCCACACGCACTACCCCTTCCCTTGCGCGCGCTCCAGGCCAACACATGTTTCGGTCGTTGGATAACTGTTTCACCGCGGCACGGAGCGTTAATGTCTTGTTTCGCAAGACCCGTTTTGATACTAAACCACATTTTTCGAAAACCTCCCAATCTGTGGGGACTGTCCTTGTAAATTTTCCCCCCTACCCCAATATACCCAACTTTTTTCTAAAGGCCCACAAATAATTTCCTATGGCTGGATTTGCACTCCCCCCGGGTTTATTTCCCCCTTTCTATGAAACTTTCCCTGAAATTTCGGCGAACCACACATGAGCTTGCGGGTACGTACACCCTTCCCCATGAACGATCCGTTCCTCCGCTCCATCCCCCCCCCAGAAGAAGGATCCTTCCTCCTTCAGCCTTAAGATACGGTCCATGATACTTTTTTTTCCTGACAAAACCCTCAGTTTCCCCGGGGGGGGCAAGTTGGGTGTGGTTGGTTTTTTTCCCAAAAACACCCCTCCCCAACGCACGTCCCCCCAAAAATGCAGATTATCATTTTTTATTTGGCCTTGTGGCCCCTCTCTTCCTCCTCGGTTTCCTTTCTGCGGTCAGGCTGATTTCGGTGCCCCTTCTTCTTTATAGATAATCTCTTCCAGCGGACGGTTCGAACCGTTGAGGATCCATTTCATGTCTTGTTCGCACTTCCCCGCCACCCTCGGCCGGGTCTGCATGGTACCAAGCGTGTGACATTGCGTGATTTCTTTTTGGAAAATTTGTTCTTTTTCCCGCGCCCCCTTCTTTGAATCCCGGCCCCTCCGGATCCCCAGTCCTGTTGAGGGTCGTCACTTCCACTTTTGGTCCACCTTTTTTCCCCCCCCCCAGGCCAAACAAATTCTCAGACTGGCTTCCCAGGTATAATGGTTACGTTTTTAACCCTTCCTTTTTGGAATTTCGTTTTTTCGGTACGAGTTACCTTCCCTTCTTTTGTAGTTTGGCCTCTGTTGGCCTTGCTTTGCGGAATTCAACCCTTTTTGTTGAGGGCAAAGGCACGTTTTTTTCCTCCCTCCCTACAGTCACCCCGAACCACTCACTGGTAAACACCTTTGGGCATAAATGTTTACTCCGCCCTAGCCGTTTTTATTTTTTTTTTTTCCTATTCATTTCGTTCGACCTCCCCCACCCAACACTGCGTTGGACCCTTCCTCCCTCGGTCCCTTGGAAAAACATTGTACCACGGAAATTCCCCCCCCCCCCCTTCCTGTGTTCCGAGTTTTCCCCTTTTTTTTTCAGGGATCCTCTCTGCCACTGAACACACGAGCTTGCCACAGCACGAATTCCTGTTTGCCGCCAGCATCCCCAGAGTGCTGGCAAATAAACCCTTCTCCCCCCCCCCCGCCACAAGTGATACTTTTTTGTGGCCCCGAGGAACCCCCGGGAGGCATAGCTTTCCTTTGCGATCATCGATTTTTTGTTTATCCTCTCTCTTCCCCCCCTCCCCCCTCCCGGTTGTGGTTGTGTCTTCGAGACGACGACCAACTCCCCCAAAACCCCACCTCGATCAAGCCACGGTCACCCCCCCACCTCTACCCCCACACCACACCTACCCCCCCGATTCCCTCCCTTTTCCCTTCCCCCACTCCCACCTCCCCACCAGCGAAGTTTCCGGAACAACTACGAGAGCCTCCGCCTTCCCCCGGGGCTCTGCGTCCGACAACCCACCCTGAGATGGCGGGCTTTTCTCTCTACTCATCAGCTGCGTCTTTAACGGGTATTTCCGCTTTGGCGGGTGGGTGACAATAACCCCCCTGTTTCCTCTTCTCGTTGGGTTGTGTTTTCCCGAGGAGTCTGCATTCCCCCTATCGACCTTTTCTCCAACGTATTTTTTTCCCAAACTCAGGTTTCCAACGGTTTGACCTTCTGTGTCGGGCCTTCATTTCCAAAGTGGTTTTTGTCTAAGGCTTTCCCCCTCTGTTGCCCAATTTCTCCCTGACTCCCGTCACGCACCAGGCTATCTACCTTATTGATGCCCTTTCTGCATTGCGGATATCGGGCTCATGTTCATGTGCAGAGCCCTGGTTAATGTCGTTGTCCTTCCCCCCCCCCGTCATTTTTGCTGAATCGGCGTCCCGTCTTGGCCCCGCCTTTCGTAACCGTTGCGGTCCCCGTTCTTCCAAACCCTTTCCTACTTTTTGGTTCCAACGTGCCGCTTTTTCTTATAGTCCTGACGTCCATGAGGTTGCCGCCATTTCCACATGATATTGGTCTTTCTGGAACCCCTTTTTGGATCGCCCATACTTTTCTTCTTTGGATCCCTCTTTCTAGGTACCCTGGAACAGAGCTTTCGCCTCTGCTCAAGTTCGCTTTCATGAGAACTGCCCCTCCTCAAACTTTTCATCGTTTTGCTCGCACCACTTTTCCCCGCCTGTTGGGGCTCTCTGGTCGAGGCTTGACGAACCAACACCAGTTTCTTTCCTTGAGGCTTCTTCCCGTTTATTTGACTTCTGATCCGGATGGCCCCGGTCCTCCCTCCGCCTAGCTTCCTTTTTTCCCCCTTCAGAGAGAGACCTCGCAGAATGTACCCCCGTACGCAAATAGCATTCGGGGGTTTGTCGTTTAGTTCTGTGATCTTGACTGCCCCCCACCCCACGACTACCCCTCTCAAAGCTTTTCATCAGTTTTGAAGCTGTAGATGGCCTTTTCCTGAACTCCATGAGGGGGCTGGCGCCCCCTCCGTTTCTCTAGATTGTACCCAATGGGTCTTCCACAGGTTCGCTGAATTGCTTACTGGAACCCCCCCGTCTATTCTTTGGTTTTTCCCTCCGTTTGAACTTGTCGATATTTTTCTTTGATGACCAGCTTTTCCCCCCCTCCGGCCAGAACGATTTCTCGTGTGCCTTCTTCCCAACCTTTTCTGTTGATCTCGTGAGTTCCAACTTTGGCTAAGCCCCCCCTTTTCTTTCTTTGGGACGTTTCTTTTGGAGGGACGCGCTGTCTTCGACCTCCCTTTTAAATCCCCCCGCCGGGTTTGGCCCCCTGTGAAAAAACCCCCCGGTTGCGCGACCGTCTGCCCCCCCCACCGTTTTTTTAAGGCGCATTCCTGCTTAATTGTCTTTTCCCTTCCCGTTCTTGGAACCTTTTTTCCAAGGGTCCCCTTCCACTTGACGTTCTAGCGATGAGGTCCGTCCCCTACTGTGGAGGTTAGCTTCCTTTGGTGCCCTTTCGACCTTTCTTTTCGCCCTTCTTTTTTCTTTTACTTTTCACGACTGCCGTGTTTTCTGCCCAAACCACCAGGTTTTCCCGCTCTCGTTCATGGCCTCCCACCCCCCCCCCCACCGCTTCAGAGCCCCCTTCAAGGGAGGGCCATTGAATCCGTACCCTCATCTATATACAACTTTCCATCCCGACACCGCTTCCTACCATTTTTTCTCTCTTGGGAAAAGTCTTTTTTTCGGGCTATTGTCCCCCGTGCTATTCTCCAATTGCCCTAAAAATGGGCCAATTTCCCCCAAGTTTGCCCCCCCAAACAGCTTTGGTCCTCCCCCCAACGGCCTCCAGGCCGTTTCCTAAAATCCTTCGTAGCAATGTCCGTTTTTCTTAGATCTTTCCCCCCCCTCCGACATGGGAAGCGCCTCTTCTTTTTCAAGAGTGATCTTGGGCCTTAAAATTTTCCACCCTCCATCCGTCCCTTTTGTGGCTCTTTTCCCCACCCCTTTACCTTTGAGGCTTTTTTATTTTCCCTTGGGGCCCCCCAATGGGTCTGGATTTCCTTAACCCCTGTTGTTTGAGATCTTTTCCTTTTCCCCCTGCCGGAAAACCTTCCCTTCATGCTTGCTTTTCCGCAGTTCATTACCAGCTATCCTCGCACCCCCCTAACAAAATGTTTTTTTTTGACCCCCGCGATCTGCCCTCCTCACACGGAAGAGGAGTTTGACAGTCCCCTTTCCCCAAAGGTGGCAAATCCTGATGAACACCTGTCGCCTCTGTCACAATTTTCCCCCCAGCTTTTTTTCCACAAGCTTTCCCCCTGTCGACCCCTTTCTCTTTCTCTAACCCCTCCCGACAAACACTTCTTTCCGTTTCTACCGGCCCGCTCCTTTCTCCATCTCACCTTGTCTGTACTTTTGAAAGCTTTTTTTTTTCCCCCAGCTTTGGTTCAGGCTTGATTTCGTGGGCCTCTTTCCTTTGTGGCTTAAGTCTCCTATGTCTACGGCGAGACTTGCCCCGCATACCCCACCCCCACTTTTTCCCCCCTGTCTCTCTTCAAGCACTCCCCCTCCTTTCAATGACTTCTAAAAATTTCCCTGAATACATCCCCGAATTCTTTTCCTTGTGTTGAAGGTTCCCTCCCCCTCAACGGGTTTCCCTGGGCGCCCGAGGAGTCTTGGTTCACTTCTGGAATGCCTCAAGCCGATAAATACCTCGTGCCCGCAACCCGGACCCTCCTTTCAATTGACACATCTTTCGCGGTTTCCCTCCCCGAGCGGCCATTGATTCAGCCCCCACGCTCTTTTTTGTATTTTCCTTGATCCCTTTCTCTTTTGCCATGTCCCGTTTTCGGTTCTTCTTCCAAACGTTCCGGTCGGATCCCATGGGAAGCACCCCCCATCGGTTCACCGTCCCATCCGTAAAAAACAAAGACTTTCCTCCCGGGTCTCCCCCCTGAAAGGGGACCAACCCCTTGATCGCGTCCCATCGGTTTGTCGCCTTCTTCTTCTCCTGCTTTCCGTCGAAAATCCCCTTTGCCTTTATCCATCTTCCTCTTGAGAGTTTTGAGCCCCCCCCCCCTTTCTGATCAGCCCCTCTACCCTTTTTCCGGGTACCTTCTCTCAACCATATCTTTGTGCCTCCCTTTTTTTGGCAAGCTTTTTTTCCGGCTGGCCAATTAGCCCTGCACCCACGGTAACTTGGCCTGGTGCTTTTTCTCCTGACGTTCTTCACCCACCCATTTTGAATAAGTATTGACACCCCATCTTTTTTTCCTTTGCTTCATCGAAACCCCGTTGTTTGCCCATTATCCTTTTCTTACCTTCCGGCTCCCAGTCTGCGCCCCCCCTTTTCTTTTGGATTTCTGGATGCCCAAGTCACATCCCCCCCCCCCCCTTCTTCTTGGAAATAAAGTCTAGGTTAGACATATTCCCCTATCCCCTTCAAAGGGCTGGCTTTCTCAATGTCTGTTAACTCACACTTCAAATTGGACCTTGATCCGCTTTCCCTCCAAACCCCCCTCAACAATCCCCCCCTTCCCCTCTGTATCTCTTTTCCCTCCCGGTTCTTTTTCTTGGTTTGGTTGTTTGATGGCGAGCAGCCCTTTTCGTGGCCTTTTCTGGTTGCATAACCCCCCCCATAGTCGGCTGAGTACGTACATCTCCCTTCGTTAAAGACCACAAGCTTTTTGGATACTTCTTACTGGCGCCCCCCTTTTCTTCCCCTGTTGGTGGATTTTTGCCTTTTCCTCCAAATGAGTCCCTGGCTCGTCTTGCCCGCTTCGTTCTTACCTTGGTGCTTCCTACTCTGTTTCACACTCCTGACTGCAGCCCGTAGGGCCCAAACACCCTTACGGGGCTCGAAGACCCACAATTTTTTGAACTTTTCAAGTACGGCTTCCGGGGTCCCCCTTCTCTTGTACAAAGTGGGGTTCCACTTTGATGTTGATATGGCCTCACCTGGCCCTCGTGCCCTTCGGTGCCCTCGACTTTCGTTCTTCGCCGGACCTTTTGACAGCGGTCTTTCTGGTAGCAGGGGAAGCTTAGAACCGAGGTCTTCATGCCTTTTCGGTTCGTTGCACGCATTCTCACTTCGTTTCACGGTCACCAGCTTACCCCAGCGTTGACTTTGTTTTTTATTCGTTCTCCGGCCTTTGAAAGATGATGTTCGGGTATATGTTGTTCACTTCTTTTTCCCCCGGAAGGTTACGATACCGAACCCCCTTTCTAAACCGTTGTCTTTTCGACCAGAAATTCAGTTTCCCGTTCGGCCCAAGTCGACGCTCGGCTGCTAACCGTCCCATTTTAACTTGACTTGCCTGTTCCACTTGGAGGATGAGGGGAACAATTTCCCGTTGGGACGGGACACTTATTGGGAGATTGCGAGGGAACTGGAAAGCAATCAAACACAAACAATGTGTCAGCGCCTGAGTTTGAGCCCTGGACGGCCGACCTCTTAGCGAGTG
>Ga0179591_1260787_pt1 | contig 18851 bp, 19 predicted proteins | sample CZOMad2_1_08_16f_FD_182891 | JGI IMG/M metagenome (GOLD analysis project Ga0179591, IMG submission 182891) | Vadose zone soil fungal communities from Angelo Coast Range Reserve, California, USA - CZOMad2_1_08_16fungal (PacBio error correction) | ecosystem: Environmental > Terrestrial > Soil >... | reverse complement strand
CACCGGTTCGAGCGTCATGCCTGGGAAGCCAGTTTTAAGCGGAAGTCTCATTACCGCTTGAGCGGTCCTAGCCTCCCGAACTCGTCACTCTCCCCCAAACCGACGTAGTCATCGATCGAATATCCCTTCCCGTAACTCCTTTACCTGCCCTCCGGACGATGTTTGGTCTATGAATGCGCTCACGCTAACGTTCCCTCCTCTCATCACGTAACCCCTTTTTCGCCTTGGCCCCTTTCTGAACTTTCTTGAGCTGCTGTAGATGCTCTTTCCTCACACTCCTTACCTTCATTCTCTAGGAGGTCTCCCCCGAGAGCACTTCGCCCTTAGGTTTCGTCAATATACCGAGAAGCCAGAGAGTCCCTAGGCTCCGGCCTCTCCATATTCGAACCATACTAGTCTAGCAGTGCCCAGAAGATGATCGCTCCCGCCATTTCTTCCCTTCTGGAGTCTGGAAAATCTTTTCTCACCCCCTCCGATGTCTTTTTTCCAACTTTCCCACCCTCATCAACTTCCCCACTAAATGAAGTGGAGACAAGCGGTAGGATCCCTTAGTCGCAATCTTTATACTTTTCCATCTCCTTTGGTTTCTCTATCGTCCCTACGACCCTTTTTTTCGTTTTAGTGGCGCACCGTGTTCTACTTTATAATTCCTCGGTTACTACTAAGTGCTCTCCTCCAGGTGGCGAATCCTCTCAGATTGATAGAGTCCTCGGCTGATTTCTTCGCATTCCCCCTCGGACCCCTAGCAGAGAAATTGTAAGGGTATCCGGAAAACGAACACCCCTTTCCGCAGGAGACGCCACTCGAAGAGAGGACGGCGCACGAGCTTTTTCCCTCTACAATCCATCTCCCAAGCAGCTGGACGAAGACGGCATGCCCTTCGTCAGAGTTCTTCGCGAGTTCGCTGATCGAATCGCAAGAGACTCACAGGGGACATGTGCTGCGAAATGATTCCCTTATTCGTTAGGTCTTTAGAGAGTCCTCTCTTCTGGCTTCCCAGAAGACCATGCGTGGCGTTGAAGTCTCTCAGCGCTTCCTCGTCCCCGGTGTCTTATGATCTAGAACGCCTCGCGGCGGCCCTGGCGGCTAAACGGAAGCCCTTTAACTCCCCGCTTCCCTGGGGCTCAGGTTGCTCCGGCCGAGCCCTCTGCAGCCCCCCTCAGTAGGATAGAGGACCCAGTGCTTTTTTTCGTCCTTGATCAGCAGGCCTCGAGTCCGTCCCTCTTATAGAAGCAACAGGGGCTTGTGAAATTCCCTCTTTTCTTCTTTTCTTTTTCTTCGAACCACCCTGTGCCCCCCCCCGTACAGTCCTTTCGCAAGATCTATCTCAGATCGAGCTCCTCCACTCCCCCATCCCCCCCCGACCTTGTTTTAGGTTCTTAACCCGCGAGCAAGGACCCACGATCTCGCAGTACTCTCTCTTCTCCCTGCATTCTCCCAGAGTAACTCTTCTTTTTGATAACTGTCATTTTCGACTTCCTTGCACCGGCTCACCCTTAAAAGCAACTTTTATCAGTTCTTTTTACTCGAAGGTCTCTACCTTGTTAACTACTTCTGCCTCTCCTTTTTCCCCCGGGACTTCTTCGTTTCCCGTGAATATAAGGTGTTACTTCTTCCTTTCCTCTCTTCTCTTCCTTTTTTAAGAGTGCTTCTACCCTACTCTCTCCCTCGCACTTCGATACCCTTTTTTTAAATCATGTTGTTGATTATATCTCCCTGTTTGTCCGCTTTTTCATGTCTATACTCTTCCAAATTTATCGCCATAGGTTGTTACCTTCTCTCCATCCAGGTTCTCCGTTACCCCGGGGGCTTTCCCCTCCCTTCTACCCCCCTTTTCCAGTTTATTCTCATGAACCCTGCGCCTTAACTACCAATCGTTCTCACTTTACTTTCCGACCCTTACTTTCATTCAAACTGCCCTTCCTTGGAAACTTCCCCTTCCTACTGGATCCCCCGCCCCGGGAATCGGCACCCGTTCGGCTTCCAGCTAAGACCCCTTTTTTCTGCCCACCTCCTTATACCATTAGAAATTTCCAGCTGTAAAAAGGTTGAGACGATCTGGACGCGGAGGCTTGACGAGACCTTGTCGTCCCTGCCTGCTTCGGCTAGCACAAGACTGGTGCTTCGCCGTTTGGAGAGTTCCCTCTCGCGATCATTTTGAACTCACATTTCCTTTCTCTCGCCACTGACGGGTCATCCAGGCCGGTTCACCTTCCTGCCTTGGTGAGCCTCTCATTTCCTCTTGCCTCGGGTCCAAATAGAGGCCCCTCATCGCCAATGGACTTTCCTTCTGAGCATTCGCCACCAAGCTTTCTCCCCAGCCCCCCTTTTTTTGAGACCAAGCGAAACTTTTTCCCTGCCTCCATTCGATGAGTCCCCCCTTTTTCCGGAGCATTTAAGCCCTTTAAAGGGAAGCGATGAGGCCCCTTTCAACTTCCTCTTGAAAGGAGCCCCTTCCCCCGATGCGGTCCCCCCCGCACTTAGGACGTCTCGCGATATCGAGCCAGCGGATCAACCTTCACCTTCCCTTTTGGCACCCTCTTCATCCTTTTCTAACCGTTTCCCTCCGCCTCCAGACCTCTTATCTTTTTTTTCTCATACTCTGGGTAGGAGATAAACACCGCTTTTTTTCGAGCTCTAAAGTTCGCGCCCCTCCCCCCCTAACTTCTTTTTCTTTCTGACCTTGAAGGGATCCTTATTCTTCTAGTTTTCCCCCTGAGCAGACCGCCGGCAAGGGACAGACCCGAAAGTCTAGTCATCTTTCTATTTTTTCTTCCTTTTCCCCCCTTTCTGTTGGCTCCCGATCCTTGGTCGCTGTTATGAACCTGACTCTATGATCTCCTCCTCATGTCCCTCTTCTGAATACCTCGTCACCAGTTCCTCTTTTTCCATGTTATAAAGCGGCTGTGTTTATCTCCCGTCCTTTTTATTGTCTTCGCTTTCCCTCCTCCTTCTTCCCCTTTTTTTTGGAACGCGCTGGAAAGCCTGCCCCTCCACAATAACTGCATTGCCTCGCTCAGTCCATCCTTCGGTTTTCCACGGTGGACCTCTCTCGATCCTCAGTTGGTAAGTTGCGTGATTATAAATCCCATCCCCACGTCCTCCTCTCCAGTTTTGACTATCCGAAGGACACTGACCCCCAATAACACTCCTCCTTCCTATCTTCCTCTGTGGACCAGATTCTTCCTATGGTTTGCACGATCCCACCACCGTAAACAACTTTCATAAGCTTCTCCTCTCCTTCATTATCACAAGATTTTCGTCAGGAATCATCTTCCAGTTTAGTTATACGCCCCCTTTCTATTCCCTGAATCTTCCTCTTTCTTAGATGACCCGCCTGGGCCTTGTTGGGAGGTGGCTTCCCCTTTTCTTTCCCTATTTTGTCATTTTCTGTTTCTCCCTCTCTACGGGTAGTCTCCCGGATTTTTTTCAGGATGGCCTGTGGATCCCGTGATTTAATCCTCCCCCTTTATCCCGCTCTTCCACATCCCCCCCCCCCTCCTTTTCAGGCTCCAACACATGAGTTTCCCTCCCCCTTCCTCTTTTAGTTTTCTTTTACGACTTCTTTCAGCCTCCAGCGATCTCCTTTAAAAAATGCCCGCCAGCCAGGCTTTCTCCCCCCTACCCCCTCTCCGGACCGCTCCCTGATCTTGGCCCCTTTAGATCCCCCTAAGTATTTTTTTAACCAGACTGTCCCTTGACTTTTCCATCGATCCGTTTTTCCCCTCATGGCGACGTGAACCTCCTTCGACTTCTTTATGGGAGCATGCCCTTTCCCCCAGATTTTTTCCATAATTTCTCAGCCCTTGTTGAGGGCCTACCCGGTCGGGGTCTCCTCCTAGTCTCTCCCAATTTTCTCTCGCTTTCCGAGTTGCTTTCTATTCAAGCTTCCCCCCCTTCTGAGCATTTTCCAGAGGGCTGGCAAAAACAGGTCATGTTTCCCTTCGTTCTCTCAGATTTTCAGGCCTTCTCGATCAATGGCCCTTCTTTAAGCGAGCTAGACCTCCGGGAGGGATCTCCTCCCAACCCTTCTCTCCCTTCGGTCTCTTCCCTATTTCGAGTATTGGCCTGGATTCCCTGGTGATTCTCTAAGCGCCTGCTCTACCTCCCCGACTTACCACACTTTGTCGTAGCAGTAGAATTCTTTAGATTCCTCGTCTAACAGTCAGGTTTTTTTGGTACTCGCATACGATTCGATCAACGAGAATCCCTCCTCTTTCTCCCATCCCTATATTCCTCTCCAGGTCGGTCTTAAAATATCTAAATGATCTTCAATCTCTACTCCCAGTCCTTTCTTTGTCGCTATTTGATTTCCCCGGAGTGCCAAGAATTTACGTAATAGCTTCTACAGTCTCTCCTTTCCTTTTCTTCTTGGCGTTTTCTTTGTTTTTTGGTTGTTTTTTTTGGTCAAAGAAGGCGCCTTCCCTCTTTTTCTGGACTCCTTTTTATTTTTCTAGCATAACTGCCCTGGGAGCGCCTCCGGGATGCGATCCATAGCGTAGTCGTCCCTTCCTCCCCCCCCCTGACCCCCCCTTTCTCCATCCTCATCACCTCTCTCGATCCCCCTTTCTTCCTCTTTCCACTACGTTTGTTTGATATAATAGATTTGCTCCCCATCCCATCTTTGCTCCTTCTGGGTAGAGTCTTGAACACTTTTTCACAGCCTCTCATCGGGGTATGACCCCCCTTGAATTGCCTTAGCCCTCCCCTCTGACCTCTTCTCGGACTACGAGAGATTCACTTGGGACTCACTCAGATCCTCTCCTTTTCGACCCTTTACCCTCGAGAACTTTCCCTCTACCGTGAAGAGAGTACTCGAGTGAGTAACTCCTACACTGCCTTTGCGGCACTCCTACACTCGCGCCACCGCGACCGCAGGGTACCCCCTTCTGTTTGATTCACTTTTATCCCCCTTAGGAGCATAGTGGCCTTCCCGGAGCCTTGAATAGTCCCTTTTTCCTGTGTGAATTTAATCGGAACCCGGCTTTGGTTGCTCACCTGAGGGCAGCCAGACCGCTGCAGGTGGCGGAACGGCCTACTGACCTATTGACTGTCCTGCATTCCCTAATTTCACCTCCTTTTCTATTGCGGGAGAGCGAGAGGCTTCCCTTCCTTCACCGCTTTTCCCTCCATTTCCCCTCTCCCAGACTTTACGGGTCCGACTACACGGGTGTTCTTGAGAACTCAGTCGCTTTCCCCATTCTTCCCCCCCTTCCTTTTCTGGACCTAAGGCTTCTATTTCGATACTCTCTTTCCTTCCCTTGTTTTCGGAATTCATTTTTCCCCCTCTCCGGGTGAAAACTGACTTACTAGTAAAGCACCTCCCATTTTCCCCCTCTCTTTGCTCCCTCTCCGCAATTTCCCTCTAGGCTCGTAGGGACTTCCCCCTGTCATCACCCCTACACTCCCCGGCGGTCAACTCTTCCTTTTTTTGTCAAACCCCTCCCAAAGGTCCCCTGGAGCAAGATTCCGGGCGACATTACCGTGCACGTCCTAGCCCCCCTTATATTGGCAGTTCTTCCAGGATCTCTTCCGGTAGTTCCTTCCTGACCCTCACAACCTCTTTTCCTTCTCGGTACCCAGGAATCTTCGGACCGTTTTCACCGTTTTACATTCCAGATTTCCCTTTAGGTCTTCTTTCCGATCTTTTTACCTAGTCACGATCCCCCCTCTCTATTAAATAATGTTCTTCTTCCTATTCGTTATCACTTCTGAGGTTTCCCCTGTGGTTGCTTCCCCTAAACTGTCAGCAAAATGGACGACTATCCCTTTTTCATGTCTTCCCTTTTCCCCATTGTCCATTCTATTGAAATTCTCCCCCCTCAACCGCACAATCCAAGAAAAGTCCTCTGGCGGCCTGCCATATCTCGCTCCATGGGTTTCCCCCCTCTCTTTGAATAACCGCCATCTTTTCTGCCAACGATCGGCGGATAGCCGTTTCGAGATGGATCGGACTTCTCCTTATCTGGCTTTTGTTACTGCCAGATACTTCATCCCCCCACCATCTTCTTTGAAGATTCCCCCCTCGATTCTTGGCCGTGCCCTTTCTCGAGGCTGGGGGTCGGCCCGTACTGATTTTTGAAGTCACCTCCGGTTAAATCATTTTTGATTGGCTTTCCAACATATTTGACCCTGCTCCCGCTTGGATCCCTCTCCAGACTTGGTGTAACCGTTCCTTGCCACTTCTCCTACCTTGAGTTTCTGTTTACGAGCTTTCTTCTACGACTACCTCCACCGGACTCCCTCCCACAGGTCAGGAGTTCAGAGCGCCACAAGGAATGCCCACAGAATTTCGGAACCCCCCGCACCAGCTTATTTAGAGCCATGCCCCCCGGATCCCCTTTTTTTCCCTTCCCCCATCTTGCGTCAGGAGAGAATTTCATTCGGGAATCACCTACATTTTGCCTTACCATCGAGGGTCCCAATCACAGGACTAAAGCTGCCTCCACTGGCATACTGGTGTCTTTCCCTACCGGATGAGTCTCCCCTTTTCCTTGGAAGTTTCTCCTCTTAGCGAGAGCCTCCTTCCTTCAAAGTGGCGCTTCCCAGTCTTTTCGTGAGCGGGACCCCTTTCTCGTTTATTACTCAACCTTTTATCCTCTTCCCCCCCTACTTTTTTTTCCTAGTCCTTCTCGGACTATAATTTACCTCCCGAGTCTTCAAATCCTTGACACGGAGAACGTTCAGTTTGGAGACTATTTCTTATAGAGTCTCTCCCAGGCCACTCGGTACGTTTTTCGCCTGAACATCTCCCAGGATTTCCTCCTTGAGATTTTTCCCCCTTCGTAGACATTTCCCTTTAGAGGCCCTTATATTTGTTCTTTGGGGTCCCTAGTTCGAAGTATCTGTCAGTAATAGGTCCGCCCCCCATTACTAAGTCTTTTCCTTTCTCGAGCGGGTCCCCTTTTAGCGCCAGGCTTTTGCCTTGTTTTTCCTCTTCCCATTTTTTTTAGTCTTCCGTTCCCGTGAGGAGCCCCCAGAAAGACGTAGTCCCACCATTCTGTTCTCTCTTACCCACTGGTTCGACTGTTCTCCCCCCTGATCGTTGCTCTCGCTCCAGCATCCGGTTCCCATTTCATGGTTTTTCGTCGAGCGCCACATTCATGGGGACCCCTACACGCCAACTAGCCTTCCCCATTAAAAATCTGTATACTCCCCGTCAGCGGCAGATCTCTTCCCAGATCCCCCGACGTGTTTGTCCACGTAGTTCCCTATTTTCCTCAGATTTCCGAATCAAGAATCCAAGTCTCTTCCGGTTCTTTCCGGCTTTTCCGCTGTCGTGACGGGGGTTGATTCACACTCTAGCTGACCATTTCTTGCGATTTTTCGTAGCCTTCCCGCGCGTGGATTTAAACTTTCCCTTGGATCTCATCTATGTGCCACCCTATGGATTACCTTTATACCCGAACCGGCTGCCCCTGAACAATCCTCCGCCCCCCTACCGTACTTCCTGAGCTTAGCACCGGCTGTTCCATCGCTCCCAGGACCGTAAGCCCCCCGCGCCACACCTACCCCCCTCAGCTCCCACCCCTCATTTTGCACCAAATCCCTAAAACAAGACACACAATCCCAAGCCACACCACGCCTCAACTCTCCCTCCTTATTTCCAATCCTCAACACTCCCCCTTGAAAATCCTAAATCCCCTCCCGTCCTACCCCCACCATCTCCCCACAAACACGAATTCCTCCCCCCCCCCCCCCAGTGAGGGCCCACCAGAGCCAGTCGAGATGTGGGATACTTTAGAGTTCGTTCCTTATCTTCCACCGAAGGCTCAGACAGCGCCCGGCCTAAGCGCCCTCGGAATAAGGATTCGCGCCAAAGTCCCCAAGGGAAAGATGTCTAAGAAACCGAGGTGTTTTTGTTTTTCTTTTTTTTCTCAGCTATACCTTCCCATCCTACCCGGCTTTCCCCTCGATCCTCCCGAAGACCCGTCTACCCGTTATATGGTGTCCCTTCCTTCGGCGTTTAGTGCCTATCAATCTTATCTTTCAGCCGAGGAAGTCTGGTGCAGTGTACGCCAGAGGTCCACATTCTCCTTGGTTTGTGTCTTCGAGCGGACTTACACGACCTGTGGACTACCGCTCTAGTCCAAAGGTAGCAGCGATACCAAAATACTCTAGTAAAAACTTTCGGAGGTCCCGAGGTAACGTTTTCGAGCCAGGTTATCAGGATTATCACCACGATGGGCAGCTGTCGGCCTCCCAATTCTTAGCCTCAGGGCTGCCCTCCAAGAGAATTCTGAGAGCGTAGCGGAAGTCGAGAATTTCCTTCTCTCAAGTAGACGAGACCGCGCACGCAGGCTTGAGCAGTCCCCTTTACTGGCCACGTTTTGGACCCGACTGAATTCCCCTCGCAGCTGCTCTTGGTGGTGTACACATCTTTTCCCGGTCCGTTCGAGAAAGGGCACTCCCTATTCCATCTTGTCCCCCTTCGAGCTCTCCCATGCCTTTTTTGCCCCGAAGGGTAAAGACTCCTGGCCCTTTGAGACGCCCGGTTGAGGGGCTTCCCGAGTCTTAAAGAAGCCGTCATTTCATCAATCACCTTTCCGGTTGGAGCGAACGTATCTTTCCCCTTCCGAGAGGCCTCTTATTCTCTTTCGCTCTCCCCGCTGGGCTTAGATGTCCCCCTTCTTTTAGGAAGTTCGTCCCCAGTCAGCGGACTCTTGCGGAGTCCCCCCCTGATTGGAGACCTTTCTCAGTCTCCCAGTAAGAGGCGAGACTGCGTTGATCTCAGGTGAATCCTCCTTGCCGCGTCTCCTGCGCTCTCTGTGTCCCCCCAAGTCTAGATTAAAAAGTGATTCCAAGTTCTAGCCACCTCCCCCTTGTCACCTCTCTTCTGACTCTGCCTGCCTAAGTAACCCTTTGAGATTTTTTCCGGAGGGGCCTCTGCCCCCTCTTGAGTTTTTCTTTCCCCGGTCCTCTTCGAATCAAGTTTTACTCCGATACTTTTCCGATTCCGGAGCTAGCCCGTCCTATGATAGATTCCCTGCAGGACCCCTTCTCCCTGTCGAATTCCCCTTGCGCCGACTCGGGTCTTCCCCTTCTTACTGCTCCAGGAGATCTGTTGCAGCGATCCCTCGCTGATTTTCCTCACCATAAGTCCTCCTTTACGCCTTTGAAGAGAAAGACGCCTCGCCTCATGGTTTCTTAGACTTTCCGATGCACTTGATTGAGATGTCTTAAAGTTCCCCGTATCTCGCACTTTTTAAAGTTATTCCTTGAGGAACTTATATGTGTGATCCTTCTTTTCTGACCTACCGCTCCCAAATTGGAATCTCGGAAAAAGCCGGCACACGTCAGGACCGTCTCATTATAACGTTGAACTTCCATGCTCCGGATCTGGACCCGAAAAGGGGAGGGAATTCGAAGGTTCCGGATTCTGCCCCCGAGACCCGATACGGAGGAATTCGCAGCCTCCGACGACCTTTCCATACCCCAATGTCCCAGTTGGTACTACATTATATTTTCTACGTAGTGGATATCTCTGATCGGCGCTCCCACCGTCATCCCTAAGGCAAGTTTGCAATTCTCTCTTTGACCCCTCTTAAATACCCGAATTTTTTGAACATCCTTGGACGGACCTTGCTCATCCTGAATAAACCCTTCACGAGAGTTCCAAATCCGCTCCAACGAGACCACTCCCCTTCAAATTCTCAAGATTCTTGATTACGGGGGACTCTCAGGAGATCTCCTCCCACGAAAATCTTAGGAAATACCACCAGACCAGACGACCCACCAGTGTTCAAGCCCCACCGCGGTGACCGTACGCCCTGGTACCTATACCTTGAAATTAATCTAAGACTTTCACTACGGCAGTCAGATCTCATTTCTTGCGGTCCCCCAGACAGCCCCTCCCTATTGAGGCCCCGCGCTTCCCCCGCACCTCAAAGATAGTCTTGGACACCCACTTCTACCCCCGTCGCGACCCACTTCACCTCAACCCGCAGATCTGGGACTATTCTTCCACGTCCTCCCCCCCGTGCAACCATTTCACACCAACGACGAAAGATCAACGGCCTCCTGCGTAATCCCTTAGAGTTAGTATTTCGTCGTAAGCCCGACCGCCCTATACACGCTTGCCTTTGACTGGTCCGGGTACTATGCCGGCTTTACGTTCCGTTTCATCCAGACGCGGACTGGAGAGTGGTTCAAGCCCGAACGCCTAGCCGACAAAAAGTCAGAAACTTATGCCACCTTTGTGTCTCTTCGTTCTTTCCCTTTGTGGGCTACATTCTTTCCTGATCCCCCCCCTTTTCCCCCCTTTCTCCCCTGATACTCTCGCTGGGTCCTTTTTCCACCCTTTGAGCAGTTATTGGGAGCACTACCAGTAGCTCCCTAAAGCCCAATTTTCGGCTCACCTCCAATTGGCGCTTTCATTATACTTAACCGCCCAGTCTTTTTTCCTTTTCCTCGTGAAGAAACCCACTCCGAGTCCCAATCTCATTCTGTCCAGAAGCTTTTTCTGATTTGGATCTTCTTCGAGAACCTTTTTTTTGTGTGTGTTAGTTTCTTGTTTTATAGTTTTTTTTTATTTCCTTTTGTTTTTTGTCTCCTTTTTTTTTATACTTATTTGTGATGAGTCCGTCTTTGTGGTTGCCGCTTTTTTTTCTTTTTTGTTTGAGTGTTCTTTCGATTACCGCCCCCTTTTTTCTGTGTTCTTTTGTGGTAGAATGTCACACCCCGACTTTCTTTCTTCGCTCTTCTGTCTCTATCCCGAAAAAGTAAACTTTCTCCCTGTTTTTCCAGAGCCCGATTTGGTTAAGACCCTTTTTACCCGGCGTTCTTATGAGAACCTTTTTGTTTTCTACGGCTCTGGATCGCCCCTTTCTGCCTTGTGAAATGTTGGTTGGGAAATTCTCGCTCCCCCTTCACCCTCCCCCCAACTCTCTTGTTGTCTCCACGGATCCCCACGCGGCGGAATTTTAGCTTGTCCTTGGAGCCCTTTTCGTCCTCGTGAATCTTCCTCTTCACGACCCCTCTGTCTCCTTCCCCAAGGTAAGTAACCCCATCAGCCTCCGAAGGACACTTCTAACCCTTTTTCTCCCTTCCCGCCTTCTTTCTTTAACTGTCCTTTTTTCGTACTTCCCTTTGCGGTTAGTCGACGAGCTTTCCCCAGGCTCCCCCCAGTCACCGTACGTGTCCCCCACTTCCCATTTCTACACTCGACTTCCCCTTTCCCCTAAAGACTTTTTCTCCTCATCCTTTAGAGAGATACCTCTTGTCTAGGCTAGAAGGGAACCCTCCCTTTTTCCTCACCCCTTTCTTCTCTTTTGTGTTGTCTTCAATTTCCGGAGGATCCTTTTGCGCTACCCTTAAGCCGACGCTTCATTGCCCAGACCTAACCGTCGGCTTCAGCTTTGATATTTTTTCCGTCTCTTTTCTAACCGAGGAACTGTGATGACTTCCCTGCGATATCCTCTATGTATTTACTCTTTCTTCACTTCCTCCTTTTTCATGCCTCCGCTGTTTCTTTCCTTTTCACTTGGGATTCGCAACTCCTTTTTCGATGAAGTCCCCTTCTGTCCCTCAACTCCCCCTCGCAGTATTCATCCGCGAAGAACCTTTCAAGTCCACATTACCCTCTTCCCCTTTTTCTTACGTTGTCTCTCTCATTTCGGTTTTCCTTTGAGGCCGAGAAGACACATGCACCACGCCACATTCCCTACTTCGGGGTGAAGCCCCAACAGCGCCGGCCAAACTTTCTTCCCCAAGTACGCCCCCTTCAAGGGTGAACTATGATGACACCCTCTTTTTTAATTATTACTTACCTCTCCCCAAGAGACCAAATAATAGAAGAAAGACCTCCTCCTTCCCCAAAGCTGCAGGAAGAAGCCATCGCGGTGTAACAATTCTGGTTTCTTTTTCCTTCTAAAGTAGCCTTCCCCTTTAGATCCTCCGGTGCTGACAGATTTTTCTACCCTAGATCCAAAAGAGAATCTTTGATTCTTCTTTAGCCTTCTATTTTTCGATACATTGCCCTTAAGACATCTAGTGATGTCTTTCCTCATTTTTTTGTGTGTCTGCACCCGAGTATCATACCCCTGCCTGTCTCGGTCAGCAGGTAGAAGCCGCACTGTTTACTATCTTACCCCACCTCCCCTCAACCAGCCTCCATCATCCAGAGTTGCCCTTCATAGTTTCTGCTTTTTCTTCGAGTTTCTATTACTTAGGCTTATACGCAACTCAAGACGACCTATGCCGGAAACATACCATACCGTTCACCCTCCTCTCGCGTTAAGCCTTGCTCAGGATCTGATCCTGAATGACATACCCCAAGGTCCCGCGAATAAGACTGAACGGCTTTCTTCCTGCGGCCATCTTTGACTTTTCTGAGATTACATCTTAATGGTGAGAACGCCTTCACATTGGGGACCTCGGTGGCCTTTCCCCAAGCCAACATCTCCCCAGGAGGGAAGATTAGAGTGGAGGACGTGTTTCCGACGGGCCACGTGCCCCCCCCAGGCGTGCCGCTAGGGTTGTAATGGAGATCGTAGGATCATATCGGCCTCCGGGTCCGCTCTCTGCTGGAACGGCGTGAGAAGGATTTATTCCCGTCCCAGCTTTGATCCACCCACCCGCAGTTCCGCCCAAGATTTCCGAATTCCTTCCTTCCCCCGGCGACTCGTAGGAGAAGATCAGCTATCACCTCACCAAGAATTTCTCTCTTTCCCTTTTGCTCTCTCCCCCCCAAGGTTCTCCCCCCCTTTTTCAGTTTCCCCTTTACAGGGATTCCCAAGAGGTTATTTCCACCGGTTGCCTCTCCTACGGCCGACCCACTCCGCCTCTTTCTAGAGTCCTCATGCCTTTTTTCCCCCTCAGAATTGGCCTGCAGGTTCCCCCTTCTCAAGCCATTTCGATCTCCCTCTTCTCCCCTCCCAGATACAACAGCTACCCTTTTTTTTTCCCTTTTTTTGTCTTTCCCCCACGGTCCCAGGTTTTCCCGTCCTGATCCTTCCCCCGGTTAAGACTATAGGCCTTCATTCTTCTTTCGATAGGACTTCGTTTTTAGGAGTGTAGATCTTTGAGTACCTCCAAGTATAGGAGGATGTTTTTCTTTTTTCTTTTTTTTTATTTCTACATTCTTCAGGCTATTTTTAAGATCAGCCTCCTATCGCATTCCTTTCCTTCCCCTTCTCTCCAGTTTTTAGGAAGACCGGTTTGATCGATCCGCCATCTCATACTCTAAGAGTATCTTATTTCGCAGGTCCCACGAGAGGAAATAGACTCCGTAAACCACTGATTAACATCGCCCCATTAATCGGGCCGAAGAAGTTTTAGGCGATACTAGGCCCACTAATTCCTAATTTTTTTTTTTTTTAAGGAGAAGAGAAGACCCCCCCAGAATAGATCAATTACTTCCATGATTGTCATAACTTTCTTTCTGACCCCAGTTGTTACTGACTAATCTATGTTCTCACCGTCTTCTCGGTATCCTACTCCGCAACACCACGAAATGAGGAGGCGCGCCCCCTGATTCCTGGTGACACGCTCCCTAATCTCGGAGGACCCTGAACCTGACTCCTACAGCCTCCCTACCTGGAGTCCCCACGTCGCCGATGGTCCTCCCCTCCTCCGCTCCCCCGTTTCTGAAATCTTCTGCGAACAGAGAAAAGAGCTCTCCGTCTAGCCTGTTCTCCTTCCCTCATCATCTCTATTCCACGAGTCTTTTTCTTTACGGAACCCTTTTATTTAAGCGCCGTAGCACGTTCGATCCCTTCAGGGCCTAGGCCCGGCTTAGCGCTGACTCTACTTCGCTTGCGACCAGCCCTCGCCCTTCTCGGCCCCTCTCGAAGCGGCAGGATTCTGGCCCTTTCATTGGCTTATGCCGAGCTCTCTGAGGCACAGATGGTGCTCCGAGTTTCCCTTCTGCGTTCCTTTTTCATGTACCCCTAGTGGGACTCTTCCCACGCCGCTCTTCGGACCCTGCGCCCTTAATCCGTCCGTTTTGCTAATACCGTCGTGAGTGCTCGGAAGATTACTCTATTCTATCTATCTTCCTTTTCTCTGTCTGCCACAGATCTTTCCCCGGCTTTGGGACATCCCGCTGGCAGGCATTCGCTTATCCTGATCAACACACCCAAAATCCTATCTTCCCCCAAGATTCGTCCCTACCGCAAATCCCTACATATATTACAACGGCCTCCACGGAAAATCATCTTCCAAAAATAGGACTTCCCCCCTCAAGGGGCCAACATGATCGACTTCCTCCTGCCCTTTCCAAGGCCTCTCAATCCGGTAACGATCGATAATGGGCCGCAATAGCCCCCCTTTACACTTATCCCAACCGCAGTTTCTCCGGTCTTTGTGAACGGAGTCTCTTTCTGGTTATTCCTTCGAGATTTCTCCGCCTTGCATACGGCGCATATTTCCTTTCGGCAGTTTTCCCAGTTCCGGACGCGTGCTCTCCTCACTCTCTACGAACCTTCCCCCCCCCCTTGATAGTCACTAGGATAAATCAGTTTAGGACATGTGATTCTTTTCTATGGTTTAGGAGGTTTTAGGAGCTCAAAGACGTAACTTGGAGGCTTACCTTCAACCTGCTGTCTTTCCAGCGCCATCCTTTTTTGAGCCGCCCTCCCCGGGGCGCTCGTATCTGTTCTGTCACTACAAGATACCATTACTTTGGCAAAAATCCATGCTTCTGGCCTCTTCTTAATCGATTCTCTCCAGACTGTCTTCCGACTCAATATGAAAGACCCCGACGGCCTGCTCCCACAGAGAAGGAGGAGTGCCCTGCTAGCCCTGTGGGCATTTTGATTCAGGTCGGTTAGGACTTTCTAATGACTTTACCTTCTCCAAATCTGCTAGGGATGTGTCCAACCTTGATCACCTCTTTTGGTTTCTGTATAGGCCCGTTGTCGGGTCCCAGAAGGTCATAGCTTCTTTACGTCCTATATACCCGACCGCATACCTTTCCAAAATGCATTCCCAGATCCGGGTCATCCTGCGGTTTTCCCTTCCTTTTCCCCTTTCCTTCGAGCACTTCCTTTGTTCCCGGCGTTCTTGGCTTTCCCAGCTCTTCCAAAGGATGAACCCTGTTAAGTAGGCCCCGCCCACTTTCCTCCCAAAGCCGGGCGGCCTCCCGACTTCTCTCGCCCATGAAAGGGCTTTTCTTAGCCCTCGTGAGCGTAACGACGTCGGTTCCTAGAATTCTGGATCAACCTCGGCTCTCGTACTCTATTCGTTTTTGTAAAATACATCCCCGGAAAAGGAGCCACTTCCCTCTGACCTCCAATGGGAGGGCTGGCCTTCCCGTCTTCTTCTCTCGTGGCCAGTTTCGATCTTAGTACTTTTTCTCAAACTTTAGCCCCCTTCTCACACTCATTTTCGAAAAGATTTCGGTAATTTATAGGCGCTCCGGTTTTTCTCCTGTTCCTCCTCCTTTGTTGATAGTCCCCCACAGTCTTTCCTTTAGAAGGTTCCAGCTCTTCAGAAAGTCTTTGAGTCTTGGGTTCGCTGCCACGGGACGGGGGTTGATTCTCTAGTCCTAGCGGCGCTTTTAAGTCTCCTCGGGAAAGAATCACCCATTATCGGAGGCAGCGGATGCGTGTGCTCCTTTTTTAGTCGACCCCTTCCTACCTCTATCATTCCAGTGTAGGTTATTCCTATCTGAGCTCCCTCTGCCGCGGCGATCTTCTTTCTACCTCAGGACTACGCTTTTTTTTAGCCTATTCCGTGGCTTTTAGCCCTTCATGCTTCTCTTGCCCCCTTTTCTCCTTAATTACGGGTAGAGGACTTCTATGTAGTAGGCACCCAGCCGCGCCTCCTTCCAAGTTAAGAGTTTTCCAATTTGTCCTGATCGGATTACCATGCTCCCCAGTCTCCCACAAGTGGCTTTGTCTGAAATTTTGAGCTTCCTCCCCTCCCCGAAGAATGCCGCAAGTATTGGTTCTTTATCCAAGAACACTCTCCGACCCCCTCTCGCCCAGAGGCCATCCCGCTTTCAGCTTCTCTGCCTTACGAGAGGTTGGCTAATTTAGTAATCCTTGCAAGCCCCCCCCCCCGGTTCCTGAAGTTCCGAGCTCAGCGTTGAACCAGCGGGTAGCCGTCCCCCTCCAATCGCTTTGCATCCACTGTGGCTCGTGGACTTCTTCACTAGCCTTAGGATATAACAGGGCTTTCGCTGTTAGTATCAGAGAGGAACCCCCGACTTGATGAGTTCTCATCCTTTTCGCATGTCCAGCTAATTCCGGTGGCTCCCAATATACGTGTCCCCTCTAGCCATTTAATTAGTAGAAGAGACCACGCAGTGAGCTTGACTCCCGTTTCAAGGAAAAGGTGTACCCGCGGACCTCACGAAAAAAAAGCAGGATTCCCCGAACCTCCACACATTTTTGCCATCCCATTGTAGTCGAGCTTTTTCGTCGCCTGTTTTCGGCTTTTCTCCATCTCACTTCCGACTTCCTCTCGCGCGCTTCTTGAAAACTGCCCTAAGCCTTAAGATGCCCGCTCTTATCCCCTTTCACGCGGATGCGCATCTCCGGTTCAGTACTACCCGAGAAGGCCTCGGGACCCAGAGCATCCCTTTTGATTACGTCGTTTCCTCCTCGGACTTTTGTCCGCTTAAGCGTTTTTCACCCATGATCTTAGAAGCTAGGACTTCCGGCGTATTTGAAGCAGTCCCCTCTCTGGCTCAGATCTTGTGTAGTGCTGCTCAGGCGTTCATACAATGAAGCGTTTGCGTGGATTGCTTCTCTCCCAAATTGAGAAAGGCTTTGGATTCCCTGAGCGCAGTGTCAAAGCTTAAGTGAGAAATTTCTGCCATACGACAGAGGTGGGCCCCCCGTCCTCCCGGTTTGTCCCTTGCGAAGATAGTTATTTTTCCCTTAGATCATTGAAGGCGGCTAGCCCTATCCTTAAGGCCCCTTCCGTAGTTATTCTCCAAGGGCTAGAGGCTCCGCCCCCGTAGCCATAGAGGAAGGGGAGGTAAGGGCCAGAGTGTCCATCCACTAAGCGCGGAGAAAAGAGGGCCCATATCCCCGGAAACCTGTTAGTTCTGAGCTCCGCATCATCAGTCCCTGTAAAGACTTTTAATGCCAACGGAGTCACTCTGGGGTCCTTTTTCGGGATTCTCCCTCTACCTCCCCCCCCCCCCCTCGTATTCAAGCACATGTACCATCTAGTTGCCGTGTTCCAGGAACATTTTCCATCGCTCTTCCGAGAGAGTTGGTCCCATTGTATTGTAGGGTTTGAGAGGACGGAGGAATAATTAGCGCGATGTTTCTTCCCCACATCTCAGTGTCCTCGCTTTTCTTCTAGTGGCTCCCCTTGGAAGTCCCTTTGAACCGTACCTCGGCGGCGCGGTTTTAGGAGAACGGCTCCGCCGGCTTTTCCCTCCCTTTAAGCCGCGTGAGGCGAGCGTCCGGCCCCGGCCGCTTCCATAGAGGAGCGTCGTCCCCTGATGTACACACCGTTTCAGGTATCAGACAACCTTACCGCATCAGGTATTCTCTCCATAGGTCCCCTATTGGACTGAATTATTTCTTTTCGTTTTTCAGCTCTCTGCGCGATTTGATAGAGACCCTGTTCCCTGATTTAGTGTGTCCCCGGTTAAGGGTGGCAGAACGTGTAAGACCCCCTTCGCTAGGTATCGTCCTGGACGGGCTCATAGAATTTCCCTTAAGCCTTTTCCGGGAAATTATTCCCCCTAGGCCCTACACCTTCTTTCCCCTGACTCCTGAATTCGGCTTGCGACCAGTACGGAAGGAGATCCGGCTCGAGGACTTCGAGTGGTGCCCCCAAGACACCTACGCTACGTAGCTAGTCTAGAAAGAACATACACGAGCCCTCAAGGTGAGCGCACCCCGCTTTTCCCATCTCGAGGAATCTGTCCTTTCCCCTTTCCTCACTTTCCCCCAAGGAGTGACTTTATGGGAACCGTTCTGAAGAACGTTCCCCCTTAGCCCTTTATAGTAATTCTAGGGTCGTTTGAGCCATTCGATGACGGAGTCACCTTCAAGGAAGCTTCACTGCGTGTGGAAGGCCTTCTTCGATAGACTTCGTGCGCCCGGCTCATTTCCCAGAGGTTAGCGCCGCTGTTGGCATTAAGAGCTCCCTTGGGAATCCCGGGCCCTCAGAGAATTTCCCGAGGGATAACGGGGCTCAGGAGTCTAGTCGTGGCGATCTTCCCCTTAGTTCGGGTAGCCTGATTCTCTTCTGAGGAAGACCTTTCGAGATCTAATGAATTCTCCAGAGCTTCCCGAGCGGGCCCCGAGCTGGTGGAAATACCCGATTCCGGGCATTCTCGCATCCTGATAAAAAAGTTCCTTCTCCGTGACACAGCTCTTACAGGAACTCCTCCCCCTTTCATAACATCGCCTTATCGATCGCTCTCTCCGGGGACACGACCTTTGCTCTTCATTTCCCTAAGAAGTCACTTCACTTCCACGATCTTGACACCAAAGAGTCGGCACTGTCCTTCTCCACTCCTCCCCGTTCGGACCGTCCGATCATGGGCCCGGGAATCCAGGCCCGTGCCCCCGACAGCTCCGCCGCCCCGTATCACTTGGTTTAATAAGGTCTTCGTTTTCTTTTTAGAGTTTCTACCGGTTCTTACCGGATCGCTTTTCATCCGCTCCGCTGACGCTTTTTGACAGTCTAAGGCGCATTGCCGGTCCCCTTTTTTTTCCTTTTCCGGTCATCGCGCTTCGCTGGCATGTTTCTCGTTATACAGTCACACGCACGAGGTACGAACTCGACACCAAGCTACGCTCGTGTGCAACTCATGTTGTTACGATCTTCTGATCCGCTGGGTGATCCTTGGGGGGCTCACCCGGCGAGGGGCACCCCCTTTCCCCCCCCATTCGGGAAACGCCGAGGATCATAGTGCCGCAGGCCTCCATAAGGACCCA
>Ga0179591_1351607_pt1 | contig 18854 bp, 14 predicted proteins | sample CZOMad2_1_08_16f_FD_182891 | JGI IMG/M metagenome (GOLD analysis project Ga0179591, IMG submission 182891) | Vadose zone soil fungal communities from Angelo Coast Range Reserve, California, USA - CZOMad2_1_08_16fungal (PacBio error correction) | ecosystem: Environmental > Terrestrial > Soil >... | reverse complement strand
AGTGAACACCGATTTTCTCTTATGTTATCAACTTTGATGTTTCTCCCCACCCTCTTCTGTGCTCGCAGCTGCCGGGTCCTTTCTTTCGGGCCCGATAAGTCCTGGCGTTTTTATTTCCCTCCTTTAGGAGAGTCTCATCTTTTACCTTCCTCGTCGCGGATTCTTCCTCCCTCAAGTCGGTTCGTTTTTTTCCCCCCGAAGGAAGAGAACCGTAAGAGCGCGGCTTGTCATTTTTGACAAATTTTCTCCTCCTGATGAGAGAAAACTAACTCTACAGTAGACTCTTTATATAGTCCCGTTCTTCTCTGGAAGCCATCCGCCACAGTCTACTTATGAAGAGTCCTCTTTCGGTCTCTTTTTGACGCAACCACGTCCTTCTTTCCTCCTTGATCCAGGAACCCCTCTTTTCTTAGGGATTAATACGTGCATCTTCATTGGCGTTTTTGTGTTTCTTATGGTTTCCGATACCAAGTTCTGGGTCATCGGGGCGCCCTATTTTCTTCCCCCAAACAAAATGATGCCTTAGAGTACCGGAGTGGTGTTCTTTTCCCTTTCTTAACCAAAAGCAGTCCGTTCTTCCCCCTTGCTTTCTTGACTTACCCTTCGGACCACGAGGTCGCTCGCCTGAGCTTTCTTCCTTATTTCCCCCCCTTTATGCTTCCTGTCGAAATGGCTAATCGCAAATTAAGACGTCGACCTTTGCTGCGCCTTCTTTTGTGGTAAATTATTCATGGTCGACTTCGTCAGATGTCGATCCTTCGGACACTTCCATTCCCCCAATTGGTCCTCTTTTCTTATCCCTCCGGTCGGATAGTCTCCTCCAAAAAGCTAGGGTTACGTTAAGTCCCCTGCGCGGCTTTCTCCCTCTTTTCTGAATTTCAGGTGGTAGGCTCGTCTCTGTTAGGCCGACTCTTCCAGAAGTCCCTTCTCGCTCCCCCCCCCTTTCCCCCCCCCCCCCCGATGAGTTAATTCCCCCCCACCCCTATCTGACCGTTCAATCATTGGCCATTACTTTTGTGAAAGGTTGCCCCTTCTTTTTAACCAAAAAGCCTCCGACCTTCCTTCTAGTTGCAATTTCGCGAGGCTAGTTCCTTTCCCTCTTTAACCTCATACTCGCGGCCGCTTTTTCCCAGTAATCACAGTTCGATTATCAACATCGTGACTAAGAGTGATATTCCTTGCTCCCTCTTCCGGTCCCGACACCACACATTTTCATATTACGTCCGGTAGAATCCCCTCTGTGTATCATTATTTTTTCTTTCCTAGGCTCTTCCGTATCTGTTGTTGTTTTCGATTTCGTCTGTGCGATCGGATTTTGCTTTTCCCTCCAGACCACTCACTCCGTCAGGTTTACTCAACTCATTTTCCCCGGTATATGGTGCTATCATGCATTTTTGAGGAAAATGCTCGAAGGGTCTTCCTTGATGAGACTCGGCTGTATCTTTTTTCTCGATGTTCCCTTATGAGTCAGGCTTACCTGCGGTTTTTTAGTGAGAATGCTTCTCACCACCCTCCAAGAAATCGAAGGTCTCTTTCCCCGAAGTTAGTGAGTAGTGGCCAGCTCTTGGAAGACGAGTATTCCAGCATGACCGGTTTCGTTTCCGAATTCTATTTTTTGCGTCTTGGGGCGATGAAAGCCCCTCCTCGACGGCCCTCATAACCCTCCTCTCGGGAATCGTCGGTATCGCCAAGCTGCCGGCGTCTAACGTCGAAGGGTTCCTCTTTGCTTCCCTCCGAAAAGAAGCTATTTTATCAAATGCTCTTCGGCCTCTGACTTCTTCCCCCCAAACCTTTTTCTAAGTCCTGGCTTTCCGCGAACCCCTAGCCTGTCCCGTTCTGCCCAGAGGAAACCTGCTTCGTTGCATTTGCAGGTGAGGTCTAGGTCGTCTCCCTCTAAGCAAGGAGAGATCACCGCAAGTGAATCTTCTATGCCCTCGTCTAGTACGTACATTGTCCATAGTGACTTCAACAGCAAGAATGACCCGGCCCCTTTTGTAACTTGACCTGACTTCGGTGATTTATTTGTTAGTTATTTAAGGTCCATTTTGTATCCTATTATGGACTTTCATTTCCGGGAAGAAAGGCGTCTCAATTCATCTCTTCAGGCAATCCCTCCCCCTTTTCTCTAGAGGAATTATCCCCTGTATTTGTTGCCTTCATTTCATTCAGGTCCCCATATTTTTCGTCTAGTTCTAGGTAGAAATGCCATTTTTCGTTGTTAGTAGAGTAGCGTCGGTCCGGGTTCCATCCCTTTCCCTTTTAAATAAGAGACCCCCTGTACTTCGACAAAAGCTTTTTCTCTCTTAAGCCCCAGCCGCACATCGCTGTGTGATGACGTTTTTTTCTTTTGCTTGAGACCCCCAAGTCTCCCCCGTTACCTTATGGAATTTTCCGCCTTTGCCGCTCTTTTTTAGCTTTTTCGTATATTCACAGATATCGGGCCTTTTTTTCGCCAGTCGTAGTCCTTGGAACCCTGCTTCCCGTAGGTCCCTGACGATCTTTTCGCCCTAGATGTCTTACATCCTACTACTGGGGATAATTAGGATTATAGCCCCCTCCTTCCGGGGATGATTTCTTTTGACCAGTCTGGTTGGATATTTTTAAAGAGAGCATCCGGCCGTCTCCCCCCGGCGCGGTGGCAAAGAGTTTGCGACCCCTCGATCGTGCCTCATGTTCCACAATCACAGCCCCCATTTTCATACTCCTCCTTCGATGCTGCTTCCCGTTCCCTAATAGAGCTTACGTTTTTCCTGGAATACACCCTTTTCCCCCCAGAAACGATTTGTTTAGAAATTAGTCCCCCCTTTTCTCCTTTCAGGGGGTGCCAAGACGAACACGCCGCCCCCGTTCTCAGTTCCGGAACTCTCTCTACTTTTCAATAAAGGGGAGGCCCCCCACCTCCTACTTAAACATGGTTTTTCCCTTCCGGCCTTATGCCCTCTCCTCCTCAATCTTCGAAAGGTCGATTTGCCGTAGGTGCTTCGCCAGCCGTACCTGAGAGGGAAATGATTCCCCCAATGTTTTAGGTTATACGACCGTTTCCCCTGCAATTACCTAAACGTTGTCCTCGCCCGGCTGTTTCTTGGGACTGAATGATCAAGCCCTTGGTGTCCCAAACAGATCTATGCTCAAGGGAATCGCTCCTCCAAGAGCCTAGGGATTGATCGGCCCCGTTGCCCGACCCAGATTCCTGTTCCCCTATGAGAACCAGCTCTTCAGTCATAGCATCACCCCCGGATTGTCTCCCTTTTTTTTGAGGTGTTTTCACACGTATGAAGATGACGGAAGATGACTGCGTTCGTTTCTCCTTCTAAGGTGAGTGAATATCACCCTCTCCCCCCATAAGGTGTTTTTTCGCTAGATGTCATCGGCCATTGCACCAACTGACGAATCAACTTGACCTTACAGAAAATGACTTTAGTCCTCCCCCGAAAGCCGCAAAATTCCTTAGAATACGGTGACCAATCATTTGTCCCTTCAAGCTCGCTTCGAAGAGAATATTTCTCCCCTGTCAGGACCGTAACAACGCTGCGCACCGCAATCCCCCCTGAGGCCTGCCCTAATCGTCCGCGAGAAAGCTCTGTTTTGTTTCACGTTATATTCCTGGCAACATGTCCACACCTCGATGCGCCTCCGATATTCTAAGGCCCCCCTCCCTTCTTTGAGAACACCATGCATCATTCCCCCCCTTTGCTCAGGTCTCGTGCTTCCTGCGGTTCGTCTCTAATTTGCGTTATTATCCGTGAGTGGTTAATGTTATTCCCCCTTTTAAAATGGCACCCGACTAGCTTTTCTTCCCCCTCCCTTTGTTTCGTACATGATTCTCGTTTCTCGGTTCATTCATCACTTCCCCTTTTGGGGATATTTTCTTTCACCTCCCCTTGCCCTTTTACCTCCCCAGTGCGTTGGATCGGGTGACCCCCTTTCTTTACTCAACAAGAGTTACGAATCCCTAACGCGCTCGCCTTCGAACCATGCACCCATTGCCCGAAGTATGTTTCCGCCAAAATTTTTTACTTGGTTAGATTGGCTGGCTGATTTTGGTCCCTCTTCTCAATGGTGAAGGCTCTTTGCACCCTTGCGGTCCCTCAGGGATTCGGCTCTTTTCCGGCCACAAAATAAATTTTATATAAGTTCCGAACTTTCCACCTCACCCCCCCCTCACACCCCCTTTCTCGAGTCACCCCCCCCACAAGATTTTTTCTCGACATCTGTGGCCCTCAAATAGGGCGAGTTAGTCTTTCAAACTGCCCCCCCAATCTTTGCTGTTCGAGGCATCCACTCTCTTCTCGGCGGCAACTGCTATCCCCCCCTACATCACGCAAGAGAGAGTCCCGGAAGACCGAATTCATCACTACTCCCGACCGTTTCCCTTCTGGCCCAATTGAAACGCAACAATACCTTCCAACACCCCCAGTAGACCCCTTTCTTTTCTGAGAATAACGGATTTTCACACTTCCAGATGGTTCCCCCTTTTCATTGACGCTTGGTTATGACTTTCACCCTCCGCTTCTTACAGCCAAACTGCTGCAGCTATCCTCTCCGGCCGGATTTTTTTAAAAAGATCGAAGTCACAATACATGGAAGTGTTTAAGTCCCCCCTCGGTTTTTGGATCTCCTGTGAATATCCCTTCTCTTGGTTTTAGTCCCTAAAGCGATCCGCGACCGCTTTCTTTTCTCCCCCTTTCGACCATAATTAATGTAGTGGCATCCACCCCTTGGGGAATGGTAGTCGATTCACCAAACGTAAAGGACCCCTCCTGTACGCTTCAATGCCGCCCTTCTTTTTGGGTAGACCATTTCAGCTCCCTGCCTCTGGAATCATAACCATGCGGTGAACTCTCTGGTTCGGGTCTTTCGCTTTGTCCTCCACCGCCCTTAAGGATTCCCTTTGAATGCTTCGCCTAACCTTTGTTTCGCGGCACTCTGATCCAAGAGGTGTTAGATTGACTTTTGAAAGCAGAGACGGAGCCCTTTTCTCTTTCTCCCTTTAGAAACGAGGAAATTAATCCTCCGAGATTGCTTCGTCGACTTCTCCTTGAGGCCATATTCTCCCGCCTTCCTGGCGCGGATGAGCTCTCTTTTCTTCCTTTATCATAGCCAAAGCGCGACCATTCCCGGTCCCAGAACCCTTAGGTTCGAAACGCGCCTTGAATTGTCCAGAGAAAACTGACTTCCAATGGCGTTCATAGAATTAATTTACTCTGTGTTATGCCTATCTTGGGATTCCCAACCATCCTGACACGATCCATTAGAGTGGAATTATTCTACCCCTCATAGAACACAGGTCAGGAGTCGCAGCCTCGACCACATCCTGAAGTGTCGCCGTCCGACCTCCATTGCTGCTCCCTCACCAAGAGGAGCATCCCTCCCCTCAGTTGACCCTTTGTAGTGCACTGGCCAAGCGGCTATCGCCACCGATCCCCCTTTTTCGCCAAAAACACCACTCGACTTTGAAGTAAGGACATGAGAAATACATACTTCTTTTCCCCCCTCGGTGCTCCAGGTCTTCACGTACGGCGGTGCTTGAGATGGTACCAAGTCTTCCGTGTCCAATCACGCTGCTTCTTTTATTTACGGACTTTGTGATTCGTCAGTTGCTATCGGTCGGCCGCAGGCGGATGTGACTTTGGTAAAACTATCCGGTCGAGTGCGCCCATTCCCCCACGACAGCCCAGCGTCGGGTTTTATTGTTTCCCCCTTTCAACCTTAATCTGGCCCATTTTCTTTTCCAAGTTTGGCCCTGCTGGTGCACGCCTGGCTCCCTGCACCGCTGCGGGCCAGTTTCCTTTGGAAATGGATCCAGTCACCTCTCCATTGCGAGACACCCCAATAGGACCCCCCCATGCGAGTCTCCAATTTTATCAATGGAGACCGAAAGCGTACCTGCCACCTCGATCCCGAATAGTACCTACGAAACTCCAGAAATCTCCCCTCTATTCCTGACTCACTTCTTTAGACATATCTCCCCCGCATTATAGACGAGGTCTCCCTTCTTATGACCGGAGAGAAATGAGAAACTTGCAGTTTAAAACGTTTCAATAAGAGAATTCCTCTCACGTCGTCTCCAAGTCGTGGTGTATTCCTCCACAGGAGACGTATAGATGTCTGGTGACTTAACCTCGAATGGCTCTCCTGAATGGCAATGTCAAAGGAAAGAAACCCATCACCCCAACCCTTCTCCAGCAATGAATTGGGGTTACAATACCAACTCCGCCCCTTTCATGACCCCCTCAGGGTCTTTTACAGAATCTCCGCTTCCTTTCCCAATTGACTGATAATTCTCTTCTCTCCGCTAGTCTCTTACCTATTTCCACTGGAACCGCTTAACCCTTCGTGTCCGTTAGTTCCGACTCTTCCCCTCGGATAGGAGCCTTCTTCGGCTTCCCCATATCCCTCCGCCGTTTTTTGCGACAGAAACGCAGAGCCTTCGCCCTTTCCTCTGTGCTCATCGGCCCCCTATTGAATTTGCCCCCATCCACGATTTTCCGGTTCCCCCCCAATTCTGTCTTCCAGTTCAACCTACCACTACTTACTGAGGAGACGAAGCCGTGCCTTCCATTCCCCCTTTCTCGTATTCACTTGCGGAGACCTACTGGACACCAGGTTTCTTTACTGGATAAGTTATGCATCTGTCCTGCCCCCCCATCGCGTGCGGGGACACGACATTCTCCAAGAGGGAGCAACTTCCCCCCCTCTTCAGGGGAGCTCTCCTTCCGCTTGTTAGATGCTTTGCGGAACGCGGGCGAGGCTGTTCTCCTATTGGCTTGAGACCCCCGCCACCTGTTGATATCACGATGGTGGTTCCTATGTCCCCTCCTTTCCCTTCTTAGGTAAATCCCATTATTTCTTAGAGATGTCAGGCTTCCCTTCCCTCGCTCCCCCTCACCAAAGTTTGGTAGTGGTAAACCCCAAATGGCAGAATTTTCCCACGATCGACGGATGCGCAGGCATCCCCTTTTTTTTCTCCCCCGGTATGTTATAGACCCAAGTCTTCCGCTAACTTTGAGTTTTCGATCGACACCTTACCGGTAATGAGTGTCGACCCCCCTCCCTTCCCCCCTTCGACGATCCGAAGGAGGTCCCACTCATTCTACCATTCTTTCCCCCTGGTGTATTAGCTGGTCGCACACTCTTCCTCTCCCTTTTTTCTACGCTGAATTCTTCTTGGAGTGTTCTCCAGTCGTCCATTCCGACCCCCTCGCAGGGGTGCGCCCTTTTTTGTAAATAACCCCCTGAACGACTGACGGACCAGAAGGGTGTGGCTTCGCGTCTAAAAGCCACTCCTCCCTAAGTGCTTTGGCCATTGCTTTTTCATTTACCAAGGGCAGCCTTGTCGGCCCGATGAGTATGGCTCGCTTCCCTTTTGATTGGTCAGCTACCCCCCCTGTCTCCTGCCTCTTTACAGACAGTTCCGCTCATCGTCTACCTCGTCCTCCCTCCTCTGGCTACGATCGGTTAAGGAAGTCGTATATTCTGATTTTTTAAATTAGAACTTCAGTTGACTTTAGTTCGAGGTCCTTTGTCGACAACACCTCGGGTTAGGAGGAATCCTTCGATGGAGAGCCTCTGTTGATGAAAGACGACAGTTGAGAGGAAGGCTTGATGCCGCGTCCAATTCATAACCTGATCACTCTGCTTTCCTTCCTTTCACCCGCTGTGAAAGGCTCCGTTCTCTTGGTCAGTCCGTGGTGAAAAGGTTGACCTGAAACCAGACGATCAAGATTTAGCGGTATTTTGCCCTTGTCGCGTGCCCGGAGTTCACCTGCGTGAGGAAGAATCTTTCCTTGCGCCCTTTGACAAGAACATTACCGATGATTCTCTACTAATCAAGGTATGGAAGGCTGCTTTTTCCCCAAATCATCCCGCCCCTCACTCTTTTGAATGTTCAGACTTTTGACTTCCACCGACTAGTTTTCTTTCTCGAAGGTCCCTTCCTGATTTTCTTTTTTTCCCAGTAGAGGATATCTCCGTTTTCTAACTGAAGCACCCTAGCCCCGACCTTACCAGACGTTGGCCGGCGCCGCGATGGTAGGACGCCTCCCCGTTTTTGTTTCAGGAGTCAAGGACCGTTTTCTCCTAGACTCTTTTTAGTTAATTTCTTGCCAATTCTATCTGGATCCGGCTGACCGCGGGGTTTAGAAAAAGATGAGTCACCGGTCGTCCCAATTCGAAAAGAAATCCGGTTTCTTACCCATCTGCCTGATGTTTGTATGTACTTTTCCCGAGATCACCTTTTTTGCCAGAGAAGATCACCCATCTTTTCTGTTCTATCCTTCCTATCATGGTATTTGTATTTGATCCGTATCAAGCCTCTCCGGTCTTTTTCCCAGATTGCTGCTGAGATTTTCCGCGGTAGAAGCCTGGATGCGCTCGTGCCTTATCTGCCCGTGGATTTGCCTCGTTGGCGGTCCCGAGCCAGACCCGTTCCCAAAGATGTGACAATTTGAGCGATCTGCGGTCCTTCTTTTAACCTTAGGTACTAGCGGCTTGCCTCGACACCAGTAGCGTCGCCAGGCCGGCCGTTTCCGATAGGAATTTTCTTTTGCATTGGCGGTTGACTCGGATCCGCCCCTCAGATACCTGTCGACAACACACGGTTCTAATCGAATGTACGCAGATTCCCTAGGAAGAAACAGCATTTTCCTGCCTTTTCCTGCGGCCAGTTACCCCGCAGTTTCCTCTCTAAGTTGTTGACTTAGCTCCCCCTTCTTCAGCAGGCCCTTGAGCTTTACTTCGATCAGGCAACAGCCTTGTACGGAATTAGTTTTCTTCAACCTCCCTCCCCAAATCTTCCCCCGTTGGTGGGTGTACGGTACCCGTATTTCCGTAGTGACATCTGGCACTTCTAGGATCGCCGAATCTTTTCTTTTTCGCTAGAGCTTTTGAGTACCGCGCTTCCTCCCTTTTTTTCAATCCGTTCCCAAAACGGCATTACCCCAGCCGTCTCTCTCCGCATCTTGTGTTGATGCCCTTTTTTCTTCTTTTGCAAGAATAAACCAGCTCCCCCAAGATGCTTGTGGAATTCTGCCTTGTCCCTGCCTAGTCGGTAGTGTAGGAGATGAACACAGTTCTTAATTTAGGCCCAGAGTAGCTCTCTTCCTCATTTCTTGGCACAGCCGATTTCTGCCTAGGTCGATGTCCCCTCCGCCCCCTGTGGACCCTCGGATCGACTTAGCCATTGGGTATGAGGTTATGGAGTCCCCCCTTTTTCTTGAACCCCTTGGTCTTTGCCTGAAAGTTTCTAATTTGTTCGGACCCCCCATAGGGGAATCTTCCTTTTCGACCAGTTTTCTCGCGTATGGTGCCATCGGGACCCCTTAAAAACCATTCATGTGATCTCGTTATGCCCTGTTTATGTAGAAGATGCGTTCGTGGTTCGGAAAGTCTTTTCTGTCCTGCTTAACCAGTCTCCCACGATCCACAAATGTGTAAATTTTCCCTCTTTATTTCCGGTTGACAAGAACCCTATCCAACTTCATCTCTGTTTCAGGGATCCCTGATGCGCTCTATTTGATTACCCTCCAGTGGTGTTTCCTCAACTGAAAACCTTTTTGCATGTGCACCTTCAGTGAAAGTTAGAACCCTTACTTTTTTTCCTTCGAAGCAGGGCCGATAGTCTTTTACTTCCCATAGTCGTAGTAGCCTGTCAATCTTACCTTAGGTCTAGACCGAATGCCTTCCCTTAAGTAATTGCGTTGAGCCTATGGTTTTTTTAAAGTGAAGGACAGCACCGGGGAATCTCTTACTTTTCCATAGATCGCGCGGACATATATGTCTGGCCCCCTTGGTTGTTGTTCGGAGAGTGGTTCTTAACCGATTTGACTGGATCTCTTTCTACACTGAGGTCTCGAAGATAAAAATGTTCGTCCCTTTTCGTATTTCCCCATCTGCTTGACGCCGGCTTCGCTGCCGGCAAGCTGTTCTTTCATGTCAAACCGGTGTTTCCTTCTTATTATCTCCTCTTTTTTTGAGCGAGTTTCCTTCGGTTTTCCCCCCAGTGATTGATTCCTTTTTTCTCATCCCCTTGCCGTCTTTCCCTCAAGGCCCTTAAGACGTCCCCCAATGATCGTCCCCCCCCCCCTATCCCCTTTGATCGTCGGATTTCCTAGTCGAGAATATGTCGTTTCGTCCCCGGCCTCTTTTCCCCGGCTAAGAAACCCCCGTTCCATCATCGATTTTACGACTATGTTCTTCACCGCGTGATAATTAAGGCCATTTCATGTTTCCTGCCCCTTTACGAGTAGCAGACGCGCCGGCTTCGTACTGAATGTAAAATAGTTTTTCTCCTTTCCCAACGCCATTGCGATTCGACGCCTCTTTGACTGGTTAGTCCTTGACAGGTTCTGGAGTCGCTGCCCGTGCGTCTCACATGGCCAAATTTCCTGAAGGAGCTTTTTGGATCCCTCCCCTTTTTTTTTCATCAAGCTTCTCGCTCGGTCGCCATTCCAATGCGCTCTTTTTTTTTTTTCCTTGTCAATACCTTTCTCCTTCCTTTCCCTGGTGCCACTCTTGGGATCAGGGTGATCCCCCATTTTTTTGCATATCGCCAGGTCCAAGAACGTAAGCTCTTAGAACCCCCCCCAATTGCATGACGCCTCCTCCTCCTGATTTTTCACCTTAATGTCGTTTTTGAAGTTTCCGGATGGGAGATGAGTCTGTTTCCGATTTGTCCCTCTGCATGGATACACGGCCTCTCTTCTTCCTTATTCCTCCTCCCGCTTCATCCAAATAGTAAGATTTCCAAGCAGCATACTCATCAACCTAAACCGGTTTTTGCGATCGATTATCAAACTCTTTCGTCTTCCTCCCCCCGTACCTTTTGCCCCGAAATATCGGCGAGTGCCCTTCTTAAAAGGAATAAAAGATTTCGTTCTCATGATAAGCTGAGTGCGCCAGGCCGCCCGCCTCCAACGAAAGCGTGACACTCCTCCCGACTTCACCACTTTTTTAGTACGGTTTCTGGTCGCAAGGAAAAAAGAATTGAACCCGTAAAAAACCTCTCTTCGTCTTTGGCTCCGCTCCCCGTGTTCACTTTGGTTCAGGCGTGATTTCTACGCACTCCTTCCTCCGGCCCCTGATTTTTGAAACAAAACTGCATTCATCTCTCTCGACGGCTTTTCCCTCTTCCTATAATTCCTGTCATACCGGGCCTTTCAAACCCGACAAGCTGGTCTAAGTCCCCCCCCTCTGTGTACGATAAGCCTTTGTACGTGACGAACACCTGGACAAGCTTCTTCTCATTATGTCTTCCTGCCTCGCTTTAATCCTTCTTACATACCTGACTGCTGAGATCTAGAAAGTACCCCCCCCTTCACTTTCCAAAGGAAATTGTTCGGTTCCATTACTGACTTGTCCCCGTTCATCTCTCCCCTTCTTTAAGTCTTCCTCCTTATCGAATTACGTTCCGGTGACAGATATCGGGTTCTTTGGAATTCTAGTCCCCACCTTCCCCAAGTCCCGACTCGATCCTGGCGGCCTTTTCTCTCCCAGTTCTGCAGACGATTTTGCTCCTGCCTATTTCTCCATTATGCACTTTCACAAATTGAGCGCCATTTTTCCCGCGGTTCTGTTCCAATCACAACTTAAATTTTTATTAGAGCACTGATAATTTTTGTTACTCCCAAAGCAGGCCCAGCCCTTTTTTTTTCGGTACTCCGGAGAGATGCTTCGATCATCTGCGCCCCATTCCAAGAAAACCTCCTCCCTTGAAACGGCGCGTGGAAATTTTTCACCTGAACTCCTTTTTCTTCCGGTTGCCCACCTTTTCCCATTTCCTTTAACTAACTTCCCTTCTTTTCGATTTTTCCTCTCGCGGCTGATATATAGGGGCTCCCCCGCTCTTGATCCGTCCTCTATTTATCGGAAATAGCAATTCTCCCCCCGCTATTGGCGGTCGACACCTTCTGCTTTTCGACGGGCCGAATGCAACCCCCCCCATTCCTCTCGACCCGAGTTCGGCGCTCCTTACCCAGATCAGTGGGTCCTTTTTCTGTGCACTTTTCGTCTTCTCCAGCGCGACTGCGATAGTTTACCCCACCCCCGTTTAAGTTCAGGCAGAAACTCCCGTCCCTGTGCAATTCTATGACATCCTTCCCCTTCTTTTTTTTTTTCTCAAGCTTCGCCGGAAAACCCGAGCACTATGGGTCACTTAATCCGTGATCGTCAGTGGGCTTATAGCAGAGAAGGCTTTCCTGGTTAGGCGTTGAAAAACGTTAAAGTCCATGCCAGATCCATTGACAAACTAACTATCTTCGGCGTAGTTTTGCCTTTGTAATAAGAAGTTTCAGCAACAACAGTTTCCCTTTAGGCTGGTTCCCTTCACTTGCCTCCCCTTTAAGCGGGTTCGGAGTTGGAAATTTTCCCTTCCTTGGTAACCCCAGGAATCCTCAACACACGCCTTGCCTGAATTACTTTTCAAAAAGTTAGTCCACCTAGCGTTGCATTTTTTATCAAGAGAGTGTTGATTGAATTACTACCTAGGATCTCGCTTCCCTAACCGACCTTCCCGTGACCTCCCCTTTCCCAGACTCTCCATACCCTTTTATTAATGTTGATAATTTCACTTCTTCGCATACGGTAGCGCCTATCGCGTTTCCGCCTTCGTCGACCCTCGATTGAGTCCTGGGTCCTGACCAAGCCGAATAGATAACGCGCTTTCCTCTGGTGCTTCCGAGGGACTCTCCTTAATCTGGACACGCGCCGCCCTTCTTTCTCTTTCTTTCCTAACTATGAGCACCCCACCCGGCAGGCGGCAACTTTCCTTTTTGTTCCCTCAAGATGCCCCTGACCTCTATCTAAAGCTCTCTCTGGATTCACCCCGCCCCCTTTCACATTTTTTCCGTTTTCCGAGATCCGGCGTAAAAGCTTGTCCACTGTATAACAGGGGGGTCAAGTTGCTATTTCCCTCCCTTTCCGTGTCGGTCTGACGTCGGGTCATGATTTCCTTTAGAAAGCCGACTGTCTTCCGTTTTGACCTCTTACCCCCCCTTTTTTCCAGGCCTTGACCCGCGCTTGCTCGGTTCCAAGCTATTTGTATTCCACCCCTGACTGATCGCGGAGCGAGGTTCCTCCATATTCCGAAGGACCACTTAGCCGAGGCCCTCTCCCGTGCTTCCCCCCCCGTCACTCAGACGGATCCGAGAGGCATCTTTATGCAAAACAATAGATGAAACGGTGCGGTTCGGACCCCCACGCAGATCCCCCCCCATCCCTACTCAGCGCGTCAGGTTTTCATTCACGTTGATCTCTCCTTCCTCCCCTTTTTGAGAGAGATCCTGCCGCACACCCTGACGCTTTTTCTATAGTTCTCCCTTTTTGATCTTGGTTCCCGACCCGAACCCCGTGGATAATCGCTGGGACCGCGGGATCGGTTTCATCCCACTTTCTTCGGTTCTTTCCGTTTTTCCCTCCCTTCTCCGATGTTTCCCCTTCCTTCTTCAAAGCTAGTTGAAAAAAAACTTCCCCCGGTTCCAAGCCTTATTCGAAATGGTGAGGATGATGTATATCCCAAAGGCCCTCTCAATGTCCTAAGTGACGCCACCGGAATTCTGAGCCTTTCTCCTCTGAATTCATTCCGTTTGCTCCAGTCTTACAGGAGAAGTCTACTCCCCCCCCTTACTTTTCAGTCAGTTGAACACGTCCCGCCGGCCGAGGAGCACTCCTCGTATTTATGGTCGTGTTTTGAGTAGTTTTATAATTTTTCCTGATCCCCAACTCTGGTGTGGACAGGGCATTTCTTTGCTCCCTCCCATGACTCCTGCGAAGGAAGGTTGTGCCCTCTTTTCCACCTGCTTAAGACGGAAGGAGTTTACAGGGAGCTCTTTTTTAAGTACTCTTGTCGGTCCCACACGCTGCTGGTTCAGGATTGAGATCTGTACATACCATCATTTGCCCGCCTTTTCACCGCCGGTCAGAAAACAGTTCTATCTAGGATCACGCGAGGATTGTGTCTTTTACATTTTTCCTTTTAGTTTTTTTGATCTTGTCGACTTCCCCTACAGAAATTATTGACGAGTTCGGATAGCGTCTTCGCCTAGCAACCCAGAAAAAAGCTAGGTGTCGACGTCCCAATTAACACTTCGGTTCTACCCGCCTTCCAGGTGTCCGGAGGGAGAGCTCTGATAAGAAGATCTGATCACGATGTTTTTTTTTTTTGGGGTTCGGTTTTTTGTTTTTTCTTTTTTTGGGCGTCGTTTTGTTTTTATGTGTTTGTGTTGTGTGTCCCTCTCCATCTTCTCTTCGTTAATCCGTGACCGAGAAGTTACCTAAGGTAGATTTGTTCCCACTCTGGTGGCTTGACCCAGTTTAACCTGATGGTTTACTCTCCTCCACTAAGATTTCCCTCTTTTTCCGTTTGAATCTTTCTCCGGCTGACTCAGCTTTTTTTAACCCCCCTCCGATAATGCGGTTCCCGCGCGCAAGTACTCATAACCTTTTTCTAGAGCCAGCGCGCAGAGTGCTTTACGTAGCCGTTAATACGAACAACCTCCCAGGCCATTTTTCGTCTCCCCCCGTTGAGCAGACTGTACGAGATTCTTGTCCTTCCCATCACTCTATGTGTTTCTCTTTCTCGTCTCCCGTATCGGGATGTTTTTCGCCGCACCCCCTTTACCGACCGGACTCAAAGGACTTGCCTCCCCCAGGTCTCCCCGGTAGGCGGAAGACTTGTCAGGTTCTTTTTCCCGGCGCGGCCGTCTTTTGACTTTGAGCGATCATCTTTTTCTTCGATCGCAGATTTCGACTAGTGCCAGGCTCCTCTTTTTTGCCCCAGAGAAGCCCTATTCTACCAAATCTTCCTCGAAAGACCTTTTAGGCTCTGGTCAGTCAATTGCTTTCTTCGTCCTTCCCTTGCGAGATAAAGATGGAAGTACGTCTTCAAGATCTTGACCATTTTTTTTCGGGCCCTTTCAGTCTCCCGGTTTATTTCTTGGTAGTCATTCCCATAATCCATGAAGAAAGCTTAGGCCTCATTGGCCTTTATATCTGGCCTCCCCTTTTACCGAACAGTATGCCCGGCGCTAAGCATATCAGATGCCCTTGTGGGCTCGTTGGAGTCCCCAATCTGATCTCTTGGATCAAATGACATCGATTTGCAGAGCCTTCCTTGAACACCCTCTTCTGGCAAGCGAGTGCTTCCCAAAAAAGGTTTCTTTGAAAAGGAGTTCCTGCCTGAACTCCTGTTTTGGTGAGGTTTCAACTTTCCGATAAGGGTTCACTTTTTTCCAGAGGAACCTCCGTGCTACCAGCGAGGATTTCTTCCAGCCATGATCCCAGCATGTCAGCGACTCTGGACCTTAGACCGACATGCCGTTTCATTGAAGTCCTTACGCCTCTCCAAACTATCCCGCATGTTTCGCCTGGACTTGCCCTTTTCTTCCCGCACCTTTGTCTTTTATTCTTTTTTTACGTACTCACCGACTAAGGGATGTTCCAATTTTCTCCTTTGGTTGGAAAGGCCCTGGTACACTTTTCTCTAGTGAGGTTCGGTTTTCTCTTTCCTTCTAGGATAGTTCTTTGAATGCAGTTTTTAGCGAGGCAGAGGTTCCTCCCCCATTCCGAATGATTAGAACCCCCCTCGCATTTTACCCTCGCGGCGACCCCCCCCCTCCCCCTTTCATTATCTTTGCAGCAAATCCATGGTTTTTAGTTTCTTGGTTGCTTGTCTAAGACAACGTCGAACAAAGTGAGTGATGACAGTCTGGCTACCTCTTCTGTGTCAGTCTTTGAGATCACGCCATTCCGCCATCTTTCCTTATTTGAACGTCACCGATAGGTCAGTTTGACGGAACTCAGTCCCCTTTCCTCCTTCCGGTATATTTCGAGTAAGCCATTTTGGGGATAAGGGATCTCTCGCCTCAGTAGCCCGGTGATTTTTCCGTTGACCTTTTTTTCCCTTTTGAGAACGGGATCTTTCCCTTGATCGCCTCTCACGCTCCTGATGGGCGGTCGTCACTATCGTACAGACCCTTCTCCCCCCCAGTAGCCTTCCCCCACCACCAGAAGGCCTTTACCCTTCAAACCCTCCCCTTTCCTCCTTCCCCCCCCGTGATGATGGGAACCGTTCGGTTTTATTCTACGTCTTTCACCTGCGGAAGTTTCTGCAAGGTTCCCAAACTTTTCTCCCCTCCCCCGTGGGCACATGTAGACATTTTTCCCTGCTACCTGTTCGTCAAGTTCCAAAAAAAAAGATGCTACTCCCCCCCCAGACTGGCATACCGGCGAGACCTCTTTTTCCCCCCCCTTTCGGGTAACAAAAATCTTTCCACCATCCCCGCCCATGTTCTCACTTCACTAATCTGAATAAGGATAAGTCCAAGGTAGTATGTCTATAAGGACCGACAGTAAGTTAGCCCTCCTTAGTAGAGCGAAATTCTTTTTCCCTTTAGGTATAGCACGGCCAGAAGTCCATCGGCGTCGTCTCTCTATGGTAAAGTTGGGACCTCATTTTTGCCGCGTAGGTTCCCCCCCTCTGATCTCGGAAATCCAGCTCTCTGCTACAAGCGTGGGAACCCGAGGCGTGAATTGTTCCCTCCCTCTTAGAAAAAATCCGTCCGACGCTTCCCCGAGATTAGTCACTTCGATCTTCATTTCCCCAGAGTAAGCCAGGTAGCTGAGGCCTCTTTTCATCAAGATTCAGGCCCCTATATCTCCCTTGAATCAGATAATGGTTGTGCTCGAGATGAAGAGGAGGCAACAACAAGTGAATCCTCCCTTTTCCGGCGAATGAACTTCATAAAGCTGAGGTTACTTTTTATTAAGATAGAAGCGGTTACGACCCATCCCTTTTTCTTCTCTTCCGAGGTGTCGCGAATATTGGCAGTGTGAAAAATTCCGAGCACGTCCTCACAATCTGGAAGAAAATGACCACGACGAGGCGCGGCATCACTCAGATTCCCCCCCTTATGATCGATTCTTGCTCACCGCCGTGATAATCTTTTCCCATGCATTTTTCACTGGCATAGAGGAGACTCCGTCGCGGGACTAAGGTCCGGTACATTCATAGAAATGCCCACCGCCATTTGTTCCAGGCTGCTCGCCTCCTTGCGTGTTTGCTGCGGCGAATACTTTTGATTCCGCGCTTCTTGATACTAGAGCGATAGGTTCTAAGGCCGTCGCACATGGAAATTTCCGTTGAAGGTCTCTTTTTCTTACCCCCCTGAGAATCAAGATTCCCCTTCGCCTGTTCCTATTCCCTAAACTGACTATGTGTGGGCTCTTTCTTCTTTCCCCCCCCCTGAAAAGAAAGTTGACCATTTCTACATGGTGCCCAACAATGTTTTCCGTTTGATCCCAAATTTTGTCTTTTCCTTCACTTGCTTTAAGAATTCCCCGACCTTAAGCCTCCCCGTCCACCCCGAACTCTCGCCCCCCTCCTCATGGAGGATTCCCTCCAATATTTTTGAAGGTTTATTGAGAAATTCTTGCTTTGGCCGGATCCTGTCTCCTCATTTTAGATTTCACCGTGGAGCCGCCTCAGCCTCCCGGAAGGCTTGTCTGCTTCCAGGGTCCCAATATCCCTTCAATGGGCAAGACCTTTTCCCCTCCCCCCTCCCCCAACCCGTGCCGCGATCCATATCCCCCAGTATGTAGGAACCTCCTCGGCCAATATCTTCCTTCCTCTTCTTTTCAAAATTGACTACACGGACGGTTCGAGGCCCTCCTTGTCGTTGTCTGAGGCCACTTTTTCTAGTGATTCACGCTCTACCTCCCCCCCCCTGAGAGCGGGCAACCTTCTTCGCCTAATCCCCCTCTCGCAAGGTGTCGACTGGTTTTCGCCAATTTTTTTGCACCACTAATCCTCAACTCACGGCCCCTAACCCCATAGAGATGGGCGCACGGCTTAGTAAATGATTCCTTTCCCTATTTTTCATTTCGATGATTGCCCGTGTGCTGAAGGACCCTCCCTTCCATCCTGTAGATCAAGCCCCCACCCCTCAACTTTCATTTGGAATTCCCTAGCACGCCGCCCCATGGTCCAACAGACCTTCCCCTCCGTGGTACCAGGCAGTGAAGGCCAGACCGCTTCTACTGGCCCTTCAGGTGTTCCGATCCTTGTGGGTATTTGCCTTGCCTAAGAACAAGCCTGTATCCCCCTGCTCGAAGTCGGCCTCCCTTCCCGAAGTGAAGGCAGTCCCCCCTGGTTTCCCGGCTGTCACTCCTTAGATAGAAGCACACCCTTACGTGGAATTACAGTCGGTCAATGCGTTCCCCGCCGCTTAATTTTCCTTTCCCCCCCCCTAAGTATTCCTTAACTGTCTGAGGGTCCCCATTCCCCCCCTTGGTGGTTCTGGATTGTCCTTCGGACTGATAATAGACTTGTCATAACAGCATTCCCCAGAATTCGTTTCGCCCCGTCACTCTTGAAGAGCGAGATAACATTTGTTTAAGGCACGAAGACCCCGAGATGTGTTAGCACATGTCCCCTTATTGACTTTCCTTCCAATTGAGAGAAATCTTACCCTGGTTGGCCCCTCCTTTTTCCAGAGGCCCCCCCCTTCCGACGAGATGCAGACCCTGAATCAAGTGTCCAATTAGGCAGCTATCTAAGGAGGCTGGTGCATTCCTATCATGCTCTGACTTCTATAGCGCCAAGGCAATACCGCACCTGGCCGACCCTCCCCCCTCAGCGCGGAAACTTTTCGTCTGTCCTCCTCAGAGAGAACAGGCCCCACAAGGAAACCTGCAGTAGTCACGACAAATTTTCTTTTACCTTCAGATTTATTCTCTTCTACCCCTATACTTTTTCGATTTGCGATTCATTCTGTGCTCCAAATTGACCTTTCCCCTACATATATCAATCTTTTTCATTACCTTCCAACAAGAAGATCTTCTTCTCGACACAGTGGCTCAAG
>Ga0179591_1204103_pt1 | contig 18866 bp, 23 predicted proteins | sample CZOMad2_1_08_16f_FD_182891 | JGI IMG/M metagenome (GOLD analysis project Ga0179591, IMG submission 182891) | Vadose zone soil fungal communities from Angelo Coast Range Reserve, California, USA - CZOMad2_1_08_16fungal (PacBio error correction) | ecosystem: Environmental > Terrestrial > Soil >... | reverse complement strand
TCCCTCCTCTAGTATTTGAATGAGGAGTAGCTATGTCTTCTTGAGAGAGACATAGTGCCTTTTCTGCCCTCTCATGGTACCCACTGTCCCCTTTTCCCCAACGTCTCACCCCCCAGATTTATCCTACGTTCCCTATGTTCCCCAGCAACAAACAGCTGACAGAAGGCTGTACCCTGCCGAACCGCTACCCCTCCTTAACGAGTCAGGCTCTGCGTTACTCTCATCCCACTTTCCTACTCCCGATCAGACTTTGATCCCGTTGTAAGAAACACGTATTTTTGATTTCGGTTCTGTCTTCCAACTTTTCCTTTTTTATTTTCCCTTCCACCTTTTTCTGTTGAGGATTTTTGAGTCCTCAAAAGAAGTCCTTTTTTTTTCACCCCAACGTAGCCCGGGATATATTCTTTCAATTGTACTTGTCCTTTCACTCCGTCATGTTGATGTCTCCCCATGTATGATAGGTAGATAAAATACTTTTCTAGATCTCGTTCAGGTGTTCCCCAGTTATCCCCCTTATCGGACCTTCTCCCTTACCCCCGATCTCTTAGAATTCCCCCGCGAAGATTTCCCTTTCATCGTAAAGAAACACTTCCCCTTGCCCTGAAGCCCCCCCCAGGTCCATGGCATGTATGACCAAAAGGACTAATTCTCGGGCTTCCCCTGGTTTGATTACTTTTACGCTGCGCGCATTGTTTGACCATTCCCCCCTCTTAACATCTATCAGTGCTTCTTCCGAAAGATTTCTCCCCCCTGCCAATTCCCTGGCTTCTTTTCGGGCGTCTCCGCTTCCCGTTCCCATTGTAACAGTGCCCCTCCCACCTCCCTCCCCATCCGGTTGCTTTCCCCCCCAGATCAATTCTCATATTTTCTTTTATCGAAGTCGACTTTTTTTCTTGTTCGGAGCTCCCCTGAAGGTAAACAAGTTACTCTCTCCCACCTGGGTCCTGTACGATCCGCATAGCCTCCTTTGCAGGATTTTCCGTACCACCGAGGATTCACCCCCCGCCCTGTAGCTCACCAAGAATATAGGCGGATTCCCCCATGGTTCAATACACAAGTAATTCAGTTTTCCGGCCCCCTTGTGGTAATCTACCCCCAGCTTCCCTTGGCGACCTGTTTCCTGAGAATTGATAGGCCCCTCTCTCTTAGGTGGTTCCCGACGGGGCTTGGTCGATTTAGGCCACCCTTCCCTTTCAACTAAAAATTCCAAACAACCACGATTCAATTCCCCACATCCCCTAGGGTTTTAAGACCAGATTTTTATTTTTCTCATGTCACTCCCAATTTTTTTCTTCCCCTCCCATTGACTGGTTGATGTTTCAAGGTAGATCTTCCCTCCTCTAACGGCCATCTCTTTGGAGCAATGATGTATCAACGTCCTCCCCCCCCTTTTAATAAGCTTCAAGGACGTGAAACCCCCCCGAAGGACCCCCTTCCCAATTTTCTGAATCTCCTTTTTTTTTTTCCCCCCCCGACTCGCGACCTCGCCCCCTCGATACCCTTGGAGAAGGATTATCCTCCCTCCCTAGACGGCTTTCCGACCCACACACCCCAACCCCCCACACGCCCAATAATCTTTTTGTTATCTAATGGCTGCCTCGACCAGAGCCCTTTCACGAACCTCCCATTTAAGTCAACAATGTGGGTTTGTCCTCATTGTTTTCGAACCACTCAGTGCCCAGCACGTGTTCTTCTCCCCATCCCGCATCCATTGACCGATTATTACCTTTCTTTCCCTTGCACAAGTCAAACCCTCTCCTTCTCAGGGCTCCCCCACGTCTTGCTTGAGAAACCACGACTTCCCAAGCGATTCCCCTCTAACAATCCTCGTTCCCCTTTACTGCCAATGTCACCTGAATACGAGAAACCCCGGCCCAATCTCTCCGGCCGTATCGTCTTCAGCTCCCGTTCTCCCAGCCCCTATTCGCCTTGCCCCAACTCTGTTCGGGCGTCCTTTCTCCTTTGTCTTTTTTTTTTATGGTCTCTTCTTAAGTAATTCCTAACCTTTCTCCCCCCGGGACAAGGAAAACCCCCCTATCTCTCTTTCTTTTTCCCCCCCCCCCCCCTTTTACTAACGTTTTTTTTTTTAGCATATTTTTTTGTCCTGGGCCGCTCCCCTTTCTGTAGTACCCCCCTAATATAGCCTGTTGTCCCCCTCCCCATTACCGAGGACTCCGACGTTTGGCCCCCAGTCGCAATAGATTTTTGCGCGACAGAGACAATGCCTCACCCAAACTGACTTCCCCTTGCCCCTCTCGATTTTGCCGATTTTTTCCTTTGTGTCATTTTTTATCTCTGATGCTCTTGTTGATTCTTAAAAGAGTTTCCTTTTTCCAGAACGGCGAAGATGTTTTTCTTTTCTTCCTTTAAGTGGGGAGATATCTTCTTTTTTGTAAGTCCCCCCCTTTATCGCAATGTGTTGCTTAGTCTCGCTGCAGTCTTCCCAGATCTCCAGATGCCACAACATTTTTCTCCTGGGTCGTGTCTCCTTTTCTTTTCCCGGAGCCTCCTCTCCCACAACTGCTGTCTATGGGTGATGCGTCGGTGATGGGGCTCGTATCCTTCATTCCTTTTATTTTCGCTGCAGAATATTGCCCATTTTTTAATAGAGGGTCTTTATTACCCCCCCCTTTCATATTTGCACAAAAACAATTCTTCATCTTTCTATTCATTTACTTTGCTCGTTCTTATTTTCGGGGTTTTTTTTTGAAGCGTTTCTTTTATCGGTCTGGACTTTACATGACTTGTTTTCCTACCATTCCTTGTTAATCTTTTGAGTACGCTCCCGTGGCCCCTCCATGGCACCCAGGGCAACTAGCCTCTGAACCCCAATGTTGATTTAACCACCACCCACGTAATCGGCCCGAAACCTCTTTTTCACCTCTGGTCGGGGCGTTGTTCCTTGTTTATGTTACCCTTCCCCAATGGCCCTACCTCTCCCACCTTGGATTTGCTCTGTCCCATATCCCCCCTGTATCCCTCTCCGGAACATCGCCACCCCCGGGTCGCCCATGTTCAATCGTCTGTAGTCAATTCCCATTTTCGCGTCTTTTCCCCGCCCCTATGGTAGTGACTTTGAATGTCCGCAGCACTCCTCCTTTTCTCTCTACTCTTTTTTTTTTTTCCTCCTATACGTTTCCCCGAACTCTCAAGCAGAAGCACTCTTCTGCTTTTCTTGGAACCTCCCCTCGTTTCCACGATTGTGGCCATTCTTTTCTTTAATTCCCTACGCATACAACCCCTCAGCGCCTCTTCTACTAACTTCCCCCTAGCTCTCTACTGGATATGAAGGCCTACTGTTTCATTTTTTTTGCGTCCTTTTTTTCTCCGGGGGAACCTTGTCCTCGGGGAGAGAGGATACTCCCGCTCCTGCAACAGGCATTAAATTTTCCTGCCCCTGATCCTTCAAAGACCCGAGCCTCTCTCCTCATTGGACTGGGTTCATTTCTCATTTCCTTTCCGACGCGTCATTCTTTTCCCCCCACCCCCTCCTTTGTCTAAGGAATAGCCTACTGTCCGTTTATGGAGCATCCCCCTTCCCAAGTGCCATTCCTTTACCAATTCAGGGCGGGCCTGAACCTTTCCCAAATCCCCCCTCTTTTAAGCAGAAGAAGCGGCAAGCATCGTTCCAGTTTACTACAGCCCCGCACTTCAATTGTTGAACTCACCCTCAAGGACGCGCCCCCCCATCCCACTATCAGCTTTTCATGTTATAACCTCCCCCCTTCACGGACTGTATCAGCTGTCGGAAACAGATTTCCCTGCACCTAGTTATAAAGGTCTTTTTTTCCCTGACTGCGTTTGTTATCCATTCCAATTCCCTCACGGCTCCGGGCGGTTCCTACAAACCTGGTCTCTTCCCCGATATGCGTTTTTTGACTCCGCACCCATCTCACCAACGGACCTTTTCTTCCCACCATTTTTTCCTCTGTAGATGACTCCTTTTCGCTAAACAGGTGTATGCCATAGCATTCGCCCCCTTAGGCTACTCTTGCATTCTTCTCTTGTCGGTGAGGTTTTTACCCGACGGCTTTCCTCTATTGGTCCTAGGCATTCCGGCCTTTTTTCTCTGCCTGAAAGGCTATCGCCTCAATCTTTTTTTGGCCTGTTCATTTTTTTTCCAGATTGTTTTCCCTTTTTAAAAGGAACTCCCAGCTTCCCTCCTGTCACTTTTTTCAGCGCCTTCCGATCTCAGCCGGCCTTCTTTCCCCTTCCCCTGAGAGGACCTCTATGGTAATACTCCTCCTTTTTTTTTCTTATTGCCCTCCCCCTCTTCCCTTGCATGGACCCCATGCTTTCTTCCTTGAGTTATCTGTCTTCTTACGGTCCTGCTCCCCTTTCCCCCTTCCAAACCTTACATCGCCACTTTCGGAAACCGCCCCTTCCATCATTGTCTCTTAGGCCCCCCCCCCTCTACTCTATAAACTCTGACTGCTTCCCCCCATGAAGACCTCTCCCGCCTTTCCATCGTCCTTACCGTCGGTTTGAATCCCCCCTTCCACATATTTCCTGAGAATTATCACTTTTCCGCCAAACACGTCGTTTTTTGATTCTTGCCACTCTTCTCCCCATAGTGTTGGTATAGGTGACGAAATCCCGTCACTAAAGTTCTCGTTCTGTTTTGGACTTTACCCCCGCTTAAAGTGCACCCCCTATCCGTTGATAGAGTTTTCGTAAATCTGTTTCCCTCCTGTGATGGCATCCCCCTTTGTCAATCCTTCATTTATGTTCTGACAGACCTCATAGGTCCCGATACCTAAGAGGTCTTATAGTGGTGATTCCGATAAAAAGGATTTTCCCACTTACCTCTCCTCTGATTTCAGCCGTAATCATATACTATTCAATTTAAGTCCCCTCAAAGGTATCACGTATACCCTTCAGACTTTTAGTTTTGTCAGCATAAACGTCACCCTCCTCTTAGGCGCTGATTACCCTTATTTTTTTTATTATGTCTATGTTCATTGCCCAATTTCCCCTTTCACCCTTATATAGAGTAGATGTTTAAGACACTATCTTTGACCAAATTACTTCCTCGTAGGCTTCTGTCATAAATTTAAACATTGTAACCTTGCCTTCACACCCCCTCCGTGTTGGCCCCAATGTCCCTTCCACCGGTTTTCCCTTTCCCTCCTTCAGATCCTCCTCTTTTGCGGATTCCTCCCTTGTCCTGATAATAGGCGTAGCGGCCCTTTACAACGTCCTCCTACTCGCTGACAAGTTGTTCCACGAGGTCTTCCAAGCCCGCCCTTCCGGATTTCCTAGGAATCTTCACGATGAGCTTAGCCCAACTCCCTGACAGTTCCTAGCTCCTTTTCCTTGTCTTACTCTTTCAATACCCTTCAAGGAGTTTTCTTCTTCGTCCCCCGGTGTTTTGAACTTCCGAAGGGCTTAAAATATGGTGGGCCAGCACCACCTCTGCCTCCGTGATGCAGCCCACCCTATTCCCACCCTTTGCCTGGACCCCCGTCGGCTGCCGCGCTGCGTTGCTCCGGCCCTCCTTCGCTGCTCCGATGGGATATCTCTAATTGGCTTGGGCCCGTGTGGCTTTCTCCGGACCGAGGCGGCAGTACCCCGCCCCAACGCCCGCTCGCGGTCGGACTTGGCTTTGTGATCCGTACCCCCTTCGGCCGTTGCGAGGGCGGGCGCTCGTTGTCTCGTCAATCGGAGAACCCACGTACCCCCCCTCACAGCCGTCCCTCGGTTTCTTTGTATGCATCTCCTTGCCTCACATAGCGGCGCTCCCTATCCTTCCTTCACGCGCACCCCGTCCGCCCGACCCGGTCGCGCACCCTCGTGGCACTCCAGTTCCTTCAGCTTTTATTTCGACTCTCTTTCTGGTATACGTCCGCCGGTCACCATTCTCAAATTATGGCGCAGTGCCCCTACTTCCGCTGGTCTGCGCCCCGGAGCTGGGGACGGCCCCGTGGTTGGGTTCGGGGTCTCCGCGCCTGCCCACTGTTCCCCGTTGCAATCTCTCTGCGCAGGGGGGTAGTGCTGGGGACCCCTCCGGTTATTCCGCGGGGTGCGAGGTGTTTACTGTTTGTGCCGGCGGGTTTGGGGGGGTGCAGTTCGGTTGTTGTCTATGGAGTCGGAAATAGTAAGATCTTCGTTTTCAAGTCCGGTCCTATGTGGGATCTAGGACAAATTTTCCCTTTATCCAAAGGCGCCCACCCCGATGTGCCCACCCGCCCCCCATCCCCCCTTTCATTCCTATTAGTTTTGTGTTCGGTTCAAGACTGTTTCTCTTCCCTTCAGGTGAATTGCTGAACCCCCCCCTGTGTTGCTTTCGAGAGTACGCCCTTCTCAGGACAGAGTTTTTCGGCCCGATCGTTCTCCCGCAAGCACTACCTTGCTGACCGGCACTCCCCCCAGTATTCCCAAAATAGCCCCCCTTTTCCCCCATTAATTATTACCGCAGGGTTTTTCCATCAGCGGACAGATCCCAGACCGATCCCCAACGTTTCTCGGCCGATCTTTCCGACCTTTAAGGCTTCTGATACAGCCCTCCACACCCTCACAAAAGTCCTTCCCAGCATTCGTGCGCTCCTTCTGATCCGAATCTCCATCTAAGCACGAACCCCTCTCATGTAAGACCCGTTTACGATTGCTTCTACGACCCCCAATCATTACCCGCGCTTTATTTATCCATGAATGAAGACAATTTCTTTTCTCCCTTGAGGTCCATTAGCACCCCTTTTCCCCAAATGATACATTGAGACTTCCCGCTCTTTGGTAACTTTTTTTCCCCCCTGTACTACCTCGTCCTTCACCTCCCACATTCTCATGGCAGGAATTCCCCAGGCACTTTCCCTCCCGACAATACTGTCCTCGATCGGCCGTCGTGTCGTTGGGTAGAGTTCCCCCTGTCCTTAACTCCTCGAGGTGCTCCATTAAAAAGCTGGGCTGTTTTCTTATATAAAGTTAGGCGCTATTCAAGGACGTTTCACTTCAGAATGACCCTTAGCTTTGCCACCGGAAACCACTCTTCATCTTTATTTTCAATACCCCTTTTTTGTTTATCTCTATGTGGCTGAATGGCCCTCTGTCCCCCATTTACTCTAGTTCTTTAACCACTCGCAACGCTGAAAAAATTGTCGTTTTCCTACCGCACCTCACCTATCTTTTTCCTGGACCCTCCCACGGTCTTGGAGGGACCTACGACCCCCAAATCACGCTGCCTTTCCTTATCCCTATGGTTGCGCTTGGTTCTCTTTTCCTGTAGTCGTTCCCAATCTAGATTCGTGAAATCTCTTCTTCATTTTTTTCAAAAAGTTTTGTTTGAAGAGGTTAGTTATCCCTTTTGGAGTTGGTCTTCATCTAAGCCTGGGCCTGTGTCTCGTGATCAAACAGGACGCTTTTGAAGTATGTGTTTTAGCAAGAGGCCCCCCCCCCCCTTTCCGTTCCATCGCTTTGTTTCTGCCTGTCGTAGTAGGAGCTTCGTCAATCCCCCATCCACGGTCATTGACGGCCTTTCCGTCTTGGGGAGGGTGTTTGTCGGGATAGGACCCTTACTGGAAGTGGGAAGAAGACTCCTTTTTCGTCCCTGGTGTAGAGATTTTAGTTCTCCAGGTGCTCTGGTTTGAAAAAACCTGCGTAAGTTCCCCTATATTAAATCGGACAATTATATTGAATTATGTTTGGGTCGACTGGGTTTATGAGATTGCTGGTCCGTGCGGATAATCGTCTTTCCACACATTCGTGCCCATGTTGACATTTCCTCTTCGTTCAAAGGGTGCCTCACGGGAACCAAAGGCAACCTCCCCTCTTCCCCCTTTTTGATCCAACCCAGTGATCCCCCCTGCACAAATAACTCCGTGCCTTCAACAAGGCTTTCACTATTGATCTGGTTTGTCGGCCATGTTCTGTCCCCCCTTCTCAACCATTACCCAATGGATTCCATTTTGTCCCCACCGATTCTCTAGCACTAACGATCAGCGCCTCCATACCTTCAACCCTGTCTCCCATCTTAAATTAACTCTTGGTTTCTCCTACCCAAGGTTCCTCCGTCCTGCGTCCCGGAAACTATATTTGAGGGAATTTCCTTGTTCCCCCCCCCCCCCCGAATAGATTCGGTCTTACCTTAAAATGTTTTTCTTCGATTATCCTTCCCCCCCTCCCTAGCCAATACCCAGAAGCTTTTATTCTTACTACCTAGCGGCCCCCCCGAGTGTGCATAGCTCTCCCCTTTTTCAGGACTCTCTAAGAAGAACCCTACCCCAGACAAAGGGATATCCTAACATCGCGTTTATTGATTTTACTTTTCTCTCCAGTTCCTCTTTGGTTGTTTCCTGTGTACTCTTTTGGTGGATGAAGGCCCCCTTGGTAGACTTTATTGGACGCCTTGACCCATAAGGCCCCCATTCTCTCCCCCAGTGTGTTGTCCACTCTCTGGAGGCCCTCCATCTGCATATACTAGGCTTTTACCACTCTTTCGAATTCCTTCTCCTTCAATAGTTTCCTCGTAACATTAAAACAAAGTTTTTGTCTGATCCGCCTACTTCCTGTGAGTCCGGCCTCCTTTCATACAGTGCTCATCCTTTTCTTCGGTGCGTTCCTCCCAAATACACTTTCCGTCAGATGAACTGCCTCCCCCTTAGACACTCCTCCTGGCCTTTTTCTCCGCCGCCCGCCCTGGACATGCTATCAGCCTCAACGCTTACCTTGTTGACCTCTCAGCCGAAGGTCTCCCCCCCCCCCTTCCCCTTAGCTTTGCGCCATACAGCTTTCCACCAAAAGATTATCCCTTAGCAGATACTTTCGTTGGTTTGACCACTGGATGCTTTTGTTCCGTCAAAAACTCGAACTTCAGCTTTTTGCGTCTTCGTTCCCCCCCGCTCCAGGTTAGAAAGGCCCGCAATCAACACGAGTGTTACAAACATGGTTGTTTCTCTGCTCTCTTTCTTAACCTTTTTGATTGCATAGCGACTCTTTCTTTATCTGAACTTTGATTCGGTTCGCCCCTGTTTTCATAAGGAGTTGCTAAGCACTTTTTCTTTCGATTCTCGGCTGTAAGTTCTTTCTTTCGGTTTTTTATTTTTAAAACTTTTGATGGAACTTTTTACCGGTCCCCAATGAATCCTGCAGTAAGCGGCAATTTTTCTCTCCTCCCTCCCTTCTCGAATTCTTCCATTTCCTCCCCTAGCGAGTGTTGCACTCTTCTCCTCCTTTGTTGTTTGATATCCTCGGAACTTTTCCGCTTCATGGTTCTTATCTTTTTTGTTGAGCTAAACTTGCCGCGGCCGGCCGTTCATTGACCGTTTTCCAACTTACAGTAAAAATATTGGATAACCTCTTTCTTCTTTTCGTTTGAATTACACGACTCGATTCTCCACTAATCTCTCCCCCCCCTGTCTGCAATATTTCCCGCATACTCGAGGTATTGATCCCCCCCCCCAGTGTTTACTGATCACAATGTGAACTGTTTTGGTAACCCCTCTTTTCTTGTGAAGGTTTCGAAACTGCCGTTTTCTTCTTTGCAGACACTTTCAATGTTTCGTTTGCTTGATTTCTTTTTACCCCGCAGTCCATGGACACACCCCTCGACGATCTAGGTGATGTAAATCTGTTCAGCCGGATTGTCCGCCCTGACACACGCATTCTGAAGCCCGCCTCTGCTAGCGCCAATGAAGCGGCCGTCTCCTTTTTGCTTCCCTGATCCCCATTCGTTTCGGCGTCTTCGCTTTCTGCGAAAGATTCCTTCCCCTCTTTTAAAGTGCCGACCCAACCCTTTTAAAGCAGGGCACCCTGGTGTATGGCAGGGCCATTCTGACTTTCCCCTGACCCCCCCATACCCTCTTCTGCAGAGACCGTTCTTTTTTTGTTCTTTCGTATGTCTTTCTAGACTCACTTCTCCCCACACCCACCTTCAAATAATAGATCGCTTTCTTTCAAGCAATTTTTATTGCCCCAGGGAATCGGTTCCCCTTCTGTTCCCTTGATGATCGCTCAAATCCGTAAAAGGGCTTCATCCAAATGAGCCCGGCAAGCCACAAAACGTTTTTTATCGGTCTGAAGGAATCCTACGGATCGAGCATCTTTAGTTACTCTTTCCATTCGTTTTCAATTATCTTAGCGGCCGTCCCAAGCCGAAGTCTCGCACCCCTTTTCAACCCTCGTCTATCCTTCCGATCTGTTTCGTCTGCGCTGTCTATTTGTGAAAACGTTTATCTCCAACCCGAACCTTAAGTTCACAGATATGGCTGAGGCCTTCCCTTACCTACCATAACTTCGTCGTCTTTTTCATTGTGGTTACGCGAACTGCCCCTTGTTATTGCACGATTGCGACTTTTTCTTTCTCCGTTCCCCTTTGAAATCTCTCTTAATAGTGGTTACGTCCAGGGGTCATTCCAGTGTTTTCCCGCTGTTCGGGCAAATTACTGTTACCCTAAACCCTGCCCATCTTTTTCCCCATCTGAAAACCCTCACCTATGTTTAAGTCACGCTTTTTTTCGTCATTTCACTCAGTTGTATCTTATAGGTGCATGGTTGCCTTGGCTGCCCCGTTCTTGTCGTTTAGACTCTTGCTTGGAGGCTCAGGACGTTAAGTTCTCCGATCCTCCCCTTGCTAGCAAACCCCCCAACCCCCCTTTTTTTCTAGGACCCCACTCGCATTGCCATGAACCAGCGACTGCCGCCTGGTTTTTACCCCCCTTTCATTCGGCCGAGCAATCCACGCGATAACAAGGGGCGACGTTCTATCTCTGCGACTTCTTTCTCCAGCTCCTTTTTTTTCCATCCAACCAAACTCACCCCGTACTTTCCAGCATGTTTTTTTCCCCTGCGATATTTCTAGCTTGAGAATAGCAGCCTCCCGCTCTGTAAGCAAATTTTTGGTGCAGTTGTTTTTCTTCGAACACGACGTGCCCCTCTTCGTATGAGAAGTAGCCTCCCTCATTCCCTTGGCTCTTCCTCACCAGAAAAATTCGGCAGCCTGGCCTCTCCCGACGTTGCACAGGTACCACCGTTCACACCATGAATCACGACGCTGCCCTCACTCAGTTTCGGATATAAAACTTGCAATGCCAAGCATGGCCCATCCTACTCGATCCCTGAGGTCCTTTCTTTTTTCTCTCTTTTAAGTTACGCACCCCGCTTCTGCTGCCATTTGCACTTTAGTTTTGCTCAGAACCTTTTCCTTTCAAGGCGATAGGAAATTAAGGACGACCTTGAACGTCGCGTTTTCCCCTTAGCAAACCTCCTCTTCTTTTATACGTCCCCTTTTTTTTTGTGAGAGAAGGTGGTCTTCTGGTTCCCGAGCCCGTCAGTCTTCCATTTAATTTCTTAGACCCTTGTTTTTCCCCTCACCTTTCCTGCGAATGCCGCTTCCCCTTTTGACATTTATTTTTTCCCTCTAGGGGCTTTTTCGTTTGACCTTGAAAAGTCTATCCCCCCCTCTGTCGGACTGCCTTTTCATCGTTCTATGTTGTTGAATTCACTCTAGACTTCCTCTGTTGACTTTCCTTTAGGGTGTTATCCTTTTTTCCAGTTCCGATGTTAGTGGATCCTTCTGCGATTTTGTAATAGCCATATGTAAGATTCCCCCCCTTTCTCTGGATAATAACCCTGCCGCCGGGTTCACTTCCTTTTCGATAATTTTCCAGGGATGACCCACAAACATTTAAACGTTTTTGCTGCCCCTCCTTACCTTATGGCAGAATTTTAGTTCCCACAAAGACCTTTCTTTGTATGGTTTCTTTTTTGCTCCCCCGGTATCGGATACCTGTCAGACTTCTTCCTTATATCCCTTCTTCCCCCCTGCTTTTCACGCGGTCTTGCTTTTTTCCTATTAGTGGACCACACTCTTCTTCGCTTTGACAATTTTCTTGTTCCTTTGTTTTTTGTCCCGTCTCACTTTGGATGCTTTCTCCTGATACGGTTCTTGCCAGCTTGTTGACATATTCTCTTCTCTACCCGTTAAAAAATACTGCAACCAGGCACCTGAACTGAGACTCCCCAACAAGGGAGTGAACCCTCCCCCCCCCCCATCAAGCCGGATGAACACAGATTTCTCTTTTTTTCTTTTCAAGATGTTGTTTCAGTTTTTATGACCCTTCCCTTTTGCCCCCCTTCCACTTGTTCGCCAGTTAGGGAACCCCCTATCGTCGATATGTCATCTCTTTTTCCCAACATCACATCACCTTTATTTCCCTTGCCCCCTCGGAGTCGTTATTCCCCCCCTTTTCCCTCATTCGTCCAAACGCGGAACTTTCCTTTGCCATATTATTTTGTTTTCACAAGGGCCTCTTTTTCCTACTACGCTTTTTATTCCTAGCCCTCCCGAATCCTATTTTTGGTTTTTCCGGAAGCAGCGTTTGCCTTTGTGCAGCGCTTCTACGTTGAACCGCCGCTATCCTACAACCCCCGACGTACTGCATCCAGTTTGTAACCCCCTCCTTCTCTTTTATTGCTTTAAGTCTCCCGCCAGATTTTTTACGTGGAGATTGGTAGACAATGGGTCGCGGGAGGACCGCCCCGAGACATTAAACCCCCTTATGTCCATTTGTTTCATCAGATGCTGTTGCCCAGACAACGCCTCTATATCTGGCCGCTCTCCCAGTTCCCTACATCTATCAGTCGCTGTTAGTCCGCCTCGATTCTTGTTTTAGTTTTGCTCCCCATGCCATACCGTGCTGACGATGCGTCTTTTTCTTTCCGTCCCATGAAATTTCCTCTGTGATGGCAAAATCTAAGCAGAGTTCACTTGCCGCGACCTTTTTTCTTACCCTGACTTAGTCCGTCCCAGATTCCCCCCGTTACAGAGTTTGAAGGAACATCAACACCGTTCTCCTTTCTCCCCCTCCACCCGTCCTTTCCACCCTGGTACCTGCTCGATTACGCTGATGGTTTTTTCCCATGGTCTTCGTGGTTTTCTCACTTCAAACATCCGTTGCACGCGAGGAGTTTCTCCATTCGTCCGATACGCCGTCTTTTTTCCTCCCCCTTCCTTTCATCAAACGACTTGTTTTTCCCCCCTTTTTTTCACATGTAATCTTATCGATTTAACAGCATCTCCTCCCCCCGTAGTCACTATTTCCTCGTTGCGTTGCGGCACTGGTTACAATCTTGGGTCTCTCAGCTTGCGCTCCCTCCTTATAGGGCCCCTTTGATACCCCTGTTTCCATTCCTTGTTTCGATTTTGACTTCCTTCCCCCAACTTATTCCTTCTTTCATGTCTTCGCCGCAGACAGATCTTTCAGGGCCGGCGTGAGCTTTCCTTCCCTCCTCCTTTTTTTGTGTCTCTATTCACTCGCTTTCATTGCGTTTCGATTTCTGAGTTCTTGAGCGACATGCGTCTTTTCCGCTCATTTTGCCTTTAAACCTTCCCCCCCTCTTCACCTTTAAAACGCACAGATTTTTTCATTCACGATGCCTCGAAACGACCAAGTCTTCTCCCTCCGTCTGTCCCCCCGCGCACCGCTCCACGCCCAGGAAATATTTCCTCTTCTTTCGTCTGGATATGCCTGCCCTTTTACGAATCGAAGACTACCTGTTTTCCCCCCCCCTTTTTTTTCCTACCCACACGTCGTTTGCCTTTCCGGTCTAAACTCTTTTCCTTTTTCAGACAATGAGAACCAGGTTCGTTTTCCTTGATTTTTTCATTCGACAACCTCATTCCGGGTCCCCCCCCAGGACCTTTCTCTACGATTTCTGTTTTTTAACTCTGTTCCGCCGGCTATGCATTTCACGTGAACTCCGGCATGTGCTTTTTCCTTTCCCCCGATATGATAGTCGATACCGTTTAAGCTTGCTTTCGTCTGTGATGTAACCCGAGGTCTGCGGCGACCCGCCAGTCGATTTTTCAGTCTTAGTCCCAGCGACTTTTGCAATTCTTTTAGTTAACTGCATTCATCGTCAGGCGGTCTTGCTTGTTGCTTGCTTAACCAATCCCTAGTGCGCTACCCCTCTTTTTTTTTTGATAGCGTCCGATGTCGTAGCGACCTGTCCAGCTGCCAATAACCCGATTCATCTTCTCTTGCGAATATCTGATGCCCAACGGTCTTAGGTTGCCTTCTCTTTTTCTCGCCTCCCGCTACTTGTCGGCATCCCAGCTCCTCCAACCCCAGTTTCTGCCTTTATCCGTCAGACCAGGAGCATTTCCCCCCCCCTTTTCCTTTTTTAGCAAGTCGAAGCATTCTGGTAATCTTTTCCGTATTTCGTCACCCCCTTTAATCCGCTCCCCCCCGGTCCAGCTTGTCTTCCATCACTCCCTCTCTGCTTCTGTTTTGGCTTGTTGAAACAGTCGTATTACTCCACCCCAGCCTGGCCTCTAGCACGAATATAGGGCGGAGGACATCCTTTTCACTCCCCCCTCCTTTCTGTTTCCTCGCTTGGAATGTTCTACCGGAATTGCAACCTTTTTGTCCACTGTAGGATCTCTTGATCTTTCCCTCTTATACTTTTGCCGGGTCCCTGTGGCCAGTTGCAAAAATTGCAGTTTACATAACCTGTTACACCCCCTATGCCCCCCTCAACCCCCTGCTTTTTAATTTTTTCTATTTGTGCATGTGTTCACTTCCTTTTTTTCCTGATTTATTTCTCTTTTTACCCTGCTGCCCGGTTCTGCGTCGCAGATTTCCATTAAAGATTGGAGGCCCCCAGAGCAATTCCCCGGCCAATCACGTTTCTCACCCGCCTGGCAGGTTCCCGTTAAACACCCATCTAGTTACCAAATCTTTCTGTCCCTGAATAGCGACTTCTCCTTGTTTTTCCCCTTTCGGAACGAGCCTCCCTCCCCCTATAACCAGGGGCTGAAGGTATCGCCTTTTCCTCCTGGAAGGATGATTCCTTGCCAATCCCCATCAAACATACCTTTCAAGATTGCTTTTTTAGCTGACTAGTCCTCATTACGAGAAGATTCAGAAAGTGACCAGCCCTTCCCTCACTTTTGGTTTTATACGTCTTCAACCCCCCCCTTTGCACCCTTTTTTAGGTTATGACAGATAAGAATTGCCTTGTCAGACCTTTTTGCAACCATTGCCAAATTCCAATATACGGAGAGTATATTCCCCAAGCGGAAAGGGTTACACATCCATCAAAACTATGACCTTCAGCGTGACGCGAGAACCTTGCATATCCTCTAGAACATCGGTTCCATCCGGCCTTTCCGTTTTTTTTGGTCGCGTTGGCCGAACGCCATCGATCGGGCGCCCTTACCTCCCCAAGAGTTCGTTTTTATGACTAATGCGTCTTTACCCTTCTTAATCCCCTGTACCGTTCGTGGTCACCCTTTTAAACAATATTCTATCCTCCCCATTTGTTGTTGTGGCTCTAGATTTGGTGCCCTTTTTTCCTCGCCGTCTGTTCAGGTCTTCCTTGCATTCTAATATAGCCTTTATTTCCCACACCAACATTCCTGGAAGAAGCCCGTCCCTCTTTGTCCCTGTGCGCAATCGAGGGCTTTGGAGGGCCAAAGCTTTTCCCCACCTAAGCCGACGGCTTAGATTGATGGTGCCTGATTTTCTCTTTCATGTTTTATCCTTCCATCCGATGGTTCTTTTCCCAGCGCTTGTGATTCATGTTTTTGCCCCTTTTTCCCCGTTCTGTTCGTTATAAATCCTGGAGCTTTTCTGGTTTCCTCTCCTCTCCTCCGTTTGTGTCGCTGATCATACCCCCCGCTTGTGCCCCTTCGTTGTTTCGATCCTCACGTGCTCAAAACATGTGACTTACCGATTCTCGTTCCTCTTTCGTTCGGAGCAGTTTCCAAAACTCATTCTGGCTTTGCTTGAGTGGTATGGGGCGGTATCGGCTCCCTTCAGGCCAGATCGATCCTTCGCCCTTCTAACTTCGCGTTTCTCTCTCGGTCGATTTCTGTCACCCCCCCCTTTTGCCCCCGGCATCGATATTTTACTGTCCCCCCCCTTCGAGGGTTCATCTGGTGTTGCCGTCCCGTAAGTTCGGGAGGATGTGTCCTGAGCCGTGCTCCTGCTCTTTTGCCTTTCAATCGGCCTTGTGACATTATGCGCTTCGACAACGGGCACTCCCCTTCACACCGGCACTAGACAGTGTCCGATATCCAAAAATGGATGGAACCACATTCCCCCCAGCACGTCATGCAAACAGATTTCTTTTCTCTTGCATCGGTGTGTGGTTTTCCTTTATGTAAACGGAACTTTTTGTATCCACCTGTGATTGCCCCTTCTTTGGTCCCCAACTATTCTCTTTCCGATAAGTCACACTGAACCCAGCTTTCCTCCATATTGCCAGACGGATTTGCGTCCCCTTCCCCCCCCCGTCTCTCATACCAGAATTTTAGAACTTTCCGTACTCGCCCTATATCTTGGCCCCAGAGCTTTTCCCAGTTTTGTTTTTTTGGCGATATCCCTCCGTTTTCTTCAGAGACAAGCCAGAAGAAGCTACTCTTCTTCTGTTCCCCGCGGTCCCCCTTGTGTTTTACCCGCTTCTCCCTTTGTACGGCCCCTCCTTCCCATTACACAAGAAAGTACCCTTTTACACTGACATGCTTATGCTTATTTATGAAGTACTTCCCTTTGCCTCCCTGTCTTGATGGCCGGCTTGGTTGATGATTTCCAATTTTTTGGGAGGCTGAGACAGAACTACACTTCAACTTATGTCATTGTGTAATAATATATTTAGATGGTTCTCCCATCGGACCTCTATCCGGTTTATTGGCAAGCTTTCTTTCATTCTACTGACCATCTACTAAGAAAAACCCTTTTTTTAGCTAGACTAGATTTTGCTATTGCTCCTTTCCCTTCAACCCTTCCTGGTTGCACGATTGCCGTTTCCGTTTTTTCCCTTTTCCCAAACCTGCAATCGTCTGCTCGTTGGGACTTTTTCAAGCCTTCTGCCCGTCTCCTCCCCCTTTCCTTTGGATACTGGAAATAACCCGACCCCGTCTCCTCTTATGTATCTACCTCTCAGCTTCTCTTTTTCTGCCTCCTTTCAGCAGATCAACCTTTTTGCTTCCATCAGACGGCTTACCCGATTTACGTCACCGAGATACGCGTCGCGTTTTTGCCCATGTCCTGCGGGTTTTGTACTCTCCAACATCGCCCTCTCCCCGTCTTCTTGTGCCTGTCTTACCGATACGCCGGTCTTCGTACTGCCGCCACAAACGACGTGTTCTTACACCACCAGTTTCACAGTATCCCTCGATCGTAACCTGGGTTCCTCCAGTAGCTGAAACTCTTCAGGTTCTTGCGGGTACAGCCCTTTTTGAAACCGCAGCTTGGTGTTTAGAGTATCCTGAAAGGTTCAATCTTCTTTTTCCCTAATTTGTTCCATGGAAACCTCCCCTCTCCTTTTGCTGCGGGCGTGCTGCGCCTCAGAAGATAGTAGCAGCAATGGCCTTCGTTTTTCTTTTCTGCATCCTTCTTTCCTACTACCTAAGTGGTGTGTGTGTCGAGATGCCCTTTTCTGCGGCCTGGAGGTTTTCTTTATCTGCTGCGTCCTCTTACCTTGGCGGACTTTCCCCCTTTCAACTCCCGTAAAAAGTATGTTTGAAACCTCCCCAGATTTCTTCCTTTTCAGGCTCTTTTCCTCCACGACCAAGCTGCTTCGACCGCCGGATCCCTGCCGCACCGCCTCCGCATGCAAGTTCAGCTACGTTCTTCTGCTATGACCCCCCCAGGTCGATCGATTATACCTTTTTTTAAGAAACCCCCTTCTTTTCTTTCCCTTCCTCTCCGAAAAACCTGCGGCAGTCTAGTTTTGCTCCTGGTTAACATAAAGGTGTCGTGATTGATTTTGACTTCCTCCAACTTAGTCCAGGGTTCACCCCCCACGCGTTTCCTATACCGGTGCTGTCCTTTCCCCCCCTCCTTCTGATGGCAGCAGTGAACTCCGGTATGTTGATGTGCAGACCCTCTAGGTCTCTACGTTCTGGGCGAGTCCTCCTTGATCATTTATCCACGGACAGTTCTTAGGGAAGGCCTCCCTGGAGAACGTCTAGTTCAGCTCCGTCTTGCCCAGTTGCCCGTCCCGCACATGTACTCCTCAAGCCCCTTCTGTCCTTGGATGCTCCCCCACGCGAAACCCTACTTCGCGAGAACATCTTCCTGTTGCTATAGTAGATTTCGCGCCAATCACGTCTTTCCCTTTCCCCGATCTTATCTTCATCTTTCCCGCAATAATTTTCTGACCCCTGTATACAGTTTCATTCGCCTTGCGTCCTCTTCTCCCGCTAATTTCTTATCCACCAGATCCCGGCACCACCTTCTTCTTCCTGGATTCGACCAGTTCATGCGAGTCTCAGCTGCCTCCTCTGACTTCGTTTTCTGTAGTCTTAGCGGCCCTCCCAGTCTTTACCATCAGAGGAAACACCGGTGTTCCGAGTTACTCAGTTAAGACTGTTCTTTTCGCGTCGTTTGACACTTCCCGTATTCAACCAGCCCCCCTTGTCCGTTTTATCAAAGCATAAGGGCTGGGCCATTCCCCTTTCCCTAACATAATTCCTTTTTCTCCAAGAGCCCCACTTGTTTTTAACTAACTTTCTGGAAGTTGACCCCAATAGTTTACTCCCTCTTTCGTCTTTGCCGGCCCTTTTTACTAGAGAATCTTCGTGTTACATATCATGGTTATCCGTGTTTTCTTCGGAAACCCTTTAAGTTTCACATCCCCATGGAAAACCCTCTGCCCCCCCAAACAAGAACTATGTTTCATGCCTTATTGTGGTCCATGTGCTTTACCCAGTTTTTTTCCCCCCTCTTTATAGTAATGTTCTTTCTGCACAGGTTTTCCGATATGTCCATGATTCGTCCCTCTTGATGGCAATTTTTCTCCCCTTCAACTCCCTATCCTCGCTTCCCCCCTGCAACACCAACTCCATTTCCCCCATCTCATTGGCCCCTTGAATCGCTCCTCTTTATTGTTTTTTTTCCCTCGTTTTACCCGCTGAAAGTTATAAA
>Ga0179591_1159682_pt1 | contig 18867 bp, 29 predicted proteins | sample CZOMad2_1_08_16f_FD_182891 | JGI IMG/M metagenome (GOLD analysis project Ga0179591, IMG submission 182891) | Vadose zone soil fungal communities from Angelo Coast Range Reserve, California, USA - CZOMad2_1_08_16fungal (PacBio error correction) | ecosystem: Environmental > Terrestrial > Soil >... | reverse complement strand
TTCTTTGTGGGTGGTAGTAAACTGCTCCTCCCTCGTTGACTGGAAATGACGAACCCTTTCTTTCCTTGTTGGTGTTTCCTCCCGTTTGATCAACCCCCCCCCTTTAGTTGTCCTTCTTGGAACTTCCCTGTGTCGCACCCATCAATGCTCTCGGCCATTTTAAGTCCTCACTGACGATCTTGTTTTTTGACACCTCCTCTACTACAAAAACGTCGACCTTGAGAAGTTTTGAAGGGTTCCAGGATCGCCCCCTTTGCGATCAGATGACCATTTTCCCCCTCACGAACTCCCCTTTTTATTTAAGCAGGTTTGCCTATTTAGTAGCCTTTTTCCCCACTCAAGGGCAACTGGTGGTGCTACCGTCTTTCTGCCGTACGAGTCCTTACGGTCGTTTTGAGTTTTTTTCTTTATGCTGTTTGTGTCTTTCCCTTTTTTCAGTTTGCTTTTGTGACATCCTGATCTGTCGCGTGCTTCGTCCTTTGACTCTTTTCCCGCCTGCCTTTCCCTTTTTTCCCCATCCCCTTCACGGAAGGGCCCCCTTTAGCTATTATTCCCTTTTTTTTATTTGTCTTTTCGGTAGGCCTCTGTGGGCGATACTCCCCCCAATGGTGTCGTCCGTTCCTGGGCTTTCCCATTTTTGTGCTTTCCCTCCTTGTTTTACGTTCCCCCCCCCGGATCCCATGGCTGTCGTGATGCAACTGGTTTTTTGGTTTTCTGATGGTCAGGATTCGGTGTCTTTTCCTTTTCCCCCCCCCCGACGATCCTCTTATTCCAAGTCTACCCCGCACCACCCGTTTTTTTTTTCCGACGCATTCTTTGCCAACCCCCCCCCCCAACTCTTTTTCGGTAACGTTGGATAAAATCGTGGTCCTCCTTGTTATACTAATTCGACGACCCGCACCCCGCATACTTTACCGTTATTGTCCAGTCCCTTCTCCAAACTGCTCTTTCTGTTTGCCCTCACTTTTGTCCCTGTGATTCCTGCAGTTTTTCTCTTTTGGTTGTGACTCCCTATAGTCTTTCCTTCCCTCCTTCCTTCCTAGACCCAATGGTTTTACGGTTTCTTTTTTTGATTGCATCTCGCTGGCAGATAAGGAATACCTTGTTGCGATCTTACTTATGTTGAAGGGGCGTTCTTTTCCTATAGGTTCCGTCCTCCCCCCTCGTTGTTCATCCCCCCCTTCCCTCCTTTCTTTTAAAACACAGGCCGGAACCCCAACCCAACTTTTTTCCAGCGCCCCCTCCTTGCGCCACGTCCGCCCTCAGTTGAAAACAGGAAGTTAACGTAGATCCGTCTTACTGACTTTTTTCTTTCACGTCTCGCCAGTGGTACTGGTACGATTCCTTTCCCTTCCCATTTTCATAGGGGACAAACCACAAGGTATTCGGTCTTTGTTTTCCCTCGTTTGGTTAGCCGGTGGGAGTGTGGTTCATTTAACATCCTTTTCCTGTCACGAGTTTTGGTTGGTCCAACCCTCCCTGATAATTGTTTTTAGGCCAGTTCTCCCCCACACCCAAGTAGGGTTTTTTTAGAGTTGTATCCCTCTCTTTGGCGGCCCCTGTCTCGCCGTTGGTTACATTGGCGTTTTTTTAGTAACCGCAAATTCCTTTTCGGATGCGGCCCCCCCCCCCCCCCCATTTGCAACGGTGCCGGATCCTTCGCTAAGGGCAGGTTTTTGCTTCACGTTTAACACCCTTCCTTTCTTGTTGTCTTTCTTTTTAGGGGAAGTGATGCCATCGTTTCATAATTATGACGTGACGTTGCGATTGTAATCCGTCTCCTGTTCCCAACACTCCGAAGGCCCTTCACATACTTCGATACCAAACCACCCTTTCCTGTTTTACACGCCCGGTTTGTCTTCATATCCCCCGTTTTTGGATCTTTTGGTTTCTTTTTACACCTGCCGTAGAAGTGGTTTTTGCCTGTTTCCCTTGACGTGGTCCCCTATTACCCAGATTATTTTTCCCCCCAAAGGGCCCACCCCCACACACCTGGTCATCTGCCAACAACCCCCGTGGGATTTCATTATGGTGTTTCCTCCTCAACCCAATGGTTAGTTGTCTGATCCCTACCTTACTGGTTTTGTGGCCTGATTCCCTCTTATTATCAAAACTCGTTTTTTGGCACCCTCTTCCTTTATGGTTCCCCGCTTTTTTCCCCCGAAACCCCCACGTCATTTTTCCGTTCTCCCTCTTTCCCACAGTTCCAATGAATATAGACAACCTGTTGGGGGTCCAATCTTTTCCCCCTAATTTTGTTTTCCGAGGTCCAGGACTCAACAACTTCCCATGACGGTGTTTGTTCCCCTCGTTTCCTCTTATTTTTCCTTCCCCCCTCCCAAAGCCGTTTTTTCCTTTTGAACTGTTTTTGAATTTTCCTGGTCGCGTAAAAAGTTGTCCTTGGAAGAACTGGTTGTGGCCACTTTGTTTTTTCGGTGTCTTCTCCCTTTTTACCGTATTACCGTTCAGGAGTTTGACTTTCCCAAGGGTGAAGGGTATTTCTCGTATTAACCCTGTCTTGTCCATACCATACACGGTATCAGCAAGGGCGTCCCCAATGGGCTGGCTATCTTACTGTTTTTTTTCTGGTCCAAATGCCTCTCATCATTTTTCACCTGTCCTTTTGGTTTTCGCGGCCCCCCAATATCTTCTTTTGTTTTTCCCCATCGTACCGATTACCCCCCCGTTCCCTGTCTGGGCTGTTACAGTGGTCCCTTCCCCGATGTGGCCCCATCTTTCATGACGTTCACGCACACGTGAAAGGCTTTACCTTCCATGTTTGTCTCATGGCTTATCTTTCCAGGGTCCCCCTTTGTTCCTGCTGTGTTCCCACCCCCGGTACAAAGTAGTATCGGCTTTCCAAAGGGCCCTTCCGACTTTCCCACGATCGCCCCCCCCCCAACCTTCTGTTTGGCGAAGACCTTCCCAGTCCAAGAATGTTCACAGGATTTCCTCGTTTTCCACAGACGGTACCCTTGTTCGATCTCGGTACTAAACCTTCCAAACTGTTATTGCTTGTCCTTCCCCCCCCCCGAAAAATTTTACCCGTGCTTGGCCCAAAATCCGCCCTTTCTTTTTCCCCCCCCCAATTTTCTCACCCAGCTCCTGACACTCCCTCCCCTGGTCTCGATTTTCCCTGCCTGTATTCGGCTTTGACCCCACATCCCCCCTCCCCAGGCTGGTGCAAAAGCCCGTCTTGACAAGGCTGGGATTTCCCCACCTTCAGGAGTCCTTTTTTCTTGTTTGTTTTGTATACGATCGGTTTTCCCCTGCTGGCTGTTCTACTTCCGTTTGTCTTTGATAGACGAATTCATACCCTGTTCCCGCTGAAAGTCGTCCTGCTACATGCCCATTTTGAACTTGTCCTTTATTCGCACGGCCGTGCCCCCCACCCCTTTATTTGTTGGCCTAGATCGACTGTCCTTTCCCCTTGAGTTTGGCTTATTTCCAATGGGTTGGTCCAGGGTTTCATTTCTTGGTCTTCTAAATTAAGAGTTATTTTCTGATAAGTACGGCCTTTTTTGGTCGTCGTTTTTTTCAATCGAACTTTCAATACTATGTTGATTTTTTTTTTTCCCCAAACGGCCCTTCCCCTGGCTCTGTCCCTGTTATGCACTTTCAAAGTTGCTCGGGTTGGCAATTTTTTTTCCAAGCCGGTCATCGCCACGGGCTCTCTCCGTCCCTCTTTTTTTCCTGATTTACGCCTTCCCACAAAACTTTTTGACGGATTATTTTGATTCTCCGATCCTGGAAACGTCATTTTGCGATAGTACTTCAAAAGGCCCTCGTTCTTTTCATGGGGACCTTTTTGATCCTTTGTCGGGGTTGAACGCTTTGTTTGGATTTTGTGTGTGTGGTTTGGGCGCGTCCTTTACTTCCCATCCCGGAAAGACGTTTTTCACCAGACCCCCTTCGGGTCCTTTCCACTTGGGTGCAAACCCGTTTTTGTTGATTTGCCCTTCATTTGACGGAGCAACCTTCACCAAATTGCATCGCTGCCTTGTCGTGATGCATGCCCTTTTTGCCACAACGGGCGTGTTATTAAAATTTTAATGTCTTTTTTTCTTCTACACTTTAGACGAAGCGTCGTTCCTCCTCCTGGGCCCTTTTTTTTGAAGTCCCCATGTGTTGTTGCCACCGTTTTTTTGTTTTTACCCGGTTCATTCTTTTTGTCTCGTGATATCTTTTTTTATCATCCCTTAGTTGTTGTTGTTCTTGATTTGATATTTTTGCAAAAATTTGCCGTTGTAGACCCCCATCTTTTCGCACAGTCTGTCAAATTCCCGTTCAGGTCTCTTCCCTTTTTCTCATGATTTTTTTCGCCTACTCATCTTTTATTCCCCTGCTGTTTTTTTCCTTGGTCTTTGCTCCTTTTCCCCCCTTCAGATTTGGAGGGTTGGGCTTTCTTCCGTTCCCTTAACGGGTTTCACTTTTGCCAAACTTGGATGCACGTCTTTTTTTTCCAACGCCTGATAGTGTTTTCGTTCCCCGTGCTGATGAGTGAGGCCCCCCCCCTGAACAACAAATCATCCCTCTTTTTCTTATTCCCCGTTCACATTCATCCAACACAGAATTTGCCTTTTTTGGAAGCGTCCGGAGTCCTCTATTCCTCTGATGACGTTCGCTCTCCAAAACCAACATACTCCTTCAGTTCCTTTTCGTTTTGGTTTTGATTTTCCTTCTTTCTTCTATTTTTCGGTTTTGCTGATATGGAGGTTGCGCATTGCCCCCCCTTTCTCTTTATTTTTAGGGCTTGGATTAGTTTCCCTGTCAACCTTTTCCTTGCCTTATAGGAACCATAGTCTTGGTGCCAGTTATTTTTCTTTGTTACGTTGGACTTTTGTACTTTTCTTCCTCCCACTGATGATTTTTTTACCCCCGATCCCTTTGATCTTCTCTAATTTTATTTTGCCTCGCTCTTCTTTCCCCCTGGAACCTTTTTTTTTGCGGGCCGTTGTGACTTTTCCCCACTTCCTTTGCCGGAGTTTTTCATTGTTCTGCACGACCCCTACCTTCACTTTTTCTTTGATTCATCGTGATCTCTCCTCCCCTTTTCCCTCCTTCTTTGAATTGTTGCCGATTCTTTCACCGGCTGGTCTCGGTTTTAGTTCCCAAACCCTTGCTTTTTTCCCTCTTTGGCTGTTTTAGGCTTTCGCAGGTTTTTTTGGTGTTGCTTGTTTCCAAAGGTGCTTGAGGATACGTGCCCCCATTGACCACGGCTTGTGAAATTTTTTGGGAATTTTTCTTTTATAATGGTGGACTTTTGTTTTTTTGAAAAGTTCCCTCCTTTGTCCTCCATTTCCAAAACTTTTATTAAGTTGTTTCTGAATCCGCTTGCCGGGCCTTTTTTAGTAATGTTTGATTTTTTCTCCTTTCCCGTTCTTGTATTCAGGTTTCTCCTTTTTTTTTTGGAACCCTCTTCTTTCATATGGCATTATTCACACATTGTACTTTTGCGCCGTTGGTTAATTCTGGACCCTTTTCCCCTTTGGCCGTAGACCCATTACTTTTCCCCCTGCATCTCTACGTACATTTTCCCGTCTTTGCATTTTGCATGGGGTTTTCAAGATTTTGCAGTTCGTAATAGATTCGGTTCAACGAGCTCCCGTCTTCCTGGTTCATCCCCCAGGGCGTCCACCTTTTGGTTTAATCAGTTGGGCGCATTTTTTATGTTAAACCCTATTCCTGTTCAGATACAACCCGGGCTGTTCTTGCTATTCGAGGTGTTTTGCGGCCATCTGGTAGCTTCCCCCCCCTCCCAATTTTCCGCATTGAAGATACTTTACTACCCTCCCATTTACGGCCTTCAACCTTTCTTCAACACCCTGCCTCGGACAAAAGTTTTTCCCACCAAAGAATTTTTTTAACCCTTCCCCCCCCCCGGTTTTCCCGCATGTTTTTTTTTTTTCATTTGTGCGCGGCATTTCTTCAGCAAAGGCCTGTTGTTGAAGTTGGAATTTCCTCGTGCTGTTCATTCGTTTTTGACCCGCGGTCACCCCAACCACCTTCCCCTTTTTTTTTTGGTGTTTTTAATCTTCCTTTGCTGATTCCTTTTTTCCCACTTCAACCCGGTTATATCTTTGAAATCGTGCTTTTTAAGCGTGAAACCTTTTTAGTTTTACAAAATCGGCCGGGTCTTTTATTTTTTTCTTTCTCCACCCTGCCCTCTTTTTACCATTTTTAATCTTGCAGTTTGTCACACCGAAACCCCGCGTGATGAGTAGACATCCTCTACTTTTCTTCGGTTTCCTTAATCTCCCCCGGTTGTTCCCTTAGGGCCCTGGGTTTGTTTGGACCTTGATCTATTCGTTTGATGATGACCCCTCTTGTCCTTTTTTTGCATGCACGCGCTATTCGTTCATTTTTTTGGTCTGCGGCAATCCCCCACCCAAGCTTTTAGATGGATCCACGTTCAGACCTTGATGTGTTTTTTGTTATAGTCAGGTTTTTTTTTTTTGTCTTTCGAGTGTGGTCGTCTGGTTTCATTACCCCCCCCTGTCCTTCACAAACCCCTTTCTAGAATCATTCGTTAGGTTGAGGCCGTGATCATGACCTTTAGGTGAATCCGTCGCGTTTCTTTTCATCTTCTCTCTTGTAGCCATTTCACGTTTTTGAGATTCCTTTTAACAGGTCCCGGACCGCTTTATTTTTTTTTTTTTTTTCTTTTTTTTTTCCTGGCCGACGACTTTCTGATGGGTTTCCCACTCCTTCTCTGTTTTCCATCTGTTGGACCCCAGTACCTCCCGTGACCCATCTTCCCCTACTTTTTTTTTTCCCTGGCTGTACCATTTATGATGATTCAAATTTCTGCCTTATTTATTCTCCTTTTGGTTTCCCGATGTTTGAATTAGGCGTGCGCGGGCTTTGTTGTGATTGTGTGGTTTCCTTCACTTTTGGTATTTGCCGTTTTTTTTTTTTTTTCTTTTCCCTTTATGGTATTAGGGACTGGTCTTTACGATGACCACAATCCGGCCTTCCCTCACTTCGCACATTCCATCTACCTTTCCCCACCCCTCTTCTTCAGGCCGTTTGATTAGTTTCCCCTCTTTGTAACCCCCCCCCCCTTCTTCCAGTCCCAATGACCGTTGATTGTGCCTTTCGTCCCCTTGTCCCAGAACAGGTGGGGCTCCTTTTTCTTTTTTGGTGTGGTCCCCGATGTTTTTTTGCGTTTTTTCGCTTCTTTTCTTTCCCCCCCTGTAGACCTTGTTATCATTTACCTCCCCCCTTGTTTTCTCTTTCTTGGTTCCCGTATTTTCCTTTTTTTTTCTTTTCTTAATACGACTTCATTTCTTGGGGTGGACCCATTTGACCCTTCCTCCCCCCACAGAAAGACTAGTTTTCTCCTTTTTGTGATCCTCCACTTTGCCCCTTTCCCCCCTGGTGGAAATTGCCTTCTTCGTATCCAGTGTGTTCACTGGGCGCCAATCTGGAATGCATGTCCGATGGGTTCCCCCCATTGTTTTCCGGGCCACGTTGGTTACCTTTCTCTCTTCAAACCCCTTTCCCCTCTTGAGTTAATTTTTTGTTTTCCCTAATCTGTTTTTTCCCTTGTCCTTTTTGACCCATGAGTTTGTGTTCGTCCCTCCAATTTTTCGGCCTACGATACACTTGGCTTTTTTTTTCCCCCCTCTCACCATTGAGTCTCGGTTTTGTGGGCTTCACAAACTGGCCATGTTGGCCTTTCCCTCCGTAGTTGGTCCTCCACTGACGGCCCGGTTATCTCTTTCCTTTTCACTTTTTTGGAAGGGTCTCATAGTTTTCTTGTTTTTTTGACAGTCGTTGTCTGGACCCTGTCGTTCTCGTCCCTTTGGCTTATCATGAACCTTCCCCGGTTCTTTCTTTCTTATTTGTTGTTTTTGTTCTTCTTTTCCAGCTATTCTGAGGTTCGCTCTCCCTTTCTTTCTTTTCAAGGCAGTGGCAATTTTTTTTTTTTGCTTTTTTCTGACCAAACCCTAGTCCCCGGGTATATTTTTTTCATCCAAAAGTTGATCCTTTTTTTCTTTCCCTTTTGGTGTCGCGCATCCCCCGACAAGCTTTTCCTCCCTTTCCTTTTTTCCCCTCTCGTTTTTGTTTTTGTTTTTTTTTTTTTTCCTAGAGTCTGGTCTTGTTGTATGGCGCCTCTCCTTTCCCTGACCCCCCGCCCCACAAAAACTTGATCTTGTCCGTTTTTCTTTTTCCTCCCGGACTTTTTTTTTTTTTTTCCCCCTTTCCCCCTGATGCCCTCTTGGCCCCTTCCCTGTAAGCATTTCGTTTTTCTTTGCCTTCGTGCTTCCGAAGGTACGAAGGTGGAACCGTCATTATCCTTTTCCCCCCCGTTGCCTTCCCCCCCGTTTCCTTTTTTCTTCTGCCCTTCGTGATCAGCACATTTCTCCACCGCCCCTTTCCCCCGATCATTCTTCCCTTCTTTTCCACAAACTACGGACCACCAGTCCTTTAACGATGTAGCGTGTTCGTTTTTCTCTACCTGGCCGGAGGACCCCTTGCACCTTCTTTTTCATTTGTTTTTTCAGGCCAGGGTTTGCCGTCACATTGACTCCCTATCTCCAATGTCGTTTGATGCCGGGCCGCCCTGCTCTATCATTTGCAATCCTGCCTTTCTTTTTGCATATTGACCAACTTCCTTTTCCAGCTCCTCTTTCATCCCCTTTTTCCCCCATTGATATGTTACAGGTTTGGACCTTGTGGGGGTCTTTCCTTTTTTAAAGAACCATGGTTTTCTTCTCCAGTTGGCATTCCCTGAGCTTGGTCGTTTCCCCCTTCTCTTCCTCCGTCCTTTGGCTTCTCTTTGCTTGATCAACCCGGTTGGGGTTCTTGTTTCTGAGTGGGTCTTGCCGGTGTTCCCCCCTTTTCCCGACGGAATCCTTCCTCGTTATTTTTCCCTTCCGTTGTTCAAAAAAATTGGCCTTTCGTCCGCCTCATTTTGAGTAAACACCCATGTTTTTTTTCCTTTTCCAACCACTACTGTTTTTTATTTTGGTCTCCCTTCTGCTGAACCGCCACAATCCCCTCCCCCTCTTGAAAAGTATGGTCAAGTTACATTGGTCCTCCCGGTCTCCTTGAATTTTTTTCCCCCGCCCATGGGTGGACACCACTCCCGTTTCTTTTTTTTCCCTACCTTGTCTTCCTCCGACCTCCTTTTTGCCCTTTTCGCTTTGTACAATGTTTGTTGATCGGAGTGACGGGCTTCATTCTTTTTTTCTCTTTCCGTTTCCTGATTTGACCCCCTTCATTACCGCAGTCTGTCAAATCACCCTGTTGTCAACACACCCCCATAAGTTTGCTGCACCACCCTTTTCCCCCCGTTCTCCCTTGCTCCTCCGGTTTGACTTTTTCACTGTCTTCTTAAGAATTTTCCAAGGGTATTTCCTTCTCCTTCCTCCCTTGATTTTTGATATTTCCCACCTTTTTTAGGGTGGTTTGACCCCTGGATTTTTTCTCTGTTTCTTCGGTTACTTTTTTTTTTGGTCCACCTCTCTTTTCCCCCCTCCTCCTTCTTGGGGAAAACATCATTGAAAATGGCTTTCTTACATTCTCACCCCCCCCCCCCTGCGGATCGCTTTAAGAGTTGCGATTTTCGTTCTCTTTTGCACTTTGCGTCACTTGCTGTAGGTTGCTTTCCTTCCACAGATTAGGCCACATTCCTGTTATTGCGCGTGGGCCGTTCTTCCCCGGGACTACTTTCCCTTTTTTCCATTCGTACAAGACGGCTAATTTGTTCCTGTTTCTTTTGGCCTTGGTGCCGTTTTTCCTATTTTACCACCTCCTCTTCTGGCCTCCTATTCAATAAACCCCCTTTCCGTTTCTGACCCCTTTTTCGGTTCTCCCATTTTTTGAGAGTTTGTGCCCCTTCCTTCCACATTACTGTGTAGTGTTGTCTTTTGGCACTTTTGTACCTCTTTCCTTCCTCAAATTATTCACGTAAACCTGGTTTCACCTTTTCCCCCCCCCGTGCTATTGTACTTCTACCCCCCCAATGTCGGTGGATGTTTTCTAAGTTTCCCTACCTTGTGTTTCCGGGGGGTTTACTTGATTTTTTTACCTCTCCCAACCAATGGGGTATTGTTTCACTGCTCCTGATCGGTTCCCCGCTTTTTTTATCTTAACTTCCCTTTTTGTTCGCTTCTCTCTTCCCCCACCCAACCGTGCCTTTCCTAAGAACTTTGGTTTGTCTGTTTTTGTTCCACATCCTCCGGCCGATTTCATTGAGTCCACCCCCCTGATCGGTTTTTTTTTCTTCTTTTTTGAGTCCCCTATTAATTCAAATTTAATTTCCCCCAGTTTTGTTTCCATTTTTGGGAATGCCGTCCCCCCCCTCCGTTTCCAACCCGTGCTGGTCGGACCAGTTCCAGGGTTTTTTTTTCCCACTTTTTCTTGGGTTGTTATTCTTCACTTCTTCTTATTTTTCATTCCGGTCTGTTGGTGGATTTTCCCCCTTCTTTTTCAATTCAATTCCTAATTTAGTCCTCGGTCTCTTTCACCCCGGCGATTTTGTTCCCCACCCCTGGTTTGAGGAGCTACCTTCTTGTCTGGTGTTCTAATCACTTACCTCTTCCTTCTCCGGTTCGTTTTAGGTTTTCTACTCGTTTTTTTTTTTTCTTTTCCAGCTCCACAGACTTCTCCCCCCCCCCCCTTGTGGTTTTCAGCTTTGGGCTGTGACTTCCCCTCTCTGTTCTTGGGTCACCAACTCTATTCTTCACGAAACCCCTTTTCCCACCATCTTCACCGTTCCAATTCTTGGTTCACTTTTTCTCCGTCGGCCGAAATACCGGAGGTACATTCCTTTGTTTTTTTTTCCCCATTTTTATTTTCTTTCCTTCTTTGGGCATGGTGACCTCCCCCTTGGTCCCCCCCCTGATTTTTTACCCATTTTGGTGTGTCCTGAAATAACTTCTCCCCCTCCAATCTTTTTCCCCCCCTGCTTCTAAGGTTACGGACGTGCTTCTTTTTTTCCTCCCCCCCCCTTGCCCTTTGGTTATGCAAGAAACATTCCACCCCCCTGTTTTTTTTGAAAATTGGTCCTGTTACCCAACTTTTCCCGCATCACCCCCCCCCTGTCGTTTCCCCATTATGTTCCATTCCCTCCCCTGTCAGATGTTGGTGTCTGTCCTTTATTACTTTTCTCCCTTTCCCCCACAAAGAACCCACTTCACCCGTCTCCTTGCTCCCTCCTTTTTTCCCGCCGTTTTTTTTCCTTTACTGTTTTTTTTGCTCTCCTCACCTCCTCCTTGACCATTTAAGGGCCTTTACTCTTTCCCAGCATTGGTCCTGCTCCTGGCTTTGTATAGATTTGAGTGTTTTTTCTTTTTCCCCTTTGGGTCGTCTTCCTGGTCTTTTTTTACACTTCCGGTCCATCCTGTTATTTTGGACCCTCCCGCAAACTCCCCCTTTCTTCTGTCCCATTTCGACGACGCCCTTGGTCTGGAATCACAATTTGTGCCTCTTTTTCCGTGTCCTAGGTTTCGGTTTCGTCTACATACTTTTTTTTCCCCAGCTGTTTGATTTACGTTTACGGGTCCCTGGTTGCCTCCCCACGGTTCCCATTTCATCGAACGTTTCCCCCAATACTTTCGTTTCTTTCTTACCAAAGCCCTTCCCGGAGTTTTTCTAATACTTTTTTTCCCTTTTCAATTCGGCTTCTTACGTTTCCACCTGCGTTTTTCTCTCCTTCGGATTTCCCAGACATCTCGGTTCCCCCCCATTTTTCCCATGGACTGTTTTTTTGAGGAGCGCTTGTGAACGTGTTTTTCCCCCTCGCGTGATATTTGACCTCCACCCGGCAAATTTTCCTTTTCCTTCCCCCCCTTATTTCCGTGGGCGACCCATTCGTTGTTTGTGATTTTGCTTTTGTTGGTTCTACTTTTGTTTGTTCCCCCGAACCCCTCCCCGGCGCCGACGTCAGGCACTGTCCATTAAAGTTGGCTTTTTACTCTTTCCGGCCCCCGAGTTTGGTGGGTGCCCGTTACTTTTTTTTTTGCACTCATTCCCCCAACATCTTTTTTTTTTTCCTTATTTGTTTATAATGTCCCAATGTTTGCCGGGCTTGTTATTTCCCCCCACTTCTGTTGCTGGGGAGGTGCTTCACGTTCCAATGCAGTCTGTTTTCATTTTTTTTTTTCACTTGGGGGTTTTTAATTCTTTCTCCCGCCCTGTCTTTTTTTTTATCCCGGTCTCATTTGCCCATGAATCTTTCTTCTCTCTTTTTGGTTTGTGAGTTTTTTTTTTTTTTTATATACTTGGTTTCACCTTTTTTCTGACGGTTTTAGGAACCAACCTTCTTTAGCTTTGAAATTCTTTTCAACCCAGTTCCACTTCGCGCTGTCTTCTGTTTTTGCTCCTCTTTTCCCACCGGCCTGTTCAATTGGTTTTTCCTTTTTTGACCCCCCCCTTCCCATTATGCTGTTTTTTGTGCCTTCGGGTAGCACCACCCCACCTTTGTTGAATGACCGTTAGGTTGTTCCCGCCCTTTTTCCCTTGTCTTCGTCGTCCGTGCTTTCTTCCCCCCCCCCTTCCCCCCCCTCATCCCAGATGTTTTAAGGAATTTTTTTTTATGTTTTGGACAACAAGGGGTTCACCTCTGGTCTTTTTTTTGGATGAGTGATTCATTCCCCCGTTCCCGATGACTTTTTTTCCCTTCCGCTCTCCCCAAACCATCCCCTGTTTTTGTGTCCCTCTTTGTTATCTGCCGTCAGTTTGTCTTATACTCTTTTGGTTTTGCTGTATTGGTTTTTTGTACTTTCTGCCTTTTTCCTGATTTTTTATCTGTTTTTTGGCTTTGAATGGCTTCTTTCTGCCTCTCTTCCACTAGTTGGTCCTTCTATTTGCCGTTCCTTGGTTACACCATTTTCTGCTCAATATTCCTCACCCTTGGTCCCTTTGCGGCTTCCACTCTCATGTTCCTTCTCCCCTGTTCTTTCTCCGTCTTATCCAGTAAGTTTTGGTCTGGGCTTTGAGATTAGTCCTTCCCAGTCCTTTTTTGCCGTTAGTCTTTGTTTTTCTGGCCCTCACTCCTCAGTTCCTGGATTATTTTAGATTTCTTTCCTTTCCGGCGCCTTTTTTTTCAATTTTTTTACTTTCTTTCTTACCCGGTGTCTTTGCCCCCTTCGGTGTTTTGATTTGTGACCTGTCCTCCCCCGGTTGCCCTTGCGGGGAGGAGTTTTTTTATTTTTTCGTTTCTTTTTTTTCCACGTTCTGTTTGTACTTCCCCTTGTTTGCTATTAACCCTGTAGTTGAATTTTATCACATTTTTGCCTTCTTTTTTTTTCTTTTTTTCGCAGTTGTCCATCCCCCCATTTTTCCTTTCTCTTTGTTCAGCGTCTTGCGTGTTATTTTATTCCCCCTCGATTCTGCCCGTAACGTTTTGGACTTCCTTTCCCTGTTTGGTTTTACCCCGTTTCCCACGCTCTTCTCTTTGCCTTCCTTCCCTTGTGTTCCCGAACTTGGGGAAATTCGGAAGGGCCGGGGTCCGTGTGCAGACCCCCTTGACCTCCCTTTCTTTGTTTCCCGGTTCTCCTTCTTTCTCAGTCCTTTCCCGGTGCTTCGTTTTCGGTCTTTTTTCCTATTTTTTTTTGAAGTAGTTGTCCCCCGAGTCGCTTTTTCAGGTCCTCCCCATGTGTCAACTTGTTCTCGTTTGGTAGGGACCGCCTTGACAACAAACCTCTTTCGCCTCATTCCCTTTCGTTCCTGTAATTTTTTTTTCTTTTTACAATTTTCCAGGTAGGTACTTCCTGCATTCGTTGAACCCCCCCCTCTCCCGTATCCGCCATTTACCGGCATTCCCTTTCAAACTACCCTTCTCCGGTCCGGCCCGTTTGATGACAACGACCATTGTCACAAAAAACGACCCATTTCCCTCACTTTCTTGGAAATAGGAGTTTTATTACCCCCTTTTTCAGTGGCGGTTGTCCTGTCTTTTTTTTTTCTCAATTGAGGAGTTGTTGAGTAGCTGTCCACCCACCCCCTATCTTTTCTCTTCCTTCGTGTGTTCTAGTCGTATTCACCCCCCTGTCAAAAGGATTTTTCTTGATTTTTACTCGGAGAATGCCTAAACCCATGCATTTTTAGTGATAACCCCCCGCTTTTTTCCGTTTTGTTGCTTTCCTCTTCGATTCCCCCAATACAGTGTGTCATCACCCGACATTATGTAATATTCACCCCCCTCCCTTATTGGGGGTAATGATCTTTGCCGACATTTTTTTTGGTCTGTCTATTTTTTCCTCCGAGGGCTGGCCCCCCCCCCTTTGGTTTGTTATGACCCTTCATATTTTATGCTTTTTCCCCCCCCCCCTTTTTGGCCATTCCCACCTCCGCCTGTTAGGGAAGTTTGTCTTTATCCCCCCTCTGTTATGTATCCCACTGACCGTCAGTCTGGGTTTTAATCGTAAGTTGTAGGCGGCCTTCTTTTCTCTGGTTCTTTTGACCCCCTTCCCCATCAAAAATTGGTTTTCATTCGCCTTCTTCGGCCTAGCAGTGATTCCCCCCTTTGTATCCCCCCAATTTCCTCGTTCCCCTCTGACTTCCGTTCCCCCGATTTTAGTCATCCTACGATTGGAAGGTTCTCCGGTCCCATTTCCTTTCGCGAATCGTCATTTACCCCCGTGTCCCCCTGTTTTTTGTTTATTTTTTTGATACCTGGCCGCGCCCTTTTCATTCTGTTCCCCATTCTGTTTCCTAGTGTTTCCCCGTAACTTTAAACGGCAAACCTTGTCTTTCCACACTCACACTCCCCTTGGAGGCTATTGACCCATGTTTTTTTTTTTTTCCTTTTCCCCTTTTTGCGATTCTCTTCCCGATGAGTTTTTTTATTTGGTTCCCCCTTTGAACTGGTCTATTATGGTGTTTTTCCGTTCATCTCTTTATTGTCCAGGAACCTTTTGTCTCCTGGATGATTCTCCCTGCATTTTTTTTTTGCCTGTATCTGAAACCGGAAAGACACCGTCCATCGAATCTCCGGAATTCCCCACATCTCGGGCCCCATTTTTTCCTTCTTTTTTCCTGTTTTTTTCCTTGGCCTCCCCCTTTTCGATTTTAGTCCACCCAGTTCCCCGTTCTTTACATGAAAGCGTGAATGCATGGTCTTCCAGGCCCCCAACAAACAGGCCTTCTGTGGCGAGGCTTTCTGGTGGGAACTGATGCGGTTTTCGTTTTTGTTGTGTCCCCTTGTCTACTCTTATCTTTCCGGGGTCCAGTTGTTTCCTATCTTATTGTTTGCGTGCTTTTAACGACTTTGTTGGCGGTTCTTGCTTGAACGATCCTTCCTTAGGGTTTTTTTTTCAAACGTTGTCCCTTCGCCACGTTTTTCACTTGCAGCCCATCTGCGAAGACCTTGACATCATCCATCCTTCACCAGCTTCTTTCCGTTAATCCCTTCTTCGTTGACTGGACCCCGCTCCACAGCTGACTGGTCAGGGTCCTTTTTTTTTTTTACCTTGTTCTTTTTTCCCCCCTGGTTTTGCCCCCTGGCCCAAACCCTTTACGTTACCCCCAAAGGTTTCTTTCCGATTAGCTTTGCTTTCCTGTCCGTGACATCGTTCTTGAAAAACCTTCCCTCTTTCTGGTTCCCTATCTGGTTGTGCCTGCCGTTAGTACCATTGAGATTCGTTTTTTTTGCCTGGGGCAACCCTTTGGTACGTTTGAAGTTTCCTCCGCCGTCTCTCTAACCCGTTTTATCCTTGTTTAGCGGCCTGTCAGTACCCCCCTTTTGGTTCTTCTCATTTCGGGCCGCTTCTTAATTGTTTGCAAGTTGTGTGGTTCCAAGGTTTTCTGATGATACTCTTTCGGACTACCTGGAACCTGCCCGCGCCTGGGATTTTTTTTTTTTTCCTCCCGTTTTCTTGTCGTGTGAGTTCCCTGCTATCCTTTCTCCCTTGGATTCGCAATTTGCTTTGCCTCCATCAAATTTTTGCCAATATGGGCTAAGTAGTTTCCTTGTCCCCCCCCCACCACTCCCTGTTTTTTTTATCCCGTCCCAAGGCTTGCCCCCTTCAGTTTTGGCGGATCCACGTCTTTTCTTTCCATTTACCCTTCCCTTATATTCCGCGTTTTCTCCTCCGTTGTTTGGGGTTTCTTGATTTTTATTTTGGTAGTGGTGTTCTAACAGCGCTTTTCCTTTCCCTCTGGGTACCCCTCTCCTCACCCCTATATGCCCTTTCGTGCCTCTTTCCAAGGAACTTTGCATCACCCCCACCTTATGGCCTAGGCCGTTGTTTCCTCCCCCCTTACCGATTTATTGTTTTTTCTTCCATTCAAGTTTGTCCTGAGGATTGGCTGGCCCTACATCACCTTCAACAACTTCGGTCCTCCTTGCCTTTTTTTTTTCCCTTCGCAGCAACTTGCCTAAATGCCAGGTTCCTTCCCGACCCACGCCCCCCCTAATTTTTCACTTTCGTTTTTTTCTCTTTGCGAGGCCTTTTTTACCAAACTTACGGGTGGCCCAGGGCTGCTTCGATGACTTTTCGTCGTTTTCCCTTCGGTGTCGTTTTCCCTTACCCGATGTTTCACGTTTTGCAGTCCATATTCTCCCTCCCCCTTTTTTCCTCCCTGGTCGTTTTTCTTCTGACTGATACTCTTTTTTCCTTTGACATTTTTTTCCCTTAATATACCTGACTTTTTTTCCCCATCCTCTCTCGTCGGACCTTTCAACCTCTTATCATTTTTGTTGGGCTTTCTTTTCTTTTTTTTCCCAATGAAAAAAAATTTTTCTCGGGGATTTTTTTTGAATATTGTTTTTTTTTTCTCCCCTGTGTACTTGCACTTCGTTTAACTTTGATTTTTCTTTTTCTGATCACATTTTACATATTGCTTGGGCGTTTTACTAATGTTTTTTTTTCCCCTGTGTTCTGTATCTTTCTTCCTCGTACTTTTTTTTCCCCCACAAGGCTAACCTGAAAAAACGGCTTCGTCTTTCCGCATGGGTTTTCGTTCCCCCTTCCCTGAACACTGTGTCCTGGGATCATCTCTCCCGTCCACTCACACCTTAATATCCCGTTTGAGGGACCCCTCGTCCCCACCGTTTCTGCCATGTTTTTTTGAATCACCGGCCTCATCCTTCCCCATTTTTACGATGTGGTCTTAATACCAATCGAGGATTACCTTTCGGTCTGACCGGCCCTCCCACCCCTTGGCCCCAAATTTTGTGATTGTTTTCTAATGGGGTCTTCTGATGGCTTTTCCTTTTTCTTTCTTTTTCGGCCTTTACCACTAGGTCCATCCATTCTCCCCTTTTATTCACCGGCTGTGTTACACCCCACAACATCCTGATACATTTTTTTTTGCACGTCCTACTATCGGGACCCCGTTGCCATAGTAGGCTCTTCAGATTTTCAGTTTTCCCTGTTTTTTTCCGGTACCTGCTTCTTTACTCCCTTTTTTTCAAGGTGGGTTTTTTTGTGCACACTGATTTTTTTCGCCGTTTTTTTGTTGTGGGGACTGTCCCCCCAGAGGATTCCCCCCCCCTCTTCTGTTGACCAATCGTCCCCCCTTTTCCTGGTTTCGGCCATTTCCCTCAACACCTGTCAAATGGTTTGTTCACGGTTCACCTGCCCGTTTGTTCGCCCTTTGGACAACGGACCCATTTTCCCTACTTTCTCTTGAAAGGCAATTCGTGAGTCTTGCTTTCCAAAACACTTCCCGGGCCTTACTTTTTTTTTTTTTTTAGCTTCCGGGCGTTTTGAATTAGGCCCACTTCCGGCGGTGGTGTGCGTTGGTTACGACTTAGTTTCCCCTTTTGAAGGGCTATTTTTTTTTGGTCCCTTTTGTGATTGTTTTTTTTTCAAATCGAGTACCCAAGCTGACTTTGCCTCCATCATTCCCTTGAATGATTACCATTCCCCTCTTGAACATAAGTAGTGGTTATCCAATCTTACCTCTTTTTGGATTATTTGCTTACCTGACGCATTTTTTGTTTGTGGCCTTTCCAATTGACAGAGTTCCTTCCTCCCTCATTTATAATCCCCAATTTTGACACCCCATGCTTTCAATCCCCCCCACCTGGATGGTTGTCCTTCCAACACCCTGTTACAGGAAGGTCGTTCCTTTCCCCTTTCCCCGCCTTTGGTTGTGTTTCGGGGCCGGTTCCCCCCGATGATGGGAGGTTCACCCAGCGTTCTTTGCTCCTCCCCCTCAAGATTTTCCCCTTTTTTTCATTCCCGTTTCCCTCAAACCCTTTTTTCCTTTGGTTCGCCTTTTTCTCCGGACTTTCCCCCCGCCCCAATGAATCCCTAGTATCGTTTGACTTTTTTGTTGTTCCACAACTGATTCCGCTGCCATCTCCCCCCATGGTGATTGTTTGTTTTTTGCTTCGCTCCCCCCTCTTCTTCTTTTCCCCTTCCTCAATTCTGTGCCCTTTCTTTTTTTTTTTTTTTTTTCTGATGGAAGTGCCCTCCCCCCTCTTCTCCCCCCCCCATTTCGGGTACTCCCCCTGGGTGGTCAAACCCCTGTCGTTTTGTTTTGCTTGATTTCCTTGTTGCCGTTACTTTTTTTTTCATTTGGCGGGTAAGTGTTGTCTCAAAGGTGGTTCGTCCGTAAGTGGCTCCACCTTTTACCGGTCTTTCTCTTTTTTCAAGTTTTCAAACCCGGGTTTTGGACCAAACCCTCCCACAGGGCGGAGCTTTGCCTTAGGCGGCCACTTGTTAATACGCCCGAGTCCCCCAGTGAGTCTTCGCGTGAACAGGGAAACACATCTTCGCTGGTTTTCCATCGTTTTTTACCAACGGTGACTCACCCCAGTTCTTGTTTGACTCTTTTTTTGTTTTGAAAAACGTTTTTGTGACTTTCTTCTTTGGCCCATCTCTGTTTAACTTGCGCCCCAAGACTCCTGTTTACATCCCATGTGCTCTGCTTTTCTCGGCCGCGAACGTTTTGCAATGCTTT
>Ga0179591_1219912_pt1 | contig 18868 bp, 23 predicted proteins | sample CZOMad2_1_08_16f_FD_182891 | JGI IMG/M metagenome (GOLD analysis project Ga0179591, IMG submission 182891) | Vadose zone soil fungal communities from Angelo Coast Range Reserve, California, USA - CZOMad2_1_08_16fungal (PacBio error correction) | ecosystem: Environmental > Terrestrial > Soil >... | reverse complement strand
TGGACGCCCTCTCCTTTTTTATCTCACAAGGCTTCTCCCCCTTTTCTCATTGCGAGTTTATGCAGAGATCCTCGGCGGTCACTCCCCCTCCGTCTTACAGAAAGCAGAGGGCTGGGGATTCGCCGGTTCCAGGTCCTTCTGGGATTGTAATTTCCGTAGTTACACTGCTTAGATGTTTACCATCGCTCTTCCTTTCCGCTCGGCGGCCTATTTCAGTGACAACCATACCGATAGGATCTCCAAGTCCGGTTTTCCTTTAGTCGGGAAGGAAGGGAAAAGTCATTTCAGAACCTGATTGGTTATTATATGGCCGTCTCTCTCTATTTTCTCCTAGGAATAACACAACCAAAACCAAAAACCAAACCAAAGACCACGTTTCCATCTCCCTGCCGCTAAAACTTTAGGCACGCCATTCAGTTCCCCAGAAAAGATTTCATCTTCTCTTTTTTTAAAGCGGACCCTCCGTCCCTCAACTCAAGCCAGACCCATGTGGGTTTTTTTTTTTTTTTTTTGTTTCTTTGGTTTTGTGGTGGTAATGGGTCCATGAGCGTTTTTTCTTCGGCGAATCTCCTTGTGGAGTGCCAGCCAACTGGGTCTTCTAATCGCATTTCCTCGAGAAGCGATTTGAGCTTCCCCTATCGGGACAAGGATTTTTCTTGAAGCCTTTTTCCTTCCGAAGGACCGGAAACCTTCCAATTTTCTCACTCTTCGGCACGGTCCCACCCCAATCCCCCCCTGGTTTAGATTTTTCCCCTCCTAGCCCACTGCTCCCCCTCTCCAGGCCTTTCCCATCTGAGGGCCTTTCCGGCGAGGTCTTGCGTCTTTTTCAAGGTGGGCCGCTGTTCGCAAAACCTCTTGCCACGTAGTTCCTTGACAACAGATTGACTTCCCTTCCCCCTCCCAGCATTCGAAGTAACTATCCGGTGATCCGTTACAAGCCCCCGACTCTTTGACCTTTTTGCAAAACTTCCTTCCCCCCTCTGCCTAGCAGTGAGCGAGCTTTGCGTCTCTTTATGGACCTTGGACGTTTGGTCGCCCTCCACACCCAAACCTCCTGCTTTACTTTTCTTCAATGCCCCTGAGTCCCCGGGTCCCTTTACAAACTATTTTTTTGGTGTGGTGTTGGTTTGGGGGTTGTGGTTTGGGTTTGGGCTATCCTCCGGATTCGAGTTAGACCGCTGTCCCTCCCTTGTACCCTAGGCACTGAGCTAGCGTCAAAGACCCTGAGCTTTGAGGGAGTTTTATTTTATTAGGTTCCCTCCCTCCGTCCGCGTTTTTTCCTCAGGCGCGGGTTTCCTGGTAAGGAAACTCCCTGAAGGCTGTTCGGTCAGCCGACTCAGTCGAAACCCCCTCCTTCGTTTTTCGCGGTATGATCATCTATTTACCATTTCCTACTTCTGGGCTACCTTTCGGTTGGTGTAGCTGAAGAGTTATCCCCCCAGAAGCCTTGCTTGATTGATCTAGCAGTGGCTGAGCAGTCCCCTGACCACTTCCTTCATCTCGTTGAAGCTTCCCCCCATAGAACTCATCCCTTCGCTCCCTTTTATTTTTTTTTTTAGTCTGGACTGCAACTCTAACAGATTCTTTACTGAGATGCCTACCACCCTAGCTCCGCTGATGATTTCAGCAAAGGTCCTCTTCCCCCCCTCTTTTGTAAGAATTTCTGCGCTTCTATCACGTCTTAAAAAGCTCTTGAGCACCTCAGGAGTGTCACCTTTTGCCTGTTCCCGGCTTCGCGGTTGACGACGCTGTTGCGCGTTTTGCGTTTTTTTTTTTGCCTTTCTATTGAAGCGCCCTTTCCTTTCGCCACTCCTTTGTCCGCTCTTCGAATTTTTACGAATTTTCCTTCGCGGCGCCGATCTTTTAGAGAGGATCTTGTAGGTGTCGCTTTCGTTTCCCCCTGCTTCAACGATGGCTACTCGGTCGTTTTTTCCTTATTTTTTGTGACTTTTCCCCGCTCTAGCGAGACGCTCTTGTTGTGTTCTTTTTTGTAGTTTTTACCTTTCCTTTGGGGCGTTGAGGCTGACTTCCATTCAATATCGCGTTTTTTGCGATTTCAAAAGTTCTAGTTCTCTCGTATCCTTTGGAGTTGCCCCCCGATTGATGTAGTTGGGTCCTTGCTGATTAGAGACTTCCCTGCCTCTCTGATCCGGCTTTCGCCGACGAGGAGTTCCCCCATCACATGTTTAACCTCCCTTCATCTTCTTCTTTCTCCCCTCTTTTTTTGTTTGTTGTAGATTGCCCTGGCTGTTGTCCCTCCTTTGGCACCACCCTAATATTTGCCCTGGCCCCCACCCTCTCGAGTGGATCGTTTCAAGCCCTTCCCCCCTCGTTACTTTCTCATTTACCCCAAATCTGACCCGCTCTATGGTCTCCCCAGTAGGATCTTCATCGCCCCCCCGCTTTGCGAGGCCCTCCTCCTCTTGAGTGATCCTTTTCCATTCCCGCGCCAAGAAGTTCCTACGTCCTAGGGCCAGTCCTGAAGCATGATTCCTTTGAAAGAACCATCCCTCGCTGAGCGGTTTCCGACCGCCATCGTAGCGCCCGTTTTCTCTTCTCCTTTTCTGTTCATCAGGTTCCAACCCGCCTCCTCCAGTTTTCTATTCCTTAGCCGTGAAAGCTCTGCTCGATCTGGCCCTTCGTAACCGCACCCCGGTTTTTTCTCCTCAAGATGCCCCCTTGCTCCGTTTTTACCAAAAAGCCCCCCAAGAGAACTATTCTTCGGATTTCCCCGCCTTAAGCCTCCCTTTCCAGCCACACTTCTTGGTTTTCAATCTTTTGGACCGACGTTCAGAGTCAATCCGCCCGCAAGTCTCAACAACATCGGCATTTTTAGCTTCGCTTTCTCGTAAGAAGATATGGTTCTTCTTGTTTCTCGAGTCGTCGCCGTCGCTTTATTGTAGGGATTCCCCCCTCCTTCTTCCGCTCACATCTTCTTCTTTCTCCCCGAGTTTTTTTACCGTAACAAACACGCTGCCTTCATGTTGCGGATTGCGGTGCTCGTCCCTCCTTGCTTCTCCCAGTTTCAAGCTTCTTTTAGATACCTTCTCCCCGTAGAGAAACCCCTATTTATTCAGGGACTGGCGGTTACTTCTTCCAAGATCTTCCCTACAAGCTGATGCGCGATGCGTCTCGTCTTTCACTGCTGAAATTAACTAACGTCTTTCCTTCCTTTTCAAGCCCCCTCTTTTCTTTAATTCTTTCAGTTCGAATCAAAGAAGGAACTTCAAACCCTTCGCCCTACCGATTGCTCGATTTGGCGCCCGCCTCCCCTTCCCGTCGCCCCCTCCTTCATTGTTCGTCCCTGCCGAAGCAGTCCCTCTCCTATATTGGTTTACGTAACTGCTCCATCCCCCCTTGATTGATTCACGCGTAAACGTAAGTTTTTTCCTTCGGACCAGGACGCCTTTTTCCTCCCTCGCCCACGCCATTAGCCTCTCCTTCCTCTGGCCGTATTTTTTTCTTCCCATGGTCTCCGGATTCTGGAGGAACTTCCACATTTCTGCATGAATTCCTTGTTTTTTCCTTTACCGGTTTGTACGCTCGTGGACTTTATTGGGTGTCTCCCATGCATGCCCCGTTTTTAATCGAAGCAACCTCACCGCTGAAATCTTGTCCCTTATTCCCCCCCTTTTTGACCCTGTTGACTTCTTTCCCCATGAGTTATTTTACACTCCCCCTCTTCCCTTTTGTTTTGTTCCTTCTGTTCTTTTTAAAGGAGAATTTGTTCCTTCTCTACCGGCTTCAAGAAAATGATTTTGATTCCCCTCTCTGTCGCTTCCCCCGCTTATCGATGGTAACTTTTCTTCGCCTCCCTCTTTTATGTTCCCAGGCCGCTTGAGATAGGGGCCCTTCTTTTCTCTTTTCCGTCTCAGTTGGTGCCCTCTCTTTTCCCCATTCCAGTATGATACTGCGTGTGCACGTCGTTCTGGAGAACTCCATTCCTCCTTCCCCCCGTTGCCGGTTGCTTGAGGTTCCCTATTTGTGCCACTTTTCTTTGTTAGGATCACCTGATAGCGAGTTTTTTCCTCGACAGAGCCGCTCCTCAACTCGATGTATTGAGAAGGACTGTTTTCCCCTTCTTCCCCCCCTCCCGCGTTCGTTGACTTTCTCCTGGTCCGGCGTGTGTTCTGTTTTTTGGGTTTTTTTTTTTTTTTTTTTTTTTTTACTAAAACGTCGGCCCGCCCCTGGTATCTCCCTTTCCTCCCTCGCAACTGCTTCAATTTTTAAACCTACCCTTCCCTGACCAAGTATTAAAATCTCACCTTCCCGTTCAACAGTCCAGCCCCCCGCTCCCTTCTTTTTTACAGAAGGGCTTGTTTCTCTTTTTTTGCAAGACTCTCCATTCTCTACTTCTATGGGAAGTTGGCACTACAAGTCTCTTCCCCACTTTCCCTGTTCCGTAATATCTCTCTTCCCTTTTTTTTTTTTTAGAGATATGAGTCCTTCCTTTCCCTCCTCCTTTCTGAATGCATCCAGGTCAGCCTGCGAGTCTCAGGGATCTTCGGCCCGTTCCATTCCCCCCCGCCGTTTGCTTTTTTTACCCCTCTTCGCCCCCTTTGTGGAGCTATGGTGCGTTTAATCCTTAACCGTAGTTACCCTCTGACGTTCCCAACTTGCTCCTCCCTTCCCGCCTGGTCCTATTCTCTGCGGCCTCTTGCTACCAACAGCACACTCCTTCCCCCGGACCAAGGTCCCCCTGTCTCCCGTGTCTGGCTGTCCAAGTGTTCACGTTCTCCCCCAATAATGTCTTTTTCTTAGCTTCCCTTCTTGCCTATGTTTTTTTTTCCGCCGTTTCGTTACTCCCCCAACTACGGCAACCCTCTCCCTGCTGTCCCAAAAAATTTCCTTCCCGCCCCTCCTCGGCTTTGCCCTGTGCCCGTCCCTCCGGTTTTTTTTCGTTTGCACGTTGCCACCCTCTTTCTCCCTCCCGAAGCGCAGTTTTAACTGGGCCCCCGCTCCCTTTTTCGCGAAGTACGCCTTTTTTTCCTTCCACTCACTTGTCGGATCATGCCGCATGCCCCTCTGAAGAGTTTCGAGCCGTACCCCCTCTCGTGGATTTTCACTTCAGGTATTGAACGTGGGCCTCTCTCCCCCCCCCCCCGGCCCCCATTCATGACACGCCGTCTAAGGCACCAAGCCCACCTGGGCGGTGGAGGTGAAACTCCCTTCATTTCCCAGGTCCCTGGTCATGAACGGCAATAGTATTTTCCTATTTTTTTGAGCTCCGTTCTTGCGTGATGCAGTCCCCATTCCCCTCGAGTCCCTCCCCCCCTTCTGTAATGTCGTCGCCCCCCCGAGTTTTGCAAAGAATCCCTCACCACTTCCATTCCTTGCTTCAAGGTGATTCCTTTCCCCCCCTCTCGCCGTTCCCATGCCAATTAGGCCCCCTTGGGAGATATTTTCGTTCTTGTGTGGAGAGGAGGTCTATTTCCTTCTTTTTTTTTTTTTGAATTTTCCTCTTTGTGCGTGTTTTTTTTTTGTGCCTAACCCACCAGGTGCAAACCCCAGTCTTTAAGTTCGTGGCGACCTGCCACTTTAGGTAATTTCAGTTTTTCCGGTCCCCCCCATCGATGATACGTTTCTTCGCGCTGCTTTCCATTCTCCCTCTGTACCTATTTCTCTCCCATTGGCATTCCTTTCTCTTGGATCCCCCTTTTGTGATGACGCTTGCCTTCTTTATCTTTAGGAATACCTTCATCGTTTTGAGCTGCCTTTCAAGGGCGCTCTGCGTTCTTTGACCGGCATGGACCCTACCTCTCCCCCCCTTCACATCATCTATTCGGCAATAAAATGATCGATCTTCCTCCCCCTGACGTGGATTATCTGCCTCTCTCCCCAAGACGCTTGGCGGCTCGCGCATTGGGGTTGAAAGTCTCCAGTTGTCCAAATACGGCATTTTTTCTTCTTTGACGCTCCACCCCATTTACCTCTCGGAGGCACGCTGATGGGCCCTACTCGCCCTATCCCTTCATACTATTTCTAATAAACAGCTCAGCCTACTCGGTTCCCCTTTGAGAAATCTCTCTCCTATTTATGTTTTCCTCCCTTTTCCTTACGCAGGATCTTTTCACTCTGCCCCCTCTTCTTTTTGTTGGAGCACACTCAAGTTGCGGTTTTCCCACTTTTTTTTTTTTTTCCGGATTACCCTCCCCTGATCTGCGACTTTTGTTCCTTATCCACCTTGGAAGCGCATGTTGCGAAAAAAGCCGGATTAGCAGAAGGTGTCCGTCCTCCTTTTCAGGAGTGCAGCCAGCTCTTTTCCGATTTAGAGGTCTTTTTTTGAGTCCTTTCCTTCTTTTTATAGGGCCCCTTCCCGCCTTCTTCGACTCTTCATGCGTCTTCTTTGTTAGTTACTTTTTCGGGCGGGCTTTCATGGTTTGTTCCCTCTGTCGCCGTACGTGCCCTTGGGGGTAGCGTTGAGTGAGGTCTCAATCAACTTTTTTCTTTGGTTTCGTCCCCCCCCCCGATTAGGGCGAGTCCCTCTCGGGGTTCAAAGTCGCGTGCGCTGACAGATGTTCGTCTCCGCTCTTTACTTTGATAGTGTTCTCTTTTGTTAGAAGATGCTGGTCCGTTGGTAGTCCAAGTAAGCCATCCATAGATATTGTAACTCCCTCCTGTTTTTTTTAGCTCGTATTTTTGCTTTTGCCCTTCCTGTCGGTCCCCCGTCCCTGCCGTACATCGAGCGCTGCCGTCTCGTTCCAAAGGACGCGCAGTCATCTCCTTTCCCCAATCGTCCCGCTCTTCTTTTCTCCAAACAATTAGTCGTCTCCCATTTGTGGTGTTTCGCCCTCCGAGATAGTGATTTCGCTCTCCACTGACTGTTGTCACTTCCTTCTAGGGGGAAATTCCTTCCCTCCCCCGTGAGCCGTGTAAAGCCTCGCTGAACGCCTTCCCTATGCCCTCGCCCGCCATTTTCGCCGAGTAGCCCTCTCCCTCTGTAAGACCCTCGGTCCACCTATGAGCCTCCGCTTTTCAAGATCGCATTTATTTGGGCCTTTTTTTTTTTTCAAAGGTCTTAAGTTCCCTCGCCCCCTCTTCTATTTAAGTACCCAAAGCCATCCATAGTCCTTCTTCAGCCCTGAACTCTAATCCTCCAGTCCATTTCAACCCTTGATTCTTTCCCCTAGAGGGGTTCACAGAGGTCGTCCCCCCAGACCAAGTATTTCACCCCACCTATTAGATAGAGTAGCTGAATCGTCTCATCCCGCTCCTATCTTTTTCGATCGATTTATCCCTTTGGTGCCTTGAGTTTTTTCATCTTTTTGCCGCCATAGAGTATTGCTGGATCTCTTCCTGCTCCTTCATCCCCACTCCTCTGGTCTTGGACGTCTTCCTGTCTTGAAACTTTCTAGAACCCCGAACCATAACCTTCTTTTTGGTTCTCCGCTTATTTCACCCTTGAATATTCTCCCCGCAGGGAAGGCATTTCCTTCAATACCTTCGATGTCTCCATGACCTCATGCCTTCTATGACGTTCGTTCCGCTGGCCCCGAACCATTATGTCGTTAAATGAACTTACTTTCACCCCAGCATTTCTGGTTCCTCCAATTAGAGTTCCCCATGAAGAACCTCCCCTTTCGCCCTCCCCCCTGGACAATGCTCCCTTGATCGTAATATATAAGTTCCATAGACCACTTCTCTCCTCCATCCCCGCTCGACTCCTTCTTATCAGTTAAGGTTCAAATTTCCCGTCACCCCTTTTTGATTCCTCCAAGTAGTCACGCATCTTGTGGATTTCTGGTATGAGTACCAGGAATCCTTTTTCTCCCCTCTCCTCGATTATCTCTCGGCCGACTTGTGCCGATCTTTGCCTGAAGGCTGGGGTTCAACAAGCCCCAACGTTGCCCCCGTCATTATTTTTTTGCAGTTCATGTTTCGGATTTTTAAGGTGACTTCTTCAGCTCTTTGAAGACTTTGGGTTTTCCTCCGGCCCCCCGTCAATAGTCCATTTTATCCGCTTCCCATCGTTGCCATCATTTAAGGGGACTGATGGGAAGGAATTGGCATGTCGTTGTATAGCACCAGGTGGCCTTTTGTCCTTCCCGCCCAGTATTTGTGACGGCAAGTTGAATTGCTTTTTTCGTCCAGCAACGGCTTCAATCCCCTCTCTCCCCGATTAGGCTTCTCTCTCTTTCCTCTTTTTTTCCCTTGCTAATGCCGACCTCCTCCCGTACACAGGTCTCCCTTGACTGAAAAGCTCTTTTTCCCTTTCTGACGTCATTTTCTTTTTTTCTTGCTTTCACACGGAAACCGCCCCCCTCCCTCCCTTAGAAAGTACTTACCTTTGTTCTAACCCTATTTTGGGCTTTTCATTCTTGTTTCTTCCTGAGAGTTGCTTTGGCCCGTTGCTTTTTTGTCTCGCGCCCCTTTTTTTGCCGCTCCTCACACTCAGGAGATTCGCATTCCTTTTTCCCCCATTTTTCCCCCCAGAGTTGACTTGTCTCTTCATTTTTCTTGTAGGGTTCCCGAGGCTTTTTTTCTTCCACCTTCAGAGGCGCTAATGTTTGCCCTCTCATGTGTAACTAATTACTTCCCCTGGCGGGAAACTCTCATTCCCTTTACCGTTCTCTCCCCCAGCCCCTCCCTCTTCCCGTTGCGTTTTTTAAGCATTTTTGTCCATTTTTGCTCGGCGCGTCTTTCTAAATTCGCCTTCTCTCTTGCCTTTGCTCAAGTCGCCTTTCCAAGTGACTCGAAGAGATCTCGCTCTCCTCCTAGTTTAGATCTTCGCGTCCCGGATGGCCTTACTTCTGTTGCAACGTCCCAACTGGAGAGTTCCCTGGTGCGCGTCCGGCCGTTCCCCTTCTCTTAACCATCCGGCGCTCTGTGCTTTTTCTACCAGGATCTTTTTACTTATTCCTGGTTATGTAAAGCCTGAGCGGTAACAATTTTCCTCGCGGCGCTTCAGACGCTTCTTCTCGTTGTCCGGTCAACTAACCAACCCCCCCTCCCACCCAAACCCCCAAACCCCCCCCACCACCCCCCAACACCAACCCCCAAAACCAAGACCCACCACGTCCCGGGACGCGCACCAGCCTTTCTTCCATGATGTTACGGGTGACTGAAATTCAACTTCATTCTCCCTAACTCCTCTTTTTTTTATCTCGTCCCCTGGTGATGCTTTCCTTGTCATTTTCCCCCCTTTAAAGCAACATCGCACGCTTCCCTGAGCGGCCACATCCCTGAAGCTGCGTCGCCATTTGACCGACTAAGCATGGAAGCGTCCTTTGTTTTTTCCCCTGTTTTTAACCTCTCCCTCCCCTGTCCGTCGGATACGGATTGACTCGGTCGTCTTCAGTACGCCTTTGTGAACGACCGAGTCTGCTCGGACACTCTAGATTGCGAGATTAACCTCTTTCTTGATCAATCTCCGAGGGAGGTTAAGTGCTTCTACTACCCCTTCTTTCTTTTCACCTCTGATTTTCCCCATTCCCCCCTGACCCCGGGACGATTTCTTTTTGAAAAAAAGCCTTGGAACTGAATACCCCCCATTGGTCAGAAACCGACAGATGATTGGTCCACGATTTCCCCCCCCTCGAGGTCTTTTCCTTTTCTGCGGTCTCCAGCCTATGCTTGCCCCACCTGCCTTAGTTTCACTCCCTCTTCCCCTTCCGAACCCTTTCCATTACTTCGCCAAAGGTATCCCCATTCCCTGACGTGAGAAAATGGAAATATATGGTCCATTCTTCTGATTCTTTCTCTCTCCTTGCTCTTCTGTTTCCCCCTTGCTGCCTGGTTGCTAACCCCCCCGTTCCCAAAAGAGGGGTTGTGGGTTGTTGGTCTCCTCCCCCTTGTTTTCCTGTCGTTCCGGGAAAAAAAGAGCTGATCGACGGCTTCTTCTGTAAGAAGCTGGCTTACGATGTCCTCTTACTTTCTAGATTTCGCAGTACTCTTCCGAGATTGCAGTGATTTTTGGCGACGAGGTTCTCCCCTTTGCTCGGCTATTTCGTCACCTCCCTGAGTGTTCTTTCAGGGACGAACCCCTCCCTTGTGTGAGGGGCCCTCATTTTGACCCCTTCTCCCCTCCTCTCTCCATGCACCCTTTTTTTCTAGAGCTTCTTACACCCCCTTCTAGGAGACAGTTTTGGGACTTCAAGAGATCTCAATCAGTCCTTTCTGCTGCTCTCGCCCGTTTTCCTTGTCAGTATAAATCCACTCCGGTTGTTTTCTGACAGGAGTCCACTCCTACCGATGGCTATTTAGCTGGAGCGACCCAATCAACACGATGGCTCCCTTGCTCTGAGAAACTACCCTGCTTTTCTATTTCCCTTTGAAAGCGCGCTCTCTTTGCCTCTGTTATTGCTTCTCTTTTTCTTAAAGTGTGCACCTGAGAAGAGTTGGTTTGGACACTCCTTCCGTCTCGGCTGGTCCTGTACGTTCCTCTATTTCCTCCTTTTTTGAATTCTCCCCCCCCTTGCGCACTTACTTGCGCGAAACGGACCTTATCTCTACGAAGGGGAAGTTTCATACGTTCGCGCGGTTTGCCCCCTTTTCTTTCATCTCCTTAGAGCTACTTTTCTATGGGCGTTTTACCTGATTGTCCCCCCTATTTGTATCCTGATGACTGCGTGGAGACCCTCTCGTTCCTTTTACAGTGGAGGCGTTCCCCTCCCTTTTTATTTGCCAGCATGTTTTGACCTCGTTCCCGGGTGAAAGGAGCTGGTAGCATTTTCTTGATCTCAACTAGAGATTCGGGATCTGCCCCCCCTTCCCCTCCTTGTCGAGATATTGGAGTCCCCTGATCTTTGCTGGATCCCAGCGTTCTCTTGAGCATTGCGTCTCTCTCTAGACGCGCGATTTTCGCGACCTCTTCTTTTGAGACATGCGCCTCAGTAATATTTCTTTTCTCCCGTTTGTTTTGCGCGGCTCTTTTTTTAGTGTTTACGGAGACTTTTCTTTTTCCCGATCTCTTCCCCTCCGAGGAGACCGCCCCCAAGTCCGCGCCCCCCCTACTAATGATGATCCCCGCGACCCCTTTTTTCAGTAGATTTCGGCTTCTTCCCCCCCCCGCCCTTTTGGTGTAGCGAGCCGCGAGAGATTGCTTTTGCTCCATCACCCTCCCCTCCCCTTAACCTTTCCCTTATTTATGTGTTCCCCTTTTAATGCAAAGCACCCGCCCTCTCCGATAAGACCTCCGATCTTCTCGCCGCCTCCTTAATCGTAGCACCGCCCGTAGATTCCCTTTTCCCTCTCCGACCTCTCAACCTAGCCCCGAGCCTCGTTTCTGAAAGCTTTCAGAGGTCACTTTTTTTTCCCTTCCTCGCTAACCTGTTCTTTAGTTTGAACTATTGCGACTTCTCATTTTTTTCTTGACCCAAACCTCCTGCAATTTTCGCGTAAGCCCTCTGCGCAGCCTTTTTTTACCTGCGTGTGTCAATCTCTTTGCATTTGACTCTCAAGGCCTCCTTCAACCCTAGTCACGACGCTTTTAGCGATGTCTTCTCCTCATCTGGAGGGTTCCATGTCCCTCAGCCCGTTCCTCTGCTGAGACTTCTGCTCCCCTCATTCGCTGACGCAGCTGATTTCCTTATTTTTTCCCCGGTTTCATCAAACATTTTCTGATTCTTTTATTCCCTTCTAATTTCCTGCTTGATCCCCCGCCATTAAGAGGTATTGGTCTCGTCAGACTTCCCCAAATATCCTCCCGCAACCTCTGTTATCTCCTTGCGGTGACTTCGGACGACAGTCCTTGCTCCCGATAGACCCGGGTTTGCGATGAGTTTTTCTCTGGGAACTTCTGGCCATCCCCGCTCTTTTTCCTGCACGTCAGTTCTACACCCCCACCCCCCCCCCCCCCCAAAACCAACCCCCCCCCCCCCCACCCCCAACCCCCCCCCCCCACAACAAACCACAACCCCCCCCCCCCCCCCCCAAAACACAAAAAAAAACAACCCCAACACCCCCCCACCCCCCCCCCCCCCCCTCCCCTAGGTCTGTCTCCTGACAGCGGAAAGAGTTTCACCTGGCGGGACTGCCCTCAGCCCTCGTCGCAACAACTCGAAGCCCATTCCCCATGATTTTTGAGCAAGAATGTCAGAAGCGCCTTGAGTCAGTTTCCATAAACTGAAAGTACTCCCCAATATTAGGTTCTTTCAGCCCTATCTTTTTTTTGGTTAGCCAGAACCTCAAAGCGATCTCAGTCGAGACGCTTTAGCAATCACGTTTCCATCCCGAGTAGTACGCATTTTTTGCCGTTCGTCGGAGTCCAGGCCAGTTTTGATCAATCCCTATCTTTTTTCTTTCTTTCTTTCTCCTTTGTCCATATTTTTTATGTTTTCTCCCCTTCGTTGGGAAACGACTTCAACTTGATAATTCAGGTTAATTAGTTTTCCCCTTTAAACGGTCCTTTGGATTTTTTCGGTTTTTCTTTGGGGTGTCGGCCTCCCGTCTCCCATTCCATACGCCCGACGCGATAATCCAATTCTTGTTCCATGTTCCAGCCCCGTTTTCCTTCCCCCTTTGCCTTGATTTTATTTTACCCCTCATCGACCCATTTGGCCTTGTGATCCAGTGACCTTTCCTTGTAGTAATAAAAACTTTCTTCCGAACTCGTTTCGTCCCCCGCTCTGTGAAGGCTCGCTTTCTCGATGTTACATTTCGGCCTTTTTCTTCCTTTTGCGAAACAGTCTTCCTTTTTCCTCGGCCCGACCCGCTCGTTTTTATTTCAGTTTGGGTCGAGCTTTTCCCCCCGGGGATATCGGTCCAGTTCACGGGAGACCGCAGCTTAGGGCCTTTTGCTGACTTTCTCTTTCTCCTTTTTTCCTCTTTGAAGTGGGTGGGCTTTATTCACTCTAGTTTTCGCTTTGAGATTTTCTCTAAACCCCTTCCTTCTTGTTCCTTTACCTTTTACAGTCTACAGCGTACGGACTTCCCTTTTGGGTTAAGTCTCTTGGGTTTTTTTTCCCCGTCCCCGGCCCGGAGATTCTGCCTGCCCCTTTTTTTTCCCGCTCCTTGCGTTCCCCCCTGTGCCAAGTGAGTCACCTCTCGGCACCCAGCACCTTTCTTTTCTGGGTTAAAGCACGTTTGGATGGAAGATTTTTTGGCATCTGCGCCCTCCTTCCGCCCCATTCTAGGCCGGCGTGGCCGTTTTTTTCCCCACTTCGCTGTCTCTCTCCTCTCTTTTTTCCCTTCCCCTGTGTTTCGAGACGAGCCCCCTTTCTTTCGAATTGATGCGCCCGGCGACGACTTTCAGCATTTCGTTGTCGCCCGTTGTTCGTCCCTTTTTTCCCGTTCCCCATCTCCCCGTTCCCTTTAACCCCCCTCCCCTGGAGTCTCTTGCGTTTCGTTCATATCTTTTATCTTGGAATTACGTGAGTTTCCTTATCGGGAAAATGAGTCCTCGCTGCGCTTTCCGCCCCCTTGGCATCGTTTTATTTCCCCCCGAACCCAAGCTAGCTTCCTTCCCATTCCTACTCAAGATTTTCTGGTCATTTTAAGGGTCCATTTCATGCTCCCCCCTCCCCCGTTTCTTATTGTCGCTTGATAGACGTCCCTTTTTATCGCGACTACGCACCGTTCCACATCGAATGCTCGTTCTAACCCTTTTTCACCCCTTCCCTCCTTGCCTTCGCCCAGGTGCCCTTTTATAATATGGATTTCTTTCGTCGGTTAGCCCCTACCCCCTGAAGCGTTTGAGGTCCCTTCCGTGCTTGTCGCGTATCGGGTCGTTCACTCCTCGTCTCTTCTCCCCTTCCCCTCTACGTGAGCTTCCCAGATTGATCAATGTTGGACCGCGTTTCCGGACACTCCCCCTCCTTTTCGCAGCGGCCTTCATACCAAAATCCCCCCTTTGATGGTTTTTTGGTGTTTGTGCCAATTTTACACATGCATACCGGAAAAGATGATGTCCCCCCTCTTTCTGAGAGCGGTCTAGTTCTGTTCCGCCGAGGTCGAACCCCCCAGCTGTCAGCGTCTTCTCCCCCCCCCCGCCCCGTTGGGCGCCGCCCCCTTCAATTTTATAATGTGATTCCAACTTTCCAAATAGTTGACATGTCCAATTATCGGCAAACCTCAGAGTCTTTTTCTTTTTGGCTAGAAGTTTTTGTATGACCTTTTTTTTGCTCCCGACCCCCCCCGGCACCCATCTTCTTACGAGCCCACCTGTGTTATGGAGGTTTTTCCAAACTGAGTTCTCCGTGAAGGATTACGTCGTCCCGCGTTTATGGTCTTTTCCTGAGGCGTCAGGATCTTTTCCCCCTCATGAGATGAATGTGCTTTCTACTTCTTTGTGCAGGTTTACTTAGAGGGAGTGTCAAGCAAGGCGTTGTTCTTGCAGGTCCAGACTCTTGTATTTGCTGGTCCTATGTTCCGATATCATCTCGCCCTTTTTCATTCGATCCTTCGTACCCGCAAAGTCTGATGCGTCTACGACGTTGGTTTCCAGCTGTTTCAGCTAGACCAAGTCTTTCCTGGTTTTCGTCTCGACCTTGCCGTTATTGCCCCGGACCCTTCGGTTTTGGTGTTAGGTCCTTATGATCGCCAACTTCGGCGCGGACTGCTTTCTTTCCTTTCCGACGTGACCCCCGTTCTTACGTCCTCGAGCTCACCCCCCAAGCAGGCTCCCGAGCAGATACTAAGTCCCCGCAGCTTCCCTGATTTTGACTATTTTGGATTCTCCTTCTTTTTCCCACCTTGAGCCCCGATTCTTGGCACTGACGTTGCTTTCTGGGCTGTTCTTTGATAGATTGAGTGTTTTTTGGGGCCTCCACCATTTCTCTCGCTCGCGCGCGTTTAATTTGTGGAGACGCCTTTGCACGAGTTCCGTCGCTTCCTTGGGCTCGGCTCGGTGATCGAGGTCTCCATGATTTCGAGGCTTACTCTCCCCCGCCTGAGCGGACTGCTTCTTCCCCTTCTCAAGCTGGAGTTTTTATTTTTCGTTGCGGTGGTGGTTCCTTTTCGAGCCGGCATAAAATTTCTGTTTCCTTTTTACTTCTCGCTCGGAGGCGCTGCCCCACGCCTTTTTTGGGAAAGCCCCGATAAGAATGTCCTATCGCGGGAGTCTTTTTACTTTGGGCCTCGATTTTGCGTGTCGCGCTTTTGAGAGAGCGAGCTTTTCGTTCTTCCCGCTGCAAATCCCGCCATTAATATCTCTCCTGTGATTCGCTGATGGCTGCTTTTAGCATGTTCGGCATCTTTTCGTATTCGCAAAGCTCGCGCTCGCCCTGAAAGCTGCTCGTTAACAGCTCCCCCCCCCTGCGATTGCACATTTTTCGGTAGAAAGTTCCCAGGTCGTGGTGCCTCCTTCGGTCGTCTTGATGCTCTTTCCATTCCACTCTCTTCCCTTTTTTCTGGGGCAAGTTCCTCGCCAGAACCAATCTCCCCGTAACGCCTCTAGTAGCGAGGTGCTTTCCCCTCCTTCGCCCGCCGTCAGTCGAGTAGTGAAAATCTGGTAAAATCCATCTTCTCGCCGATCCTCCGCTGTCCCGAGATCCCGCGCGGCAATCGGCAAACTGCTTTCTTTCGCTTTTCCTCGTCTCGATGCCTCTGCGGGGCTTAATGCACCCCCAAACAGTTTTAATGTCGTCGGTCGTCTCCGGAGCAGCCAACGTCCTTTCCCCCCTTCGGTGTTTCCGAGAGGGTGTTCAACGAGTGTCTACACTCCAGTCCGTCGTCACCAAACCTTTCCCTAGCGCTGTCTCGTCTCCAGTTCTTCTCCCCGGCTTCGTTAGAGTCTCTTCTGCTGGTAGTGATTTTCTCCTCCTCACGTCCCCAGGTCTGGTTCCCGCGCTTGCTTGGCCAGCCGTCATTTCCACCACCCCCCGCGAGGGGATGCCTGGCTCTCACGCTTGCCGCCCCGCAAGCGTCTTGTATAAGAAGGCGTCACTTTTGACGATGTGACTTCCTTTGAATCTTTTCAGCTTTTTCCCCGATTTTTGCATTAATGCGATGAGTCTCGGCTCCCCTTTGACCCTCCGCACGTCTGTCGTGCAAGTCATTCAACCGGCGCGGCTTCCCCCGCGTCACTTCTTTCCTAACTTTTCGCCCTCCCCTGCCCCCAATGTTTCGTCTCTATCTCGCTCGTACAGCGCAGAGGATCAGTCTAGAGCCGCTTCTATTTCTTTCCCTTGCCCGTCCCTTTTCCCGTTGTGCTTGCCGCCTAGCACCGGGCTTGTTTTTTCACAATTTCACTCCTTCTCGCCATCTCTCGCCGCCCTGTTTGACTTTTTCCTGCCCAGGGGTGGGTTTTTTTGTTTTGGTAACCTTTTATCTACTCATTGTTCCTTCCTCTTTCTTTGTTTCTACGCTGCTTGTTTTCGCCCGTCCGGCTCCGTAATTACTCAAGGCTGACCCTCTTGTCTTTCCATGTTTCCAATTTTTTGCCTTGGCCCATGCGTTTTTTTCAACATCTCTCGGTTTTCTTTTGCCTTCTCGTCTTTGCCCAAGTTAAATTGCAGTGTCGACGTCAAACGGGCTTCACGAACTCGAGTCTTGTCTCCTCTCCGCTCGCTTCTCGATTTATTTCCTCCCTTTTCTGCGACCCAGCGCCTCTCCGTCGGGGGGACAGTACGTAGTTAAGGTTTTTTTCTTTTCCCCAAGTGACGCCGCTGGTGACCACTCTTTTCCGGGGTCAGACGAGCTTGGTTCCTGCCCGCGTTACTAGCGTTCGATGTGGAAACGTGGCGGTGTTGCTTCGCTTCTCGAGCGCACCTAGCTTCCTTTTCCCATCAGTTTCATTTTTTAGCATGACTTGTCCAAGTATACCTTTTCTCTTCCCTTGCGCTGGTTTGGTGTCTGTCACGTCAACGCCGTCTTCCCGACACGCGCCGCGCGACATTTCCGTTCTACTAGAAATTTCCAAGGATTAAAAACCTTTCTCCCTCCCAGCCCCTGCTCCGGCTGGGTTAATTCACTGGTGTTAGACTCCCCTTTGAGCCTTCTCTCTATTCCTGCTTCGATGCGTGGATTCCCCTTTCGTTGCCAAGGTCCCTGCCGAAGCTACCCTCCTCCGCGTTGTGTGTCTCGATTCTCTCTTTGATATTTTACTCTCCCCCTGCCATGCGCAGAAGTACCCTTGGCGAGTCGAAGGTCGTTCGCTTTTGACGTTCCAAATTCCCCTCTTTTGCCTTGAACACCCCCCACCCCCCCCCAACCCACACCCAGCCGTGCTCGCTTTTTTTTTTGCTGACGGTGGGACGTTCTTGATATTTAATCCTTGACTTTTTCAGTCCCAAGCCCTCTCTTTCCCCATTATCTTTCGAGCTGCGCCCCCAGAACCACTCTTTCCTTTTTTTTTTTTTTGACAAGTCCGTTCCCCGATGGTAGAGGTATAAAAGTCAGGATCAAAGAACTTCCTTTGGTTTTTGCTTCTCGCCGATCGTGACTGTTCGATTTTTCCCGACCTTTCCCCGCTCCCCTGCTCGATTAACACGGCTCTCCCCTTTCTCCCCATTTCACGACTTTCAACGCGTGGCTGGTCACCTTTTGAACCAGATACCCGAACCTCCCGTTTACCTTACGAGGTCCCCCCCGCTTTTTCCCTTTCCTTAGTAGCAAGACTCTGTCCCTTCTCCTGACGCTGACAAGAAGCCTGTTTCTTTCGTGATCGCCGAGTTCTGCAGCAGTTACGCTACTCCCATCAAATTTCTCGTCACGACGGCGGAATGCCCAACTCCCTTGAGATGGATGTGAAAGGGTCCCCGTCCTTCTCGGACCATTTGACAACCCCCCAATTCTGGTCGCCTAGTGCCTCGCGTGAGTTGCCCTGCCTCTTCCTCCCCCAATAGGCCCCGAGCGTCGCTCGAAACCAGGAAATCAATTCTACCATTCAAATTCCTCCTAAGTATCTTCACAAGCCCTGCGCGGCCCTTTCCCCTCTTCCCCATTCGGCGAGAGATGAGGCTCCGTGAGTCTTGCTGACCTGGACTGGGGCCGACCCCTTACAATTTTTTAGTGACGCGTGCGGCAAGTTTCTTGAGCCACCCCCGATTTCCGTTTCCCCCCGGACAATGATTCTCTTCTTCGCTTCTGATCCGCGGGGCGGTACTCTTCTTCCAGTCTCCGAACTCTCCTTGCTCCCCTTGCAGGGATTTCGGTTTTGCATTTTTCGATTCCCGATGTTTTTTTTTTCCGGCTGTTTTTCTTTACGGGCAAGGCAAAGACGTGCTTTTTGAGTGCCAGAATGGAAACGGACTCATCTCGCCAGTCAATTTTGGACACGTTCTTTCCCTCGGGTATTCTGTTTTTCGTTTTAGACGTGTTCTCTTTACTCGCTAGACGACTCCTTTTTTGTCGGCGCTCGAGATTTGTCCGGTCTCAAACTTACCCCATCCGGCAGAGTGGGGTTCGGCCAAGCACTTCGTTCCCCCTTCCCAGCGCGTTCGCTGGTTTCAAGCGTTCTTATACGTCACTGCCCATCTAGAAGAGCTCCGTCCTCGCAGCAGAGCCCTCTCCTGATAGATCCTCTTCCGAACATGACTGAGTCTTGTCCCCTCTTGCCTGTTCTCTTCCCGTTCGTACCACCTCGAGACCGAAATTTGGTTGCCTCCTTTGCTGTGCTCGGCGTGATTGGACGCAGAGATTTCTTTGTGTTTTTTTCCTGAGCCCCAACCTGCAGCAGGCATCGCCGCGTCAAATTCCCTTTTCGCGTCTCTCCTTTTCCTAAGACTGAAGCGAGGAGAACTTCGTTTACGATCGGCCGGTCTCTTTTGCTCGATTTCGTTTTCATTTTCTTTTTAAATTTGGTTTCTTTCTGCGACTTCGTGGAACTTCCTGCTATCATCGTCGGAGTCTTCCTTATCTTTTTGTGAAGGACAATTTCCAGTCTTGAGAGGATTCCTTTTTCGAGTTGATGGAAGCTCAAAATCATGATTTAGGCTTCTCGAACCAAGACCGAGGGAGAGCCCTTACTAATTGGCTCAATATCTCTTAG
>Ga0179591_1277495_pt1 | contig 18872 bp, 18 predicted proteins | sample CZOMad2_1_08_16f_FD_182891 | JGI IMG/M metagenome (GOLD analysis project Ga0179591, IMG submission 182891) | Vadose zone soil fungal communities from Angelo Coast Range Reserve, California, USA - CZOMad2_1_08_16fungal (PacBio error correction) | ecosystem: Environmental > Terrestrial > Soil >... | reverse complement strand
CGTCACGTGGTACCCAATTCTTTCCCTCCGGCTTTCGTTTTTTGGCTAGCTCAACCGGTAACGTCGCTCGACCTTAAACACAACTTCGCTGAAAATCCTCGCCGTCCCAAGGCGCTTGGAGGGTCCCTGTTATTCTCTTTTGATAAAAAGGACCACTTTCCTTTTGGGTTTCTTTCGTTTAGTTCTCACCCACAAGCATCAAGTGACGTACCGTTCCTTCGCGGCGATCCTCAACAATTCAGCTCCTCAGTCCGCCGTCGTCGCTAGGGACGGGTCCGAGTCGTCTTGAAAAATATCCCCCTTTTTCCAGGCGATTACTTTTCCCCCTAGTCACTACTCGCGCGCCCCGGCTTGTCGCCGCAGACACCGATCACTCGAATGATCAGCCGGCTCACCGCACCGCTTGCCCCCTTTCTCCCTTTCCTTTCTTTGATTCAACATCAATGTTGCCCCCTCCCTCCAATGAAAGCTTCACGCTCTCCGCAAAAGCGATCGTCCTCGTCCCTATTTCCCGCGGGTCGTTATCCACTATTCTCCCCATTCCTTTTCCCTCTTTAAGCACCTGACAAGAAATTGTTGTTTTCCGCAGCACAAAGCAGATATAGTAGTGTCCCAGTTCTTGCGACGCTTTTTACCTTTCCGGACGTTCGCCGATTCTCGAATCTCGCTCTTCTTTGCCAATCAGAGATCCTCTCCCCCCTTTTCGAATTTTTTGCGCGTATATCGGATTAAGGCGAAACCTTTTTTTCGAGAGAGGTGCTCTCACGAGTCAACAAAGTACCCTGGGAGCGACCCCCCCTTGTATGTCCCCCCCCCCTTACTGCAGTATATACCGCCATTCCGCTGCTCACCTCGAGTGTCTTTTTTTCTTTACTGCCTCCCCGAACGGGTGCTTCTTGCGGCGACAATATTTCGAGGTTATTTTGTTTTGGCGTTCCGAGGCCCTCCGTTTCTTGTGCGCCTACCCTCCGGAAAGCCCCCTCAATTCGATCGCTTGTTGACAGACGGATCCCCTTATATGCCCATAGAGGCCCAAAACTCCACTCGAGCAGGTATTCTCCCCTGTTTACCCCTCCGGTCTTCCATTTTTTGGACCAAAATGCTTTGGAGGATATTCAGCTTTGGCCCCGTTTTTGCTTGACTTCCCGCAGCACTCATGACAATGACGTCCCTCTTTCTTTCAGTACTTTTTTCCTTTGCTTTCCTTTTTTTCTTCTCAGCAATATCTGATATTTCAATCGATCTTTGTGTTTTTTCTTGATCATCCAGCCCCCCCAACGGCGAGATTCCATTTGTGGACCTGCGATTGCCTTGGCTCTAAACACCCCCTTCATAGTGTTTCCCCCAAAAGCTTCGGGTGAAGAGCGGATTGTACTTGGCCCCACTGGTCAATCCATTGAGAGTGTTTTCTTCACATACTAAGGGTTCCTTTTTTTTCCTCAGTAGTTGAGGCCCGATGGCGTCACGATTGCTTTCCGGGTTAATCATTCACGTTCTCCGAAATCTCTCCAGGACGGCGTTATACCCCGATCCGGTGTCCCTTAGGATGCTTGAGGACTGTGATGCTCCCCCACACCGGGCTAACCTAGTCTAGAAGAAACTTTACCCTCAGACGGAAGGTACCTCAGTCGCGACGGATTAACCTTTTTGAAGCCCAGTGCAAACTCCCCAGTTTGCTTCTTGATAAACCTTGAATCCCCCCCGTTTGAGCGTGAGATGTTTCTAACAGCCTACTCACCGTCCTATCCGGAATAGGAGAACGCCCTTCGCTTCCTACGTTCTCATTCGATTCCCCCCCCCAGCGTTTGCATCGACTCATGAGGTATTAATTTTTTCCCGAATGATAAATGAAGGACCCTCTTTCTTCTCTGTTTTTCTGTCCTTAGCGGTCCGGGATACGGGAACGCACAAGTTCTCTACGAGATGCTTCTTCAACGATAGTCGGTCGCGTCCCGGAGACGGTTGCGCGACTCCGATGTCGGCCCACCGTCGCATCTACCCACTCTATCTTGCCCCCCCTTTTCGTGCATCTCGTCCCCTTCCCTGAACAATTGAGGGCCCTTTTGGGCGTAGAGAGTAAACATACTGATTCCCTTGGGCTCGCCTAGTGCTTGCTACGTTCACCGGTCGGCGCGGCGGTCGGGAGCTTGCCGTATCTCTCTCTCTCTCCTCGTTTTGTTTTCTAGGATAGCGGCCCTCTCCCCTCCAGCACTATATGCAGTTCTCGCAGTCTTCCATTCTGAACTCAGCAAGCAATACCGAGCTCAAGGGAATCAGTCTTCGCTACGCCACACCTTTTCCCTCCTTTTCAGACATTCTCGCGTTTACGAGAATGCGGACGCCGTGTACCTCTATTTTTTTCTTTCTCTGCGAAGGGAGGGCACGTCCCCCCCCCTCTCGTTGGAAAATCCAAAAGTCCTTCTCTGGACTCGGTACGCGACGACGTTTTTGAATCCGGTTCATCGTATACTACGCGTCGTTACTTCCCGTGAAAGACGAATGACGACGACTCAGTAGCGTGCGATGGTCCGTTTCTTACACCTTCCTGCGTAAGCTTCACCCCTTTTGCCTTTCTTTGTTTTTTTGAAGGTTTACCGAGCGCGATGCCAAACGCCTCGCCAGGAAGAGTGTTTTGGACGTTCGTCTTTTGTCGAACCAGCCTCCTTCAGCGGCGCGGTATCACCTTCTCCTTTCGGATGGTTATGAAGTACCCCCTTCTCCTTTTATGAAGAGGGTTGGTGCGACGTTCGGGATCGATTTCACGGGAGTTCCGCTACCGGGATCTCTAGCTCCCTCCCGGGTTGTTGATGAGGAGCTTCCATCCTTTTCCCTTCTCCTAAGGGAGCCCCCTTATCCCCTTTCTGTTTTCATTTTCGTTTAGACTATGTTTTCCGCCAACGTTTATGCGCTTTCCGTCGAGCATTCTAGCTCCCGGCGCATTATCTCGCACAAATTAGCCGGTGGATTAACTCCACCCTCTCATCTTTAGGCCATTGGTGCCCCCCTCCCCCCATACGCTCATAAGGACCGTAAATTTTGGTTGTGACAAATTCGTTAGTGCGCGCCAAGTCGGTTCTTGGTTCCTGCATCCCCAATCTCCACTGACGGTGCTGGTCTATCCCCCCCCACTTTTACCCCCCCCCAAAATGCTTATTCTCTCCCTCCCCGGATTCTTTTTTGATTTTTCTGAGAGCCTGAAGCTGCCAGTACGTCCCTCCATTGGCATGAGTGCCCGCGTGAACATATTTGCGTTGGCAAGCTGAGTTCCACGCCGCTTTGTCAGATTTCCCCCTGGACTTTCCCTTTCATAATCCGTGCTGCAGAACAGGTGTACCGGTAGTTAGGCTCGTCAATAATTTTGTTCTGTCAAAGCTATCGGTAATTGATTTTTTCCCCCTTTTATTTCTCACCCCCAGACCGGATGGGCTAGCTCCACGCCATCGTCATACGAATACGCCTCGGAATCCACGACAGAATTTCGTACGAACACGAGTGCTTTCCCTTCTTCATATCTTCGAGATCGGTGTCTATGGGAACATCACCGGCGGCGATCCAGGTTATTCCTGTTTTTTGAAAGCGTGAGATCTACATGTTTGTGAAATACTAGTAAGCACCATCTTCTTCCACGATAGGTCCGTTCCTGCAACGAGACTTCGTCTTCTTTGCTTCTTTGAGTAATCGTAGCAGCTCGTCGGAATTTCACCAGGGTCGTCGTTTCGCAGGTACTGCTTATATTTTGTTTGTCCGCTTCCCAAGCAATTTTTTATTGCTCTCTCCCCTTCCTGGAGCACGTTATTGTTACCGGCGCCCGCGGTACATAGGTTACTGAGGACGACGGTTGACTGGACCTTGCATGCTGATCAAACATGATTTAGGGGACCTGAAAAGTCCGGTCTCCCGTTGGATGTTTTCCTTCATAGGCTTTTAGTTTTTCGGGTCTGATCCTTCAGCGGATAGGTACTGCGGCTCAAATCGTCAGTTTTCCGTATGTGGTTAAGCGTGGCACTGTCGGTGGATGGGTTTTTTTGTTCTTCACGTCTCTTCCTCCCTCCGGCGCCTCGATCTCTTCTACTCGTGACTGCAAGCTGTCTCGGCGGCCGATATCGCCGCGCCGGCTTAAACGTCAAGGGATGATTTTGAGCTACGGGTGCTGCACCATACGACGTTGTCGGTTTCTACCCACCCCCTTTTTCGAGACTCCTCCCTTCTTCAAAAGGAGACGGCCACAATCCTGGCGGACCTCATTTGATATGAGTCCGAAGTTGGTTTCGTCGAGTCGCGTTAATTTAGACTCGGCCCCCAGAATGGGGCCCGCTTGGGACCCCGTGGACTATCTCCTCCTCCCTCCCGACGTTGTTGTTGTTCGATTCCTTCCGTTCTTTCCAAGCGGGCCCGCGGCTTATTTTTTTTCGAGACTTTCCAACCGGAAGTGCTTGCAACACTTCGTGAATCAATATCCCCTTTTGCGTCCCTGTATTGGGGCAGGGCTACTTGTCTTTCATGTCATTTGTCAAGTCCAATTAGGTCTGGTTCTATTTCCCCTTTGCCGGCTCACCAACCGGACGTTACGTATTGGTGTAGATCGGCCAACCTTACGCTTTTTTCTTCTCTCTGCTTAAGTCTATCTTCTTCCCCGTAGTAGGCCTGAAGGTTCGGTACGAGCGCTACCACTCTCACAGTTGCGCTATTACCGGCCATACGTACCTACCTCGTTTCAGCCTCTTGTTCCGCCTCGCTAACCCTACCACAGTTTCTTTCATTCCTCCCCCCGGCAAATTCTCAAATCGCTGTACGCCCGGGACCTTGGCGCCGGTTATTCGGGGTCCCCTTTAAACTACTGTATTCAGATCGTTATAGCGAAACGCCCCCCCTATAGTACTTCCATCCACATATACCTTAAGATTTTGTGCCGTGTATTATACGTCTCAAAGACGGTGCCCTTAAACGAACATGCTTTACGTTCACCCTATACGCAAGTCGTGCCTTTATCTGCTACCCTATTCAGTAAACTTTTGGCTTTTCAAGTGATCGATAGAGACACGATTACCGAAGCCGGTTTGCAATCGCGATCTCGGTTCATTGGGGGTTTTGACCCAGAACATCGTCGAGCGGTGGATCTCACGGCCGTTCCCCCCAGAAATCGTACTCCCCCCTTTCTTTCGACTTTGCTTTCCCATCTACGCAGGCTATCATCCGCCCCTTCCTGAGGCGCCTTTTGGTGCTCCGCCTGCATCTTTTATCTACCCCACACTCCGAGGGTTCTAGTTTAACGACTATTGCGCCGCGAGCACAATCCGTTCGGTGACTTGACCTTGCACTCACGATGCTGCCCCGATGTTCACCAAAATGATATGTCCCCTAGAGAATCCACTACGAGAAACTGACAATTGAGGCGTCAGGCCTCCCATTTTATCCCAGTCAAGCGGCTGTCTCTGTGGACCCCCTCTTTTTTCTTCTTCTCTGCCTTGGAAAACTTTATGCTCATCGGCCTTTTACACTTTCATCAATTTCTTCCCGACCGAGTTTCTTGCTTCTATCGCCAGCAAAAGGCAATTGATTCGCTCTCACTCTCATTGGGTTGGGATTTCTCCCTTCATGAAAACAAATGGAGTGGCTTTCTGACTGTCATCTTCTGAAATTGTTTTGCTTGGAGTCGTCCCCTTACTACCGTTTTCCCCCCCACCAAGCTTACGGTTTTTCCTTCTTCTTAGTGTAAAGGTGGAATGCCCCAATGGACCGAACTCAATGGATCGGGGCGTTCAATCCTCAACGTTTGTGTTTCTCTGTGAGGCCAGATGGTTCGGTCCCTCCCTAGAAGTCTTCCTCTGACCTCTCTCATTGGCAGCCCGACTCTCGGGCGTTTATTCAGTCGATCCGGGCTCCCGTGCGGTTCTGCGGACTGGACGCTCTCCCCAACAACCCCCCAGGAGATTCTAGCAGCAACCGGCCCTTAGGCGAGAACCGTTGACCTCTCGTATCACCATCCGCGTAGGCCGTTGGAGGCAGAACAATTCTCCCTGGTCCTCAGGTGATAAGGAACGCCCCTTTATTACGTGAGCGGTTTCTTTAAAGGCCTCGCAACGTTCCCGAATATCCTGGAATCCTGCGACGCCTTTTCGCTCGGTTCCGTTCTGACTGTCGATCCGACACAGCGTTTGGCAGACATGAGGTAGGTTTCCCCTCAAAGTATAATTTTGATCTTCCCCTCTTTTTCTTAGTTTCCTTATCATCGTGCTTCGGGATAAAGGACGCCATCAATTCTAGATGATGTGGATTCAACGACTCGCGTCGTCGCCTTCGTAGATTGCACACGCCATTCCCGACCTTCGGCCCCTCCGTCTCATCCTCCACTCCCGATACGTAAAGGCGAGATTATCAGTTACAAAAAGACTTCCAATGGATTCCAACAATAGGAGGAACGGGTGAGGCGTGGAGAGTCTCCTACTGATTCCATTGGCTTCGTCCTTTCAGAAATGCGCTGGATGTTAGTGCGCTTCCTTCCTTCTTCCTCTCCTCCGTTTTTTGTCTCTATCTCTTCCCGCTGACCGAGAAATATCAGGCTCGCGATTCCCTTATGTAAGCGCAATAGGCGAGCTTCCAAGGGAATCAAGTATGTTTTTTTTCTCTACACCACTCATTTTTGTCTCCATTGATCGGTGCGATCATTAGACGCCGTACCTCCTCTTTGAGAGGATGTCTCCTTCTGGAACGACTTCTCTTCTCAGTTGGCAAATCAACTTAGTTTACTTCGACCTGGACTGCCCCCGACGCGAATTGATCCCCCTTTAGAATACTGCTTTTCCCGGCGACTCATGTACCGTTTGAAGTCCGACGCAGTAGCCGTTTTCCTTTATTCTTTCTTTTTACCCCTCCTGTAGTACAGATCAACCCTTTTTTTTTCTTTCTGAATGACGAAAGGCATCTAGTTCGATGCCACCTTCGTCGCCGATTGAAGGAAGATGCTGGCCGGTGCTCCCCCCCCTATGGCTGGGCTCCGTTTTCGCCCAGCAAAGACTCATTGGGTGAGTAGGTTCTCCCCCCCCTCTTATAAATGTAGTCTTATGCTCCCGGCGCTTTATCGCTGGTCTCCCGGTCGGAGATCGATTCGGGCGCTACCGCCGTTGAAGGTTAGCTCTTTTCCGGTTTGATTCTTCTCTTCCCTTTCCCCCGCAGATATTCCCTCCCTTTAGCAAAGGATTTTCTGATAAAACGCCGGCGTGGCTTGCTGCCGAAACGTGAATTGCCTAGCCTTTCTCCTTCGTCCTGAGTCATCTTCCTCTTTCTTTGAGTAACACTTCTCCGGGGAGGATTCCCCACGCAAACTCGCATTGATGCGAGTCCCTGGTTTCCCATCGCTCTCGACGTCTCAGCTTGTTTTGCAACCTCTTTTTCCTTTTTCAGATCCCCCCGGCAATAGGTTTCATGGTCACAATTGAAGTCTCAATCTCTGAACTTTGCGTGCTGATCAAGAAAACACCACTCCCTATTGGAGATTATCCCCCCTTCTCTTGCTGCTGACCTAATTCGCACAGGAGCCCCGACGATAATCGTGCCCTCATTTCTCATTGATGCTGTTTGACATCCGCCGGTGAACGTGCATCGCTCCCCATCCCGTGATTGTCCAAGATTGCCCCTCCGTCCGGGGATAATCCGTCTTCCGTACCATCAGGTGTCAGGTTTTAGTAGGCCCATGGCATCTAAAGGTGTTCTTTCCAACGACTTTTTGCTGTCCCTTCTTTGTTACAGAACTGTCTTGCATTTTTTGAACGCCCTCGTCTAAACTTTAATACGCCTTCATTGTAGAATACCTGTTCGTAGTTCACTCCCCCCCCTGACTTTCGGCTCCCCCTCTAGGATGGCTGTAGATAGCCCCTGCGTAGATTGGAGGAACCTGCGTCGCTCGTTAATTTTGTTTTTTTTAACTTCGTGAGTCTCCCCCTCGATCGACTCTGTATGTCTTTCGTGAATCGCTAACAGTGTCATCGTCATGGTGACACTCTAGGAGGTTTGCCCCCGATTCTTAGGTAGAGTCCATCGTCGCTCTTAGATTAATTTCCCCCATTGTCTTAGTTTTGGTAGCTTTCTTTTACACTGGGACAATTTCGTATATTTTGCTTTTTACCAAGCAATGTCGGTCGTTCGTACCTTCGTCTCTCATTTCTTTTTGGCTTCCCGTATTATACCAGCGCCGCCACCCCTTGTACTATTCATGACTCCTTGTTTTCTAGTTCCGATTTCCATTTGATTCTTCCTTAACCCCCTTTGTTCGCTGAGGACTCCGAAAATCCGTGCGACATCCAGGGGGTAACGATTGTGCGATTGCCTTGTTTTATTATCTTTCCTGGTGTATAGCTTTACTGCGCGACAAAAGCCGTTGGACGTCTGCGAGTAGGTGACGTGTTATGCACATCCAGAGCACTGAGACTTGGTTTTTTGCTACTCTTCCAGTCCTTCTCTATGGAGCCTCGAGACTATCTATCTGAACATCGTCGGTTTGAGTCTCTTTCTCGCCTCTTTTTAAGTTTACGGTAAACGTTCACGGGGATGTTGGTGTGAGAAGGAAACGCTGCCCCAGGCTTTTGGTGGCCCTGGCTTTTCCCAAACTCCTTAATAAGCCCCTCCCCAAGTTATTGACTTTCCCCACAGAAAGGGACATCCTGATAGTGATGTTCCTTAGTTTTTTTCGAGCCTCTGATGCCACAGAATACACGTTCACTGGGTCCCGCCGCAGTTTTTCCTTCTTTCTCTCTTTTTAATCATTGTTTGAGAGAGGAGATTCGGCACCTTGGCGGCCACCTTTCCTCCGGGTCGGCATTAGCTCTCCCCATGACCCTTTTTCCCTAGAACGACCCCAAAACTTCGGGAACACCAAATACCATTGGTCGCCCCAATTTTGGGGTCATTCTCCCCTTTTTCGGGAATGTCGCTCTATTTGTCATAAACCAGGTCTTCTTTTGTGCCGCCCGTGCCGTTGGGCTCCACCCAGCATAAAGTACCCTTCTCCTTCCCTATTATTCGGAGCCCCCCCTCCCCTGTTTAATATTAGATCGAGGCGCCGTCGTCGGGCTAAGTCGGATTCCCCCTAGAGCAAATCCAGTCTAGTGCGATTATATGGGCAGTCCACCTCTTTTCCTCTTTCACAAACAGGATTTTTCTCTCCAGTAACTCAAACTTTGACATGCGCCGACCGGCATCTCACAAGCCGATTAAGCACCGTTGCCCTCCCGGGACCCGACTATCAATGTTGTGATCATGCAATGCCCTTCTTCCTCTACGTTAACCTATCTTCCTTCAAGTAAAATATCCGTTTTGACGCGGGCGCGGTAACTACGTCTTCAAAGACGGTGCCCTCTTGATGTTGTCAGCAAAAATACGTCAGTGTCGTGCCCAGTTATTAGGACCTATCCTCAATCCCGGTTGAATGAACTTTCTCGATCCTTTTTTTCTCATCCGAAGCCTCGCATGGTGATTGTTTTCGCATTTCCTATTTTACTATGTTAGCGTATCTCTTCTTTCCCAAGACCCTTCTTCCAGAGTTGTGGCTCTCACGACGTTCAACAAATGAAATCTTAATTACCCTTTTTTCCGGAACCCCCCGCGGCTGTTCCCATCAGGCTATCTATCTCCCTTTCTAGAGAAGAATCACCTCTGGTGGTAGTTTTTCAGCGTACGCAAATCACTGGGCTTTTAGCGACCATACTTACGGTATCGTTTTACGGACGATGCGGTGTGCGATTCCCCTCCTTTTTGGAAGACCGCTTCCCGACCAATCTTCGATAGCTTTTGACACAAGGGTCACCCTTTATATGCCATTTAGAGACTAATACCTTTAAAACTTGAGGGTCGGTCCTCCTTTCTTTCAAAGTTAGCGATGTCACTCTGTGACAATCGGTCCCCGGCCGGCGATGTCCAGATCAACGGCGCTTACACTCAGGAATCCCCTCAAATTCCTTTCCCTCTTTTTCTGGCCGTTGGAATCTTCTCCTAATCAGCAAGTTAATAATCTCCTTGGATCCGGCTCTCATAGAGTCATTTGTTGTTTTTTCTTATCCAGCCAAACGTTTGGCGATTGGCTTAAATTGTCTTACCCCTGCCCCTCCCCTTGGAGCGACACGGCATAGTTTTCCACCCCCCCCCCCTTTCAGGTGAGTCTCTTGTACTGTTGTTTTACCAATGACTCTCCACTTTTCCCATGAGTCTTTGGGAGTTCACCCCTCATTGATTTCTTTGACTGATTAGGATGTCAGCTCGCGTTCCCCCTTACAGCTTATGGAATGTTTAGGAAAGGCACGCATTCCAGTTAGTCAGCCATATCTCACCTTACCCACCAGGAGGGTTATTCACCTTAGACCGGTGCACGGAGGGAAGATGCTTGCGAATGGAAGCGCATCTCAAACAAGAGTCTATCACTCCTCTTTCGGCGAGACACTCCCTGCCCACGATAGCTAGGATGCACACCATCCTGTAGAACCTTAGACCACCGTTTTTGTGCGGTAACTCACAGGTTCATGGTTCTACCCTGTCAAAAGATTATTCTTTCTGGTGTATTAGACCCCCTCAAGCAAGACAGATTTCCTGGGGCACGCGTACTTTGTCCTTCGCGCTACGTCTCCTTGCGTTCCAGCGCCGCTCGACTTCTAGGTAGTTGTCAAAAGAAACATGGTTTCCTCCTCCCCTTCTTTTTCTTTCTCCGGTATCATCGCGTTTTGGCCGACGCATCAAGTATTCTACCGAGGATGTGATAACGATCTTCGCTTCGCCGTCCCGGTCGTTCTTTCCACTTCTTGATTGGCCCCCTCGACTCGAGTTCGGCACCGTTTCGATTCACGACTCGATAGGTGCTTCCTTCTCTTTCCCCCCCCTTCCCTTGGATTCACCCCTTCTTTATTGACCCTTTTTGGGTTCGTAGAAGTCAACACGGACATTGACTTTCTCTCTCCGATTGCTGATGCTCCGCATGGACCGGCCGATAGCCCTATCTCTCTTCTCCTTTTCTGTTTTCGAGAGATAAGTGAAAGTTCCCCCCTCCACTATGAGCAGCGCCGATTCTTCTGAAGTTCAAGCAATAGGCGCGCCCAAAGGGAAGTATGTGTGCATCTCCGCCCCTTTTCCATATTGTTCCATCCATTATCGCGTCGAGACTCCCCGTTTAACTATGATGGTCGGATGCTCTTTCTTCCTCCCTCTTTTTCCTTGGCCCACCCCCTCGTTCCCTTCCGTGAAGTTTTTTCCCGCCGGACGTTGAATCCAGTCATCATCGAATACTTGCGCGCGTTACAGTACTAAGCGAATGATACCTGTTCCGACCCGACTCCGGTCGCTTGGATCGGTTCTTTTACCCCCCTCTTTCATCTTCCCCTTTATTTCTGTCTCCGACCATGAGAACATTTCCTTCGCTATGCCAAACGGTCGGCCGATACCAGGAGCTGCTGGCCTTGAGTCTTGTTTGGCCTTCAACTACCGCTCAACGTGGGTCTTGTGATTCCCCCTTTCTCCTTCTTTTTTTCCTCCCCCCTTCTTCTTTTTCTACGCGGATTGGGAATCTGGTCGGCGATCGATTTTTCAGATTATCGCTACCGAGGCCGTTTGATGTAGTTTCGCTTTGTTGTTTATGATCTCTCCCCTCCCCCGTCTTTCCCTGTTGCCCGGATGGGTTTGAATGTTTAGCGGCCGTGAGCTATGGTGCCGAAATTTCCTTGTGACTTTCGCCGTTTTGCGGCTTCGTGACCTCGCATCTACCGGTAACTGCCGTGGGGCCGTTCACGCCCCCCCCCCCCCCCTTTTTTCGTGCTGGAGTCAATTTGGTTTTGACCCCTTACAATCCCTCATCACGGACTATAATGTGGTTGACCGATGCCTTTCTTGCCCGCCCGGCAATTTCTTTGACACATCTCATATTTCCCCCCTTTCCTTTGTTCGGGGATGATCAACGCCCCCCAAACACAATGTTTCGAGGCGCCGTATCCACGAAGATTTTCTCTCCTCCCTCTCCCTGAGCCGGTGGCCAGTAATCGTGCCGTAATCCCTTTCTTCCTCTTTTTCACACTCTCTTCATGGCCGTTGGCAAAGATGACATAGACCAGCCGATTAAACTCTTTCCTGCCTGGGATAATATTGCTTGCCGCCCACGGTTCAGTTATAGTTCAGTTAGGCTCCTCTTTTCCTCAAGGTGGATTCCCGTTTCCGGTCAAGCAGAATGGGTGCTGTCCGTCTCGTTCCCGAACGGCTTTTACACGACCCATAGTACGAATTCCTCCCTCGGAATTTGTGTCGTCTCCCCCTCACTTTCCTTCTTTTCTTAGAAAACGACCCTCGTGAGCGTTCGTTTAATGGAGTATCTGCCGTAGTTGACGCCTTCGGTTCTCCCTCACAGTTTACGATGTTCTTCACGTCGTTGAGCTCCACTTTTGCTCGACTCTTTTTTTTGGCAGTGAAACTCTCTCCTTCCTCAAATCGTCTGCAACCTTGGTTTAATTTTGCACACTTTTTTGCTTCCCTCTCCTCCTTCTCCCTTTATTGTTTCCCAATTGCACCCAGGTTAGACGCCGAGACTGGGGACACGATGAGTATATTTTTTCTTTGTTTCTTGCGGACACCTCCTTTAGGATCGGCACCTCTGGTTTTTTTCTCGGTTCTCCCTTCTCCTCTTTCCCCTGTATAGTTTTACTGGTTGTTCCATCGCTCGGGCTGTTCATCTCGTCGGACGATTGCATTGCTTTATCCTCCAACCTTTTCATTTAGGTCCTTCCTCTCATCCGTTTGGCTTCCTATTGGGTCTCCTCTTTATATTGCCCCCGTTTCTTTTTTTTCTCCCCTGTGTGTATACGTTCCTCGGCGACAAAGCCGTTGATGGCGAGTAGGTGGTTTCAGTTATCCGGTCTCCTGCTTTTGGGATCTGCTTAACCCTTTGTAGACGACGGTCATCTCTTCTCCCCTCCTTTCTTTCCCTTACGTTTTGGCCTATCTCGAGATCGGTACGGCCAACGTCACGGGGATGTGTTTTGCGCATTCAACTTTTTTTTGTTGCATCCAAGTTGGTTTTTATTCATAGGTTAATCCTACATCCCCCAGGTCTCCAGGCAACCCCCCTTAACTGGTTCGAAAGATGATAGTATTGTTCCCGAAGTGTTTCTCTTGCGTTAGGTTTTTTTTCTTCCAATACACTTAGAAGAGGCAGCCTTGGACTCTTCTTCTCTTATACTCCTTCCCTTCTTTTTTTTTTTCTGAGATAGTAACGGCTCGGTCCCAATGCTTGTTAGCGTGTGTGATCTAGATCCCCCTTCCCCTTCCGATAGACGGTCCCCCCCCCAATCGGGAACACACTATCCCATTATGGCTCGCCAATTCTGGGTGTTCCCTTCTCCTTTTGGCGGGCCTTTTTGTATTTCTCTATTTGTCACCTTTAAATTTCTTGATGTTTGTTAAGGACTTTTCCTTCTTTTAAAAAAAAGAACCCCTTCCACCGAACGCGCGGGCTCGATAGTCCCCTCTAAATTTTTTACAATTTCCAGTATGTATCTCCCGCGTTACGACGTTTCTGCTTCCCTCTTAGATCCCATAGTCTCAGTGCTCTAACTGGGCCACCCTGTTCCCCCTCGAGTCCCCTTCCCGCTTTTTTCCTGCCACTCCCCCCTAGAAAAAGCGAATACTCCCGGCTCAGATAGCAAAGCCTTTGCCTTTGTCTAGTGTATTCTTTGAGTCACTATTTTTTCTCGATCATTGCTCAATCTTTTCCTCTCCTCTCCCCTCCCGATAGTATTCCCAGAACATATACCGTGCTCGTTGTGCGCCTTTATCCACTACGTCCAATGTGCCCCTCACTAGAACCCTTTATTTTTCCCCTCCCTCCCCAAGAACCCATCTTCATGTCCAGTTGTCCAGTTTGCGACCGGATCCGAGACCTGGTGGACTTTTCCCTTTTCCTCCATCTCATAGAGCCCATATCTTTGCACCCACGAGATCCTCTGTTCCCTCCTGATGGTTGCTTACTCGTATCTCGGATCAGGACCTAACATACGTCGGACTTTTGGATCCACGACGTTCAACACCCTCTTCCTCCGGTTGAGAATCCCCTTTTCCCCCTGAAGAAGGATATTCGCCGCCACTGAGCGCGCCTCAACTCCCCCCCCCCCCCTTTTTTTTTTTTTCTCCCGTCCGCCCAAGGCCCTTGTTCCTTTTTTTTTTTTTTGAGCAGATATTCCGAGGTCTATTCTTTTCATTGGAAGATTTTTTTTCTTCGTCACAGTTACGCTCGTTTTTTCCTTTTTTTTACCCCACTCTCTTTCCTTTTTTTTCCCCCGTGAAACCTAATGCCATGAGCCTAAATCCGGCACCCCTCCCCCCGGGATTGTTCTGACCTCAAGTACTATCCCCAATCTGCTTTTCCTTCTTGTTTCCAACGGCTTTTTCGCTAGTGTCAGCCTTTTCCCACGGCGCTCTATGGATTTTCACAGCATTGCATCAATTGTTCCCCTGACGGGCACGTCTACTGAGCTTTCTGGTCTCCTTTACTCTTCCTTTACACTCTCCCTCTTTTCCTCCTTTCTTTTCACTAGAGTCCTGTTTCTTTCTTTCATCCAGCAACAACGCTCTTTTCCGCTGAATTTTCCCCTTTTTCTCCATGCAAATTTTGATTTTCTTTGCGGTCACTAACGGCATCGTTGGCCCCCCCCCCCCCCCCCCTCTTCTTTCGTGATGGCTTGTATTTTTTGGTCCCTTTCCCCTGCCTTCAATGGAGCTTTTTTGCGTTCAAACCTCTTTTTTTTTACGCAGTAGGGATTTGACACTGTCTTTCTGCCTTTAATCGCATTTTTTGTTTTCCGCTCTCCATGTTTCATTCCCCTCCCCGAAGAGACTCCCGGCGTTTATCCTCCGATGGTGATCCCTTCGGTTTTTGTATCTTTCTGCCTTTCTGGCCCTCTCAACTGTTTTCCAGTTTATCCCACCATTTCCTCCCCTTTTCTTCCCCTTAACGAAACGTTTTCCCCGTATAGCCGATGGATGCAACATCCTCCGATAGAAAAGCGTATTTGCCTTAGCAAATCCGAGGTCTGGACTTTCCTTGCTGACCAGATTTGTGTCTTCGTCCTCCCTTTCCACTCCCTATCTTCATTTTCTTCCTTTTTCCTCCCTTTTTGGCATCGAGCTCTTTTCTCCGGTAGCAGCGGACGACCCAGCGTTGCATTCACCTGTATGTTCTAGTTGTTAAAAGCCCCCTCAGCTGCGCTAGGTTTTTTGCGTGTCGTTAGGTCTCTCTTTTCTTCCTCTCTCCCCTATCTCCTGCTGGCCACCTTCCCTGTTCGTTTTCGCGTCCCGGAGAAGAGGGGACATTCTTGATCACCTCCTGATCGAGTTAGCCATCTTTCTGCCTCCCTCGACCATCGATAGGTAAACGGTCTTCTTCCGTTACCCCCTTCTTCCCCTTGTCCCCCCTTGACTTCCCCCTCCCTTTTTTCTTCGAGAGTCAAGACACATTATGTTTCCGCCTATGCTGCGGACGTTCAGAAAGGAATCGGCGCGCTGCCTAGATGGCTTCTTGAAGCCTTTTCGTTCTTCTCACTCACCGTGTTGAGAGCCCTCCCGCATTCCTTCCTCTTTCTTTTTCTGAGTTGCCCGATTTCCATTCTGAAGTAAAAAATAGGCGAGCTCAAAGTTTCATCTTTTGACATATAGACGTCCCCCAATTCCTCATATTGTGTCGCCCTGATCTTGAGAATTCGGACCTCCGTGTACCTCTCTCTTTTGTGATTTTCTTTCTTTTCACTCTGAAGTTTGGTTCAACCCCCCTTTTCTTCTCTTCTCCGGGACGGCGTACGGTCGTTTGACGCCAGCTCCTTAGAAATACTTTCGGTTTTTTTTTCTCCTGAACGACGGAAGTATACTGGTTCCGTTCCCTCTTTTTTTTTTTCTTTATTTGATGGTTTTCCCTCCCCTGCCGTTTTGAACCAAAGCTGTTGTCGGATCGAGGCGAACGAGACTGATGCGCGATGCAAAGGCTCAGATTCCTTGGCCTCTTTTAATTTCTTAGTGCTTTTTTCTTAAGAACATCCTTTCCCCTTTTTTCACCAACATTCCAGCCTTCTCCCTCGGATTTTTGCAGCCCGTCGCTTTTACTCTTTCGTGTTTCCTTTTTTCCTATTTCCCGTGTTATCTCCTCCCTCTTGAAGGGTTATTGTCTTTTCTCTGTAGCCACTTTTGTTGTGGGCGTCAATTCCGTCGTTCCTAATTGGAGCCCCCTATCGGGTAAGATACACTCCCTGGCTGCCTTCTCTACCTTTCCTTGCTTCAAAGGTTCCTCCTCTCTTTCAATTGCGCCATCTGGCCCCCCTCCTGCGTCAACACCTATCCTTTCGGATTTACGCAAATCTCCTTTTGCGATTACCTGTTTCCCCCCGACACCCTTTCTTCCCCTCACGACCGTACATCTTGTTGGCCCACGATGCCGTTCGTGCCGCCAAGGTACACTACCTTGTTTCTTGCGACCCCCAGTTACACTTTCCCCCTATCAATTCTTTTCTTTGCTGACCCCCCTAACAAAAAAATGCCATTAGCCCAAGGAGATTGTTTGTACTAACTGTCTCCCGGATCCCGAATGCTTGAACCTTCGCTTCTCTTGATTGTAGGACTTGGTTGTTCCAATCATAGAGACCTACTTTTCCCCTCATATCCACACCCGCTCTTTCTTCCCAAGAGTGACAGTCTGACTGTTTTTTTTTTTTTTTTTTTTTTTTTCTTTTTTTTTTTTTTCTTTTTTCTCTTTTTTTTTTTTTTTTTCTTTTTTCTCTCTTTTTTTTTTTTTTTTTTTTGTTTTTTTTTTTTTTTTTTTTTTTTTTTTTTTTTTTTTTCGTCCTTCTCCTCTTTCCTAAAATCATTGTAAGGTTCTTATGCTCTATGGCATACATTTTGCTACCGTCGTTCCCCACAGCTCTCCATCTTTTCTCCCGGGTTAGTTTACGACGGTTGCTCGCGACATTTCCCTTAGTAACCGACCTCTCCCGGAATTCTTTCGCTCAAACCTTGAATTTCCTTCCCCTTTCTAACCAGTCCTCTTCTTTAGTGGAATGGATGCCCTCTTAGCCTGCTGACAGAACCGGAGAGTCGCTCACATTTCAAGTCCCCCTATGTTTTTGTTTACCTTCTTCTTCAACTCGCTCGCCGACTTTTTATCCGATATACGCTTCCTTACCCTTTCCCCTATTGGCCTTTCTTTCCCCTCGAGAGAGTCGTTTTTATTAATAGTCGCTCGTGATCAATTTCCTTTTTTTTTAGTCCCCATTTAATCTCCTGCTTGACCGTATCTTTTGTTCCACCCTCAAATTTCCTTTTTCCTTCTTCCTTCCCTTTTTCTCCAGTAGTGATCCTTTTTCGCGGTCACGGTATACAGGGACGATCGGGTGTTTCCTCTCTCTTCCGACTCTGTTCTTTCCCCAACACCATGATAGTTTTTTATCATCAGTTCTTCTTCCACTTTTAGTTATTTTTACTCCCCGCAGAGATTTTCGGTTGCTCCCCTAAGAGGTGTTATCTGTCCCCTGCTTCCGCCCCAACCCGGTTTTTTGCTTCGCTTTCTTTTTCCAATGGTTCCTTTTTCCTGAGTTTTAATGAGAGGGGTTTTCGCCGTACTCGGTCCCGTCGTATCCGTGACGGACGGCGCATTCTTATTATCCCTCTCTTTGATAGCTTTTTTTCCGTCTTTTCCCCCCTCCCCTCTCCCTGGTTATTCCTTCTGTTGAATTGTTGGTACGGCAACACCCAGCCTCAGTTTCTTGGTATTCCCAAATATCTCATCCCCCCCTTCCCCTCCAAACGTCTATGCACCCCCCGCCTTGGGTCCCCCCTCTTGTTTTGGATAGTTTGATTGTTCGAATTTGGTTTCTTGTTCGGCGGGGACGTTTTGTCTTCGCCCCCCGAATATCGCTTTTTTGGGTTACCAGTCCTTACCACTCCGAGGGGCCCATCCGTGTGTTGTGATTAAGATTCTTCCATTCTTCTTAACTAGTCTTAATTCATTTTTGTCTTTTCTTCCCACCAGGAAAGGCTTCGCGGAAAACTTAGGGAACACTCACTCTCAACCTTCTTTTTTCACTCCCTTTTTTTCTTTTTAAGTCTCTTGGTATTTTCTTCTTTTCTGTGTCCTTACCTTCCATTTTTGTCCTGTTGCCAAGGCGGCTCAACAAAAGCATTCCCTCCGACGTTTTACCCCGTCCAAGTCCTCCTTCCTCTCTTCCCCTTCCAGAAAAGTCCTCTGTTCAATCCCTTTTCTTCCTCCCCACGGTCTTTCCTCCTTGTCCCGGTAGAGAGCTCCCCACTCTCAGTCTCAGTGGCTTATAAATGGGCAATACTTCCTCCCTTTCCTCATTGTCCCCCCGGCTTTTTTTTCTACGCCCCTTCAGTTTAGTACACTACAACGCTGAGGATCCTCACCCGGTCCCCCCCCCTCCAAACGCTTAAGTCCTTGGGCTTTTCAGGCCTTCCCCTCGGTTATCTCCCCTATCAATGTCGATCAGCAATGCAATTTCGATCAGCGAACAGTCCCTATCTTCTTCCCCCTTCACCTTCCCCCTTGACTTTTTACTTTCCCCTCTGTCCCTCTGGTTTCTTCTTCCACTTGCTTGTCGCTACCAAGCAAAATATACGCGTCGTGTCCCAGTTCTCTGCGACTCAGTCCTCCCCCGGGTGGGACATTTATCCTCCTTTTATTGTTTACCTCTCTTCAGTATTTCACGCTCTTTGGCCACGCGATCGGTTTACCGATGGTGCTACGCGTCTGTTGAACGGAAAGTCCCATCCGTTCTCGCCTCTTTTTCCATCCTCCTGAGTTCCCCCCCCCCCCGACCGTAAGCATTTTCTTTCCCCGTTTGGTTTTCCCCTTT
>Ga0179591_1347049_pt1 | contig 18874 bp, 22 predicted proteins | sample CZOMad2_1_08_16f_FD_182891 | JGI IMG/M metagenome (GOLD analysis project Ga0179591, IMG submission 182891) | Vadose zone soil fungal communities from Angelo Coast Range Reserve, California, USA - CZOMad2_1_08_16fungal (PacBio error correction) | ecosystem: Environmental > Terrestrial > Soil >... | reverse complement strand
TCGGTTGACCCCTCTTTCCCCCCTCCCCTGGCCCAAAGTAGGTACAGGGAAGCTCGGGTAGTTTCCGTACCCCACGCGACAGCCCCCTGGTTCCCCCTCTTTTGAATTTATGGGCCGGGTCGTTTTACTGCCCCCTTCGAAACTTCCCGAGCGGCAGCCCTTTCCCCCCCCTGGTCGTGGCGGCCCGTTTCCCGTCTCGTCCCTGGTTTCTTGATTGGCTAAGCCATTGAAGCCTCGACCCGGAACCCCCACTCCTAGCCCTCTCCCCCCCTTGGTTAACGAGGGAGCTTCTTTTCCCGTTTTGGCTCTGTTTTTTCCGTCGTCTTTTGAGGCGTCTGGACACCGTATGTGCGCTCCCAGCGCGTGTCAACTGGCAAGTAGGACCCCAGCTTCTTTTTTTTCTTTTATTGGCCGTACAGACTCCCCCCCTTCCAAGTACCCGTCATCTTCATTTTTTTTCTGCCCTGTTGTTTATTTTTTCCTTTACTGGGCAGGATCACCACCTTTCGGGCTGGGGTTGGTATTTTTTTTTCTTCGACCACACAAATAGGAGTGTGTTTTACCCAAACGTTTCCCCTTTCCCCCTTCACTTTCAAAGGGAGGACCTCTCGAAGATTTCCCCCTTACACCCGGCGACAACTTGTACTTTCTTTTCCCTTTTGGTATGGCCCGATTTCGGCTTTTTTTTTAAGAGATTTTTCGCCTTTTCCCCCACGCGGGCATGATTCCTATGACCCCAGGGAGAGCTAGGTTTAGCCCAGGTTCCCCCCATATTTCAGTGCTTTACAGCTCTGGATCCATTCACTCTTTTGTTATGATAGAGTCCGACCCCCATCGTTGATTCCGGGGCCAAGTGATTGCCACCTGCATCGATTGGTTTTTCTTGCAACATGAGGGATGTTCCTTTTTTCATTCTGCGCCTTTGTGCCATCTTCTCTTCTCCTTCCCCTTTTGAGATCGATGGAGAAGGCTGTGGGCCACTTTCATGTTTGGCCCGGCGAGGACCTTATGTCCGGGTTCCCTTTTTTTTCTGATGGGTTTCTTTTCCCCCCTCACGAGAGCATTCACCTTTCGTTTGAGCTGTCCTTAATTAACTCTTTTCCCCCCCCCCCTCTGGAACTTCAGCAGAGATTATTTTGTCAGAATCAGGTTCCGTGTGTCTGACCGAGTTGGCAGCATTTTTTTTTGTGAACTGGCATGAGTCCCTGTGATATGATGCGGGTCCTTTTTTTATCTTCTATTCCCACGTCCCTTCCTCTCCCCCTTGGTTACCCAAGACCGAACCATATGCCCCCCCCCCCCCCCCCAAGTCCAGAGATTTGTTTTTGCCTCTCAATTCCCCCTAATGTTGTGTTCAAACCTTTTTTTGCCTTATCTGAGGCGTCTGTATTTTTCGTTCCTTTGACCTTTTCTCTCTTTCTTACTACTCCCCCCTTTCCCTCTCCCAACCTAGAATGCACCCCCTTGGGTTTGGGTTCCTGAAGCTTTCGCGCGGTCTCTCGCGTGACTTTTTTTTTTTTCGAGAGCGTCTCGGAGTGTCCCCCCGGTTTTCTTTGGCGATCTTTTTCTTTCTTGAGCTGTGAGCCCCGCCCCCGGACGAGTGTTCTTTGTTTTTCCTTTCTCGGGCCGTTAGACGGCGCTCGCACGCCCTTTGTTCCCCCATCTGCTCCTCCTTCCCTGGGATGTGTTTTTCGACTTTTTGGCTGCCGGATTTGTTTTCCACCTAACCGTACCATGCGTACCTTTTTTTTTTCTCCCCTGTTGCTTCAAAGGGGTGAGTTTTTTTTCCACCACCTGCGAGTTTCCCCTGTCCCCCCCTTTTTTTTAGGTGCAAAAACACGGGCGTCCCTCTTTGTCCGTTTTTTGCTCCCCCCACCCCGTCTTCCCACCGCTCCTTCGCTTTTTCTGCCTGATTCGGGTGACTTTCTGGTCTTCCTTTTTTTCGTTTTCTTCCGGAGAACAAAAAGACCGCGCCACTTCCTCCCTCTTTGCCCCCCCCCCCTCCCCCTGGGTGGGGGATTATTATGGGTTTCCGGTACTGGGGGTGTTTTTTCCTTAATTTTTTGCGGATTTTTTCTTTTTTTGGTTTTTCGCGAATGCAATCTGACTTCGCCTTGCCAGGTGTATCCCCTTTCCTCCTTCCCCCCTGTTCTTCTGAAGGATGCCCCCACGGGTTTACGTCTCGAGGTTTTGCAGGTTCCCGCACCTTCCCGTAGGTCCTAGAGGAGCATTTGAACTTTTTTTCCCTTCACCGGCCCTCTTCCATTTAGTTGGAAAGTTTGCGCCCCGGTGACGAGGGAGGGGGGCGGTTTTTCAGTTCACGTTTCTCTTTTTGCGGCGGAACTTTCTTGTTTTGCAGCGTAATTGGGTTTTTTCGCTTCCCCCCCTGGTGCAGGAGAGCATTCAGCTTTCATGATCGCGTTGCTGCGTGCAGGGCGTATTTTCCTTTTTTTTCACTTTTTGGACATTGATGAACTGGCTTTTTGCCCTTTCCCTCTTTTCTTTTCCCCCCCCTCGGAAGCTGTTTGTGGCCTGATTCTCCTTTTTGGCGGTTTAGGGCATACCATCGTTTTGATCTGGCCAACCTGAGTGTTTGTCCCAGGTTTACGCGTGTAGGTCGCCGGAGGTCCTTTTTCATTTGGATCCTTACTTTATCCTGGTGCAATCCCCACCAGCGTCCGGATCGAACCCTCCCTCTTTGCTTGGAGGTTTCCACTGAGTCTCGGTTTTTCGCCAACCCAACAGTTGAATCTAGGCTTTTTTTGTTTTTTTTTTCGACTGGTCCTTCTTTTGAGTGAGGTTGAGCTTTTGTTTTTCTTTTTCGTTTTCTTTTAGAGGAAGCCGTTCCCCTGTTTTTTGCTGAAAACAATGGTCTGGAGGTAAAGGCTTGTGTGCCTCTTCCGCTTGCCCTTTCCTCAGGAAGCGTGCCGTCGGAAACCCGCCCTGCGTTTGTCCCCCCCCCTCCTTTTTTTCCTAAGACAATGCCCCCGTTTTTTTTTTTGCCGGCTGGAACCCTCCTTTGGTCATCTGGGTCGTGTTTTTTCCCGCTCCTTCCAATGCTTTTCCTTTTTTGTAGGTTTTCATTTCCTGGTGGTCTTTGGGTTTCTTAACCCCTGGATCGGTTTTTTTTCTTGCTGGTTCCGTGATCTTTGTGGTCCTTTCCTTTTTTGAATCTCTTTTTCTTCTACGTTTGTTGGTTTTATCCTTATCCGTTCCTTTTGCATTGTTTCACATTCCCGGCAGGACTTCCCCCTAACCTCAGAATCAAGTTTCCCTCAAACCCAAGACCCGTGACTCCCTTGCCCCCATGAACTTCAGAACCTCCGCCTACGGCGGATTTCTTTGAACACCCTTTCGTTCCGGTTTCCCCCTACTCAAGCACTCTAGGCGAGTTTTTTTTAATCTTTTTTTTTCCCGACTTCCCGGAGGAAGATCCCCCCGCACCTTTGTGTGTTTTTTTTTCACGTCGTCCGGCATTCCCCTCCTGTCTACGAGTTTTTGCCCAGGGGGCACACTTCTTTGTACCCCAGATTTTCCACCCCTTACGGTTTTACCCTAGTCATGGTTTCAGGTCTGGCCCCCCCCCCCCCTCACCAAAGGGAAGTTTCTCACTCTTTTCATTAACTGCAGGAATTTCTGACGCCCCCAAGACCGCCTCCCTTTTTCAGAGAGAGATTTCTCCTGCGTACTTCTTTCTCATTTTTTTTTTCCTCGTCCCCCAACTTTTTTTGAGGGACGCTTTCTATCTTTGACGAAAACCCCAGCCCTGGTCTCTATCTGTTTGCTTAGTCGGTGCTTTCCTTTACCACCGAACTCGGACTTTTTTCGTTTCCTGGGCGTTATCTGGTCCCCACGGAGTTCCTGGATCTTTTTTTTGCCAACGGTCTCGGTTTCCTACTGAAGGTGTTGATGGGTCCCTTTTATCCCGAATAATTTCCATTTCAGACCCGTTTTCAGTTGTCCCTTTTTTTTTTTTTTTTTTTATAGAAAGACAACATTCCCGTGACCCAGGGATTTCTCGACTTTCTTGAAGGCGGCCCCCTTTAGAACTGCATCCCAACTCACAGTTCGATGATGAGAAGTTCCCTGACTCTCTTTTTATTCGATCAATCCGCATTCTTTGTTACTCGTCCCTCCCCCCCACCCGGGACCCCGTGAGATACCCTTGAACGCCTACAAATTCCCTTTGATTTTTAACCTCTCTGGTTGACTTGTCCGGTTGGTTTTTTTTATATATTCCGACCCTTGGGCCCCTCCATCTTCCCTCTGTGGTTTTTTGAAGGAAGGCACCCTTATTTTTTTTCCTTTTCTAACTGAATAAAGATCTTCGTCACTTGTGTCCGTTGCACTGTTTGCGTCCCCTCCCCCCTAGAGGGGATTTGTGTGCCTGCGCTCGCGTTCCTTTTTTCACCCCTCTTTTGAACCAGAAGTCGCCAAGGTTCTTGGTGTATACTGTGCTCCCCTTTTTTTTTTTCTCACGCCTTTTTTTTTTCCCCCGCGAAACGGGGGCGCCCCCCCCCGCCTTCCCCCTTTTTGCCCTCACCCCCGTTGAATTCAGCACCCTTTCCTGGGGTTCCCCCCTCCGATAGAGCTGACCGTTTTCGCAGCTTCCCCCCTTTCCGAAGGGCTCGGGCCCCCCCACTTTTGAGTCACCCGTCCTCTTTTCTTTTTTTTTCGTAGAACGGACTGTTTTGGCGTCTTCTGCCTTCAAAAAACAGTAATCCGCCGTCTTTCTTTTTTTTTTTTTTTTTTTTTTATTGTTTTTGCCCCCGGGTGAACGCTCCGTTCGTCAGGGACCGGTCCTTTCTCCAATCTTTCTTTTTAATTGAGAAGACCCCCCGTTCCACAATGGGTCGGTACGCTGCTTGTTCTCTCCAGTGTAGAAACCGTACCCGCCTCACAGCTCAATTCGCCCCATTAGTCTTTTGGGGCTACCAAGTTTTTCTTCGGACAGCATTCCCCTCCCGCCGGCCCGATTTTTTTTATCCTCTCTGAACTCGTATGTGACCGAATTACGAGCTCATACTCTTTTTCCACGTTGGAGAGGAATCCATCTCCGCTTGACTCTTCCCTTGCTTGCCCCCCCACCGTCAACGTGTTTTTTCGCTTTTTCTTTTTTCTTTCTGTGCACATTTTGCTTTTTTTTTTTCCTCCCTTCTTTGATTGCCGGCTCGTACGGTCCCTAAAGCACGCCCCTTTTGCAGTCCCCCCTCCCCGTTCAGCGGCCCCCTTTTTTCTGTTTGGGGATCGTTTTTCCGCCAGCCCAAAGGCTCGGATTTCTTTGCCCCCAGCTTTTTGTCCCCACCCCTATGAGTTGACTGTTTTGCTGACGTGACCGCGACACAGTTTTTTTTTTTTTATTCCCCATGGCATCGACGATCCATCCCGCGACACCTCTTTCGTTAACTTGGAGGCGTTTCGGCCCTGAACGTCGTGCGCCTCTTTTGCCCACTTTTATACTGCTTTGTTCATTCGCTAGGTGGACTTTGGTGCACCATTCCGCCAGTAGTGCGGGTTGGGCGATGTCGCCTCGATTCCTTTTAAGTTCCCTTATTTTCTTTTTCCTTTTGCCCTTTCAGAGGGTCCCAAGATCCCCTTGTTTCTTTCTTGGTCCTTTCAATTTGATCTCCCCTTCTTTCTCTTTCCTAATCCTTTTATCGATGGGGATGAGATTTTACACTGGTTTGACATCCGTTCATGTGTTTTGATCCTTCTTACCGCGGGGCCCCCTTTGGGGTGACCCCTTTCGAGAGGTTCGGAGGGTTCGTCCCAACTCTAAAACTCGTTTTCCCTCCCCCTTTTTCTCTCGCTTGAGAACACTTGCCCTACGGAGTTCGCACGTGAAGGTTTGCGTTTTCCTTTTCCCCCCTTGCTGCGTCCTTGAGCTACAGGCGTGGTTGTTTTTGTTATTGTCGACTGCTTCTTCCCTTTTTTTGTGATCACCCGGAGTTGGTCCCTGTCGTTTTTTTCCCCCCCCCCTTTTAGTGGCTCACCGCCAGTGTACCCATCAGTTTTTTTGCCTTTACGATCACCCACACTACTTGGTTTAACCAAACTTAAGCGGTGCCGTTTTCCTGCCGCTTCTTCTTTTTTTCCCTGTACCTGCAGCCCATTTGAGAGTCTTGGAGTCCTAACTGGCCATTGTTCCTTCTTTTTTTTTTTTTTGACGCCCGGGAAGGGGGCATCCCTGGATTTCTAGCTCATTTGCTCTGCTTCCTCTCCCCACCGCTCCCTCTTCTCTTATTTTAGGAGGATGGGGTTCCAGACTGGGGAGTTTGCGAAGTTCCTAGGGATCCCCCTTTTTTTTTTTTTTAGGAGTTTCCGATATGTTCACTCATGAGTTTTTGTCTATTTCCTTTTTTTTGTGTGTTCGGGAACGGACCTTTTACCTTTCCCGTTTCCCGCAGTTTGGCACATTTTTTCTTTTCTTTCCCCTCGTTCCAGGGGGCCGGTGACTTTTACTTTTGATGCCACTGGTTTTATTTCTTTGTCCCCCCCCCCCCCCTCCTCCAAAAGCACAGTCCTGGCTTTACGTTTTTTATGCATGTAAAATTTATTTTCCCCCCCCCCTGTGATATTTTGAGACCTGTTTTTTGATCCAACCAAAAACAGTTTTTTCTCTTCTGCGTTGCCTCACAACTCGTATTCGGCGAACCCTGCGCGAGGTTTTTTGAATGTTCTGGTTTGGGAATAATTGGATCCGTTTTAGCGACGACCCCTTTTTTTTCCCCCTCTGTATCCCCCTCCGGCTACGAGAACCCCCGTTTTGGAGCCTTCTTCTGGGAATTTTCGTCGTTTTTTTATTTTTGGCTTTTGCATAGGGTAGTTCTTTATTCCGCGCTGGCGTTCCCTCCTTTTCCTCACTTGAGAAGTTTGACGTTGACCTTGGGGCGTGACGGCCCTTGAACTCTTTTTTTTTTCTTCAATGTAAATGGTAACGCCGTCCCCTCTGTCTTTAGGAGCCGCGGACTCATCCCCGGCCCCGCCCTGATACGGGACCTGAGGGCCTATCATTTGTCCCTCCTCCCTTCGTGGATGCGTGTATGCGCAGGCGATTCTTTTTTTTTTTGCGCATCTCACCCATTGCGTGTTTCAATTCCCCCCAGCCTTTTTCCCTCTTTTTCCCTTCTCCTTGAGAGGCTTCTGTGGGTTCGATCGGAACCCCCCTTGGTCATTCGGGGCGTTTGGGCTTTTTGTGTCGTCTGCCAGGGTTTTGTCTGCTTTTCAGTCTCGGGGGCCTCCCCCCCTGGTTTTTTTCGAGGTTGTGGGAAGACGAAGCTGGCAAGCATCGTCCTCGGTGGTTTTTTTTTCCCTTCGACCGTCCCTGGGCCCACCCTCCTTTTCTCCTTGAGAGATTTGAAAGTTGGTTCCCCCCCTCTCTAAGAATGCTTGCATTTTTGCACGTAAAGTTGGCGTCGACCGCGCTGCGTTTTTCTTTCCTTGGCGTTCTTTTAGGGGACCCTCTTCTTCCCTTCCGGTCCTCTAGAGGGACAGACGTCCAGTTTTTCTGCGTTAAACATTTCTTTTGCCTCTCTTCCCCTTACACGAGTGTTGTGGCTAGCCTCTTCGGGACGTTACAAGCCGCCTGGCTGGGTTTTTTCCCGGTTTTATAAGACGCTGAGCTTCCCTTCTAGTTTTCGCGTTTGTCGGTTTTCTTCCCCGGTCCCCTATGCCAATGGGTAGGCAGCTCGTTAACAGTGTGCGGGTGGTATTTCCCCTTCGGTACCTGGGGGAGCACCCCCTTTTCCCCCCCCTTTTCTTTGTTTCTTTGCACTTCTGGTTGCCGTGTTCAGTTCTTCGTGTCCCTTAGTGGATAGGGCCGAAATTTTGTCCAAATCAGTTGGTTTAGTAGGATTATGCCCCCCCCCCCCCCCCCCGCCATGCCCAAGGGCTCGTTTTTCAAGTGCGCCACCGCAACTTTTACTCCCTTACTCGTAAGACCAGGAGACCTAACATTATTCATCGAAACACATGCTTCAGAACAGGACCTTTCCCCCTCCCGTAACAGAAAGTTTTTTTCGAAACCCAGATGAATTCCCCCAACAGAACTACGATTGCCATTTTCGAGGGGTCCATCCCCCTTTTTTTTATTCCAGGGAGTAGAAACACCCGCCCGTTTTTTTTGTTTTTCCCTTTCCGCCGGTGAGAGATCGATTTTTTCCCAGCCCCTCCCTTTTAAAAAGACCCATTTTTTTTCCCTTGTACATTCCCGTTTACATGTCCTTTTCAGACAGGAAGTTTAGTTACCTTTTCAACTCCCGAAGTCTGGGATGTATTGCCCTCCCTACGACAAATGAGCACACGCACGTTCTTCCTCAGGGAATCCACCTCTGACCCGAAATTCCCCCCTTTTTCTTGCCTACCCCATCGAATATTGGCTTTTACTTTTTTCAAGAAGAACCCCTGAGTTCGTTTAGCCTCGATGATTATGGTTGAAGTCCCCGTAGGAGGTTTAACCCCCCCCCCCCAGCCGGAGTGCGAAAAGAGGCTTTTCTTCCGTTCTCACCAAGGTCCCCCTTTTGGGTGTGTTCCTTTTTTTGTTTGTTTTATTTGGGCTGGCCGTTCCCTCTTTTTTTCGCTTCCCACTGTGTGTCCTTCCCACGCCAACCCATGCAATTTTTTTTTTTTCAAAGCGAATCGTTCGACCCATCCACCCTCTACGATAGTTACCCCCCTCTTTTCGAGCAGTTTTAGAAAAACCTTTGAACCCCACAGCAGCCCACTCCTCTTTCCTTAAGCAGAGCTGGCCGCTCCTCCCTTCTCTCCTTCCTTCGTTTATCTAAATCTTTGGCGCTCCTTTTCCAGTAAGACAATTGATCCCCGTGCTGCACATGCCGTTTGTTTGTCCACTCTTTTCCCCCTAGGAAGAAGGTGCGTGGAGGGGTGTCTTTTTGATTTTTCTAGTTTTACGGGTGATGTCTAGTGTTTTTGTCAGGCTCCCCACATCAAAGCGGTGTTTTTTCCCCCTCCCAAGGAAAACGTTTTCCCCCTTTACCCCCCCCCTCCCCTTTTTTTCCGGTAACTCTCTCTTCGGATCGTGGCGTGACTGGCTGCTGCCACCATTTTTTTTTTTTTTTGATGACACGTCGTCCCGCGAAAGAATCGCGATTTGCACATACGATCCAGACAGTCCCTCTTTTCCCGTTTCCTTGGGATCGTTATTTCTCGGCTTGACGCTTTGTTTTCGCTTCCTTGGTGCAAAGCCCGGTTTTCGTTTCGCTCCCCCCTGGCAACGCAAGCTCCTGCCTTTTGATCGCGTTGAGTCTTTTTTTCCTCTTCTACCCCCCATAGAGAGTTACCTTTTTCCCCCCGTTCGGAGCCACAGCCCCTCTCCCCCCGTTTTCTTCCAAAGGGCGACTGTTTTTCTTCCTTGTGGGACGATCTCCCCATGCCTTCCCACGTAACCCTTTTAAGACAAATCTTGTTAAGGGTTTTCCTCCTTTTAAAAGATTGCCCCGCACTGCCCCCAGGCGGCTTATTTTTTTACTCCCCCCTCCCTCCATTTTTTCCAACTTTGCCCCCTTTTTTTTGTGCACAGGGATTGGGAAGTCTCCCTCCTTCTCCCCCTTCTTTTCCCTCTCCCCCTTTCTCATAGGAAAAATCTGGGTTTGGGCTCCCAGACCGTCCTCACAGCAAGAGAAGAATCCCTCCCCCTTCTTCCTTTAAACCCCCCCCTCCTCCCCCGAGTCCCAATAGCCAGCGTTCTGTAGAGAATCCCCTGAGTAAACGTCCTTTTGATCGTTTTTTAGGCCCCAGTTCTCTCCCTGCTGGCAGCCTTGCTTGAAAATTTGCAGTTAGACTCCCCCCTCGCCCCCCTTTTTTTTTTCGTATATATAGTACATGCCCCGTTTCCTGTATGTGTCTATCGTGTTTTTTTTTCTCTTGATTTCCCCTTCAGCTCTGGTGTGTTCCTTTGGCGGACTTTTTTTTGTGGTTGTTGTCCACGTTTTTTTTCTTCCATGTTCCTTTTTTTTTTTTCTCGTTTCCTACCACAGCAAAAAGGCTTCCCTTGGCCCTTCTGGAAGATCTCCCCCCCCCTTAAAAAACCTATGGAGTTGCTGTACCCCCCCCTTCTTTTTCTCGGACAAGGGGCTTCCCACTATAGCTTCCCTCCACCCTTTCCACCCCCTCTTTCTGCTTTCTAACTTTCAGCTGTTGAACTCGCAGACGTTGTGCTCCCGTTTTGGTTCCTTCCGTCCGATTATTCGAAATCTTTCGTCTAGGGCACTATTCGTTTCCCCCCATTAGGACGAAGCTATTTTCCCCACAGAGTTACTTCTAAGGGTGCCATTCTTCCTGTTCCACTTCGGAGCCCCATTGTGTCGGCCATTCAGGTGGTCCCCTTTCCCCTTCTTTCTTACATCAACGGTTGTTGTGTTTTCCAGATCTATTGTGCGCCCTGCTTTGATGCGGTACCCTGGCGTTGCTTTTCGTTCTCTACCCCCCGAGAAGGGTCAATCTTTTTTCTCCCAGTCCGCTTTATCCGACGAGCGCAAATCGTCCTCCCCCTTTCCGTCGTCAAATTTCGAAACGTTCCTCTTTTCGTCGCTCCTCTCCATCAGGTTTTCCGTTTCTCCTTGCTAAGACATTATGCTGGCCCTCGTTCCAGCGAACAGCGTTGTCCCCTTTTTTTTTTTGTGGACTTAGAGCTGGCTACTCCCCGGCTCCCCTGTTCTTCCCTGGCCTCACTCCCCTAATATTTGTAGTACTGCTTCATCCAGTGACCCCCAAGAGCCGATCCTTTTGCTTCCCCCATAACCTAAATTGGCAGCCCAACTTGACCCGTTTTTGGTATGTCTCTTCTCTGCGTTTTTTTTTTACCCTAGACAGAGCCTTTAGTTACACTGCCATTGCACGCTCCAACCCCCCTTCCCCTTTTTTCCCTGGATGGGGTGGTTACTCCAAGGACCAAGCACCCGCCTTTCTTTTCTCTCCTTTTTTTAACTCCTTTCTTGGACTATTCTAGAGGAGTGAGGGCCCTTTTGAGGGCTCCGTAACGTGTCATTATGGCTCCGGTCCTTTTGTTGTCTTCCCTTTGAGTTTTGGAGGTAATACCCCCGCAGATTTTGGCTATTTCCCTAAGGTTTTTTCTTTTCCGTTTAAATCACGGAGATAACCTTCTACTTCCCCGCCCGTGCCTTTTCAGCAGTTTCGTAGAGTTTCCTGCCCCCTCCTTTGGCATCCGTTTTTTTAAATGGTGTGCCCTTTTTTTTATTTTGCCCTGGCCCCCCACAAAGAATAATCCCGATGCGTCCCCCTCCGGTTTCATGGCCCCCCCTTGCCCCCCCCCTCTTTTTTCGTGCTCCAATGTCGGATGGTGACAACGGTTTTGTGCCGATTTTTTCTTTTTTTTTTTTGCTTTTCTCTTTTTGGAGGTCCCCGTCCCTACAAAATAGACTTCACCCCAACTCGCCGAGCTTTTCTTCCTGTATTGGGTCAGAACGTTATCCCCCTTGCGCCCCGTTTTTCCCGACTTTCCCCCCGTCGTTAGGAGCACCCGTTTCCGAGTCCCCACCCTCAAACCGGGTGACCTTTTTTCTTTTTCCTCTTATGTTTCTTTCAACGGAGCTTGGAGTCTTCCGTCGACGCATTTTTTTTGTTCCTTTTCAGAAAGGTCCATCCCTTATGCTCCGTTACGGCCCTCCCCCCCCCCACTGAAGGAAGTATTGGTGCCTGTCCCCTTTTCCCCCGGCAATGATTTAGACTTCTCGATTAGCTTTTTCTATTTTCTTTGAAAGAAACCTGGCCCACCCCCACACCCGCTTGTAATCCCCCGAACGAGGTAAAGACGGTTCCAAGTCGGCAAAGGACCCGTGGGTGGCTTGCGTGCCTTTTCATTTTCCGCAGGAACCTGGAGAGGGTGATTGAATCCCATTTTCAACGAGTTTTCCCCAGCAATCGCCTGAAGCGTTGTTTTTGAATCTGACTCCAGGTTTTGCCCTGACGGGGAACCGTCCTTTCAGACAGTCTTCCCGCGGAGGCTTTGTCTTTTAGTGCCTTTTGAGGCTGGGCGTGCAGGAAGTTGATTTTTGTCGTGTTTGGGGTTGCCCTTGCCTAAACAAAGTCTTTTTTCTGTCAGGGGGATACCGCACCGTCTTCTTCCCCCCTTCTTTTTCTTTCTTTTTTTTTTTGTTTGGTTCTCTCTTTTTTTTATTTGTTTGGTTATTTGCCCTAGTCCTCTTGCGTGGACGTCCGATGTCCAGATGGACGTCCCCCCCTTCTGCGCCATCGGGACGTCCCCCGGTTGTTCTGTGGTGGGGCCTTCACTCATCCCTTTTTGCTTTTTGAACAACGTTTTGAATCGCTTGGCTCGTCTTTCCTCTTTTTTTTAGGTTGATTTTAGACAGGCTCCTTTTGAGAACTCCTTTAGGTTAGTAGTTGTACCCCCTGACAGTGGTGAGGCCCGGCTCAAAGGGCCTGACCCGTTAAAAGTTTACTTCTTGGGTGACTAGGGGGAACTCTGGTTTCCTCCCTCGATGAGCGCTAGCAGGAGATTCAACAAACGGGCGGGGGGGAAAGAGGTTTCTGAATGTCGAGACCTCGACCCCTGGTTTCCAGCCCCTGTTGTTTCGGCATGGCCCCTTCCCCTAGGGTTCTCTATCCCTTTCTCCTAGCCCTGGTGAGTTACTCGGTTGATGCGTACCTTCCCCCCCACAGGTTCGGTATTGTTGGTTGAACCTGTTATTCGGCGGGTTTTCCTTTCCCCTTTGTCCGGCCAGGATTTTTTCGTTGAGCATCTCTCCTTCTCTTCCCCCTTTTTTTTGAGTTCGAGAGGAGGGAATTTTTTCCCCCCCCCCCCTTGTCGATCTGGTTTCCCCTTTTCACTCCAAAATGACTCCAATAAGTTCATCCCCGACCGAAACCTGATTTCTTGCCCTGCCCGGACAAAGACCCTCCACCTCCCCTTCTTGCAGAGCGTCGGTTTTTTTTTTTTTTTTTTTTTTTTTGAGAAAAAGAGAATTTTTCTTTTTTTTCCCCAACGGACGGGAAAACCAGATTCCTTTAGGTGAGACTTGGTTTAGATTCGTAGCCGAGTGCACCATTTCCCCTTTAGGGATGTGAGGATTTAGTTTATCTTCTGGTTTGGGGCGACTTTAAACCGCTCGCCCACAGAATTCGGGTAAGTTCTTAGGCGCCGCCATTTTCTCTCCTGCTCAGAAGCCTGCTAGCCTTTTCTTTTGTTTTTTCTTTTCCCCACGCAAAGCGAAACGTCTGTCTCCCTCTTCCTTTTGTTTACCGACTTTAACTTTCCAACGGGTTCAGCTCCGTGTCCTTTTCGAGGGGGCTGACCCGCAATTAGTGTGGTCAATAGTCTCAGTTTCCCTGTTTTTTCCCTTTCTGATTTTTTGAGCGTTCGGTCCATTTTTCCCTGGTCGATTCCTGAATCACGATACTATTTCGTTGACCACCATCTAGGTTCCGACCCCGGTTTTTTCCCCCTTCCGAGACCCCCACTGCGCATCAACCGCCCAAAGGACTTTTCTTCCATTCATTTTATATTTCTTGTCTTTTTGGGTGTTCCCTTCTTTCCGTCTTCTCCTCTGGTGGTTTTATTTTTTCTTTCTTCCCCCCTTTGTGTGTCCCCGTTAGGTCCCCAGAAGAACCCTAGAACCGGCTTTTCTCTTCTCCCCCCCCTTTGGACTTAGGGATTGGGGTCCCCTGTTCTTCCCTCAAATCCCTCAAGGAAATTTTTCTGGGAGGCTATTCATTCTTCCCTTCCTTTATTGAGATACACCTAATTTGATCTCCCTTTCCCCCTTGTCCCAGAATTGAACGATACGTGAAGGCGCTTCAAAAATGACACCGAGGGAAGGTATGGAGTCCGCAGGTGGAGGGCGTCTTCCCCCCTTGACCTTTTGTCCTTTTTTGGTGATTTTTCCTCTTTGAACGGGCCGCTCAGCTCTGTTTTTTTACGGCGGCTTTAGTGTTGACCTTTTTTTTTTTTTCCATGTCCCAAAAAACCTCGATATAGTCCCCTTCCCATGAAATAAGTACCATCCTACGTTTAGATCCGTATCTATGAGCTTTTTTTCCCCAAGAAGGTTGGTTTTTAGAATTTTGCCCGTTTCCTAAGCCCCTGCGATACAGACTCCCTTCTAGCACATTCCAGCCTTTCCGAAGAAGTCCCTTTTACCTTTCTTTTTGGGATTAGTCACCCGGATTCCTTTCGAAAGAGTATTTTGTTCGTTCGCTGCACTTTTTTCGTTTCCCCTCCCTCTTTTTAAGTAGTAAAAGATCTTTTCAGGCAGCTCGGCCCCTCATTCTATTCGGTCTCACCCCTTTTCCTCGATCTACTTTTTTTTAACCGTTGTTTTAAAAGTACCCGTAAACGGCTTTTTCGGCTGAGGATTTAGAAATAAAAGTTACCCAGGCTCCAACTATTTTGTCTTTCTTGTTTTCAAGGGTCCCCCCCACGTTTTTCGGGGACCTCCAATGGCTTTCGAGGGGACTCTCTCAGACTCCATGGTGCCACTTCTCGATGACTTTTTGCTAGACTTTAGTAGATTTTTTTCCTTGGTTCCCCCTAGAAAACCTCTGGCTTGGAGGCCGCCTTGTCGTTTGGGATCCCCCTTTCCTCCCCCCCCCCCCCTCAAGCGCACTTTTTTAGAGATTGCCCTGAACAACTCCGAGAAGCCTCCCCCCGGTTTTTTCATCTTCGCGAGCACCCTTTTTCTCCCCCTCTTTCCCCCCCGAGTAAGTTTTGACTTTCACAGGGAGTCCCGCCTTCAACCCTGAGCTTTTAGCTTCTTCCCCTGTTCCTTGGACGCGAGTTCGTTCGTCCTCGTACCGCCCTCCCCCCCTCCTCAGAGAAAGCCCTTTTGTTTGAAAGGTTTGGCCCTCTTTTTTTCCATCTTTTGGAGTCCCCTACCCCCTTCCTCTGCTATTGGGGTTCACTGCGGTTCTCTTTCCTACATATTCGGTTGAGGTGATTTGGAAACACACGGGGGTTTCTTTCCCTACTTTCTGATAAAGCCCCCCTCCCTCCCCAGGACCCCAAGCCTTTTCTTAGTTCCCTCCCCACCTTTTGGGGGTGAAAGTCTGTTTTCTTTTCGTGGGCGACCCCTCTGTCCCCCCCCTTGATTCCTCTACCGATCTTTTTCTACCCCGTTTCGCTTACGACAGCTCGGGACGGCCGGGTCCTCTCGCGTCTTTTTTGATCCCCCGAGGATGTTTTTGGTTTTTTTATGCCCCCATGTTTGCTCGAGGTTCTTCCCCCGGCTTTGGGTGAAGTTTCCCAGCAATAAGCGGGCTCCCTCTTTCTATTTCCTTTTTTGTTTTTTTGTTTGAGACTTCGATGGTTTTCTGCTTTTCTTGCGTCCCTTGGACCTCGATCGTCTCCTGCTTTTTTTTGGTGAGAACGCGCGCTGACCCTCTTTTCCCCCTGAGCTTTTCGTAACGCGAACTATTCCCTTAGTTCGTTGCCTCGATGAATTCCAGGCGCGGTCACCGCTTTTTCCGACTATGATGACCTTACCCGCCTTATGCCCCAGGTTTTTTTTTTTGCCCGTTTCCTGGTTTCGAGTTTGAATAATGACCCCAGTATCCCTCTTTTTGGCCGCCCCCCCATATTTCTTCCAAGTGACCCCCCACCTCAATCCTCTTTTGTTCTGGCCGCCCCTTTTACTATCCCCCCCCTCCATTTGCGCAAAAACTTTTTACTTTTTTATGTTCTCGGCGGGCTTTCGATCGTCGAGGGCCGTATTCTCTTGCGTCTATGCCCATTTCGCTTCCTCCTTGCTTTCCCACGGGGCCTGGTTTTTTTTTTTTTTTTTTACCTCTTCCTCAACGTCGCGGCCGTTTCCCCGCTCCTTTTTTTTTCTTCGTCTTCTTAGAGTGTTTTTCCCGACGATTTCTGCGCCCCCTTGTGCTTCTGCTCGGGGCGGGCGGTTTTTTGGGGCGAGCTATGGAGCCCCCGACGCGTGGGGCCTTTTCTTTTTTTTTTTTTGGTGGTAGACGTGCCTCACCCCCCTTGCATTTTCACCCCTTTTCCCGTTCCGCCCTCCGCCCTTTTTTTTGTTTTTCCTTTTACCGACGTTGCCCCCGCCTTCTTCACAAACAAGACTAAAAACCCCCCCCTTTTTTTCTTCATTGGCTAAAAGCGCGTCCCACCCCCCCCTTGCTCCACTCGTCGAAGGTGCACCCCCCCCACAGTTGGTTTGCCGAGGTCTTCTGCTTTGCTCTGAACTAATAAAATTTCTCGCCCGCTAGCTTTGGCTGTGCCTGATTCGTTTCCCCCTCCCCTCCGCTTCGCCCTTTTTCGTCGACGAAACAATGTGTTTGTGGCGTGTTTCTACACTCTCTCCCCACGACCAAAAGTGGGCCTCTTTCTGGGCCGTCTGGTGGACGTCCATCCTCTTTCGAGGCGAAGTCCCCTTTGAACAAGTTTCGTTTCGGTTAGCACCCTGCTCCCCCTCCCTGAAGGGAAGATTTCCATCCCAATTTTTTTCGTTCGGAGGTTTCCGGTCCCTCCCCCCCCCCCCCTCATATTTGTTCCCGGATAGTCTCTCTTAAGGCCGGTCTATCTCACCATTCCCCCCCCTCCCCCCCACATAGACGGAATGTCGGCCCCCCCCATGTTTTTAGGTATGCGTTCACGAGCCCTTAAGTTTTTCCCTTCGCTTGTAAGTATTTTTTTTTTTTACCCCGTTTTGATTGTTTCCTTCGCGTTTGCAAATATTACCCAAACCGTTAATCAAGCAGTTGCGTATTCCCTTGATGTTTCTTTCGAGGAGGTTTCCGTTTTTTCAAACCGGGGGGACGATCCTGCCCCTTCTCGTATAGGAGGAGTTCCTATTCTTTGCGGATGAGTGGGGAGGTGTTCTTGCCTCCCAGTGGTCCGGCTAAGGTTTCCCCAGTTACGGTGATGTCGTGTCCTACGAACCTGCCGGAGTTGAGACACCCCATTTTCAGGAAGGGCTTATCTGATCTCCTTTTCTTTTCTTTTTGGTTTTGACTTCCCTCCTGAGGTCCCCCCGTTTTTTCTTGGAGTTTTTCCTTGTCTTTACTCCCTAGTCCTCTTCGCCTATGAAACCCTTTTTCCCGTTCTTTGAGGAGTTCTATTTTTTTTTTTTTCCCTCTTGCTTTAGACGGCCGGCGCTCTGAATAGTCCTTGGTCTTCCTGCTGAAGAAGGAAGGCTTTCTTTCCCTTGTGACTTGTACCGGCCATTTTTTCGGTTTCCTCCCCCTTTCCCGCGTTCGAGATAGACTTTTGGTCTTCATACGTTCGACATTCCCGTTTTTTTTGGCAGAGGGATCTTTTATGAGATTCTGGCTGCCCCCCCCTTCTCCCATTGGCCTCCTTGTTCGGGCTGGGACCGCTCTCTTGTCTCGCTGAGGCCTCTTGCGGCTGTCTTCTTTTTTTTTTCCTTAGGTTAGCGTATGTGTTTATGTTCCTTCGCGTTTTCAGGGATTTTTCTCCCCCCCCCTTTTTAAGGGACGGTAAATCTCCCTCTCCCTACTTTGTTGCTTGTTTGTTCTTGTTTCGTTTCCTCCTTCCCCCGGTTCCTCTTCCCGTGTCTTCGTACGCTACGCTCCGCTTCACTCCCCAAAGACCCTTTTTTTTTTTTTTTTGTGTTTTTTTGTTTAGTCCCCACCCTTTCTTTGCAGATTGGTTTTTGGTTGTTTTTTGTTTTTTTTTTTTTGGTTTATCGCCGCCCTTCTCCTCAACGGAAACAGCCCCCGCAGCTTGCTTAACCTCTTATCTTCTCGGTTTAACACCTATATGGTCCCTCTGTTCCCCCTCCCGCTCTCCGAAGATTTTCGACACCTCCGGGTTTTTTTGGGAGAATTGGCGAGCCGTCGCCCCTCCCCCTTTCGCACACCCAGCAGTGAGCACCTGGTCAAAAATACCCCCGCCCCCCCCCCCATCCTTCACCCACCAACACCTTCCCTACACACGGTCAATCGTACACCTCCCCCTCTTCCTTCTTACCCCAGTTTCACTCCCCAGAACTCCCTAGCCCCCACCCCCGCCACCCCCCCAGCCTTCCACGACTTTTTTCCTTTTCCCCTTCACGCCGAACCTCTTTTTTCTTGCGACTGAACCTTTTTCGTTACTCCGCAACTTTTTTTACCCATAGTGACCCTTCTTGTTTTTACTCCACAAATGGCCCGCGTTTCCCCTGTACTCTTTCTTCTTCCGTTTTACGTCCCGCACCTTTCCATGACATCTCGGCTCCTTCTATTAGAAACCTGATTTGAGTCCCCCCTTGGCTCGTGGGACTGAGTTTTTCCCTTAGCACGGGTGTGGAGGCTTTTTTGAGTTCATTTTCATACCCGACAGGAGCCCTCCCTAAGAGCCTAGAACTGTTTTCCGGTCCGAACCCCCCCCTTCTTTTTTTTCCTTCGTACCCCCGTTGCGTTTCCATTGCTAAATTTTCCGTGTCCCCGAGATCCCCTGGGCTGAGGATTGCTTGCTTTTTTGCCTTCCCGTCGTCTTGAGATCACACTGACTGGCCGTCCCTCTTCCTTTTTTGCCAAAGTGACATCCCCCTGCTTCTCTGAACCTCCTCACATTTTCTTCCTTTCTAAGTCCCCCCCGGTGTCGTTTTTTGGTGGAACCCTTTTTTTGTTTTTCCCCTCAATGGAAGTGTCTTCGGATCCTTCCTTCTGGTTCTTCGAACCAGGCAACTATCTCCGTATTAAACCGTTCCTCCCCCCTCTCTTTTTTTCGCAGTCGTGGCCTACGTTGCCAACCTACCGTCATTTTCTTTTTCTTGCCTGCGCCCTGATCTGTTTCAGGCACATTTACCTCTTCGGTCCCCATTCCTCGAAAACTGGTTTTTTGCTCTTTACGCGAAAGTGTGCTCGGTTTACCGGGTTAGGAGCTTGTTCCCTTTCTTTTAGTTCCCCGCTTCAGGCACCGCCCCAGTTT
>Ga0179591_1337489_pt1 | contig 18877 bp, 28 predicted proteins | sample CZOMad2_1_08_16f_FD_182891 | JGI IMG/M metagenome (GOLD analysis project Ga0179591, IMG submission 182891) | Vadose zone soil fungal communities from Angelo Coast Range Reserve, California, USA - CZOMad2_1_08_16fungal (PacBio error correction) | ecosystem: Environmental > Terrestrial > Soil >... | reverse complement strand
CGATTCTTCTGAACAAAGCCCAAGCCTGTCTAGTTTTTGAAGGAAGGACGTGGTGTTTTCTCCCCTCTTTTTTCTTCTGTTCTCAGAACCTCCCGTCTCGCCCTCCCCTCCAACTGCTTTATCGGTCGATCCGTGTTTGGCGATTTGCGTCCCCCCGGTGAATCGTTTTACCGAGTTTCGACATTCGGTTCTAGCCTTGAGAATGAACGCATTTTGTCCCGTCACCTCTCCGGTTCCCTGACCAAACGGGTTGTTGACCGTGGCCCTGCCCAACGAGCACTTCAGAACACACAACCCCGAATGAAGAAAGTTTTCCGTGTCTTCCAACAAGTTTTACAGGCCCAGGACCCACCGACCTTGCATGACTCTCCCCCTAGGTCGTTTTCCTTTCTATCCCCTTTATCGCCCCGGCCGAGTGGTCGGGCATACCCCTATTCCGTCTTCGGTCATGGCACGTTTTGTGCAGGTGTGCAAAATTGCGAGGTTCCGGTTTCTTCTCAATAGTATCTCCTTTCCGCCCCCCGTCAAGGACGCAGTGGCCCATCCTCCTCTCCTTCGGTCTTCCCCCCCCCGCCGTAGCCTCCCTCGGCTCGGGATGTATTTAGTTGATGCGTTTGTTTGTTTCTTACTTTTATTTTGGCTGTTCTATCTTCCGAAGGGCGTAGCATCTTCCTTATTTACGAAAGTCGCTCAAAGCCAGAGGTCTCCATAACTGAATTTCCCAGGCCCCCTCTTGACACGCAAACCCAGAACCTGCCCTCCTTTGAACAAGCCCTTTTGATCTGGCTTTTGCTTTCCCCTATGGCTAGACTTCAGTTTTCGTTGAGGGTTTCCTCTTACTGAGGAAAGCGCCTCTCCCCAAAATCCGGTTGCCATGGCGTGGAGGTAATGACTCCGCTCGACACTCATAGGGCTCAAATATCTTATGGGCTGCTCGCTTCCAACGACCCCCCACTCCGCGCTCCTTTGATATCAGACGGACTCAATCTTGAACTCCGCGTACACTGATTCTCTCCATTACCCCCCCCCCCCCGCTCCAGACCAAACATCCTCCGTGTCTTCCCAGCCGGGTGCAGCCTCACGAAATTCCCCTTCTCCCCTTTTCTCTTCCAGAAGGTTCAAGGGTTGCTGAAAGACCCCTGATCTTATGTACTCCGCGTTGTCTGATGGCCCGACTTCCCCCCTTTACATTCTCCCCGGTCAGAAATGTTCTGGTTAAAGATTCATGCGTCCTCCCTTCTCGATAAGTACGTGGTTCGAGGGCGTTCTTCTTTGCAGGCGGAGTGAAGTACGTCTCCTTGTCATATACCGGCGAACCTCTCTCCCGCTTTTTTTGATTCCCAACCAGAGGTCCTTATTTGTTCGTGAATTCCCTCTCCTTGCCTTCACCCGCTCGAAGAGGGGGCTGAATCCATTACCTTTGGCGTTGCCCCCATTGATTGCGTTGAATCCCCATCTGGGCCGGCCGTCCGACCCTGTAATACTTGCCGACAAGGTAGGCTGTACGCAACATGCCGTCCTCAAGCATTCAGAAAATTGTCCCGACAGCAGCATCCACTTTTTTTCTTGAGGTTTCGTGAGCTGCCCCGCGAGTAGTTTTCCATCCGTTTCGCTGAGTCTCTCTGATGAGGTTAGACAAAAGCCCATGTACATCTTCTCAGAAGTTATCTTGCCATGCCTCCACTTGGCAACCTTTTGCAATTTATCGAATTCACGCCCTGACAGATCCTCTGTATGCGCCGGAATCCCGAGATAGCGCAGGACGATCCCTGCCTGCGCCCTCTATGCAAATCACAGTGGATATAACTTCTATTTCAAAGTTAACCGAGTGCGCCCTGGATTGGGATGACTTCCTTTACGCCCCCTTCCCTAGAATGTATGATGCTTTTTCGAGTCTATTGCGAATGTTAGACCTCGTGCGCCTCCTCTGGTCGGTGGAAACCCCAGGTTCTTTTATCTCTTTTCCTTCCTTTTGTTGTGAGAGTTATCTCACTGGATGGGTCCCCGCCCGTCCGGTCGAAGAGTGTCTCACAGTGTCGGCCAGTCCCTTTCAGAAAGCAGAAATCCCCGTGCTCGCCGACGGCCGGCCGAGTACCCCCCCCAGCCAGGCGTTGTAACTGTCTCTCTCTTCTCATTACGATTTGCGTACTGTGCTTCCGGCAAGGATCGTCCAGTTGCCGATACGCTCCCGTAGTAATTTTCAATCCCATCGCTTTTTTTTTCATTTCGCATGACGTCACTCGTTCCGCTTTATTGTTATTTTTTGGGTCATAGCACTTGATATAATGATGTTTGTTTTTCCCCCATCGCTCTCTCGCTTGCTTGACCTCCCTTCTTATGAAATCAGTAATCTTTTCAGGCCTCACGAACAATACACCGTCGTGCTTTGTCTGGACAATTTTGTCTTTCTTGCCCCTCTCTCCTTCTTCAAATCGTTGTCCCCGGGCAATTCTTTCCCATTTCGCGTTCCTAGGATAGTTGTTTGGTCGCCGTGCCCCTCCATCTCCCCCCCGTACGAAAAGTAATTCCTCCCTCCCCCTCGTGCTTTCCTTGTCCCTCCGTTACTCTGCCTTTCATAGAGGAATCTGTTTTGACTCAGTGAAGCTGCCGTCGAGTCCACGGCTAGTACTTTGGTCTTTCCGGCTGCTCCAAGTCATTAATATCACATTTCCGTTAGAGTCCCCCGCGAGTAATTGGACCCTCCCCCATGCTCCACATGCGCGGTCAATTGTGCAGTCGGTCCCCACCACGATGAGGAGTTTTTTCCAATGTATCGGTTTCTCTCGGACTTGACCCCTGGTTTTGCCTTTCCCGGCTCAGATCGCTTGCCCTAGCTTCACTTTTCTGTTATTTTGCCCCTCCTACCGACACAGAGGTGTTTTTCTTTAGTTGTCGGTTTTTCCTTATCTGAGGCATTTTTCCGCTCGCACTGATTGAGGATGTTCGGATTAACTGGCCTGTTGTAGTATGTCTCCTTCGTCAGAACATCATCTTTCTTTTTCCCTATTATCGACGTGATATTAATTCCCAGTTTCCCAGGTCGATTTTTGAGGATGACGTAATCTTTCCGTTACGACGCTACGTCACGAAATTACTCAATACTTTCAGCACACGCTCGAAAAAGATGAGTTTTAAAGGGCTTTCTTTTTGGTGAGGGTGACAATGAAACTCCAGGTATTATCCTTGAGCCTTCTTACTTCTCTACTTATCTTGAATCAGTTCAAGGGCTTTTGATTACCTCTTCCGCTGAAGTCGGCTCCACGAAACGCTTGACCCAAGAACACACCAGCATGACCAATCAAAGCCTTCGCATTGGCTGGATCCTTATTTCGTTGTATCTCGTTATAGGTGAATTGCATCCCATGATACTCAGCCGGCACCAAGCCCTGGGGGAGACTTTATCCCTAAATTGATGATTTCTCACCCGACATCATCTTGTAACACATTTACCACGGGAATTCCTGAAAACTATCCCGGTGATAGTCCCGGGCGCTCTTGATCCAAGTCCCTCTCCCTTCCGCTATTAGGTCTTAGGAATTCTTCTTTTGCCCGGTTGTCCAGACCTCTGGATTATGTTTTTAGTTCGTTTAGGGTCGGTTCTGATGACCTTTAAGCGGGCACTGGCAACACCCACCTTGATTCAATCTGCGGTCCGGTACCCCAATTCGTTTACGAGTAAGATGTCCTACTATTTTAACCGGATGAAACCACTTCTCTTCGCGCGCTGTCCTCACCAACTTTAATCGCGCGCCAGCTTTGCTTCAATGTCACTCGAGGAGGCTTACCTAGACGATCAGCCCAACAGCCTCCGGCACGCAGAGATGGTGTCTCCGAACCCGGCCGGGACATCCCCAACGATTCGGCCCCCCGTGATGAGCCCATTTTGATCTTTCAACCCGATTTTTTGACAGTCATCCTTCCTTTCCATCTCCCTCTCGGGCCCCTGCCGAACAACCCAGAGGCTACCAACCTCCAGTTTGTTAAAGTTTCAATCAGCCCAGCCCCGTGTGCCCCTCTCCCGGAATGAACTCTTCATCTTTTAAACGTCTTCTCTCTTGACCCCTATCGTACGTTACGGAGCCGCCGTCCGAACCCTCGGTTTGGCGTGGGAGGTGCCCCTCCCTTACTTGATTCCTGCGCTCGATTGTCTTACTAGCCTCTTGACGTTCGTCCGACCCCCGTGACAGACAGCCAGAGGAAATGATGATCAGCCGGATTGCAGGCTCCCACCACATGATCTGCCCCGTCGTAACATTCCAGGCAGAAATTTCTTAGCTCCCTGAATACACCTGTCCAGCTTCGGTGACAGAAGTGCCCCTTCCCTCAACAAAGCGTCCCGTACCTGAGGTTGCCTTTCCTCCCCCAGCCTCCCCCTCACGCTCCTTGATTTTCAGCGCGGTGATTCCATCTGGTCTCCCCCAACACAACCAGGGGTCGGTGCGCGCTCCGGATGCCTAGGCGGTGAAGCAAGACACTCCAACTTCCATAATCCATCGGCCGACCCACCGCATTAAGAGCCCTGACAAGAAAGTCGCATTTTCTTCTATATTTTAATCCTCACTGTCTTGGTTATGGAGGAGTCTACTTGAAGGTTTGGTCCAAAAAGTGTTAGTTGTCGAGCCTGTCTTGTTTTTTGCATTTTTTTCGTCATTTTTTCACCGCTTATGTCGTAGCAACTGCGAACTCTGCGAAACCTCCCACTGGTGATGCGTTTGGCTTCCCCGCGGTAAGTTATACGACGCCGCACTATTAAAATTCGCCCTCGTGGCTTTCCCCGGTGCCAGTTGACGGCCCCCCGCGTCCCCGGTGGGTGTGGATGTTAAGGCAGGATGTCAACCTCCGCGGGTCGCTAGTGGCGTAGGGAATACGAGGGATCTTTTTCCATGGCTACTAGACGGCGCCTCCGCTTGTCACTTTCGCCACCCCCATTCAAGGACCGTGGTTCTAATGTCGAGGCGTTCTTTCATTTATCTACCGTCTAATGAATGGGCTTTCGAGGATAATATAGCGCTTCGCCTATCAAAGCCCACTTTTTGTCAGCAAATTCGTCCCCATGACCCCGCATATTTCCCGGTCACTCCTCCGAGACGCATCTCATTACCGATGCGCGTTCAATTAAGGTTTACTGAACGTTCCTAGTCGATTTTTTCAGGTCTAAACCCTGGGCGGTTGTTTGCCGAACTTTGTTCTTATAGAGGTCCGCTCTTATCATGATCAGACGGGTCAGCTTAAGATCATTCCCTTTTGGCAATCTCGTAAATTTTTTTCTCAGATTACGATCTTTTGCTGTCCGTCGCGTAGTAACCCTCTCTCGTTTTGCCTTCGTTTTTTATGCTCGCACCTGTTTTGGCCTACCGAAGAGAAGTTTACATTCCGACACCGCTGGCGGTTCTTTTTTTTTCTTTTCTTTTTTAGCTTCTCTTCAGTGGGATCAGAGAGGGAAGATTTTTTCCTTCCTATTGTTCCCCGCTTCTGGATTCTTCTGATGATAAAACGACTACTTTAAATCAAAGGGGTGTCCTTTCCGGAGATCCCCATGAGCACGACCAATAAAACAAAACCAGAATAAATTTTCACTGTCCAAAAGTCCCTCTCATACCCCTTCCTGCCGGAAGCGTTCTGGTATTTTAATTTGGTCCTTTTCCTTTGGCCGGAGCGCCCTTATAAGGTTTTTTTGAATGCTGTGCCCCTTTTAACCCCCCGTTTACATCTGCGGGTGTCCTCTTAATGTTTCACGCTCCCGTCGCCACTCCCGGATGTGCAAGGAGTCCATTGGGATTTCCATCTCACCCTCTTCAAGGAACGAATGAGACTTTACTCCTCATCGTCCCGACAGGCTTCTTCCGGGAAGACTGTTTTTTGCTTGTTGCGATCGTTTCGTTTGAGCCCTACTCAGACGAGTCGATCCCTCGCCCTTCTATGCCCCAGAGTTCGCGCAAGTCACTTCCCCTTATTATAAATCAACTTATACTTTCAATTTTATGTACCCCGCCCCCCCCTACATCAAATCGTCAGTTATCAGTTTTTTATCGTTCTTTTTTCTGCCCCGTATTTTGGCTCCTTCGGTGGCCAGTCGTGTTTGTGAAGCGAGTCTTCAGGAAAGCGGTATTTCCCCCCTTTGCCAGGTTTTTTTGTGTCCTCTCCTCCTCTCCCTTTTGATCCCCCCCCACCATATCTGAGGTTTACTCTTCCCTCCCTGAGAATACGTCCCCCGCCGCTGACGTCGCCGAAAAAGACTTCCCTCGAAATGATTACACGTTCTCCCTGACACACCCTTTCCCTTCACACTAAAACCCCAGTTGTTCTTCGGACCTGTTTTTTTCATCAGACCAGTAGCTCGACCTTCCCCCAAGTCTATCTAATAGGTGAATGTGAGCGATCCTCCCCCCCCCTTTTCTTACTGTCGCGAATGGCCCCTCTATCGGTGTTATTCCGACCCTTTTTCTCCCAGGATCCTGTGGACTTATCGTTCTCCGGTGGGCCAAAGTAATTTATCTTTCTTTTTCCTTGCCCAGCCCAGAGTTATCTCCTTCCCAAGCGACCTACCCCCGACTTTCTTCGATTCTCGTTCAAGAGGTCCTTTGGGGCTTCATTGGGGGACACGCCTCAGGTGTTCTTTCAGGCATTTACATTGTTGGACTTTCTATGTATCCGTGTTGGGCATCACAACCAACAGTTGCGGCCTGCGACTTTCACATTGCCGACCCCCCACTCTTTTGCGGTCGTTAACCTGCCCGTCCGACACGCCGACAATTCCCCCCGACAGCAGACTAAGGAGGCCGGGTTCTGCCGTCGTCGTTGCGCAACGGGATGTCATCTTCATCCCCTTTTCTTCGCTGCCGCTGGATCCTCGTTAGAAAAATGCTCCTTATGGACCTATCGTCCAGTTGGGGAGCGATTCCATCTAATTCGGGCCCTCTCCTCTCTGCCGTTTAACCTATGAAGTAAAGACCTAAACTACTGATTTGTTTCTTCCATCGTCGATCGTAATGCTTAACGATCCTTTACGGAGAGTCTTTGCACCTGTCCCCCTATAAACTGTCTCTTCTACATTCTTGGTCATTTCCATGTGTCATTTGCAACTGTCTGGACTGTTACTTTCTTATATGTTTGAGACCGGTCTTTATGATTCCTTCCTATTCTTTCTTGGCCAATTTCTCCATCCCCCCTTTTATTGCTTCCTGATGGCGTTTACCCATCCTTTTTCTTCCTATTTTATACTTAGCCGTTGTGTTGTTTTTCGCTCTCTCACCATGTATGTGTTCATTAATTTAATTCCACTAGGTCTAACCAGTTTAGGGCCCGCCATCCTCTGCCTCATGAAACTTCTGTCGAGCCTAGGCCTTCTCCATTCCCCAACCCAGTTGCTCCCTCTCTACACTGTCCCTATCCGTAGTAGATTGCCTCTTTTAACCATGGTCCTTGCATCGCAGGCACAGGTCGTCAGATGACCCTCTCTCTGATTATTCTTGGCCAAACCAATCTTTTGATCTTGACGTCTCTCTGATTTCAAGTCAGAGTTTCCCGCTTAGGGTACGATTGGACTCTCTCCATTGCTCAAGAAGCTCCATACGGCTTCTGGCCCCCTCGTTTTTCTCCTCCGGGTGCGGCCGAACATCCGTGATTAGGAATAAGAAACATATCCCTGCCTTTTTTCACGGTCTCCTAAACAAACTCCACTCACGTATACTTTCTGCGTTTTGTACCAAAGTCTGACCTTCTTGAAGGCTGTTTTCCCCCCCGTCCGAATACCGTTTTTAAGGAATGACACTTTTACGGGCAGGCCCCATCTAGTTTGGATGCCAAAATTGCCATTCAATCGCCAGACCGCCCAAATTTGTAAATGACCCTTCACTGCCTCGCTTGGTCAGTCCTTTTTCTTCGCCTTCCGGCAATCACCTCGTTTTCCTCTGTTTGGAACTTTCCTAAATCGAATTGACTCCTCTTTTTAGTTTGGTTTAGGAAAGGCTAGTCAAAGTGCCAGTGCATTTTTCATAAATCCCATTCGTAGCTTAAACCGCCTTCATGAAAAGAAAGTGCTTAAATTTCTCTGTAAGTTTGATTATCTCCGTAGTTCCTCAAACTTTCTAGGTCCTAATATCTGTACGCTCATCATTCTGGCTTTTTTTGATATCAAGGCGGTATATCATTGCCTTCTCTTCCTTTTAAGGTGATGAGCTTCCCCGGTACGCTGGACACAGAGGGGAGTGGAGGTCGTTGTTTTCCTTTGCATCCGTCACGAAGATCTCGTAACCCGTTGCGGCGGTTTCTTCTGCTCCAGAGGAGTGTTCTTCTCCTCTTCATACTCCATCAGACCTCTTCTAGTTCGTTCTATCTTGACATTTTCACTACACCCCGGGCACCGTCGAAGCTCCTTAGCCCTCCTTATCTGCCTCCCACCCCGACGCTTCCACCTCCCGGAAAATTTTTAACCCATAAGTTTCAGCCCCAAAGCCCTGCGCACCTCTCTTCTTTTTCTGTATGGTTTTCTTTCTTTTTTTTTTTTTTTTCTTTTTTATTTGAACAGTTGAACCTGTGTCCCTTCAGTTCTATCTTCCCTTGTCCTGAGCGAGACTTAGTTAAAGTTTGTCGAAGGGCAGCTCTTCCGCGGGTTCGAGTCTACTGTCCATACCCCCTACAAAGCTCTGCCCCAGTGACGCAAAAAAAGATAAAGACCGAAAACGCCCTTTCGACTGTTGTCCATATCTCGTTTCTCCGAGTCTTTCTTTGAATGCACTTTGAAGATTTTTCCCAAATGAACCACAACAAAGAGGGTTCGATTGAGAGCTACCCTTTCCCTTATAGTACCCCGTAGATTAACAAATTGAAACAACGGGAATTTAAAGACTAGTACCTTTTTCTGATCCTGCCTGGTGCAACCAGTTGATCACCCCCAAACGTAACTACTAGGAAATTTCCTCCATGCGCGGTGGGCTCTGGTTATTTTCCCCTCCAATACCCACCCTTTATTTTGGTTTTTTCGTGTCTTTCTAAGGTCGGAAAGTTGGCAAAACCCCACTATTCCCTGATTCTTTCGGGACAAAAGTACCCTTATACTCCGACGATGCGCCTCCTCTTCTATGGATTTAACACAGCGTTCCGGCTGCGATCGACAAAGATCCTTCTCTCGTCTTGCTTACCTCCACGTCCGTTTCTCTTACTTGCGCGCCTCGTTTAGAGAACTTCCTATCCTCACCCACCTGTTCCTAAAAATTTCCTTTGGCGCGACTACTTTTAGTTGCACTAAAGCATAGAAAGTCCTCTTCCGCCGGGCCGCGGCCCCTGTCCCATTTTTTGATCGGTCCCCTCTGACCGTTATGACCGGGCGTTGATCATCGAAAACCTGAGATCTCGATTCCCAGCGATGAACAACAGAATTCCCCTGACCAACGCCATGTTGTTTCCTCTTATCATGGTTAAGTAAACTACCCTCTATCGTTGACAGGATTTTTCGAGCGTCGCCTTCCGTCCCGGTCTCTCATAGCGCCTCTTTGTGTTCCGGGAGAGTTTGTCTCCTCAAGGAGTGGAGTATTAGAGCGTGCCCGATTGTTCCCGCCATCCCTTCCTAAGGGCTCGTACAGTGTCAGATCCCTGCCTGCTCCACTTTTCGGACGAGCCTTCTCAAAAACAGGAGTGTGGCCCTCGATCCGGCGTTGAAAATCATTTTTTGTCCTTCCCGAAATAGTAGCTGAAATGTAACTGCGCAATCTGCCCTTTTGAAGATTTTGACAACTAAACATCTGCTGCCCCTCTGGTGCCTTTCGCCAAAGCAGCGCTAATTTGTTGTCCTCTTACCTCCCAGATTGCGACTTCCCCCCCTAAAATGTGAAGCTAGCGGATTAGAGGGTCTACGAAGACCGAAAGTACCCTCTTACCTCATGCACTTAACAGCCAAGACTTCCTCCGTAAGAAACTGGCATTTCACCTATGAGTAGAACTAAACAACCCCCAACAACAAAAAAACAAAAACAAAAAACAACACCAACCCTCAGAAAAAACCAAAACCCACAAACCACCCCCGGAGTGGGTGGCCACAAACCACCAAACCCAACAAAAAAAACCAAAAAAACACACACACACACACACAAATACAACACTAAACAAAAAAAAACACAAAAACCCCACCACAAAACCACCAAACCCAACCAAACACAACACACAAAACCCAAAAAAACTCACACCAACAAAAAACAAAAACAAACTCAAACAAACACAAACAACAACAAAAAAAAAAAAAAACAACCCCCACCAAACCCACTAACCCAAAAAACACACACCACAAAAACCCCCCACAAACCCACAAAACCAAACCACACACAAACAACACACCCCTCAAACACACACCACAAAACCAAAAACCGATAAAAACACACCAAAAAACACACCACAAAAACCAACCCAAAAAAAAAAAAAAAAAAAAAAAAAACACGTTGGGCTTGGGACCCTCCCGCTCGATTTTTGGGGGGGGGGGGTGGGGGCGGCGGGCCCGGGGGGCCTGGTTTTTTGTGTGTTGGGGGGGGGGGCGGTGGGGGGGGGCGGGGTATTTTTTGGGTTTGCTCTTTTGTTTTCCACTGTTGTTCCCTCTTGTGTTTTTCTGGCGTGGGGGGGCGGGGGGGGGGGGGGGGGGTTTGTCGGGGGTGAAGTTTTGTGGGTGTCTTTTATATTTTGGGGGGGAGGGATTTTATGGCGGCCTTATTGATTTTTCGGAGGCGTCTTTTTGGGGGGGGGGGGGATGGGGTGTGTATTGTGGGGGGGGTTCTCGTACGTAGCGGGGGTTTTGGGTTGGGGGTTTGGGGGGGGTTATTTGGTCGGGGGGGGGGGCGGGTTCAGGGATGTGGTGGTTTGGGAGGGGGGGGGGAGGGTTTGGGGGGGGTCCCGGTGTCTTGGGACGATTCCTTTTTCTTTTTTTTATTGGGGGGTTGGCGAAATCTGTAGTGGGGAGGGGGGGGCGGGGGGCGGGGGGGGGGGGTGGGGGCTGGCGCGAGGGGCGGGTGGTGGACTGGGCCGTGGGGGTCTGTTGCGGCTCGGGCGGGGGGGGTTGGGCTGAGGGAGGGGCGGGGGCGTTGGCGTGGGGGGGGGGGGGGGGGGCGGGGGCCGCGGCGGGCGGTGTGGGCGGTGGGGGGGGGGTTGGGGGGGGGGTGGGGTTGGGGGGGGGGTGGGTGGGCCGAGAGGGGGGGGGGGGGGAAAACACACTTTGTGGGTGGGGGCTGGGGGCGGGTTGGGGGGGACAGAAAAACAAAAAACAAAAAAAAAAAAAAAAATGGGGCGTGTGGGGTGGAGTGGGTGGGGGGGCGTTGGGGTGATTGGGCGGTTGGCTGGGTCTGCCCGCTGGACGGGGGTAGGGGGAAGGTCGGTGCGCCACCACATAGGGGGGGCGGGGCGGGAGCGAGCCCGGGGGGGGGGGGAGAGGGTGGGTGGGGGGGTGTGGAGGGGGGCGGGGCGTTTCGGGAGATGCCCCAAACACATAAAAACCCAAAAAACACCAAATAAACACCCAAAATAACAACCAAAAAAAAAACAATAAAAAAAAAAAAAACAACAAAAAAAAAAAATGTGGGCCAGCGGGGGGGTGGGCGGGGGTGGTGGGGGAGCCCAGGGGGGGGGACCATCACGGCTCTTTGTCGGAGGCCGGGGGGGGCGGTGGTCTGGTGTCTGGGTGGTGGCCGCGGATGGGGAGGGCATTGTTCGCTGGGGGACGCGCGTGGAGCTCTTGGGGGGGCGGGGTGTGGGGTGGGGGGTTGGCGTGGGCGGGGTGCGGAGTGTTGGGGGGGGGGTTGGGTTCTGGGCCGGGGTTGGGGGGGGGCGGATGGGGGGTGGGCGCGGGTTGCCTGGGGTGGGTGGGTGGGCGGCGCGTGGGGATTGGTGGGGGCGCCTGGTGGTGGGGGGCGGTGCCTGCGGTCCAGGGTAGTGTTGGGAGGGGTACCCTTCTTTTCTTGTTTCGTGGTTCATCTTTTTTTTTTTTGGGTTAGAAGTGTGTCCCATTGGGGCGCTCCTGGGGCTGGAGTCGCGGTCTGACGGTCCCTCTTTGCTGATTCTGTCGAACCGCGACTTTTCGACCCCAGCCCAGACCTACGTTTTTTTTCTGGTTGCCTCCTTTTTTGGAACCGTAAGCATCGGCTGCCTCCCCCAATTTAACTCGTTCTTCTGCCGAGGAACTGAAACCCGCGGTTCGTCCATCTTTTGTCTTTTCGGAAAAGGAGTACCCGCCTCTTTTGCGGCCCGGGCCATCTGGCTCCTTGTGTCCATGTATTTCGGAATTAGTCGACCGGTTTGTCCCCCCTTCTTCTCAGCGTGTACGTTCTATGTTTGTTCTGTTCACTGTCGATCCCTAGAATAATGAATGGCATTGCTTTCCTCCATAGCACGGTGAGCTAAGCCACGCCTGTCTGCTCCCAGCGCTAAATACGCCACTTCTTTGACCTGTCAGACCGAAGCCGCGATCTACCAGCACTTTCCACGATTCCGATGTGTTCATTTCCTTTCCTGCCAGTGTGTCTATGGATTTTGCTGCTGTTAGGCCTTCGTTTGTGGATATAACTAGTCAAGAGCTCCTCTTGGTGGATTAAAGTCGGCCGTTCATCTTTGTCTCTTAATGTAGACGCCGCGGAGTCTTCAGCTGCTTTCCTATTTTTCGTGTGACGGAGCCGCTTTTCGGTGCTGACCAGAGCTTCTTTTCATGGGCTTTGGTTTTCTTTTTGCCTGGTATTTCCTGACCCGCCGCGCTTGAAAATTACGCAAGCGGTATCCCTTTTCTTGACGGCTCCGCGTGATCCTGTTTGGGATCCTATGTTTCCTTTCTTCCTCCCTATTGTGAGAAATCCATTTTTTCGGTAACCCTCTTTAAACTAAAATTTTGTGCCCGTGCCCGTTCTCTATCTTTTGAACGAAAAACCGCCCAACCAACACTTGAAAAGACATATGGATTTAGGGTCCCCCCAGTAACAGAACTAATTAAGGAAGTGGATCTATTTCTTCCCTTTGCTCCTCTGTGGTTATCGCCCCGTCCGGATTTCAGACCTTATACTTTTTCTTGGAAGGCAGGATGCCGGGACCACTTCTGCGGAGATGTCACATTGAAGTAGCTCCAGTCTCACCCTTTTTTTCAAGGCCGTTCATCTCCAGTCGTGATCCGTCCCGGCTTCCCCGATTGGAGCAGACATTTCGGCCCGACGCTTTTCTTTCGTGGTCCTCTTAGGTTGTTGGTTATTGTTTTGCGATATTGGTGCTTCTTTTCCCCTCGACTCTCCTCCCTGGATTTAGCCGTGCCCTTAGTAATTTCTTCCCTACAGTTCGCGTCAAGGCAGTACCTTAGGCCACAGAAGTTTCCCATTGTTAAAACACTCCCCGCAAAACAGACCTTCCCCCATCCTCCCAACTGCATCGTTTCGGGCTTTGCCAGTTTCTAAATTTTCCTCTTCTTTGCAGCTTTCTTGGAAGCGGTTTTTTCTTCCCCGAGGAATCGTCCCCCCATCAGACCGTTTGCCATTCTTTTCTAATGCATTACTTGAACTCATAGGGCCCCCCTTTTTTCTGCTTCTGCGCTTGATATCAACGAGCGTTTGCTCTTTGATAACGCAACCGCATCCCGCTTTCCTTTAGTTAAAAAGACGTTTCTTTCTACCGCCACCTTCTGTCCCAGAAAACCCTCACTCTTTTCTTTCCGTCATGGCAGTCTCCGCGTTCAACACCTGCAAGCGTTTTCTACGCAGTAATTTTCTAGCCCCCAGATCTTCCTTAGGTAATGAGCCTGCCCCTCGCATCGTTATGATCTTTCCATCCGTCTTGATGCTCAAGGAAGCACTGTTGTTTCTCACTAAGTCTCGTTGGAAGACACTTCAAGTGGTCTCGATTACGGATGGTGCACGTTTTTCCGGAAGTACTCTCCTTTTCCTTTCCGGCGAATCTGCATTTTTTTAAACCAGATGCCTATTGGCCTGAAGGCTCTCCTTGTCTCTCAAAGCTAGCCCAGAGGGGGATTTCCCGGTCCCCCCTTTACCTTTGTCGGCACTGGCGTTTTTAAGGGTGGCATCACATACGGCCTCTCCACTTTATTTCCGACGTGCGTGTTAGAAAATGCCCCTGTCAAGAAGTCAGAACTTTTCCCTCCAAGCATCCAAGAGGCAGTGGATTGAGTTCGCTTATGTGATCCACCCCAGCGGATTGTTTCCTGATTTCCTTCTAAAGGCCTTCGTTTCTCTTCGAGGCTATTAGAAAAAGACCTTTTCTGGCTATTTCCGCAGTTGAGCGATGCATCCCCCATTTTCCTAGGGGGGTCCCCTCGTGACGTTGCACTCTAAAGACCTAAAAGTATCTGATTTGGCTTTTGGCCGTCCTCCTTTCTCTCGATCCACGGCGAGCAGACCGGCCCACCTCCCCTTTTTTTCTATCCCCATCGTTTTCAGGTAACCTAGGTTCGCTGCTTTTTCTGACGTGGATCGCGCCGTTTTAATTGATGATTGCTTCCTCTCTGTCTGGCCGGACCTGTTCCAGTTAATGAAATTGTTGACCAACACTCCTTTTCTAATCCTCATTTGTTCTATTCTCTCGACAATGGATGGGTCACCGCACCGCGGGACTCGAACCGAGGTCTCCCCGTGTCTCAATCTGCCTAACAGCACAAGACAATTCCTTCCCCCGGTGTACGGTCAATAACATTCTCTGGGTCCAATTTCCCACGAGAGTTCTAAGTGCCACTTGGATTTTTGAGGGAAGGGATTCGGACCCCTTCTTAGCTTGACGATAGTCGTGAGTAGTATTTGCCAAAGCCAATCGATTTCTTTGTGAAGGAAGTTTAGACTATTGCCCACTCTTTCCCGCTTATTTTGCGCAGTCAAGACGGTTCCTTGCATCACTCTTGCTTTTGTATAGCTCATAGAGTAGGAAATTTCCCGAAGGCCGGATTCTGACTTTCCGTCCATCTTCGCTTCCTCCACGCCACTTTCCCCGTTTCCCTGCTTTGCTGCTGTCTGGTTGCTCTTTTTGACTTGCATGTTTTCGTCCCCGCCGACTCGTTGTTTCCGGATGGAAAATTTTTCGCGTGCCCAGGTGTGGGGCTTTACCGGCCTTCCCCCCCCGCCCCATTTCTCCCATCTTTGCCGGCAATCCCGGCAGGCGTTCTGCATTCCTTCTCGCTTCCTTCCCATAGCTATTGTTTGGACACATCATCGAAGTGCTCGTAGTCGCGGAATCTGTCCCCTTCTCTGCCGGCTGCAGACCCACCCCTGTCACTCGATACCCTCCGTCTCCGGCCCGACGTCTTCAACCTTGTCCCCCGAACATTTTTCCATTCTTTATGTTAAAGGTGCCTTGTTATCCACCTCTTCTTGTTTTCTTTTCGTTACGATTCTAGGCTGGAGGTCCCTACGCGGGTAGATCGCCTTGGCAGTTAGTTCTTTCCCTTCTTCTAGGCTTCAACAGGTCGAAGGACACCCAGAGTTCGGTGGTTTCCTTGAGCGGGCTGTTTTTCTGTTTCCCGGAAGTTCTCGTTCAAGCTTGAGGCGGTAGGCTGCTTCACTCTCGCTGTGTAGGCGCGAAGAAGACCTCTCATTGAGCCCTATTGGGGTTTCGCTTCGTTCATCCCAACGGCCTGGACACTTTCGATTTTTCGCTGTCTTTAAGAAGTCGCTTCCCGACGCTTCACGCCACTCCCTTCTTCGCCCCGGGCCAGCACAAAGCACTAAACCCCAGATTGCGTTTTTCGGGCTTGCTTCTGGTTGGGTTTCCTGTTCTTTTATGACTCAGTTTGTGACTAAGACTTGGTTACTGACTGCTCGACTCGCTTTGCACGCATTCTTAGTTTCAGATTCGCCCGCTTGTCTCTCTTCGAGTCGACGGACTCCCTAACCGATTGCCCCCATCAACCCCAAACCGCGGCAAGTCAAAGTCCCCAAAGGTCCGTGGTCCTCTGCGTCAATACTGTTACTCGACGGCTAGGCTCATTTTTTCCCTTTCCCCTGGCAACACAGCCGTGGGTGAGAATCCTTTCACTCCAATGACGAGCCCACCCGCACCTTAAAGAAGGGTAACAATTCAAAAGGGCAGTAAGAAATTCTCTTCCCCCTCATCACCCCTAGCACTCGTCCGCCCTGCCCCCTTCACCTCCATCTCACCCCCCCCCGCTACCCCCTTATACCTCGCCCCCCCACCTCTCATCCCCCCCCCCCTCTCCCAACGCTCACCCTTCTTCACCCCCCTCCCCCACCCCCCCCCCCCTCCACTACCCCCACTCCTACACCAATAAAGGCTCACCCTCACCTCTACCCACCCCCACCCCCGCACCAGCCCCCCCACCTCCCCCCCCTCATTGTACCCTCCCCTTCCGATCCTACGCCCTCCTCCCCCCCCCCTCCCCACCCCCCCTCTTCCATCCCACCCCATTCCCTTCCCCATTTCTCTCCCCATCCTCAACTCCTTCTTCCCACACCTAATGCCCCCTCTCTACCCATCCCCCCCCCTGCCCTCCCCCTGCCCCCCCCCTCCTCCACCCCCCCCCCCACCACCCCCACCCCCCACCCCCCCCTTTACCATCACCCCAACACACTCCTCCGCCCCACCCCCCCCTCCCCCCCCCCCCCCTACCCCCCCCTCCCACACCACTCCCCCACCGCCTTCCCCCACGCCCTCCCTTCCACTCCACACCCACACCCCCCCCCCCCCACCCTCCCCCCCCCTTACCCCACACCCCCCCCCAACACCTCCACCCCCCCAGCTCCCCCCCCCTCTCCCCCCCCACTCCTCCTCTTCCCCCTCCCCCTTCCCCCCCGTACCTCGCCACGCCCCCGTCCACCTTCACCCCGTCCCCAACACACCCTCCGCCCCCCCCCCCACCCCCTCCCCACCCCCCCCCCCCGCTTCCCCACCCCCACTCCCCCACCCCCACCCCTTCTCTTTCCCCTCATCTACTTATCACTTCCCCCACCCTCCCCTTCCTCTCTTAGTCCTAAGACTCTCCCCTCTTCCAACACCCCTTCACACACCACTTCCAGACCCCTCTCCTCCCACTCCGCCCTCCCCCCACCTCCAACCCCCCACCCCCCCTCCGCCCCCACCCCTTCCTCCCCCCTTCCCCCGCCCCCCCCCCCCACCCCCCTATTCCTCTCCCCATCCCACTCCCCCTCCACCCCCCATCTTTCGGCTCCTATTTTCTTCTATTCCCCACCAATCCTCCCCCCCCTCCCCCCTTCCCACCCCTCTTACTCGTCATCCCCATCCCCCCCATCCCCTCCTCCCTCCCCCCTGCTTCCCTCCCCAATGTCGCCCCCCCCTATCCTCAACCCCCACATCCTTTCCCCCCTCTCCCCCCTCCCCCCCCCACCCCCCCCCTTTCACTCTACAACCTCGCCCTTGCCTCCCTCATCCCCTGTCCCATTCACACCCACTCCCCTCCCTAACCCCCCCGCCCCCACACCCTACCCAATCCCCCCCCCCCCCACCTACACCCTCATTTACCCCCCCACCTCCTACCTCACGCCCCCCCCTCCCAACCCACCATCTCCCCCCCCTCCTCACTCCTTCCCTCCCCTCCCGCCACCCCTACCACCCACCCCCTCCTCCCCACCCCCTCGCAATCCCTCTTTCCCCTCCTCCCGCCCCCCTCCCCCACCTCCACACCCCCCCCACCTTCCCCACCCCACACCAAACTTTCAGGCAAACGTTCCCCCCCCCACCACCATTCCCCCCCCCCCCCCTTCCCCACCCCCCTTACCCCGCTCTACCCCTCCCTCCCCAACCCTCATCTCCACCTATCCCCCCCCCTTCTCTCACGCTCCGCCCACCCCCCCCCCTTCACCTCCTTCACCAACCCGCTCAACCCCCCCCCCCCCCCCTCCCGTCCTCGTCCTACGCCATCTCCCCCTTCTCCCTCCCTTCACCCCCCCCTCCCCCCTACCCCTCCCCTTCACCCCCCCCTTTCCCCTCTCCCCCCCACAGGTCGGTCTTTGGGGTTTTTCCCGATGATCCCCCCTCCCCGCCCTTCGAAAGATCCTCCGTCCGGCATTAGTCTGGGATTTTTTTTTCCCTGAAATCTGATTTTTTTTTTTTTTTTTTCGTTCTGTTTTGGAGATGTGCACCACCCTTGCTTTTCCTTAGGTTACGTTCCCCAATTCCTTTCAAGGCAGAATGCTAAGTAACCTGGTACGCGCTTCGGGCTTTGCCCACCTTTCTCTTTTACGTTCGTTTTTCCTTCCTCTCTGCGGTCGCCCATACACGGAGATCAGACAACCGGCCGTCATGAAACTTCTATCGCTGGTCTTGATACGAATCTTGCCTAACCTCCGCTGAGCAAGTTTCCCTCTTCGGCCTGACCCTTTCTTATCTTGCTTTCTGAATATCTCCGGCTACAAGCCAAGCGAGCTTTCCGATTCCCACTCCTGCTTTTCCTCCCATGTGTCCGGTCCCTCTCATGAATCTTTCCGAGCCTGTCCTGAAACCCTCGAATCGTTGCAGTTGGTGATCTTATCTTTCCAGGTCAAGAGCGAGGTTTGCGTCTTTCGAGCTGGTCGCATCTTCGGTTTGCGTATTCGCGTGTTCTTTCTTTCCCTCCCCTCTTCATTCAGGCGTGCTTCTTTCGCCCTTACAGGACCGCAATCCTCCAGTCGGCTAAGGATTGAGGCTCCTTGACAAACCTTCTTGAGCCGCTAATACATTCCTTCCTCAATCTGTGATGCCTTTGCGAAAAGGCGAGGGGCGGTTTGCAGCGTCCTTAAATAAACCACAGATACGAATTTTTCTTTCCGCCCGACTCCTACACCGCGTTCGTATTTGTTGTGACTTTCCTCTGGTTTTCCGTACAAAACACCTGTAGGTTTTCCATGTGGCCTCCTCACTCAGCCGAAAAGAGTACCGTTGCCTATTTAGCACGCACCCTCCGACCAGCACC
>Ga0179591_1299429_pt1 | contig 18880 bp, 27 predicted proteins | sample CZOMad2_1_08_16f_FD_182891 | JGI IMG/M metagenome (GOLD analysis project Ga0179591, IMG submission 182891) | Vadose zone soil fungal communities from Angelo Coast Range Reserve, California, USA - CZOMad2_1_08_16fungal (PacBio error correction) | ecosystem: Environmental > Terrestrial > Soil >... | reverse complement strand
ACCCGATCCCCTACTCCACTACCTTTCTCCTCCCCTTCCCTGATCAGCACAGTTCCTTTTTCCTTCTTCATAAGTAGTATATACTCACTTCTCTCTACCTTTTTTTTTCCCATTGTCTCTTTCGGCGAGAGTATATTTTCTATTTTTGGAATCCCAAACCGCGGAGGCAGAATTCCTCCACTACGTTCCTTTCCCTTTTTCCTTTGGGTGAGGGACGGCTTTTTTTCCCCCTAATATTGTCGTAAGACACCGCTTTTTTTCGCACCCTCCTTCCCCCTTGCGTGTTTAGTTCGCCAAACACCGCCCACTTTTCCCCACGAAGTAGACAACGGCTTACTTAGTCTTTTTTCTTCCCGGGGGGCCTCCCTTTGGTTCCGTTCAAAACAGAATTGACTTTTCACCCATATGCGATGGGAGTTCAACCAACTCTTTTTCAAAAGACTCACGCACCCCCCCCTCTCACTTTTATTTTTAGAGATGGCGGACTCCCCCCCCCTTATTTCTGCTTTAATTTTTACTTTTCTTATATCCATTTCCCATAAAAAAGCTCCATCCGCCTCTTTTCTTCCCCCCCCCTCCTTTCTCTAGGAAAGTACACTGTCAGTACCGCGTAAGATTTAGTACTCCTCGCAGACCTAGACTGCTTTCTCTTTTCTGCTTTTATTTTTTTCATCTTCGGAGTAAGTATTCATTGGCTTACGAAACGATGCCTCCACTCTACACCCTTTCGCTTCACAGCCGTCCCCCCTCAGGGATACCCCCCCCTTGTCTGGGCCTTCCTGTTATGATTCTTTTCAAAACCACCTCTTCTCTCTTTAATTATAAGAATGGACTGCGAGCTCCTTCTCTGCGCCAGGGGCGTTCTACATTCCCCGAGCTATCATGTTCCCTTAAACCCCACCTCAACCGTGATCTCCCTCCCTTAAGTTCCCGCCGTGTTCCTTGCCCAAAAGCGGAAATTCTGTTCACCATTCGGTCAACCCTCCCCCTCCCCCCCTCCTTAACAATCGATTCGGTTGAACGGCGGCGCTCATATTGGGAAGAATGCTTTTCCGTGTTTCCCAACTCCGCTGATCATTTTCATCCCCTGCTGCGCGATAACTCTTCCTCTGCTGGGGTGGAATCTTGGCCCCCGCACTTTTTCCCACTCGATAATTTTTATAGGGATTTTTTTTGAATCGCCTCTTCCCCCCTCCCATTCGTCCCAAACTGCCTACTCCCCTCTCAGAAAGGAAATGAACCCCTAGTCTCTAGAAGATTCTTACAGCCGTCAAGTTCCCCCCCACGTTCTTTTAAAAAGATTTTTTATGTCTGTTCCCTAGTGCCCCCTCCTTTTGAGGTTGCCTCTCGTCCCCCCAACATCTCTTAGGTCTGATTCAAGAGTGGTCTTTCCCCCGATCCCTCTCTCTTTTTCTTCAACGCATAGGTTCTTCCTTGACTGCCAACGGGGTGTTTTCCGTATCGCGCTAACCCCGCTTTTGTCTCCTTGCTTAAGGTCTCAGAGGAATCTACCCTGCCCCATCCCCCCCTTTTCAACCTGCCGTCGGATCCCGTTTACAAGGAGAACGGGTCCTCTTTGAGCTTGCTCGAAAGATTTTGCCGGGCACCAACCGGCGGAAACCTTAAGCCTTCCTTTCTTCCCGTCCAATCCCCACAACACTTTATGATTTCCGGGTTCCCCGCAGAAATAGTTGACGTTGCGAGTTGGCCACCCCGCTCTCCCCTCCATCGCAGGTTTTCCTTTCCCCTTGAGACTTTGCCTTATCTCAAATCCTCCCTTCTCCCTCGCCGGCCTGACAAGATGAAGCGTAACCAATTCATGTCCCCTCCCGTGATGTTCCTCTGTCTACGGGCAGGGAATGAACTATGTCCCCCCTCGTAGCGTTCTTTGTAGATGTGTCTTTTTTTTGGTTCTTGGGGAGGTGGTTTTTGTGTTTGGGGGTTTTTTGGTTTTCTTTTTGAGTGGTTTTTGGGTTTGGGGGTGTCGGTGTGGGTGATCGCTTGTGTTTGGGGGGGTTTGGGTTTTGGTGGGGGGTTGTCTCGGCGGTGGGTTTTTGGGTTTGCCGTGTTGGTGTTGTGGTTCCTGGGATGGGTGTGGTTTTTTTGGGTTTTTTTGGGGTTGCGTTGGTGTGTGGTGGCGTGGGGGTTGGGCTCTGTGGGTGTTCTCTGTGTTGTTATGGGTTTTTATTGTGGGGTGGTTTGTGGGGGGTTGGTGGGTTGTTCGGGTAGGGTGGGTTTTTTGTAGTTGATGTGTTGGGAGGCAGTTGTTTTTTTGGGGGTTTTTTGGGGGGGTTTATTGTGTGTGTTGGGACTCTGTTTTGGGTGGGGGGCTGGTGGTGTTGGTGGGTGGTTTTTTTGTGGTGTTTTTTGGCGGGGGTTTTTGTTTTGGGGTTGCCGTCGGTGGGGGGGGTGTGTTTTTGTGTTCGGGGTTTTTGGTTTTTTTTATTGTGGGGGTGTCTGTTTTGTGTGGGTGTTGGGGGGGGTGTCTTGGGGTTGTTTTGTTTTTCTCTTGGGGGTGGTCTTTGTGGTGTGGGTGGGGGGTGTATGGGGTGGTGGGTGTGTGGGTGGGGGGTTGCTGGGTGTTTGGTTGTGGGTGTAGTTTTCTTCCGTAGGTGAGTGTCTTGGGTGGTTTTTCTTAGTCTTCTAGTTTCCTTTTTTTTGGTGGTTTTTTTTATTTATTTTTGGGGGTCCTTTTTTTGTTTTTTATTTTATCTAGAGATTTTTTTTGTTTGTTTTTTCTTTGGTTTTTTTTTTTCTAGTCTCGGTTTGGTGTTTATTTTTTTTTTGTTTTTATCTCTCTTTCTTCTTTTATCTTCTTTGTTTCTTCTCTTTCCTCTTCGTTTTCTCTCCTCTTGTCTTGTTTGGGTCGGGGGTATGGGTTTTTTTTTTTTTGTTTTTTTTGTTTTTTTTTGGTTGGCTTCTTTTGTTCTGTTTTTTCTTTTCTTCTTGTGGTGGGATTCTCTTTGTTTTTTGTGTTTTGTATTTGGTTTTGTGTGTTTTCTTTCTCCTTTTTTCTGGGCGGTTGGTGGGTGTTTCTTTTTTGATTTTGGGTTTTTCTTTTTGTGGGGGGGCTTCTGGGTCTTTTCTTCGTTTCTCTTTGGGTGTTTGTGTTTTGTTTTTTGTTGCGCTGGGGGTGTCTTTTGCTTTTTTTTTTTTTTTTCTTCTCCCCCTTTTTTTCTTGCTTATTTTGTACTGTGTTTGTTTGTTCTCATCTTTTTGTTTGTGTTTGGGTGCTTTTCTACTTTTCTTTTTTTTCTTCTTCTTTTTTTTTTGGTTGTGTTTTTTCTTTTTTTTTTGTTGGTTTCTTTTGTGTTTTGTGAGGGTGAGTCTTTTTGTTTTTTATGTGATTGTGTTTTTTTTTTCTGTTGGTTTTTTTTTTTTTTGGTTTGTTTTTGGTTATATTTCTCTTTCTTCTCGTTGGGGTTTTTTGGTTGGGGGTGTTTTTTTTTTTGGGGTGGGGTGTGTGTTTTTGGTATGGTTCTTGTTGGGGGGGTAGGGGGCCTGCTTGGAGGGGTTTTTTTCTTGTGTTTGGTTTTTTGGTGGGGGTGTTGGTGGGTTTTGTGGTGTTGGTGGGGGTTTGTTTTGTTTGGGGGGGGTTTTTCCTGGTGGTTTTTGGGTGGGTGTCTTTGGGGTGGGTGTGTGGTTGGGTTTGGCTTTTGTGGATGTTTGGGGGGGCGTCTTGTGTGGTTGGTCTCGTGGTGGGTGGTTGCTTTTTGGATTGTTTGGTGGTGTTGTTTTTGGTGGTTGGGTTTTTTGGTTGTTTGTTGTGTGGGGTGCGGGGGGTTGGGTTGGTTGTTTGTGGTGGTTGTTAGGGGGCGTGTTTGCCCCCTTGGTTTTTTTTATTTTTTGGTTTGGGGTTTGGTGTTTTTTTTTTTTCTTTTTTTTTTTTTTTTTTTTTTTTCTTTTTTTTTTTCTTTTTTTTTTCTTTTTTTTTTTTTTTTTTTTTTTTTTTTTTTTTTTTTTTTTTTTTTCTTTTTTTTTTTTTGTTTTTTTTTTTTTTTTTTTTTTTTTTTTTTTTTTTTTTTTTTTTTTTTTTTTTTTTTTTTTTTTTTTTTTTTTTTTTTTTTTTTTTCCTTTTTTTTTTTCCCGCTTTCTCCAGTCATTCCCAAACCAAACCCCGTTCGAAGTTTTTTCCTTCCCAGCGGTCCATAACCAAAGAGAACGTCTTCCTGATGACACGGTTCCCGCTTTCCCGCGAATGGCGCTTAATGCCGCAATACACGGATGCGCGGATTCGTCTCCTCTCGCCGATGAGGTCCTGCCCGACTGATGTGGTCTGAGTCCGGTTCCTATTTCCACCGTGCCCTCCCCCGTAAAGCTTGAAAAGGTCGACATTCTCGTCTCAAAACAAGGAGATAAAGCACGTCATCGACATATGCCGGCGCAACTTCCTCCCCTGATCATGGACAGGACTTCCCACCTCCTTCGACCCTTTCCGGTTGGTTTTTAAGAATGAAGCTTCAGAGGAGTTCTTTTTGGCCCCCCTACATGCGCTAGGACATCGGCAACCCTCTATTCAGGAGTTTTTTTACAGTGCGATAAGCCAATCCCTTTTTTCAAACACTCCAGAGTGTTTGAATTATTACCCCCCAATGTGGTAACACCATGTCAGTTGCGATGGGTGAATTTCTCCTGAATATGTGCCGATTCTTGTCGTTAAGTGGTTTCGGATCCCCATGTGAAAACCCTTTTTTGCGCCGCAGTGTCGCAATTTTGGCCCTCGAAACCCCACCTTGGAAGCAGATTCCCCGACCGATTTCCCTCTTTTTTCTCCCCCTTTCCACTTGAAGGCGACTTCACCTTGAGTTCCCTTTTGGAAGATCCGGGGGCTTGATCGGGCGGGAATATACATTCCCTTTCCCGATTTTTAGAACCCCCCCCCTAACGTCGTCCCTCAATTCCAACATGCAAGGACAAATTCAATCCGGCCCGTCGTCTTGACTGAAATGAGGTTCTTTTTTCCCCTGCGGAGATTTTATTTTCTTTACAGGATTAAAGGCTCCCCCATCAAGAGTGAACTACTGATTTAGAGCTCTTGCTGTCTGGGCTTTCCCTTTCTACAAATGACGTTCCTTAAAATAAGCATGTACCTGATAAGACTACCCTCCCTTTTTTCACCTCTGTAAAGTCCCCCATTAGGGAAAAAGGCGGTGTTCACCTTCCAACTTCATCCATGGTTTAACATCGCTGTGTCCCGATCAGGAGAGAGCATATTAATTGTTTCTGTCTGTTCCCCCCAACGCCGAAAAAGCCCCCGCCCCTATCTAAACTGAATGACCCCTGTAGCAGAGTGCGTGACCCGTCGCCCCCCTTTTTTTCCCCCCGTTCCCGGTGTCATGACTCCTTCCTCTCTTTTTGAGACCATCCCCGAAGTTCCTGACGCGTCCCTTTAAGTTTTTCATTCCTTTGTGAAAGTACCCCGTGATCTATTCAGAATTTGTTTGAACTCTATTAAGCGACGTCTCGACCCACCCTTACCCCCACCCCCTGTTGCTCTTGCTGCCCTCAAAATAGAAATATGTCCCTGCCAAACTTCGTACAGTCAACAACCAGACCCCCCCGGTCTACGCACGTGCTCTCCCCCCCCCAGTTACGTATTCGCTAGAAGTCTGCTTTTTTTTTACCCCCGTCAGTCCCCCCCTTTCTCTCCGCCGAATCGGGGACATCCCCCCAAGCCTTTCTTTTTTTCGCGTCCACCCCCAATTTTTTTGAGGTTTAAGAACGACCCTTTTCGTCCCTTTTTTCCCGTTCCCCGCGCAAGTTCTCCCCCTTTATTTTTCATCTCCTGTCAAAATGTCCTCATTATTTTTTGCGAACTGCTTCTCATGCTTTTCGCTCCCTCACGCGCGGCGAACTTCGTACTTCAGCGTGGCTGGCAATTGGTACTTCCTTTTCAAGCTTTAAACGCGATCCTCCGCCCTGTACCTTCCTCATTTCAAGGAGAGAACACCGAGTGGTATCACCCCTTTCAGGTTTTTCGTTCCTCTTTCGCCATTTTTCTTAGCTTCGACCGAGTGCCCCTAGTTTAATCGCCTGGCGTCCAAATACACGACTTCTTAGCTCACTCAGGTAGTGTAACAATTCCATTCATGCCCTTCCCCTTTCCCTCTCTTCGGTTTTTGTACTTCCTTCTGCAATGTCTGTATTAGAGGGTTCCCCTCTTTATGACCCCGTCGGACGCATTACCCTCCGGCAACGTTACCTACATATTCCTATTATGACCGGCCCCATATTCTTCTTTTCCCCCCTTGCTGAACCGAACATTAGTTCCCACTTTTCCTGTAACCTTTTGTACTCCCTCCTAGAGGTTGTTTCGTCCCGGCCGTAGGTGTCTCACTGTGTATTTCAACCACCTGCCATAGCTCACCGGTTTCCCGGAATTCGTATTTCTTCATTCCCGAACTCCAAACTTTCTTTCTCTTGCGTAACTTTAAACGTCTTGTCGTGACAGTCTTTTAAATTTCCCTTACGCATTCTGTTCTCCCGGCTTTCCTCCGGTCCCCTAGTTTAACCCCGCCTCAATATCCTTTTTTCCCATTTCAATAAGTAGTCCCCCCCTTTTTTACGTTTTTAAGGTTCTTTTTTGAAGAATTTTCAACTTCGGCGACAGACAAAATCCAGGTGAGTTTTCCTCTAGCGACATTAGCGCCCTCCTCCCCTCGTCCTCCTTAGTTCTTTAGCGTCCTATTGCAGCCAGCCCTCCTCCAGCGTAACCTTTGTCCGCCTTGTCCCTCGAATTGGTTTTTCCTCCTTTCCCACACCTCAGAAAGCGATTTTCCGCCGTACCCCTCCCCTTCGTGACGGCATTAACGCGCTCGGCCCCTGGCACGGCCCGTTCTCCCCCGAATCCTTTCCTCCCGGTTTATTTTTTCCCCGCTTAAGTTGCCCCCAATCCCGGCCTCGGGCATGATCTTCTGTCCTCGGAGGGAGGAATTTGAGATTTCCCGGACCCCTTTCCTTCCCACCATTCCCTTTAATACTGCGGGGGCCTCCCCCTTTCTCCACTAGTTGATTTGCCCGTTCCCTCCCCTTTCCAGGTACTCCATCTGTTTTTTGGTCAAACCTACGTTTAAACTGTTTTCCGCGACGACCCCCAGCCATTGTCTCCCCCGGTAGCAGCCCCCCATCTCTTAGTTCCTTGCGTTAGGGCGACCGACGGCTCCCTTTGCGTAGCCTTTGTGGAAGGGCCCTCCTCACGAACCTTCATAATTAAAAATTTCTTGTCGCGATTATAAATTGGTGGATTTCACATGAGCTCTTTTCTTTTCTTTTCCTTTCTTCCATTGGTTTTTTGATTGATCTCACCTCATGTTACCTATCGCCGCCAATTCTGCCCTCTTGTTAAGGACACTCAACCGCACCTCTTTTACTACTAGGGGAACCACATTTTTTAATCCCTTCTCTTTGTTTCTACCGTTTGGGTTTGTAACTTGCTGCCTTTTCAGCCTCGTTTTTAATGCTATGGATCCTTTTCGAGCTTTCTTCCTCGACTAATGATACGGTCGTCGTCCTGGTTTCTTAACAAACCCCTTTTCCCTAAACGAAGTGCCCGGACTTTTTTTCTATGCTGAATTTTTTTTACCCAATGAGAATAAGACATTTAGCCTAGTGCTTTTCGTTTTTCCTCATTTGATCTTCCCGAGTTCCAAAACCGCGATTGAAAAGGATAGGTCCCACTTCCTTTCTTCCCCCTCTTCTGCTACTCCTTTCGATTTTTTGGACCTCGTGCTTTTTTTTGAAAACGACTTTTTTTCTTCCATCATTTCCCTTTGTTTTTCGACCTTGACGATTTGACCTTCACGGCTATCGGTTGTGTTCATTAACACGTGTCCATGCATACTGCTTGTTTTTTCCTTCACCCATTGTTGTTTCTGTTTCCCATCTCTCCTCTTATTTTGTAACCCTCCCCTCGTTTCCGAGAATCTAAACGGATAAATTCCCTGAACACTTGCGGATTAAGATAAATTTTTTCCGAATTTTTCGTATGATTTCCTCGGCTCTTTCTTCCCCCTCATTCCTTAACTAAATTACGCACGTCTCCCGTGTCGTAGACTCAACCGCTACTCCCCCTCCTGAGCGAGTAGTTTAGGAGAGGACCTACCCTCCCCCCCTTTACAAAGACCCGGTATCCATTTTCTCTCCTCCGATGTTGGAGAGGGTCTCTTTTATCGGTTTTGCTGGCTTTCTTCTTAATAATTAAAAGTTAAAAATTGCCCACGCGTCGCCCCATCATGATCCCCGCTCTTTTCCCCCTTCAATTTATCCCCTTTTTTTTGGGTTCATTGGAGAAAAGCAGTGATAGTTTTTGAATGAACCCATTTGATGTCCAGCAGTTAAAGTGTTGACCCTCTCACCCAAAATGCCCCCTTTATTTCCGCCCCGAGAAGAGGATTCTTTATCCTTTTCATGTTTGAGCCTGTCCGTCCGGGCAGAGTTGTGTGCGCTAAACCCGAGGGAAGCTGAGGACGAACGTGTCTTTCCCAATATTGGGGACTTCTCTCCCCCTCAGGAAGTATCTTCAGTTATTGCAGGAATTCTTGGTCCCGATTCGCTATGGTTTTCTCCCGATCACTCCTAGCAGAAGAGCGCTGCGCTTCGCGCCGTGTCAAGGATGGAAGCCCTACCCATCTCAAAGATTTTGCTAGCTTTCCAATTTCCTTTGCCCCCTATTGCGGTATCGGATGGATCGTCTTTTCTATCATTGAGAGATATAAAAGAGATAAGCCTCCCCTTTTGCGTGAATCGGCACCCCTTTTTATCTCCACTCTCCCGTTAGGATGAATCGTTTCCTTCCCTTTTAATCACTGACTCGTCCTTCGAAGTAGCCTCGCCCAGGGCCTTTATACGTTATCGCGTTTCGGTCGCGTTCCCCCGGATTACGGACCCCATTAAGCGGACGCAGACTTCCTTTTCCCCCTTTCCGATCTACTTCTTTCCCTTGGCGAAGTCCCTTCCTTCTTTTGAAGACACAGTCCCCCCGTGGTTTTCCCCCCACACTTTCCCGCCCCCCTGCGGTTTGTTAGCGACCCCATCTTTCCACTTCGTAAGATACGTGACCTTCTTTTACAGACGTGATTTTAGGCCCTTTGGAGTAAACCTTTTTTCTTTAAACAACATAATTCCTGATTTCCTAACCTGTATATGGGCAGTTAAACCCCTCTGCTTTCAAATCCCCCCTTCCGAACCCTTCCAGCAAACCCTGTTTTGGCCTTTATTCATCCACATTTAGAACGATGGCGGCCCCCCTCCCCCCCCCCCCTAATTTTCCAAATTTACTTTAATTTTTCTCCACTTCCAGTTTCTTCCCCACCTATCCCCTACAGCTACCCTCCTTATCCCTTCGGCCCCCCATTTTACGTTTTGCCGCGGTAGCTTTTCTATTTCGCTTGGAGAGAGTATTACCGTAGGACTCCTCCTTTTGCGTCCTTTCCCCCCGAACCCCCTCTGTCGACCTCTCCTCCTTCAGTCTCAATATCTTTTAAAAGCCGTCCAGTCCCTTTTGATCCCCCCTTTTCTTCCGTTAGATTGATCTTCCACATCTACCGCTATCTCCCCCCGGACTCCGTCCCCGTTCTCGTATTCTTTACGTCAAACATGGTTACTCCCCCCTTCCGAAGGAGATTTCCACGCTTTTCCTACCCAACTTCCCACCCCTCCTAAGACAATTGATCTCCCAGAGCCACAAGCTCTTCGTTTCACAATGTTCCACACCCCGAGTCCCCCGAACACACCCCCCCATCGATGACGGCTGCCCCTCGCGTCCTGCATTATTTGCTTGCCGGATTTTTTTCCTCTGCTTCCTTGGGCAAATCTTTATCAAATTTCTTTTCCCTTTCTTCACTTTCGTGAATTTCGGCGGAGCTTCCAGAAACTTCGCTCGAAAAGTCTCTACTTTTTTATTTGTTCCCTTTTTTTCCCTCGATTACTCCCGTCTTCCTCGAGGCATCTAGAAAGTCCACCGTTTGTACCAGAAAATGGTTTCCCCGTACCAGCCTCCCCTTCAACCCACCCCTGCCTCTTTAGTTTTGATGTAGGTATTTTCGAGCCGTGGTTGCGGTTGAGCGGGACCCCCCAACCCAGCCTCCTCCTGCGCTTGCTGAACATTTCACCCCTCTCACGACAAAGACGAGACCAGTCAAAGGAAAGCGTTCCTTTCGTTTTCCCACTGCTACCATTTCCCTCTTTTCGCTAACCCTAGTTTTTCGTCATTGATTATTTCCAGTCCCGAACCTTGCCCCCCCCAACTTCCCCGCCCCTCCAGTCGTCCCCCGCCCCCCCTTCTCTGGCCCCGAGCAGTGCCTCCCCCTAAATTGGCCGTCACTTCCCCTGTCTCCAGCTGACACATGGCAGGCTTCCTCTTCTGCCCGGCCAAGAACCCCCAAAGGATTGCCCTGTTCCTGAGAAGACCTCTCATCGTTTGATAGTTTAGTGATTCTGCGAACTCGCGGTTTTTTCTTTACCCTTCTATTTCCCTTTTACTATCCTTCCTCCCCTATGCCCTTTCCCCCCACCGAATAAGGGCAAGCCCCTTGCCTTGGTTTTTTCGGACAAAGAACTGAGTCTTCCGCTCCCCCGAATAACACAGTATTAAGTAATGCGCTCCCCTTTCTTGACATATGTTCCGAGAGCGTGCCCTTTAGACTGCATTCTAGCCCAGTTCTGCAAAGAACTTTTGTTGTTACGGACCAGGCGGACACATTTTGATAAATTGTTTTCCTTCTTCCAATTGTCACGCGTTCTGCCCTCTGGTCTTTCCATTCCTTGCGAAAATACCTCCGGTATGCCGTCTTTTCGTCGTGCCCCGTCGCGCTGCGGCATCTCCCCCTCCCTTTTCTGAGGTCATGGCCGTATTTACAGTGTTTCCCATCCAACTTTAATCCCTGAACCCCATTTCGCCATGATTATCTTTTACCCCCCCCTTTCCCCCCCCCACCAACTTACCCCCCCCCCCCTTTCCGAAAAAACTTAAGATAACGAATAGACCTGCAGGACCCCCCCCTTCCAGAGACCACTTCACTTTCCCCGGCCAAGGAATTCCCCGGTTTCAAACATCTTTTTTTTTAATCAGGAACCTTTCCAGTGAGGGTAGGCGCACCGTTAAAGACATTCGTCTTTTCGGGTATCTGGGGTCATTCTTTACTTTGTTTTATCACAAGTGCGATCGCTCTCCCCTTTTCTCACACAACCGCCTTTTACTTTAGTACCACACATTTATCCTCAGTTCACCTTATTTTTCTCTTTCGCTATGGGGTTATGAAGTTTCCCTTTCCTTCCTCGGCGACGAAGCTAGATGGTTTCCGTGGTTGATCCACCTTTTCACCGGGTCCGCGTCCTGTCCGGCTGCCTAGATACCTTGATGGCCCCTTCTGAATATTTCGTTATCTTGCATCCCTGAATGTCTCTTCTCCGAGGACAGAGAACTTGGTGTTTCTTGGAATCGATCCGGCGGTTACATAATTACCTGTCAGCGATTTTCCTTTCTTCCCCCCCCAGGAAACGCGAGCAACCCCTCCCCCCCATGGTCCCCCCTGTCACCCCCTAGGTGGTTTCTCCTGATCCCCCTTTTCCGTGGGGGACTTAAGAGGTTCTTGTAAAGGACTTCCTCTTCCAATTGCAGCAAACGCGGCTATTTCGCCTCCGCGCTTTCAAGGCGCGACCGAGACAAATGCTCGCTTTTGCGTAAATAATAGCGGCCCATATCCCTTAGTGACGCACTCCGGCGAGGAAAGTTCTCTTCCGTACACACCTTGGGCCGACAAGCGGTTCGTTCCCTTCCCCCCCCCCCCCCTTGAATTGGTAGAACCAAATATCCTCTTTTTTTTCTTTGGATGTCACCGGAATCGGCCTCCCTCATAATTGTTTCTCTTCTTGGGCCCCCCCTTTCCCCAACCATCAGACTCAGACCCGCATGAACTGTTGCTTTCCATTTGCGGTTGTGGATGGTTTTCCTTACTTTTTCCTTACAATCTTCATCTGCAAAGAGTTTCTGCCCAATTTGTTCCGGTTTTCCAGTATTTTGGCCACGACCCGGTCCCCGAGAAAAGGATTCTCCTCTCCCTTTCCTCCCCCCCCCCCCGTTGCCCCCCTCCCCCCATCCATTAGACAGTTTCCCCCAACGATGTCCGTAGCGGAATGCCCCCTGACAAACTGTCCCCCCCCAAAGATTCGCGTCTTACCGCTGTTGCTCCACCCTCTACCTTGTTCCCAGGATTCCACAAACGGCCCCGCACAAAACGCGCTTTCCCCTCCCCCAGCTATCGCATAATGTTTCGATTAGCTATGATCCCCTCCTTCTCCTTTTGTTCCCCCTTCCGACAAATCTGGCTTCTCCGAACGGACTTGACCCCCCACCCCTTGATGTTTTGAACACCTACTGTGTTTGGCTCCCGGGTCTCCTCAAAGGTCATGAAAGATGGTGCTTGCCCAAACTTATTTTCGTCATTTCTTTTCGATCTGTTATACTCGAATTGAGAATTGATATCGGTTAGTCTCCTTTCCTCCCTCTGACGCCCCCGAGTATGTCACGACGTTTTTTTTGGCGTTTTCTTAATTTAACATCTTTCCCTCCCCTCCCCTCTCAGTCCCTGCCCTCCCTAAACTCATTTCGACGGCTCTTCAAAACCTGGATTCCCATGTAGTTTTTTATTTCTTCTATGTGGTATTTTCCACAGCTTCCGTGTAATGTATAATCCATCTGTTCTACAGATGCCAATTTCCAACCCTCGCTTGCCAGCTTCCATTCATTATTAGCCATTAAGTTTATGTGGCGATAACATACCCCCCCTCCGGGTCCGGGACCTTTCCCTGGTTTGTCTCCTTCTTCTTCATTGCTTTCCCATGCCCTTTCCGCTTTCAAATCGCAACCACACGCCAGCTCATTCCTCGGCCGCCAGCCTATTAGACCACTTTATCCCCCCACTACAAGAACTTGTTTGAACTTATGATGTCCTGGTTTTTACTCTTCACAAATCTTTTCTTTGTTTGAAGACCCGCGTAAGTCCGCTCTCACCGAAAACTCGCCTAGAAATTTTGATACTTCTTCTCCCGCCTTTAGGTCAAGTACCCTTTTTGTCCCCTCCCTAAATAAAAATTATTCTCTTTTTTGACCCCCCTTCTCAGAAGTCCTTTTCCCTTGGACATTGATTTTCAGATGGAAGACTCCTCCTATTACTTCGTACCCTTCCCCTCTAACTTAATACTTTGGCCCTTCATTTTTACGTGGGAGTTAACGCCTTTGAAATATCCGCATACACTTCCCCAGGCTGATGAAGGCAGACCTCTCCGTCCGATCCCGAACCGCCTACTGAAGTAGTATGGCAATTTAATGTCCTACCCCCTCTCTTAGCCCTAAACGGTCAACCTTTGTCATCCTGAAGCCTTGGATTTTTCATTGGACCCGCCGTGCACCCCCCCAATTCCGAAAATTAGATGGTCTTTTGGCCTCATCTCCCGCGTGCATAGACCCCCTAGACTCCCCAGAGAAGGAAACCACTCAGCCATGACCACGGACTTTCTTTTTTGTTGCTCGGTTCTCCTTTTCGTTAACCTTTCCCCGGCCGGCGCCCTTTTTTTACTTTTGAGCTTTTCCAAAGTGAACTTTCACCCCCCCTAAAAACCTTTGGAATTAGAGGTGGGGGCGCCCCCAGCCTCCAATATTATTTGTAGAACCACCATGCCTCATTTTGTGCTTTCACCCGTTACCCCGCCTTCTTAAATGTTCATACTTTATGAGAACCAGTCCAAGTTGTCATTCCCCAATTTAGGTACTGCAAGGCTATTTCGTCCCGTTTGGTATTTTTTTCATTTTCCGAGAGGTTGAGTCTTCTTTTTTTTGGCCCATGGGTATCTCCCCCTAACAGCGACTTCCAGACCCTGACTACCCCCGAGTGGTTGTTTCAGCTGAGATAGGAAAATCTGGGGATAGCCGTGGTAACACGATCTTCTTGTGCGTTGACTTTCGCATGTCTCTTCTTGTGTGAAGGGCCGACCAATCAATCATCATCTCTCTCGCTATTTTTTTTTTTTCTCTGAAAAGAAACGCCCTTTATCGACCCCCTCGGGGAGGCCCCCATCAAGCTCTTTGTCCATCAACGGTTGGTTACCCTTCTTAAGTCAGTCCCTATTTTTTTCTATTTTCAGTTTTTTAGATTCTTAGTCGCTCCTGATACGGGCGTTTGGAATCTTTTCAAAAGCCTCGTTTTCCCAATTACGCAGTCGGTTAGATTCAATTTGGGTCCCAGCCTTTATCCTATACTCGTGATAGTCCGTACAGCCTTTCGGAACGATCACTGTAACTCCTGATCAAAAGCGATTTGCCCAGGATCAAGCGAGTCCCCCCTCCGATTACGGCCCCCCCTCTGCGTCCCCCGCTCTGCGAGTTCCCGCAGCGCTTTTTTTTTCTGCTGTGACCTGAATTTGTTTTACTAATGTTCCGCTTTGTTAAACTTGACTCAGACACGTTTCAAGTTCTCTTAGCTGACGTTGCCCTTGTTCCATTTCTTCTCTCCCCCTTTTCGACACAATTTGAGTATATGTCTGTTCTAGAAAGTTTTCCCAAGTCGCCGCCAAGAATCGCTCAGACCTCTGTCCCCGAGTTGATTCCCCCCTTCTTTCCGGTATCCCATTGCATTATACCGTAGTTGTAGACGGAATTTCTTGGAGATGTTTTGACTCGTTTCGTCCCGCACCTCAGTAAGTGAAACCGATTCTTATCCCGATACTCGCGAGTTATTTTGCCCCTTTCTGCTTCATCACGACGCGTCAACCGAAGGTACTTGGCCGTGCCGATGCGCCCGTTGTTTTAGGGGCCAGGGTAGCGTAGGGCAGTTGTTTTTCTTAACTTATTTTTCCTCCTATTCCCCCGTCAAAATGCCGCGTTCATCCATCGCTATAAACATTTTGAGATCGGTTGGCGTGAGTTATACAAGAGGCGTCGTTGGTTGCCCTTCTCTCTTGATAAATCTTTTCTTAGGTTTTACCCATTCCCCCAAATGGCATGCCAAAATTTATTCCTAACCTTGTCCTCCCCCCTTTGTAGAGACCCCTTTTCGTGAAATTGTTCCCTCCCTTTTGTGTGCGTCCTTCATTCCTTTCGCTGTTTGGACGACCGTTTGCAATCTTAGGACCGAAGGCGCATACTCCCGGCAAGTCGCTCAGTAACTGAAGTTCCTCTGCGCCATCTTTATCTTTCTCCTTCCAACCGAGACCCAAACCAACCCTTAGAAGTCCAGCATAGAGCAGAAGGCCTTCCTGAGTCCCAGTGCGTAGCGACGATTTTTGAACTCCTCAGGATAGATAAAGGTCCTTTTCTCCCGCGACTGGAGGTTTGTAGATCGCGTTTACCCTAATCCTCCCTCCGTTTTGTGAGACTACTCCCAATACATAAATCGTCAGGTCCTTTGCTCTAGCTGGCCGGTAGGCTTCTTCGCTAAAATAATTCTAGTCTCTAGTCCCCCCCTTGTAGCGCGTTTATCCTCCCTCTTCCAGAAAAAAAGCGGATTTTGAATAGCAGATTACTTCATTAGGAAAGTTCGGGCGCTCCCTCATAACTTGTGACGGAGGTCTTCCTCCCTTCCCCCAGCGCGTGTTTAGCGCACCAGATGCCCTACGAAATGTCCAGGACCGCTAAAAACGATGTATCCCTTATTTTTAGGAGTGTTTCCATCACTTGTTTTCCTTTCACAATCACTTGAAAGATCCCCTCGACGATTGTCTTTTCCCCCAATCCTGACCTTTATTTTCAATCCCCGCACCCAAGCCCCCCCGCTTAGCAATTGAACTTTTTTTTAGCGCATTTCTGCCGCCCCCTGGGCATTCTTTTATTCTACCCTACGTGAATCACCACGATCCCTACCGTACTCCCTCCCCTGCCTTTTCCCCCCCCCCTTGGATCCCTTTTTGTTTCCCGCGGTAGTCGTCTATCGCACTAACGCCTTGAGATCCCTGAGTTATCGGTATCTTTCCCTGCTCGGCGTCTTAATTGTTCTGTGCAACTCTTCCCCGCCCCCCACTCCTCTCCCACCCTGACGGCTTTAAAGCCTAAGTTCGTTACACCTTTGGCATCTTCGCTTCTCGTTTCACCTTCTTCGCGATTTTCGACTGAACTTGATCCCCAATACGTACCTGCGCCCCAATGGTCCGTCCCAAATCAAGCTAGCCCCTTCCCCGAAAATCCCCACTTTCCCACCTTTAGAGCATGTTTTCCCCCCAGAGTCAAGTTCGGACACCCGCAGTAAATAATTTAGGTTTACAAAATTCGTTATGCGCCCCCCCTGAAGGACCGGTCAGATAGTGCTTTTGCGAAGTGAGTTCGGCAAATCTCTCCTTTCCTCGCTGTCCCCTATAATTTAACGATTTCAACCCGTTTAAGGGTATGAGGATTACTTTCCCCCCTGCCCCTTTCCAGACCTTCCGCGCTCAGTATTAAATTCTTTTGTGAAATCGCCTTCCCCGTCGGCTGCATAGCCTTCTCAGACAGTTTCCTCTCTCTCTCCCAGAAACTTTCCCCCCCCATTCCCCCTTTTTCCCAACCCACCGTGGAGCCAACCCTTTCTTGATGTATACCTAGTGCGAGCCTAGTCTTTTTTAGTACACACATGAATAGCTTGCGCCTCTGTAATAACATGAGTGGTCCTAGTTCCCACACGATCAAGAAGTTACCTCTCAACGCCGTTCTCCTTCCCTGGTCCCAAGGATACATCGTCCTCGCCCAACCACTTCTCACCCTCTTTTTTTTATTTGGCTTCAGTCCCGGGACCGAGTAACTTACTTTCCCCCCCCCCAAATACGCTACTCACCCGTCTCTCCCGTCAAGGCTCCAAGGGACTGAGAGCTTTTCGCCCGAATTTTTCCTTGTCCCACCATGGGACTTGTTCCCCCAAGCGCCAAACACATTTCTTAGTTTCCTTTTTCGGACGGACAAATTGATGGACCGTTCCGTTTTGCGACGCACCTCAGCAAATGTGGGCCCTCTTTTGCGCCCATTTTTGCCCTTTCGAGTTTTTTTCCTTTTTTTTTTCCTTCATTTTCCATTTTTTACCCTTCCCCCCCTATGAAATACTTTAAAATTCCGGCGGGATTTCGGTTCCCAATTCTTCCCTCCCCCCCCGTTACTTGTTCATTTCGCGGCGGGACGGGACCCTTTATTTCCGGATGTGCGAGTGTTGAGCTCTCGTGCCCCCCTTACTTCGGCCAAAATAATCTTTTGAAGTTTGCAGGAATTCGGTCCCCCACCTTCCCCCCCAATTCCCGGCTCCGTCTTTTACACGGTTACTGTTTCGTCCACATGGTAGGCCTTAAAGTTCCTACTATTTTCCCTTTGATGATTGCCGGCCCTAGTACCGAACTGGTTAGAGGCCTTTTCTATTTCAAAGTCCTCACTGCGCCTGTTCCAAAGGAGACATGAACAAACCTTCCCTCCTTTACGCCGGTTCGAATTTTCCCCCCCCCGAAGAACAAGTCTTTTTACTGGCCAAGGTTACAACGGGGACTACCCTCTTTTTTCTTCCCGTACGCCTGAAAAAGCTAAGAAGTTTTTTTTTAGTTTTCTTCTCCACCAATAAATAACCTACTTTCGCGTTTCCTCGGATCCCATTCTTAGGATTCAGTTTGCCCCCAGTTGCTTTCCGCTAACGCTTTTCCCCCCCCTCCTCGTGTGCCTTTCTTACCCCAACATCCATGAAGTTACCCCCTCTTGGGCCCCCTTTTTTTTTCGCCGTGGGTTATTCTGTTCGACTCCGCGAAGACTCTTGTCGGTCCGTTGAACGTCCCTGGGACAGTTCCCTCCCGGCATAATAACAGTCCGCTCGACCAATTCCCTGAAGCGCGCCCCCGGACAGCTTTCGATGTTCCTCACATAACTTGAATTTACATGATGAAGAGAGGGACCTGTCCCTTTTTGGGACTGCACCTTCGGGGACATCTTACTTTTAATGTCCCTATTTTTTAAGATCCTCACTGAACCCTCTGTACTCAAACATGGCATTTTCAATCCTTTCTTCCCGTTTGTTCTTAAATCTATGTTCTTTTGGGATTCAATCTTGACTATTTCTTTCCTTCTTCCCCGGCTGCCCCTCCTCAAACTATTCTCCCGATCTTTCTTTTGTGGCAGGGTCAGTCTTCTCCCCCTGTCTAGTGTCACATCATATAGCATACTCTACTGACAGTCACTTTTTCTTAACTGAGCCCCCCAATTGTATCACGGCCCCCGGTCGTCCCACCCCTTCCTACTTGTTCGCCCCCTCCTGTCTTTCTATCTGCGAGCAGTATAACTTTTATCTTTTTAACGGACGCCCTATCGAAACCGGACCCTCCTTTTCACTGTTTCCTAGTTTTGTCGAGTGGACTGTGAGTTGTTTTCTTCGACAAGATAACCTCGCACAAAGGGGTCGACACTTCCCTTCCTTTGTTACATCTTTTTTCCCCCAATTTGACTGTCTCTAAGTTTTTTTCGGATCTCTAGTGTACCACCCTTCCTTTTTTTGCTCAGTTACGCCGCAGTTCGCGCCAATATTGAACCCTCCGGCTTCTGTCTGAATCCGCTGGTCTCACCCCTTTGATATTTTTCCTCTACAATAACCACCTGCCCCCCAAAGAGAGTTTGCTCGCTCATGCGCTTATTGATATTTTTCCCGCCTTTTTCACCCCGTCAGATACAACCCCCAATAGTTTCTCCCCCGATCGTTTGTCTACCCCCTCTTCTCTTTTTTGCGCCCAATGCTTCCTTTTTGTGACAGACCGCTTAAAATGTGTTTCGGGGACTTAGTTTCACACCGGATTTTTCAGTCTCCTTTCACCTATGCTCCTTATGCGGCCGAACTTTGATCTGGCTGTCTTACCCCCTTTTCCTCGAATCTATCTAGTTCTTTCCCCGTTTACCTAA
>Ga0179591_1379337_pt1 | contig 18888 bp, 15 predicted proteins | sample CZOMad2_1_08_16f_FD_182891 | JGI IMG/M metagenome (GOLD analysis project Ga0179591, IMG submission 182891) | Vadose zone soil fungal communities from Angelo Coast Range Reserve, California, USA - CZOMad2_1_08_16fungal (PacBio error correction) | ecosystem: Environmental > Terrestrial > Soil >... | reverse complement strand
TTGAATGGAGCCTTTCTGAACGTTCGCCGAAACCGTGTTAGAGGGGCTAGGTGCTTTGGTAGTCCCGGTTTCAAAGCCCTTTGTGTGGACCTTTTTTCCTCATTGCTTACTTACGATCTGGACCCCATTTTTTCTTACTCCCGCCTGCGCGGCCCGGAAATCGTTCCGGCTCCGCCGAAATAGATCTGAAGGCCACTTGTCAACTTTGGTGATCTCCCCTCCTTTGCACAAAGATCCTCTCTCTTGGAGCTGCCTTGGATCATTGGCACGTGCGGGCCGGTGTACATTGCCACCCTGGGGTAGGCTACGCGGCGATTATTCCCCCTCTCCCGGCCAATTAAATCGTTAACTCATGGAGGCTATCTGCACGCCGCCACCCGTAGTAAAAACTCCATTTTTGTTATCCGGTCCGTTACAATTTGAGAGGATGCGCTTTAGAAAGTTATAAGAACTAGGACGGGTAACCGACCTCCGGGACCCATATGGATGCGCGGCCCGCGCCTGGCAATCAGTCGACGCTTTCTCAGACCATCTCTTTTTTTATTTTTTTCTTCCAGAGACTTTTCCTCCCCCTGCCCTATAGGTAGATAGCCTGATTTGCGGTTTTCAGGAGAAAGCAATCTACCCTTTCCCCCCGATTCTTTCCCTCAGTCATTTTTTTTGTATAACTTTAACGGAGCACGATTCTAAACAAAAGAGGAACTCAGCTTTTGTATTTTAGGTGGTTTTGTTCACCCCGTCTGCCCTTCGAAGGTGTGACCGACGTCGGACATGAAATGGCGGTTCCAACAGAGGGAGGCAAATCCCAATCATCTCGGATTAATAAGGAAGGACGGGAAACTCCTCTGAGCCCGCCTCGCTAGTTTTTCACCAGCGCTTTTTCATACTGAGGAATTCCACCGAAACGGCTTCCTGAGGCCCACGTAGCTTCTTCCCGTGTCCTCGAAATGTCGCCCCCCCCAGAACATACCGCTCAGAAGTCGTCCGGTCCTTTTTCCCACGGAGGTCCCTCGATCGAATATTATTCACCCATCCCCCTTGTTGCCTGCACATCGGGCGCAGAAGTCCCTTGATGCCAGAGTGACGTGCCACGTTCATTTCCTTGAAGTGACTTGTAGTTAGTGAACGAACCAATAGCGCCGGCCTCGAGAGAGCGCTGAGAAAACAAGTTGTCTGCCTTTAATCAAACCACCCCATTTCCATTTGGTGCTTTTTGCCAGGAGGGTCGCGTCTTCCTCATACCCGGAGCTTTGCCCGTCGTCCTCGTAGGTCGATCGTGCGCCGAGTCTCTGACATTCGTCTCTTCGGATTGGCGTGTAAAGAGTAGATATTTTCCTTGTAAGAATAATCGCGAAAAGGAGCTCACGAACGCTCACCTGGAAAGTATTCACGACAGGTCCAAGGAAGATTGTACATACCACTCCGACCCTCGTCCCACCCCAAACCCAGAAGTTGTAATAAGTTTTTCAGGGATAAGAGTTTGCCCGGATCGCAACAGCATCGTTGCGTTCTTCATTTTCCTCCAATTATTCGTATGTTGGGATAGCACGCGGCTCAGGCAGAAGATGAGCCGATCCCACAATCCTGATGCCCGTGATCTTAGACACTCCCGCCCTTTCTCATTACTTGTTTTTCGATAACCTTCCTAATGAGAAAAGCTGCACCGGAGGCTATAGATCACGGGCGACGGGGCGCGATTAACCATCTGAAACGCCTCAAGCCTTTTCTTTCGTTCTCCCCCTCCCCTCAGCTCGGGCGATGAGAATAAGTCTATCCGCCGGGCATCAGCACAACAAAGTTCCACCCGCTATTTTTCCCCCCCCAAGTTATCTTCCAAGAACACCGAAAAGACAATGAGGGTGATCTGGCCTTCCTCGCGCGATAGACACGGTTGCCAAGATAAATGTCCAATTTTTAAGAGAAGACTATTAGCAGCACTAGCAGAACCCCAGCCCTTCGTTGCGCTTTCCTGGTTGAGCCAGAGCGATTCGCTTGACACAGCGCCCGGTTCTCTCCCTCTCCCGATCACGGGCCTTGCCCCGCCGGTCAGCCAAAGCCAGCCATTGAAGTCAAGTTTTTTTTACAGACAATATTCCCGACCTTCATAGCCCCTACACGAAGGTCCTGCCCCAGTATCACGCTCGTCCCTGACCTTGGGATAAGCGCGGCCTTTCGCCAGTTCTCCATGGACTGTCAAGCCGCCCCCTTTTGCGACCCTAGTTAAGGCGGCGGTGGCTACTCGGCACTCAATCGCCACTGGGCGTATCTGCCCGCAGCGGAAGAGCCTGCCCGTTTACCTCTTATTTCCTCCTCCCTGCTCTATCTGTACACATTTTCGCTGGCGCTTCGCTGGCAGCGAAGGAAACAGTTGGCGATTTTTGCTTTCCAGCAGATTCTTCTGAAAAACGTTCGGATGGTGGCCGCTGCTTTTTGCGCCCTCGGCAGATATCCGCCTGTCTCCGAGGAATGAAGACCGCGCGGGTGGACGGCATTTTCGGGTCTATTTGAGGTAGAGAACATATGTTAAATCTGAACCCTGTTTTTGGTGTTGCGCCCCGTTTCCGTTCGCGTCCCCCCACCAAGAGGCGGAGGGAGGGAGCTCTAGAAGCGGCGTTTTTTTTTTTTTTTTTTTTTTTTTTTTTTTTTTTTGTGTTGTTGGTGTGTTTATTATGTTCCTCCATCTTGTCTACCCAGACAGGAGACCCCTTTTAGAGGGGGGCTTCTTGTTGTGTGCTCGTTCAGTTCTTCGCATCTTGAGGCGCTTAAGGCGATGACAGCGATTTCACCCCTCAGGGCTGGGCTCGGTTGCGGGGTCATGGCTTCCCTGTCCTCCAGCCAAGATAGAGGTGGAGGTTTTCTGATGCTCCCCGTCCCCGGTCAACCCCTTAGGTCATTTCCAACGAAGCTATCGGTCTACGCAATTCCGCTTCTTGTTCTTTACTTAATTGGACCGCGGCGCTCCGTTGTTCGACCTTTTATACCCCGCCGCTGGGATTCCTTCTCATAAGTTTCACTCTCAAAACTAGATGAGACCCCCTGAAGCGTATTACATTCGGATAGGCTTTTTGCTCGGTCATCGTCTGAAGGAAGAGCACGATTTTCTCTCCCTGATAGGTTCTCTCCTTTTGCCGTTAAGGCCCCCCCCGCGAGCACCTGAATTGAAGGGCTCTGACTCTGAGCCCGCACAACAGGTTCCATTGCTGTTGGGGTTCTCGCTGTAGGTTTGGTTTTTACCAAGCTTCCTGTCCCTTAGGTGCTTCACCGTGATATTTGCGGATGATGTAGTGACTTTTTGCCGATATCTCAAGGGAGTGAACACAGTATAAGAGAAGTCGACCTCCGGATTTCTTAGTCCCGCCTGTTTTTGACAGCTGTTCTGCGACCCCCAGAAGAGCATCCGCCAAACGTTACCAACCTGGTATGGTTACCCGGCCCCGCATCAGCATTGCCTTGCGCGCCTCGATCATCACGGCCTGCTGGCGAACGCCCGACGGCATACCTTTCCGCTCCGGAGCACGGTTCTAGGCGAGTATACCTCTGCGCCGTGAGCGCCGTATGTGCATCCAGAAGAGGGAGTACTCCAGCGTTCAACTCACCTCTGGACCTGTCTGCTGTCTTTTGTGCGGTCGGGCGGCGCCTGGATGAGCACGATTGCCGCTTACGTTCGCCTCAGTGACTGTTCGTCGTGGGACAATCCTGCAAGTAAAGTCAGACAGAAAACTGCGGTGGAGGTTTCCTGTTTTCTTTGCTAATTGTTCTCATCTGAGTTCACGCCGGCCTCTCGTTATTTCTCACCTGGTGGTTGTCCACAATCCAGGCGGGCCGACGTCGTAGTCCACCACCTCTAATCTTGATGAAACAAATTTAATCTCCTTTTTTCACGGTTGTTATTCCTCGATTGCTCTTTCTCCGGCTCGAGAAAATGATCGCTTCTTTATTTGGCGCGAAACCTCGCCGTCGGAAGCGACCGATCTCGTCTTCCGTTGCGCTGACTCACCTAGTGTTAGGCTCGCTGGCACGGGTGACGTTACCGGCCGGAGCTGTTTCCTCTGCACAATATTGGCGAGTTCTTTTTAAACGCGTGATGGGACCGCTTGCGCCCGCCCGCGCTCCAGCTATACGTTTTAGGCTCCGGTGAGCCCGACCCGTGCTCCTTGTTTTTGTTCTTTAATTTTGATAGACACTAATGTAGTTTGAGTTCAATTCATGCCTTCCCAATATCTAGTGGAGCGACCCCATCGGGTGCCAGCACCTTTACAGGCCGCTGGAAACCTGAATCCTTTCCCCCCCCTTCCGCCCCCCCAAGATCGACATGAGTTTGAGCAAAGTTGATTCAACCTTCCCTGCTGACCGGGTGTGCCTTCAGAGCGATGTGCGCAAGGAACGATTCAATAATGGCGCATCCCCCCCCAACGCCGTCCACATCTCTCCCTTGTTGATAGGCCATGCAAGACTTGGTTTGTTGCGCCCACCCGAGACGCGAACACGGTTAGACGTTCAGAACTTCTATCACTTCCCTTCCCCCCTCATCCTTCCTTTTTTTTTTTGGCTAGATGGGAGTGACAAGTGTCCCCTCCTTTGTTGCCGACAATTGTTCGCGTTCTTGTGGGCGAACTTCAGCCCAATCTTTCTGACCTTGTACCATCACGCTGACTCACGATTGCCTGCAATTTGTGTATCAGCCATCCTGACGTGAAGCAGCCTTCCCTCCCTACTACCTCCGATCTGAGAAAAGCATTCCCAATTCCTTCAGGGTGATCTTCACGACCTTGTTCATTTGACTCCGCTAGAGCTTACTCCCTCTTTTATTAATTGAGTCCTTCTTTCCGGTGTTGTAAATGGGCACCGCGAAGGTCGCGCAGCGGATTGATGTATTCGATCACGGCACTTGTGACTGTTTTTTTTCCTGGAGTGCTACATCCCGGCCCGCCCACATTGAGTTATCAAACTCCCTGCTTGGGGCACGGCATCAACTAGAGATGGCGCGCGCGTGCTTCAGAGCGGCCAGAATAACCTCTCCATAGTGGTACCGACCCCGACAATTCTTGTATCTTTCCCCCAGCTTTCGCCGGGAATACGTCTAAGTGACTCGATGGCATCGCAGCGACACGGACGACGGCCTTCCTCCTCCTTATGGGACGCCCTCGCCACGGCACTAACCTACTTTCTATCTCCTTCCCTATTCAGTCATTTCTCGCGTGGACGGAGTAATCTCATCCCCAAACCGTGGAACCCGACGTTGAGAGGGAAGTGAAGTTCTTTTCTGGTCATAAAGAGTTCCTTTGCCCCGACTTCGTTTCTTTTCCTTCTTTTTTCCAAACCACCTCTTTTAGTCAGAAATCATCGATCGGAAAGACGGCTTCCTCAGATTCTTCGATCCCGGCCCATTTTAGATGCAAGGAAACCTCAAAAACTGCTCTTTCTTCCGCCTTTTTTCGTCCCCCGACCCTTCCAGTCTTCTTGAGGGCCGCACGTGATTAATCTAATTCGCCGCCGCCAGACTCCGCCCCAGCAGCAGACCGCGTCCGTTTGGAACCCCGGTATAGTTGCTTTTTTATCTTTTCCTTTTTTTTTTTTTTTTTTTTTCTCCTTATTAATGACACGTCATCCCACAGCGCAGGAGGACATCTGAACTGCCTGTAGACGCCGCCGATCTCACGTGCTGCCCAGATTCAGGCCTTTTATGAGTCTCTCCTTCACTCCCAGGTTAGCCGTCCCCCTCCTAGAAAGGCATGAGAGAAATATTGCAGTAGCGGGCCGTGGCATTACATACCAGGTTTTTTTTGTGACGTGTTTCTTGGGTTTCGTTGCAATACCCTTTCTCTGGCGCGCGAAGGCGCCCCCAGAAGATAGGGAGGCGAGTCTATGCCTGTTTTCCGTAGGTGGCTGGTGTCACCTGCGTATATCGTAATAAGGCAGACCCCAGTCCCCCCTTGATCAAGTGCCTTTTTTGATTTGAAAAGTCTACCTCCTTTCCCACCCAGTGCCGATGTTTTATTAAAAAACCTCACTCGACACACCCACAGCCCGTTGTTTCTGGTTGAGGGCTCATATTTCCGAGCCCGTTTTCTTTTTTAACATTGCCCATAGTGTCCGCCCTCCTTCCCTGCCTAATGACAGTGCAATAGTCATGCCCAGTTTGGCGAGCACCGGCCGCGCCGTCATTCCCAGAAGTAGATCTCCCCCCCCCATGTTGTCCTTTCTTGATTAAGATTCATGTCATCGAGGTCGCTTGAATGGTCCTGCGACACCCCGCCTGCACGCGGCTATAGGACTGCTAACAGGCCGCGGTCAACGTAACCACACTTTGTTTCCGATTCCTCTTTAGACCCCCCCTCTAGAGTTCCGAGGGCGTGAGAATACGGGTTCCACCTCCGGCAACGCAACACATGTTCTCGCAACGAGAATCGTGGGGGCTCCAAAATAATGCCTTTTTTCCCCGACCCCCCCCTCTGCCCCCCCTCCTGTGTTTATGGAATGACCTTTGATAGCGCGAGATAGCAGTAGCCGCTCAATGCATCGGCAGCCATTCGAGCACCACCAAGCCCCTTCAGAACAGCTTTGTCTCTTCCTTACTCGAACCCCCTCAAGCCCCCCCGATTCGCAAAGTAGTCCCCCGAGCGGAATATAGCGAAATCGATACAGTCGCGGCCTATCCGACTGTCATCCACAACGGCCAAGCCACAGTGACCAGGTTTACCCCTCCTTTCTCCCCCTAGCATAGCCCCCCTTCACGAATTCTGGCCTCTTCCCACGGCGCGGAGATCCTGGGAATAGGATATCGCTATAGCTCCGCCGGCGACTCGGCAATCGCCACCGAAGAACTTGTGCCGATACATCCTGCTTATTTTGGGCGACTTCTTCCCTCCCTCTCCACTGTCCTTCATTTGAAAAGAAGAGGATTCGCCCAGTGGAAAGATCTCTTCTCCGTTGTTGTTGTTGAGCCCTTTAAACTTGGGCGCGTCGCTTAGCTGGTGTTGCCTGATGCAAGGAAAAGTGGCGATGCCCCCCCCCTTTTTTCCTTTTCGCGTTCTCCAGTGCGGTCCTTTGTCCTCTTGCATTTTGGAGAGGAGCGCTTCTCGATGATCGATGCCCGCGCCCCCGCCGGTGACGGGCGGCCGCATCCCTTTGGGCTATTAGGTCGGAACCTATTGGACCCGGTATTCCCCTTCGTCTTGTGACGTGTGGCTGCTCGTTGCGGCCCCCCCCCTTGATTCCCCTTCCTTCTGTCCCCCAGATATATTAAGACGGCCTGTAATGGCGGAATGATTGCACATCCCCCTGCGCTCCGTGCGGCTGTGCTGCCTTTTTCTTTTCTGAAGCGAATGGCTGATCGGATAGCTTGCCTTTTTTTTTTTAGTGCTATCGCCGATTCCATTAGATAACAAATCCTTTTCTGGCGCAGGTGTTAGTGGTCTATTGGCAACCGGGCCGCAGCACCGATCGCTTTGGCGATAAATGTGTGATGGACTGCGTACGTACCCTAGGATCCTTTTCCTCGCACTTATAGCGGGTCTACCTTTCGTCCATAAGGAGATGATTGCTTATTGGACGCGCGACGTCTCCTCTCTATCGCCGCCGTTTGCGCCGTGTCGCAGGACAATTGTCAACTGAGAACAACCTCCTGATGAGCATTGAAGCGTTCCCCTGCTCAGGCCTCCGTTTTTTTATCTTCTTAATCGTCAGAAGAAGCACGATGTGTCGTCCTGAATACAGGACTATTTGCGCCAGCTTTCAGGGAAGGAAGAGCGACACCTTGTTTGATTTTTGCCCCTATACTTGGCCGTGATTCTTCCTTCCCTCCCCCCATCCCCTTCTTTAACGGGCTGGGGAGCGAGTGGTTGGTATTACAATTCTGGCCACTTTGTGCCCTTCGGTGACTTCCGGTAATGAGTTATTGACCTCCTGTCCTGATTTAGGAGAGGCTATGATACTTTCCGGGGCTTCACCACCCCTCCAAATTTTAAGCGCCGCAGGTCCCTCTCCTTCTGCATAAAGATATTTAAGAGGACGCCTTCGGAAGATCTCTTATTGCGCGACTCCCGACCCTCCTGGTCCTTACCACAATCAGGGTATGGGGTACCCCGGACGCATAATCTTCTTCCCTAGGATTGCGCTCATGCGCGCTCTCCCTTTCGGGCGCTACCTTTTGCGTGACGACGAGCCGGCATCACGGCCGGGGGCCTCACGTGCGATTCGTGGCTCTTCTCCCAAGAATTTTCTTGCCTCCCGCTCTCCCTTTGCTTTCCCCCTATTCGCTTTTCGTAACGATCCGGACGGGAACGGTCTGCGTGGCGGTGGCGGTTGCGGCGGCGACGGCGGGCTTCCCGATGAATTTCCTCCCCCTTTTCTCATGTAAGCCTTCTTCTGTTTCAAATTAAGGAATCCTTAGAAACGAGCTTTGTATTCTGCATCGAGTCGGTTGCAGAGACGGTGCTTTTCACGCCGTTTTTTCCTCTCTCTTTGATTTTTGTCCTCCACGTTGTGGTTTCCCGCCAGGTACAGGGTCCTCTCACCTTCGCCGTTCAATCTGACCCATCCAAATCCCTTCATCTCCGCTTTTCCATTTTGTTCTCCTCGATAGATGACCCCGATCCTAGACGCGAAAGATAGTTTTTTTCCGTCTTCGCGTTTTTTTTTTTTGTTTAGGTGACGAAAAACGCTCCCCCTCAGTCGAGCGAACGATCGGCCCGTGGAGCGGACGATCCGAGGCGCCGCTCCAACTTTTTCCTCCCTTCTTCCGGTTCCCTCTCCCCCTTATTGCGGCGAGGTAGTTCCCAAAGAAAGAGGCTTCGTCTTGCGCCCGCGCGCTCAGCTCTACTTTGTTAAGACGGGCCTACAGACATGGTTTTTGATCTTTTTTTTTTTCGTCAATTGATATCCACCCCGTGTTTAAAGCGAGTTTCCAATTGCTGATCGAATACATCCGTGAGCGACCCTTCGCGTTGACAGCCAACTCTCTGAATGAATCTTTTCTCTCCCCCCCCAACTAGTCTTTCTTCCTTTTTCCCCCCGTTTTACGTGAGACCCTCAATGATTGCTGGGTGCCTTCAGAGCGATCGGCGCGCCGGAACGATCTTCATCGGATGTCAGACATCAATTGCACTACTCTTTCTGCGTTATAGGGACCTTGTTTCTCTTCCGGCTTGGGCTTTAAATGAGTACACGCACAGAGACCGCCACGGTCGGCAGACGTTCAGGACTTGCGATCCTTCCACATAGATCTTTCCATCCAATAATAATTTTATGTTGTGCTTTTTTCCTCCTTGACATTGGCGCATTTTCCAGCCTGTTCGCGTCTATGGCGGGTCGTCCCGGGGAAAGTGCCAATGGACGTTGACCTTATATAAAGCTGTTCCTACCCTTATCTGGACTTTTCATTTGAATCTCCGTCCCGATACGGAATGTCCTTAGAGAAGCGCGAATGCACTACCGGTCCAAATTCGACAGGTTCTCTCTCAAGACCATTTTCAGATTAAGTATCCTTGAGTTACTTCTGCCCTTCCCTTTCCCTGTTCCTTTTTACAGGGATGGCAACCTCCTAAGTCGGCTCACCTATTTTATTCTGATCCTTTTTGCCACTGGAAACTCGCCGTTTTGAAAACTACCGTATCCCTGACACCCTCACCCCCCCCCCGGAGTCCTTTCCCCCCCCCCCCATCCATGTATTTGGAGTTGCGGAACTGCTGTTGCGCGGGCGCAACTTGCGTAAGAAACTCAGGCATCGTGACCTCCCCTGAAAAGATTTGTTGGCCCCCCTTCTTTCTCCCCTTTCCTCAGTTTGAGCATCTAAATAAATCTGCATTCGTTCAGCGACCGTCCTTACGTAGATTCGCTTACTCTTTTTTTTCCTGTTTCCCGTCCGCCCAAGGCATCGCCCTTAATTTAGTATCGTCCATCCAGTCATTTTCTCGCTATTTGATCACGGAGTAATCTGATTAATAACCAAAACGTTAACAGACGATGGAAGTGATTTTTTTGATTTCCCCTCTTCCGTGAAGGTGGTGGACCTGAAGTCCGCTGACCTGGTGTGAAAAACCCCCCCAGCGGTAGAAAAGTCAAATAATCTGAATCAGGCGGCGTGAAATTCTTAGCACGAGCAGGCGCTCGGAAACCTAGCGTCTTTGGAGTCTGAATCGGTACTGCTTTGTTTCTGTCACACATCCGGCCGTTACTTTGCGAAATTGTAGCTATTGATCTTCACGCCTTCGCCCTGTAGACTCCGATAAAGCCCCGACGCAGAAGAACCGGTTTTCCGGGCCTGTTTCCTAAGCTGCATAGGGAGTACTCCAGTAAGGGGTCAATCGTTGCGATTTCATTCTCTTGAAACTGCTGTAGAAGAAGAAACCGATCCGTGAGGACGCTCGCGCCAGTGAATGCCTTTTTTCGAGTCCCCCCTCCCCCCATTTTTCTTCAGGCTAGGAGCGACGTGGAGCCAATATGAAGATGCTACGGGTTGCCGTGGATCCCCATACCGGCATTGTTGGTGACGTTCCAGGTCTTTTTAGCGTATGGCCATAACAAGGATCTTTCAGGCTCCCCCCCTTTTTTCTTTCATATTCTGTTCTTCCCCTGTCCCTTTTCCCTTCCGTCGATTAGGTGGGCTTGTTCCCGACCCCGGCGACATCGTACACTGGCATACTCATAAGAAGCCAACAGTTAGCGTCCAAGAAGGCCCGGGTGGTTCCTCCCCCCCCTAAGGCCCCCCAAGTGCATCTTTATCAAAACCGCGCAGAGCCTTAACACCCGCTTGTAAACTTTGGTTTCGGCTCCTCTTTCCACGATTCCCCTAGAAAAATTCCGCATCTTGCGTGCTTGTCTTCCTCTTTGCTCCCCACTTTCCCCCCTGTCTTTCCGGGTTCAGAGCACCCGGGAGGCGCCAGTACGATGAGCCGAGCCCCATCTTCTCTTGAGCTTGGACTAAGCTCCTATTTTCCCAGCTTTCCCTTTTTTTCGTCTCCACTTCCCTCCCCCTGTCCCTGCTTCAGAGAGGGGGACTAGGGAGGTAACCTACCGCAAGCAGCGCCGGAATTCGATTTCCCCCGCGATAGCTGTCGGGCGATGCATCCTATTGGGACCTTCCCCTTGCCTCCAGTCAACAAAGAGGCGCCCTCTGTGGCTGCTGCCCAAGTTACTCACTCCCCCGAACACCCTCGCCCAGCCGATTGTTTTCTTATCATGCTAGCTAGCATAGCCCTGACTCCTAGCATGCCCCCTCCGCTCCGTTCGAGCAGCCCCCTTCAGAAAACGTCCTCCAGAACTCAGCAAGGTCTGCCGGGTTTGTTTTCCTCAAACTCGATTCGCCACTTACCGACGCTGAACTATAGCGCCTTCCCCCCCCTTCCTATAAGCGCGGAGCAATAAGACGGTCCCACAACGGCACCAATCCTAACCAGGTGACTAGGTTTCAGCCCATACTTGCCTGTCAACGACTACCCCCGCAATTTTCATGAGGCCCGACCGTCCCCCCAAGAGCGGCGAGGTTTGGCTAGGATACATGAATAAGGCGCCGCCGTGCGCCATGACGTCAAATCGGCCCCCAGCTCAAAAGGTGATGAACACTGCGTCTTCAGCGATTTGAGAGTTGGCGACCCCTCGTCCACTTTCCCCTCCCCCACTGGGCCTTTTCTTCCACTAGAGGAAGAGTCCCCCTAGTTATATTTCTACGTTGTTTTTGTTTGAGTTAAACGGGAGTGCGTTCCGAGAGTGTGCAGATGTGAAGCCCCCAAGTTTTCTGCCTAGTTCGCCTTCTAAATTCTCTTCGTTCCCCCTTTTTCTTCTGTGGCCTCTTTTAAGTACTGGACGGAGGGCTCTTGGCTGATCCGAGGTGTTCCTCGATCTCCGTTTGTGCCGGTCTCAAAGTGAGGGGCTATTAGTGTGAACAGATGATGTACACCTGTCCCTTTCTTTCTGGTTCCCTTGTGGATGGACCCTTTCCCCTTCTTGCCGGCCTCGTGTCGGGTGATGTCGCTATCCTTCGCGGCTCTGTGCTACTTTCGAAGCTTTTTATCAAGCCGCCGTACAGGTGGGATGTGCATTCTTATGTTGTTTTCTTACTCAATTTCTTCCCTCTCTTTTTCACCTTGAGGACGGTTAACGTTTCTATCAGAGGCGATCGATTCACCCTCCTTGGCTGGGCGCGGTTTTCATGGGTAACTTGGCAGCCCTATTCTTTTTGTTTGATAAAGGAGGATGATGGCCGTCTCGTCACCCGTAGGTATCGCCTACCGTATAATCGCCAAGGCGATGCTGCGAGTTACTATGTTTCCTTTCTTCTGCTTTTCCCGACCAGTCTCCCTCTCTCCCTCGTGTCCGGGAGCCGGTCGATTCAGAATTGGAAAGAGAACGATGAGACCATGAAGCGGTTTATTCCGGTCACCCTGCGCAGGTTTGGATCTTTACTAGTCTTAGGAAGCGCTCCCGTTTCCGGTCTCCGCCCCTATCCTTGACCTTTCTTTTTTCTCCCTCTCAGTCTCAAGCCATGAAAAGATGCTGATTTTCGACGTTCCCTCGTTTTGACTATGATCCCCGCCCCCCGCATTTACAACTTTTTTTTTGAGAGATTAGGGCCCCCTGCTTTTTGGTATTACCCAGCTTCCCCCTTTGTGCTAGGTGAATATTCTGTGAACGTCGTGAGATCCTGGTTTGATTCCGTCTGCCGTATGACCCCGCCTCGCGTTCGTGAACCCACAAGCCTCTAAGGAGAAGAGGTCCCGAGATCGGTCCCCCTCCTCTCTCTCAGACTCCTCGGCATTCTCCTTCCTTTTTTCCGTCCTACTCGCCCCTCCCATTTCAAAAGGCAACCAACATGAGTATGGGGATTACACCGGCCATCAGCAACTTTCCATTGCGCATGCTCGAGCTAGAGCAGGGCCCCTTTCTTTCCCAGGAACGACCTTCCCCCCCTGTCCTCCCCCTCCGGTAGAAAGGTTCTCTTTGAGAGTATACGCGGGGAAGAGCTGCGCGCGAGTCTTCTCACGGACGTATCTCCCTATGCCTCTCCAGCCCCCCCGTTTGGTAACTTTCCTTTCTGCTTTTTTTCTTTTTTGGCTTCCTTCCCTTAGGCGAAAGTTTTAGGGAAAGATGATGCCACTGGCCTCAGGATCCGGCCCGTCGGTGGACAACATGAAGCGCGACGAAACGCTCTTGTATGTTCTTTCAGCTCTTCTTGGCTGGAGCGAAATGGAGGTCACGAATTTGTCATCGATGATTTCTTCTCCTTTCTGGTTTTTCCCCACCAGGTCAGTTGGCGGTTCGGCCCCTCTTCTTAGTCCCCCCCCCATTTTTCTCCCCCTTATCTTTCTTTCACAGCAAAACACCAGTATGGTCCAACGGTGTAGGAATGGATAGATGACTCCGTCCTGATTTCCTCTAGAAAATGCGAGCGGGACGATCTAAAGTGGTGATGCCGGGTGTGAAACCCTCCCCCTTTTCTCCGATCTTTCGTTCCCCTCCTTTCCTTTGTCCTTCCGTGCAATAGTGGAGGGCGTCGAAAAACGCGAAGATCCGGCCTGAGCTTTTCCGCGCTTCCATATGTGGGAAGAGGTAGTTTTTTACCCCATTAACAGTGGAGTGTCCTTCCCGCTTTTCCCCCTCCCCTGCTCTCCCCCTCTCCCGTGTAGTTACGGAAGGTTACGACAAGACATTCGGAGACTCCGGTTGGGCGTTCTTGCAGTCTTCCATCCCATGTTAGTTTTCCCTTTCCCCATCGCATACATATTCCTGCGTGCGAGGACAAGCGGTTGCACCGATAACCCCGTACGCACGGTCCCATTTCCTTCGAGGCGTGGCCAAGATCGAGTTGGTCGGGACACCCCCCCCCCCCCTTTTTTTGGTCCTTTCAGTTGCCCTTCAGCTGATTAGGAGCGCCGGAACCCTTACAGGCTCTGGTCATACAGCAAATTCTCCCTCTTTAGTAGTTCCTTCTTGATAGGCTTGTCTACGCCTGATTGTATCCCGGTGAACAGCCTCTCCTCTCACCCCCCTTGTTGTCTTCAATTTAAGAAAGGATGAGACGTAAATCCTCTCTTTCACCCCGTTTTTTTTTGTGAGATTAGTAAGTCTCCTCCCTTCTTTGCCCTTCTTCCTGACCAAGTTTTGTTAGCGTCTCTTTTTGTGTTTCTGCCCTGTTACAGCAAGACCCCTGGACGTAGGACCTGTCCTTCTAATCCTTTCCCTAGTTTCTGGACTTCCCTTGGCTGATTAGACTTAAGATGCTTTTATCGTTCCGGCGCGCAGCCCCCCGATGGAGCCTCCCTTCCTCCCCCTTTCTGTTGATCTTCACGACCTTTCCTCTCGCATGCGCTTTGAAGAAGCGGATTATTTGCCATTCGTCCTTTGCCTGCTGGCCACACCGAAGTTCGCTCCCCCCTCTGATGTATCTGCTCCCCCTTCCAATGGGAAACATTTGAACCCTAAATTTTTTTTGCTGCATCAAAGCCCAACACCGGTCACAACCATGTCTGGCGCGCCTTCCCTTCCCCCCCCTCTTATGTCTCTTCGGGGAGAAGAGGGACTTGAAGCCCACTCTTCTTTTTTACCCCCTCACATCTCCCCACCATATTTCTTCTCGTTCAATTTAAGGAAGGGAACCCGTCTCCCTATGCTCCAGGCTGCCCCTCTTTTTCCGTCCTTCCCTCAGTCCTGCCTCGAGGGAATAGAATGATGGCCCGATTTTAGGAGACCTACGTCCCCCCTCGACCCCCTTCCTTCGGATCCTCAATTTCCTTTACTTTCCTGAGTATCAGTGAGTAATCTCTCGTAACCCACCAAACTTTTCCCTCCGGTGATAAGTCCGTTATTTGTCTGTTTTTCATCCCCCGATTTTTCGGAATGATGACGTCGGCAAGCCGCTGTTTTTTGCAACCACCAGCTTTTATGCAATCACAAATCATCCCTCTGATGATAATTCGGCGTGACCCCGTCTCGGACCTCTCTTTGCCCGGACCCCTTCCCCCCCTAGAGTTTAGTTTCTTAATTGCAGGAATTCATTGTCCGGCTTCCTTCTTTTTCCCTTTACTGAGTATTTGTGACGTATGCCTTTTTTGCAGCACAGACCCACCATCTCAGAACGTCCCCCCCCCCCGTTTTCCCCCGGTTCTTTTCAGTCGCTCTACCCCTTCTTATTAAGAAAAGTAGGTCGGGTCGCTACGGAATCTCTTGCCCCTTCCCGGTAGAATCCACATCTTTCCCCCTTGCGTCCGCTCGATGCCGTTTTTGCCTTTTTTTTTTTTAACTCCCCCTTTCTTCGCCCCGTCTACGAAGCGAGAGCGCGCAAGATTTGTTTTTTTTGTGCCTTTGGAATCCCCATAACAGGCATTTTTTGATTTCCCTGCTTGTCGAGTTCTCTATACAAGGAGTTTTTTTGGCGTTCCTGTTTCCCATCTGTTCTATCCTTTCTGGCTCGGTTCTCTGCCCTCCTTTAAGTAGATGAGGCGGGTTTGAAAGGCGAGATATAGTTCCGAAGACTCATCCAGTCCCTCCCCCCCTTCTCGAAACTCATTGCCCTCTATTCCCCGTGCGCTTTAATACCAACATTCACCCGAATAGCTCACCCCCATTTCCGTTGTAATACGTCCTTTGTTTCTGGATCATAGTTAACTCCCCGATCGCAAAATAAGCCAGCGCGGCCTGCTCCTACTCTTTCGCCCCCTTTCCCCTTATGTCTTTGATAAAAGAATTTTTAGGATAATCGCAGTTCCTATTAGTCTATCCCCCCAAGTCTTCCTCTTTAGAAGAATACTTCTTTTAAATTTGTTTATCTTCCCTTTGTCCTTCTTACCAAACCTTCTCCTTCCACGGAGGCGAGTGGCGAAAACGCCTTCTTTCCCTGTCAATTTCCCTGCGCAAGCAGTCTCCGTGTCCTTTAGCTTTATGACCCCCCGCCGATAGCGTTTTCCTCTCTCTCATCAGTTTTCCCTCTTTTTCGGCACCTACCCAAATTGTGCTCAAGCCTCTGTGGATGTCCCTTTCCCCCTTTTCCTACATAGAAACCGACCCCCCTTCTCCAGCCCCTGATTGTGAATATCTGTAAATAAGATTCTCCCACTTGTCCTCTCTCCTCCCCTTCAGAAATCTTTTGTGACCCATAGACCCTTATCCCCAAGCCATTCCCTTTTCGTTTTTGATCAAAGAAGTTTTGCCAGTAGCACAGGTCGAATATTCTTTCCACTCCTCTCTTTCGTGCCCGCCTCTTCCATCCACAAAATTTGCCAAAGCTATGTGAAGACAGGTGTACCCGCTAGGTCCGACGAGACCGCACTCCCATATGCCTGATCCCCCCCCAGTACAACTCTTCTTTCCTTCCTCGGTCTCACGCGTTACTCTCGACGGAGAAAGAAGGCACACAGCCGCCACTGTCTCTGAACGCTCCTCCTTCTCGTCGGTGGCGAACGCTTGCAGCAAAAGAAACCTGGGTATTGCCATCTTCCCCCCCCTGGGACCGCCCCCCCTTCCTTTAATCTCTCTATTTTACTAAAATAAGTTGTGGTTGTGAGCTTCACCTTTCTTTTTATCGCTGTGGCTTCTCTCCCCCTGGCCCATTGGCGCTTTTTTTTTCGTTCCTCCCCCCCCAGGAGATTTGATCGAGTTCGAACCGTTCGTTCTTTGCGAGCAGCCTGTCTGCACGTTCTCCTTTCCCCTGATCCCGTCTTCCTTCCTTTCGCCTGCAGGGTTGGGGTGGAAGATTCCGTTCTGTTCTATCGTTTCCTTTGCCCTATGGCTGTATGTCTTAACCTGTTCGGCTTGGGCCAATTTCGTTTGCACTTCCTGTGCTTTTATTTATTTTCTATTAAGACGTGGTACCATTGGAGAACCTTTTCTTCCCGCCCTTCTCGTGTCCCCTGCATGGGCTTTTCCGGTTTATGGGTGATCTACTGCGGCTTTTCCTTCTCGGCTTCACGTGCTATCTCTCCGGTCCCCTTATCGATTTCATTTTTTTGGAGAAGTGTTCGTTTCTTCTTTGTTCCCTTTTCCGTCAGCCCCCCCTATCGAGGTGGAGATCACTGTTCTGCTAGGCCGTCTCGAGTCACCATAGGCTCACTCCCCTCTCCGCATCTAGTGTTCTCATCAGCCTTCCGTCTTCTCGTTAAGAGACAGCGAAGCAGGTTCGCCTATCCCCCCCCCTCTCTCCGACTTGTCCGGCGCCTTTTCTCCCGACCAGAAGTGGCACCAACGAGAACTGAGTCCCCTTCAGGGTACTTCCCTGACCTTTGCCTCAGGATGTGATAGGTATCGTTTGACGGAAGCCCTCTTTCGGTGCCGCCCAGTCCCCTCCTGGACCAATTACTTTTTCTTCTCTTGCCATAGCACATTCCCCTTGCTCCGTGCTAGGTTCTTTTCTTTCACTCTGAGCCCCCCCCCCCCCACTTTCTTACACAAATTTGTTGGTGTTGAGAGGTCGGGGCGGTTGTCATAAAGCTTCCCTTTTTCCTTCTTTGCTGAATACTTGTCCTTCTTTTCTGAGTTTTTGGTTTTTCTGCTTTTTCTGGCTTTCCCTCTCTCTCGCCGGGTCTTCCAAACCTCCCGAATAACCTTTGCCTTTTCCTGAGTTCCTCTTCACGATCTGTCCATATGGCCGCCTTCTTCCTCCTCGTTTTGTATTGCGCCGACGCGAATAATGGTAGTCCCAAACACAATTCTTTTTTTCTCCCCCTTCCCCAGCCTCCAGGTCCTTCTGATGAGTGAGACTAATGCATCCGTCATTCGAGCGTGGTGCTACTTTTTGGCCTCTAACTCCTTCCCCCCCCGGTTCCGCGGTATAGGGCCTCCAGGTGAGATAGTTGGACTTTAACCCTACAGTTCATCTTCCTTGCTGCGCGCCCTTTGACTCCCCTTAAGTTTACTCCCTTGCTCGGCCGGCAACTAAGGTTCCACCTTTCCCTTTATTTTCTTTTTTCTTTTTTGGAGGTATGGCCTGTCGGAGGGCGATTTTTAGAAATAGGAAGGAATCTACGTTTTTCCCCCCTCGGAGCCTTCTTCGTTTCCCCAATGATTAACGCCCCCCCAGTCCGTGGTTGTATTTTTCCTCAGCGGTAGGGTCCGGGTCTCCTAATAGGGATACCGAAAGGATTCTTCCTCCGATGATTTTTTGTCTCCCCCACGCTGGGTTCAGAATTTAGGCGTTTTCGAATTCGGCACAACTTCTCCCCCCTTCCCTCCCCTTGTGTCCCAGACCAAACCAAGGAATATTTTTTCCACGTTTGGGGCTTATCTCTTACCTTTTATCGTCTCCTCTCTCCACTGCCTGACTTGTCCTTACATAAGTAGGTAGAGTGCGGTGAGATAAAAAACTCGCCCCCCCTCACTTTCGTCTGACCCCTCAGTCCTTAGTGAGTTCTGACGTGAAATGGAGGGCGCACCCCCGTCTCGGATTCCCGGCTGGAGCTCCGCATCCATATTGGTATCCCTAGTGTACTTCCCTTTTCCTTTCCCTATCCCCCCTCCCCTTCGACACGAGCCTTAAGTTATAAGTTTAGTCAGAGGGTTTTCACCCCCTAAGGGTGTGGAGAATCCGGGTGGGCGGGAGTGCTTTCTATCCACTCCCTTTAGTTCCCCCGTCGGTTTCCCATTGGCCTGCCGAATACATCTCCTTTTTTCGCGAACTTCTCCCTTTTCCCTCCCATGTACAACGTCCTCACTTTCCTAAGATTTTAGCCAAGATCGAGAGTTTTGGCACCGGTAGTTGCGATCACCACTGATTTCCGTCTGCATCGCGGTCCGGCGCGCCTACGATGCACGTCCCTAGTACTGGCGATCATCCCCACTTTTCAGTTGCCATATTTTTTTTAACAGAGGCTTTTTGACATGTCAGGAGGTTTTTGCTGACGTGTTTCGCCCAGATACGCGAACACGGTGTCGGCAGCTCCAATTGTCTGAAATGTCCAACTT
>Ga0179591_1272065_pt1 | contig 18898 bp, 13 predicted proteins | sample CZOMad2_1_08_16f_FD_182891 | JGI IMG/M metagenome (GOLD analysis project Ga0179591, IMG submission 182891) | Vadose zone soil fungal communities from Angelo Coast Range Reserve, California, USA - CZOMad2_1_08_16fungal (PacBio error correction) | ecosystem: Environmental > Terrestrial > Soil >... | reverse complement strand
ATCAACCACTTCTTCCTCGTCTGACTCTCGATCGAACCGGAAAGTAATCGTATGCCCTGTCCCTCTTGGCTCTCACGGCTGTCAGTCCATTCAGATCCCCGAGAGCACCTGGAACCCGTCCACTTAGTCACGCGCCGGTCCTCTCCTTCCACTTGGTCGTTTTCTTCCAGAAACCTCTTAAAAGAGTAGGGAGCTAGTAGCTTAGGGTTTTTTGAAGAAGACGAAGAGGAATCTCTTTCCTCAGGATTTTCCTTCTTCCCTTTGGGAAGTCCCCCATCCGCGTTAGGCACCTTTTCCTAGTAAAGACTCTCCAGACTAAAAGCCTCTCATGGATCTAGCGAGGATCCCTTCCTATCCCTCTCTTAAGAGTAAGAATTCGATAGCTTAACACTCTCATGGTCTCACAGAATATGCGTGGCGCCGCTTCCTAGAGTTTCCCAGCCTCCTCCTTCGTAGCTTCCTGGTGAATACCTCCCTCACCCCAGGCCCAATCGAACACTGATAATTTGCGATCCAACCTTTATCCCAGCCCAGACGACTAGTTGTATCTGGTTGCTGCTTAAATTCCGAGAAGGGCGTCTTCATACCTTTACTCTCTTAATCGATCTTCTTTTAACTCAGTAGACTGGAAATTCTTTCTACAAGCGTAATTGGAAGCGGCGGGTCTAGATGTTTTCTCCATGGACTTCTCAACAACATTGTGAACTCTCTACTCTCTCCCCTACCTGCTTTTTTCGTCTTCTTCCCCCCCCCCCCTCCGGAAAGCTTTTTGTAGAAGATAGTAGTTGTCCAGGTCACGGCCCTCTTTTATTCCTCTTCCTTTTCCTTCCCTTTTGTTTTTTATATATATGTGTTGACAGCCGGTCCTCTCCTAAAACTCCTTCCTCGGGCCTTCCCCCCTTTCTTTCCAGCCCCCCCCCTTTCTTGTAGCTTCAAAGAGAGGAACTGGGTAAAAGCTTCAATGTCAACCCTCCTTCAGCCCGCTCTTCTTCAAACTCTTTGACCCTGGTTTTCCTCCCCCCTGGGTCTACTCCCCCTTTCCCCAGAGCCTCGCCTGCATTAAGGAGTTTCAGCCTCGGATCGCTTTCTCCATCCCGACCAGCCTCGTGACGGTCTTCTCCTAAAGCTCTCACACCACCCTTGAACAGGTCCTCTTGGTGCGAGTCCTGCCTGCGGTGCGTCCTTCCTCTTCCGTCTTCACCTTCTTATTTCGTGAGTCTTCGCGCTCCCCTGCAAATAGGAAAGAGGTTCAACCAATGTTCGACGTGTCTAATAAGATCTAACTCACCGGCGACCCCGGTCGCTTCCCTGACTCTAAGGTCCCCCCTTTTAAGAGTAGGAAAGGGGGAGTTCGGTAGAAAGGATCCCCAGAGGTGGATGAGTCCCGCTTCCGTTTCTTCCTCTACTTTTTTTCCCCCTCCGCTGAAGTCCTCTGGTAGACAGAGGCCAGCTGCCCGTCACCCCCCCCATTTTCCACCCCCCTTCCACCGCCATCCCGATTCCCCTCGGTGTTTCCCCTCTTTTTCTTATGCCTTTCCCCCTCAATGGACCCAATGTTACTTCATGCGCCTCCTCATTTACTTCTGATTTTCTCTTCTTTTCTGCGACTTCCTTAGACTCTTTCCGAAGAACAACCCAGTCCGGGTCGTCGCCTCTTTCCTAGTCCTCTCCAAGCGAGAGATTCCCCCCCGTTCTCCCAGTCCCTCCCGACTCTCCAAGAAGATGGTTCCCCCCCAAAAGAGCTGTCCCTGATGTCTTCCTTCAGCTTTCTCACCCAACTCCCCAGCACGATTACCCCCCCTCCCATCCTTATAAGATATTGGTTTCCCAAACCTCCTGCCATCCACCCTTTTTCAGACTCTTTCAAGGTCTCTCCTCTCTTTAATAAGCATATCTTGTTGCAATTTCCGAGAATGCCTTGATTTAAGCTCTCCACTCCTGGATCTCCTTAATTCCCCTTTACTCCCCTTGAGAGCCCTCTTTTTACTGTGAAGACCTTTGGGCGGCCCTCGACTCTCTTCCTAGCTCTTTAGCCCCCCCCCCCCCCTTCACCTTATCCACTCCCCTTACCGGCCCCTGAAAGGAGAGACTTTCTCGCTTACCAGGCCTTCTTTGCGCGCTCCCGCCCTTCGAGACCACCTCCATCCGAATCGGAATAATGGAGGCTTGGAAGTTCTTCCTTCCGTCTAGACTCATGGACCTCTCTCTCTTTCTCCCTACCCCTCCAAGCTGTAATGCATCCAAAAAAATTTATGAGTCGCTCTGTCTTCCCGTATCTTCAACCCACAGGTGAGATACAAGTTTATCCAGTGGCTTAGCCTAGCCCTTTGAACCCGAAGGTTCTTCGATTCGAAGATCGAACGATTTTCTTTAGTCTCCGGTAGTAGTGGTGTGACTGTGCTCTCCGGCCCTTCTTGAGGCTTCTCGTAAAGTTTTCTTTTCCCCCCTGTATTGATTCCCTGAAACCGACCCCCCGCCCCCCCCCCCCTCAGACAACTGTCCTCTCTCCTTCTCGCTTCTTCCCTGATTCTCCAACCCTTTTGAGAAGGTACTTCTCAGACTCCACAGGTCCGGTCTCTTTTCCCAAATAATCACTTCCCGAGGATCTTAAGATTCTCTTTGCATTCCCCAGGTATAAGGTTCCTGAGCACGAGATGACAGAGAGAGTGCAGGTCCTTCAGCGCCCAGGTGAACCTTAGAGTCTTTATCTCCAAAACACAATGTTCCGAGGGACGCGAAGATACCCGCGGATCAAGGATGGTCAACCCTAAGTTACCGAACCGGAAGGCCGCTATGCACGTCTGATTCTAGCTTCCTCGATTCCCAAGGCAACAGTGATACTCCTGACCCAGTCTTCTTAAATCTCCCAAGGGGAATACATAAGGGGGCTCCTTACCTACTTTAGGTATTTCTAGATTCCCAAGTATTTTTTTTCATCCCTATAGAGGGAGAGTACCAGAGAACCCGCGGTTTCCCCTAACGCCGGGTCTTCTCTTTTTGTGGAGTTGTCCTAAGAAGGTAGACCCTCCCACTTCAACCGATTGCTGTTGACTCCTTAGGTTGAAGACATTCCCTGTCCTACCCTACCACCTTCACTACTTCAACCCCTCGACCTACTTGTTGCGTAACCCCCGGACTTAACGAGACACCGTCCGCCTCCTAATCCTCCGAGCTGCGACGGTCTGATGGTTATATAGCCTTCTCTCAATACCCTCGTGTTTAGAGAGTAAAGACTAAAGGTAGATCCACTACTCTCGCGTCAGACTTTTACTCTCTTTTCGAGGTGGAACCGTATCCTTCATTGAGAGTTTAGACTTAACTTTTTGCGAAGTCTTCCCCCCTCCTTTCCGTTTACGTAGACCGAACGAACGATTCATGCCCCTCCAGTAACCTGTGGTTTCCCCCCGCAGCCCCCTTAAAAAAGCCCGAGTTTATTACACTACTTCTTTTAGACAACCTTTCGTGGATTTCCTTCCGCGTCTTTCTCCACCTCAGGCTCCCCAGAGCAGAGACGACAAGAAGAACCTCAATGAGGAAAAGAGACCCCTACAAGACCGTAATTTTCTCACACCTCCGTTAGGCTCCTAGAAGAAGGGCTGCGCCTCGGATCCTCTTCCGTTTCCAGGAACGAGACAGAAAAGATGTTCTCGCGGGACCTCCGCAGAGACCCTTGGGGCCAGGAGAGCCGGAGCCCCGCATGTGTGATCGTTGTGTTTTGGTCCTCCTCAAAATCTCGGCAAAAGATCCTGATGACCATCATGCTTCTTAAAAGCCCCCTTCCCTCGGATGTTAGCCCCCCCCCGGTCCCCTCCCCCCCCCTTCCATTCTTTTCCGCACCCATTCTCTTAACCTTGTGTATGGGAGACGTTCCACTTTTTTACCCATACGACGAAACCCATTTTTCACAAGGATTTGTCTAGTTCTTCGCCTTTCGTTGTTCATCTTTAGGCTCCCTTGATCTGAACTTCCCCAGACCCCTAAAATGAAAGAACCGAGGAACCCTCCAGAGCTTTCCCCCGTCCACCTACTACCCTTGATACTGGACAAGATCTTCGGTAACCAGTCGTGTCTATACCCTTATCGACCTCCTAACCGACGTCGTTGATCACCCACAGAAAAGAGAAATCGATCTCCAGTGTCTCGGCGAAAGCCCTTTGGTCTTACAGCCTGTTTATTTCCTGCTTCGGAGATGAATCGGGTCCCGAAGGCCTTCCCCTGCCTCTGAGTCTTCCTTTCTTTGTTTAAGACTCTGTTGGCTCGATGAAAGTTCTAGATTCCAGCGAATCTTTTTTGAGGGCCCCCGTCCCCCTCCTTCTTCTTTTTAAAAAAGAGAAGGTATTTTAAACAAAAATTTTCCATTGGTGTGTTTTTTGACTTCGGTAGGACTAGTGCCCCCCCCCTTTCTCTGTCTCCTCTCAGAGTTCCTCTTAAAGTCCTCTTCCTTTCCCAATAGAAGCGTTCCCCCCTGTGATTGCCAGATTAGCGTTCCCGTAGTGAAATTCACCGAGGACATTTGTTTCCCCCATTCAACGTACTATCTTTTTCTGATAGGTTCCATCGTCGGGATAGTGCGTAGCAAAACTCCTGCTCCTCTTATTATACATGAAGCTTCTCTGTCCCCTTCACGCTTGGGTGCTCAACGGCTCCCCCCCCCCTTCCCCCTATCCCTTAAGTGGCGACCCATAGTCTCTTGAAACCACGCGTCGTCATCGGTTCTTTGCCTTGTATCCTGGTGAACCTGATCAGAGTTCCCCTGAGAGGAAGATGCGTCCCGCCTAACTTCCTTTTAGTCTTCATCGTCGAGTCCTCAAGAACTGCCGCCAATGCGGTGCTGAGTCGGAATCCTAGATCCCTCTTCACCACTTGCTCCCTATCTCTTCCCTAAGCCCCCATGTGGAGTGATACCTGAAACACTCGCGATTCTCCACCCTCTGTTGGAATATATTCATCTTTCTCCTTATTTTTGCTTGGTCCTCTTTGAAAGATGTACTTTTACCGAGACTCCGCTCTCATTCTTCTAAAACGTGTTTCCATTAAAGTCAAGGCTTCCCCCCTCCCATAAAAATCCGCTCCCTCCTCTGATAGGGAGTAAGCTAGATTGGACCTTTCAGCCCTCAGTTACTACCTTCAAGAATCCCCCGGCCCATCGAGGATTTCGAAAGACCTTTTTCTTCCTCAAATGCATATAAAGCCTTCCCGACCCCTCTCCGGAAGGCAGAAGAAGCCTCTCTTTATATCCTCCTAGTGCAGGAAGAAAGAGTTCTAGCCTTACCCCCGCCCCCCCTCTTGCTTTCCCAGGGTCCCCCCCACCCCTCCCTCGTGGTAGAGACAAGCGCGTTATTTTGGTTCTCAGATCCCTCAATTCTATCCATATCTCTTCATCCTGAACTCGCGCTTTTTTTCCTTGAAATCCCTCAGCTTGGAAAATTCATTTCGAAAAGAGTGTAATCTAGAGTGACTTCCAGCTCTTTCACGTATCCCCATTCTCGGGAGTCCCCTCCTTCGTTATGGACTCTTCAGAAGGCCCAGATGCCCACGGAGTTACGTTCTGAGTACTCGTTTGACCATTTGAAATATTCTCTCTCTCTAACTCCTCTCCCAGATAGTTTCTCCCCCCCTTACGAGACCCTCGGGAAATAGGCCTGGGTCAGTTGCCCGAACTACACCTTCGATCTCTAGTTCTCCCTTAGGCCACTTTTTCTACTCCACTCCTTTCCCTCCCTCAATCTTGTTTCTTACCGGGAGACCTTAAACGTTCTAAAGCGCCGCGCTGATCCTGATTCTTAAGGTACCGACGATACTCTCTATACCTTCCCAAGATCCACCTTGATTCCCTTCCCCTCAATATCTTTCCTTTCCCCTAGAGATCATCCATTTGAGACTCTCTGGTTATATTGATTATCCCGTTGGAGTCTATAATTTCCCCTGGAACCCCCCGCCCGGAGTACGTAGGAAAGACGCATCGGAGCAACTGATTATGTAGACCCGGTCCACCATCTTTTAGTCGACTCCTCTAGAGTACCCTATAACTTTTTAATAGTAAGAATTTTTCTTTTTAGAAGACGTAGCCTCGTAAGCCACGCCCGTCTCTAGTAGTTTTCGACCGGACGTGTTTTTTTAAAAGTTACCGAGAGTGTTCGATCTTCTCGGATTTCCTTATCCTCTTCCCAGCGAACACTGAAGAATATAATTCCACTAGGGATAGGAGAGTTTCCTCCTTTCAGGAGACACGAAATTCCCTGCGCGGCTCGTTTGACTCTTTTCTTGGTGGAGCTCCTGCCCATAATTTCTCCTCCACGGACCCCTTATGATAGAATTCTCGCCATCTTAGCGGAAGTTTCTCTTCAGGACTATTGTCCCATGCTCCTCTCTCTTCGCAGTCCAGTGTCTCCCCCAAAAACCAACCACCACCCCCACCCCACCCTCAAATCCCCCTGAAGCCGGCTTGCAAATCAAGATTCCGCCAACGAGTTAGATGATGAGGACTTCTCCAGTGCTCCAAACAGCTCACACTCATCCCTTTTGCTCCACTAAGCCGAGAATCTCAGGTTTTTGGTGAGTCACCCCCTCCTGAACAATCCACTTTCGAGCCGTTCAACGTTTCCGAACCCCCAGAAGTCCCCTTCCCCTCTGTGAAGTTGCTTGATATGACTAGCGGCGCCCCCTTCAGGTTAACGCTCCGCCGTATTAGTCCCTTCCTATCCCAGTTCCCGATCGATAGAGTTCATCGTGCCGCTTTTCGGACCCATCCTTTTGATTATCGCTCTCCCTTCTCCCCCTTTTTCCAACTCTTAAAGGAGGTAGGTGAATCGGCAAACTATTCGCTTACCTGCTCCATTCCTTAGTCCCTCTTGTCTTCACTCCCTCCCCTCCCAGAGTTTTCCTTTCGGGATGGAAGTGCTGGCGCGCTCCTCTGGTCCCCTACTTCAAAGAGTCCCAACTTCCCGGATGTCTCCCTTTCTCCACAAAAAACACTTTTGACATGGAGTCTATTCTGATTTACTAATGGTCGTCTTTCCTTGAGACTCCCTCCCAGTCTGGTCTCTTGGCTACTCCCTAATCCCTACCAGCCCTTTCCCATGCTATCCCTTGATTTAGTATTTTAGCTTAAGGTTTTTTACTTTGTCTAGCGCGAACCTTTGGCTCGTACTGAAGCCTTTCGCCCCAGGTCTTTTCACTAAGAGGCGCGCGCTTCTGATTCGAATTCTGTCTAAGGTACTCTAATTATCCCCTCAGTCCAGATGGTCCCCAACAATATCAGAACAGACAGTCCTTTCTACTCGGAGTTGGTGTATCGTGTCCGTTTTTCTGTTCGATTCCAACCGGAATCAGAGTGCCTTCACCTAGTAGCGCGGAGGTTTGAAAATCACTCTCGGTCAATCCCCCACCCTTCAGAACCGCTTTATCAGAAAAGTGACTGAAAGCTGGCCTTAGTATCCCCAACCTTGAGCCCCGGAACCTTCGCTTTTCGCAATCTCGCGCGACCAGAAAGCTCGATCGCCAGGAGTCCCTATTTATCCTCGGAGTCTCGCTCTCTCCCCTGTTCCCTTTCTCTAATAAATTACCCCAGGAGTACCTTCCTTTAAGGAATATTAGGTTCCCTCATTGTCCCAGAAGGTCTTCTCCGAGAGAGCTCAGTGGTCTATATAACCACGTTCGGTGGGTTTCCCGAGGCTTTGCTTTTAGACGAGCTTTCTGTCCTGGTTCGCTCCCTTCCTTTGTCAGCCTCGACTAAATGAGTTCAAGACGACATCTTCCTGGTTCCCATCGAAATCTTTCGTTCTTTTTTTCCCTCCACTATCCCAGAATCCCTGACGCCTACGAAGCGCGCTCTTATATCCCTTTGGATGGATTTCCTTTTTTTACTCCTCCTTCTTTCTGTCGATCCTCCCACTCTATAGACCCCTCTCTCTCTAGTAGAGGAAAGATCTCAGTTCTTAGGCGCCGACTTTTCCAACCCCCACTCTTATGTGCTCTTTTCCTCTTCTCTTTCTAGTCGTACAAGAGATAGTTCGAATTCACTACTATATTCCCTTCACAGCCGTGGCTCTTATTACATACCAAACCGGCTTTTCGAGACACGCCCCTTAGATTTGACTGCGCGCGCCTGGATTCCCTCTTTTATCACTTGTAACCTCTCGAGGGGTCACCCAGTTTCCCCCCTTACGCCCTCAACCATCTCACGGTGGCCTAGACCCTCTATGTTTGGTATCGTACGTATCCTTTGCCGGACATCTCACTTTTTCGCTCGTCTTTCCTCCCTCCGCTTGTGCGGCCCTCCGCAAGGCTTCTTGTTCCCAGCAGGGCCTCTTTTATTTTCTCTTTCTGACCCCCTGTTTTTTTCCCTCGCTGTTGTGCGACGCTTAGCTATTGTACCTTGCAAGACCCCTCTCGCCACGGTTTAACCTTCCCGAGTAAAAGGTGCGGGACGCACTACCTCTTCCACATCTTCGGACCCCGTTTTGACGATCCGTTTTTTAAGGCGCCCCCTTCCCCTTCTGAGCCGGACACAAGCTGGTCTCCTGCTTCTTTTTCGAAGTGGCGCTTTAAGACATTCTTATCTCATCTCTCCCTTTAAGATTGAATTAGGGGACTCCCATCAAAGCAGGGCTTTTTTCATCCTCATAGAAAACGTCCCCCCCTTCCCTACCTCACTAACTAACCCTTATGCTTCATCAAGGGTTGTTGATCGAATTTTCTTTCTCTTTCCTATTTAATCTACCCAAAAAGAAGGCGCTCTCCACCCTCTAAGACTCATTTTCTTCCCAGTACTATTAAGAAATGACTGCTCTGGGGTATTTTTAATTTTCCCTACATCCCTCTAGATGTGGCCGGCTTATAGTTCTTTCGTCTCGACGGGCTTTTTTCTCATTCCCCATGAGAAGCGAGTTTGTAAGAACGGCAATTTCTTGTACTTTCTCGACTTAGGTCGTGCAGACCCTCCTACTTTCCTCCCTGTCCGATCTCTGTACCCTCTCCCCCGCATATGGACTACTTCGCGTCTCATGGGTATTGCCCTTCTCGAGATCTCTCATGTCCTACATGTCACTAAACCGGACCTTACTACTCCCGTCTCTTTTAATCTTTCGCAGCGCTAGCTCTCCCCCTCAACTCCTTCTTTGAGAAGTGACCCCCTAAAAAAGTAGATTTGATGAGTCTCGATTTTCTAACCTTTGCCCTCCCGCCCTGGCTTTTCCGGTCCAACGAGATTTCCCGCGATGAGTGGATTCCACGAAGCTTTTTTGGTCGTGGAGAACGCCAGAAGAGCTGCTCAGCTCTGGCGACCGCGTATCTTCCCCCGCCGGCGGTTTCTTCCGTCGTTGACTTTTTTGAAAACCATTCGAATGCAAGAAACTTGCGATGTACCCCCCCAGATCTCCTCCACACGATGCCCTCCGTATGTCATATGATCCGAAACTTTTAGAAGTGCGAGAAGAGATCAGCCTTTTTCCAATAGGGCACACTTCGTATACTTTTTTGGACCCTCCCTACATTTCCGGTCAGCATCGCCTGATAGCCCCGCGGGAAGAGTATATCCCGTGGTAGTGGAGGGTTTTTTTCCGGGACGGGCAAACCGATGCACTCCAGGTTCCTTTCTCAAGGCCCCCGAAACCAGAGCGGTTTCCTTTTTTCAAACCCTCTATGGCGGAACGCATCTTCCCTCCGACACCCCTAGAGCTTTAGCAGCCGTACCGAGATTTGGATTCTCCCTTTTTGGAGGATTCTTTGAAGGACGACCGTAACGCGTATTCCTCTGATCTCTTTCCTACTAAGTCCTTCTTTTCGGGAGTTACCTCATCATCTGCGTGTCTGACTCTGCCAGGGGCAGACCCCTCCCCTTCCTCGTCTTCCAAGCCTCCCCTAATCCCCGTCAGAGAACTCGCACCTTTTCCTTGCGATCCACCAGGCGTTAGCGCCTAGTTACACTTCTTTTTCTCCCCCGTTGCTGTTCGGAACTTCCCGTAAGAATAATAGCCAAGGACTCAGAGACCCCCTTTTTCGCGTTTCTTAACCTCAGTCGAAAAATGCCGTTTTTTCCCAACTTTTGACCATGTCCCCCCTCTTTCTTGCGTGCCCGGCTGAAAGTTTCAAAGTGTCCTTTTATCAACAGTGGACAGCTCTTAGATACTAGAAGTGCGTGTTTGTACGGAAACTTCTTCCCCCCGGCGCCCTTAAGATAGTCCTCTCCAACTCTCACCTTTTCATAATAATAACTGGTTTTAGAGAGAGAGTGCGAGTTTCCCAGGTACTTCTAACTATTTCTACAACGGCTAAGGCCTTTCTCCCTAAGAATACAAGCCCTAGATCGACTCCCCCCTGGGATTCCAGACGCTACCAAGACCTCTTTACAATTCATTTTTTTTTTTCAACACTTTTTAAAAAAGGTAATTCGACTTCCACTGTTCACCCCTTCCTAGTCGAGTTTGATGCTGCCCCTCCTTCAGTGACTTCTCCAAAAAAGCGTTCTTGATAGAAAAAGAGTAAGAGATATTTGTTTTCGGTCTACGCCGTGTACCCAACTAAGTGGTTGCTTTGATCCACCCTCCGTATCCATATAGGTATCACCCGGAGGAGATCCCCTGCGGCTCTCCACCACGTCTAGTCCTCCCTAACTTCTGGACCCCCCCTCTACAAACCCCTCCCCGTCGTAGAATCCCTGAGAGACCCTAAGTGCTATCGGTCTCTTCATTTCCTACTTTCCTTTCACTTCTCGAACTGGAAGGAGAACCCGTTAGAGGTGGTTGCTTCCTCTTTTCTTTTTCTCCTGGTTGTACCCGCACGCTGAGTTCCCCGGTAGATTGCGGGTCGTACTCGAGTAAGCTGCCCGTTCCCCCCTCCAATAAAACTGCATATCTCGTCTTTTGACTTCTTCTCTGACGGATCTCACTCCCGTACTCTCCTCTGGACAGGTGCCGACTTCCCAGGACGCGTTCCATACTTAGCCGCAAGTGGCTCATTTTCTTCTCATCTTCCTCTCTTAGGGGGCACTCCCGTGACTCTCTCATCGTCTGAGACTAACGTGTTTCCCAATTACGACAGCAACTTCCCCGTTTTTCCCGACGTGGTTAACTCTCTTTTCCTCTTTGCCTCCTTGCATCACCCCTTCCCCTTTCATCAAGATGCTTTTAGAGCCTCAAGTACCGAGAGCCATCGACTTCTTTTTTTTCCAAACTACTTCAACTCATAAAGCTCAGACCTCAAACTTCTAACGATATCCTCTTCACGCTCCGTGTTCCTTGCTTTAATGCGAGTCCGGTGAATTATCTTTCCCCCTCCAGAGAAGGACGTACTCATCCTCTTATCAGACGCCGGCGTCTCCTTTCCTGTCCCCTGGAAGGAACCCCCCCAGCCCGGAAGAGATAGACTCCATTACCACAATTCGAATCTCCGAAGTCTACGCCTTTTCTTCGGTGAATCTTCCCCGAGCTTTTTTTCCGGACCCCCAGGCCCGGCCGCGCATCACCGATGGTTCATTTAGCATCTACAAAGCATAGTCCCTATTAAATTGTCGGCGGACCTTATGCTGCTTAATAGAAGAACGCTCGTAGAAAGCCCATGCCGACGGCCAAACTCTGACCTCCACTCGCATACCCACCCCTCCCCCTTTGGAACTCCTTTTCTCATGGTTATTTAAGGTGAGATCACCCCGACCCGTTCTCTCTGCTCCCCGAATTGATTAACCGCCGAATGCTTTTATACTCCCACTCTCGGATTTTTTATCCGGTCCCTGTTTTTTTCTTGCTAGCGCTCTGACCACGGATCTCCTGGTTATCAGTACGTACCTGGGCGGAGCCTTTCTTCTCGATCTTAGCTCCTCCTAACCCTTCTAGCGAATGAGACAATCTTTTTTTGACAGGTTTCAGATAACTTGTAATTTTCAACAGACCTCCCAAACAGTTTAAGGGATGTTGAAGCCTTTTATTTGTGCGGTACAAAGGTTATATTGGCCCGGAGAACATCGCTGAGACGCCCGTTCCGTCCAGATCGCGCGGTTTTTGGTCCCCTTTTGAACCCCCCGGTTGAAGAACAACTGTTCCCATCTCATGAGACATTCCCCCTGATAAACTCTTTACCTGTAGCACTTTTACCTCTGGACCAAAGAGGAGGCTCAATACGAGAATTCGAAACCCCCACCTGAAGAACGGAGAGCGGAGAGCGAAAAATCAGTTACCACTAGGCCCACAATAAGAACTACGGCGTGCCCTTTCTATGATATCAATAAAGTGATGAGGCTCACTGAAAGAGCAGTGGGAAGCCAAATTCCCTTCTGATTCTCTCCCCCCTCCCCAGAGAGATGTTATCCCCCTACGGTGACAGTGGAGAGCCTCGATTTCGCCACTGTGTTCTTTCCTCCTTCAGGTGTGATCTGACTCGGTTAGAGGTCGAGATTGACACGACGCCGGCCATTCCTGAGTTTCTTGTTTTCGAATCCCTCGGTGAATCTTAAGAGGCCTACTTTCTAATCGACCTCCCCCATCTAACTCGCAACGCAGCCTCCTTGGTCCCGCGAGAGCAGAGACCTTTTTCCCTTCAGACTCGTCCCGCTCGTTCTGATCGCTAGTTCCTTATATTCGAAGAATCATTGTTCCGTTGAGATCCCAGCCCTCAGGTCGCCGAGAACCGGTCTCCTTCACGTCCTCCCTTACCGCTTCTCTAGGAGAACACAAAGACCGGAATGCGAAGTGCGCTTTTTCTGGAGGATTTTCTCAGGAGAAGGCTTTCACCGGGAGGTATCGACCCAGACGCATTCCACCTAGCCTGTGCATATCTAGTGCCTGCGCAAACCGTTAAGGAACCCGCAGTTCCTTACCAGTTAAATAGCGATCGCGACATGGCACCCCCCAGGGGTTTCAATGCTATAAGTAGTTGGTCACAGAGACCTCCCGAAGTACGTCCCAAAGGGCCTACTTAGAATACAAATGTTCGGTATATCATCTGGACACGCCTCGCTTCCCATCCGCTTTGCATGGAACTATCTCAGAAGACGTTCGGAAGCGAACGAAGACCTTTTACAATCCCCTCAGATTTTTAGCTTAGTGGAAGGCGCAAACGTGCCTCGGAGAGTCTGAGACGGAGCCCTGGGGACCTGCACCCGCGGGCTTCATTTCGAAGTGTACACGAGCGACCCTGAAAGGGGGCCGCACAAGGAAATCTTCCATTCCTCCCAAACCCCCTTCAGTTGGACAAAGACGGAGCCCTTTACGGATACAGCCCCCTCTAAAGAGCTTAGTTCCTCCCGACCTCCCGAGAGTTAGACCGGTAGGCGTGACGCGGAGAAGAAGCCGGTTATACCCCCCTCAGGAGAAAAGAACATTTCCGGGGCGGGTACCCTAGAGATTGCCCCCCTTACAACCTGCACTCTCTCATATCGGAGAGATGAGAAGAACTCCAGGCCCTGCGGTGACATGGTTTTCTCTTTCCATACTCTCCCCAGGATGAATCACCCCAAGTAGAGAATCCCTTTCTCCTCCCTAGACATTGTCTTCCTCCCCTTAACGAAGGATTTCTTTCTTGTCACTGTGTCGCCGTTCGAGCGATCGTAGTGGTCAAGAGTAGCGGCGCGCCGGAAACAACTCCAATCCCTGAGTCCCTGACCTGATTCTTAGGATTTTTTCCGGAAAGCTAGGTTCTAAGCGAGAGATCATGTCGGCTTTAAGCGATCCTGTCCTCCCTTTCTCGAAGGTTCATCTTTGCATAGGAGAGGCCTTGGGGTCTTTAGTGGAGACCCTGATGAGTATACAGCGTGGACGACCTCTCTAAGAAGCACGAGGACCTCCGAGAAACACTCCTTTCTCTTCCAGAGAGTGACGCAAGGAGATCTCTGAACGCCCCCCCTTCACGTCCTAAGTGTTCTGTCCATACTAAGTTGCACCCAACGGACACCCCAAGTAGATCATTATTTCCTCTGTTGACTCGGTCTGCTCCGGGATGTATTGAGGAGGTTTTCCACCCACATTCCGCTTCGTTGAGCGCGTCCACCCGTGGTTTGAGGCTGGGGGAGGCTAAAAGGCTCCCTGGTCGCAAGTCTCTCCTTTTCGGCAGGAAACAGGAGTTCCAAAGAGTCAGGGCCTTTTTCTTAGGGCTAAAAGGGTGGCTTCGCCTTATGCTCTTCAACGATCGCCTGACCCCGCCGTTTGCCGAAGAGGGTTTTGCCGTCTGAAGATCCGCTCCCAAGTGATCCAAGTAGGAGTCCGACTTTCTTACCAGCACCTACGCACGTTCCACCCCCTTTTTTCTCCCCGGCCTCAGCAGGACAGGGAGAAGTATACGGCCTCTCTCAATAGGAATTGTACCGCGACTTCTTATCGTAGCATTTTTAGGGTGTGTTCTTGCATCTCCCGTAGAAAAGAATCTGAGAGGCACCCTCTCCGCGAGCAAACCCATGAGTCTTTACTTACCCCCCTACTCCTCTTCAAAGAGATTACTGTGCGACCTGAAGGGAGTCCCGCCTTCGATAGGAGGTCTTCCCGGGAAGTAGTCTCTTCCCACCTTCCTGAGTATCTTCAGCGCGGTAGGAAGACGTTATTCGGTGGACCTTACAGCCCTGTCCTCCCTGGATAGAGGTTTCGTACTTCGACGCCGGAGCTTCCTAAGGCGTCTCTTCGATTCCCCTACCTCCCCCAAACCTGCTCCTTACTTCTCCCCATCGGCGTTGACGCGCCACGGCGCATTCCGTTCCTCAGCCTTGGCTTTCTCCTCCCTCCTTCGATCGCCTAATGAATCTAGTACTCTTCGCGGGCGCTGTTTGAGTGGAAGTCGCCCGTGTGGAAACTCCCCTGTCTGTACTGTTCGGTCGCTTTTTAAAGCGCTCTGGTTAGCAACCAGTCTCTTCTCTTGGGACCTATTTCTTTTAGCGATACCCCCCCCGGTGCGTTTACTTCAACTTCAGGGTTCTTAGAATATAGTATTCATTGCGTAAAACGAGACCTCCTCTATAATATTTCATCCTCTTTGTTGTTGAGAGATTTTGAGCTTGCCACGCGGACTTCAATCTTCACTCACATCCCTTCCCCTTTTGCCCCTCCTAAATAGAGATATCTCTCGTTCATCTCAGGCGACTGGGGATAACTGACAAAGAGATAAGACCGCTGATAGGAAAAGTTCATCAGGGCAAACCTTTTGAAGTCACCCTGGGGCTACTCCATATTCCCTCTGATCGAGTCTAGGATTAAGTGATGCTCCCCCCCTGATCGAAGGTGTTTTCGCCCTAGGAGACTAAAAAGACCCCTCCCTCCGCCCCCTCAGTGTACGCTCTCTTTCTCGGCCTCCGGTGCCCCCTATTCGAGTGTGAGGTGCCCAGCGTAAGGTAGATTTTCCATTTCGTCTTTCGACGGCGTCCCGGTCCCCCTCCCTGCTCTGATGGAAACTCGGCAACAAGTTCTTTCACGTCGTCGAACTCGAGCCTACCCTACGTCCGTAAGCTTCCTTCCTTCCAGCCCTCTAGTTCTGCACCTCCGGAGAAGTAGCGAGCTGGAGTAATAGCGTATTCGAACTTTTGGACCCAGAGAGTGTCCTTGCCGTCTTTCTTTATCCCCCTTCCTCTGACCCTTCCATAACAAGAAAAGACACTTTATATAGTACAGCTATAGATAGTGTCTTCTTGCTTCCTGAGAATTTTTCCTGCGCTTCCTTCAACCCTTGTGCAGAGTCTTAGCCCCTGAGCGAGGTATCGACCATAATTATTCAGAAACGCGTGTGCTTCACAGACGCCCTTTTGGACATTTCGGGCTTAATTTCGTCCTCGGGAAGCGCATTTCGTGTACTAGTGCATCCCCGTGTTCACCCTCAGACACCCGAGCGCCTCCCAGACGAGCCCCCTCCTTTCCCCTCTTCTTCCTCCCAGATTTTGAAACCCCCAAGGACACCGCACGCTGAGTTTCGAGCTCACGCTCTGCTGACCTCGCGCTATTTTTTCCCCCGACTGACACAATAAGGAGCGCCGATTTACGGTTCGACAAGAGCGGACGTTCTTTCTAAGGGGCCCTTTGTCACTGCATGACGTTCCCACTCTGTTTTTTTTTTTTTTTTTTTTTTTTTTTTTTTCTTTTTTTTTTTTTCTTTGTTACGTTCACGCTAGCCTAAGGAAGGCCCCCTACGAGATCTTACGAAGTCATAGAGACTTATTCTTCTTTCCGGTCCTGGAAGGAACCTCTGATCGCTCGAAAGCCTCCTACACAATGTTTTTTCTCCGCCTAAGAACCAGATTTCCCTTTCGTTTTCCCTTCCACCATAGCGCCGCACGGCAGACACCAGTCTTGGGATCCGCACGACCTCCTTGTCGAGAATCAGAATTCCTCGATCAAAGAATGCTTGAAAATTTTGATTTCCTTTTTCCTGGTCCCGCGAGCCCGCCTTTCGTTCGACCGTCATCCCTAGGATTCCCGGCAAAATCAGACTTTGACCAATCTTCTCCCTTTCCCCACCCAGCCGGTCGCTCTTGACATGTAGAACTTTATAATGGTCGTCTAGGTTTGATAAGACTCCTTTTTGATAGAGGCTAGCTAGTCTCTTTTTTCTTGTGGTCTTTCTCCACGAAGGCATCCCCTGGACGCTTCTCCTGATTTTTCGTATCCTTTCTTCCCTTGTGTGTACGGTGGACGAGCGCGTAAAGAAAATTGATGGTACTTAAGTAAGAATTCCCCTTTGAGGAGACCCCCTTTATTAGAATCCGGAGCGCGACTTGTTTTCCCAGCTCCTTCTTCCCCCTCTTGATCGCCCTAGTGTGAGAGGGTTATAAGTCCCATTTAAGTGGGGGAGCCATGAGTTTAAAAACGTTTCCCAGAAGGTTCTCTCTGCCGGGTAGCCCTTTGCTTTCCTTTCTCTCTTATTAGAAAGGTTTTGACCCCAACAAAGAAGTCTTTCGAAGGAGTGCATCCAAGATCTCCAACGAGGTTTCCAATAGTCCCGTGAATACCCAATTCCCCCTGTCCTTTAGATGAGTAACCCTAAGAGGATGACCTGGTGCCACATCTTCTTCCCCTGTTGTCCCTTTTTCTTTATTTTGCCTTCCACCCTTTCCGAGATGCACCTTAGTAAAGCGAGCATCCCCTTGAGCGTATGTCTCCTTTCCCAGTGAGACTTATGCGTCATCCTGTCGGTGACGAAGACTTTTGCAGACAACCCCTTCGTAGGTAGCTGTGCCTAGGGTCTTAGCTCTCCTTCCTCCAAAGAAGGTCCCCCCTTCTCCTTCAGGCGCCCTAGCCACATCGGAACGTGCTCGTATAGAAACTAGGTGGGTTGCGCGGGAGGTCCTCTTAGTCTAGCTATCCAGTTCCCCAGGCCTGGAGTCCGCTAGAAAAGAAGCGGTTGATTCCCGGAGGGCTACCTATCCCCCCCGGGCCCATCCACCGCTCCTCGAAGAGCTCCTTTCGTACCCTCCCTCCTTCAGCCGCGTCCTACGTCGACGCGCGCGTCTGATAGAATGGACAGGGGGTCTTGGCTATATATCTTCCCAATAATAAGTGTTGTTTTTTCTAGAGATCATCCTCCAGGTTGCCCCTATCTGAAGAGGCGCTTCTCTTTAGTAGGAGGACCAAGCGGCTATGCTCGCGATGCGCCACCGGGATGCGAGTGAGAGTTTTTTTTCTCTTCCCCTTTTTTTTTCTTTGTCGGGTTCTGCCGTTCTCACCGCGTCGGCCTTAGTAGAACGAAAGAAAGAATGAACCTCAAAGATCTTTTCCCCCACGTCCTCTGCGCCTTCTCTCCCAGACCCCAGGACGTCCCTCAGAAAAAAGGCTTTGAGATGAGACTCTCTTATCTGCCCCACCGTTCTGACCTACGCGCGAACTACAAGTGTTGTACAGTCGACAATCCAAGTACCGTTATTTCCCAAGGGATCCTAGTAGCCTAACGGGTCCCCCTTGATCTCACGTATGGAAAAGGACCCCCCCCCCTAGCTATAATCTTCTTTTCGAGAGGGACGAGGAATCCAGTCCTTTTTTGAAGGCGTCGTGCGATCCTTTTTTCAATGTCCACCCCGGGTGTGAGCGGCAGCGGCGTTGAAGGCTATGACCTTTGGGGGTCTTCAAAGAGCGTCTTTCCCCCATCTTGCGCTCTTCCTGCACGCCGGAGGCAGGAAGATGTTTTCGAACACAGGTCGTAGAGGGACAACGGGCCTTTGGGCAGCGCTCCCCCTCCCCCCCTTCCCCCCTTGCTAACCCTTATGTTCTCTTCTTTCCCAGGAGCCCCTTTTAACGGATTGAGAACCCTCGGCACCCGGTAGAATCCTGAGCGTCCCGCGAGTTCACCCTGTAGGATCCTTCGCGAAGCTTACGTTCGAAGATGTACTTAGTCCTCCCCCACCGACATTGGGGAAGGGTCGAGATAGCAAAAGTAAACCAAGGAAAGAAAGGAGAAGAACTTTACGAGTGATAAGGTCTTTCCGGCCCGTTCTTGACTACCTAATATAATCATCCCCCCGAAGGAGTTGATCTAACCGTCCGAGAAGAAAATGATCCTAGTTTATCGTAATAGGATAAGGACTTTTTTTCTGCCAGATTTTGCTATTCCTTGAAGGAGCTGCCCCCAGACCAGGAGCCTTTCAGAGAGTCTAGAGAGTCCCGAAAATTACATCGTATTTTCTCTCACTAACGGATGACATCCATAGGGACGATGATTTTCGATCGAAAGAGTAGTGCCCCCTCTCCGAGAGAAGGAAATGTTAGGGAAGTACGGCGGCCTTTTCGGCCTATCTTAAACCTACTCACTTTGTACCCTATGATGAGGATAAGGGTTAGTAGTGGAGACGAGACTAAGAGCTGCCCCATCCTCCGAGGCACGTTCCATACGACTCAGTCCTCGCGCTGCTAGTACGAGAGAGTCCGCCGGCGAGAGAGACCCCCAACTACCCCCCCCGCATCCACGGCTATAGGAGAAGCCCACCCCAGAGACCCCCCCC
>Ga0179591_1266300_pt1 | contig 18898 bp, 19 predicted proteins | sample CZOMad2_1_08_16f_FD_182891 | JGI IMG/M metagenome (GOLD analysis project Ga0179591, IMG submission 182891) | Vadose zone soil fungal communities from Angelo Coast Range Reserve, California, USA - CZOMad2_1_08_16fungal (PacBio error correction) | ecosystem: Environmental > Terrestrial > Soil >... | reverse complement strand
AAGGCCCGGGCTCTCACTGGAGCGCAGTGTAGCAATTCGCGCCACCCTCGGTCAGAGTTCCCTAAGGAAGGACAACCGAGAGGTTTCCCGTGTCGATCCGAGTGGAGTGCCGAAGGGCGGTATTTTGCGACGGACCAGCGTCCCCTTTGGTTAGGGTCAGACCAATCACTTCTCTAAGTCGAGGCCCAGGTTGTTGTCGGTCGAACATTACCGCCTGGATTGACTTGGCCTTCTCCCCACAGTGAATTTTCCGCCGCCTGCCGTTGGCCCTCCCCGTGCAGGGTAATGTTGTACAACATATACCGGATAGGTCCTTTCCATTTCCCCAGCTTCCTTTTCCTGGGGGGGACGATGCGATGCCTCACTTCTGTCCAGTACAGGCACACCAGTCTCGGTAGCTTTCCGGTGGCGAAGCGATGGCTCTTGAACTCTGTTGGCTATTACAGAGCCATCTTCAGATACCGCTCAATAGAGCACATCTGCCCGGACGCGAGAGAAAGTGCCTTTTTTTGGGCGGCGAGCCATTGTACGAGAAGCTCTTCCCGCTGGGTCGTCGTTTGCAGAGTAAGATTGTTCATGAACCATCTCCAGGTCTCGGATAGTAGGACAGAGGCTGAAGAGAGGTTAGCCACATGAGTTCTTTCTTCTGACTTAAAAGCTCCTCAATCCCAGGGCCTGACTCCTTCTAGTGTAGCGAACCTCTCGGTCGTTACCCACAGCGCCACCCCTCTTCCGCTGAGAGCCCCGATCTGACGAAGCACCTTCCCATGAGGGACGTTTGGAAACGTCTCGAGTGTCCCCGCTTGCATTTCGGGAGTTTCTCGGCTAGAACCAGACGGCATCGTCTCACCGGTCGGTTTGGGTCGGGTACTCGCTTTTCCGTTATCAAGAGTCGTACCGCGGCCGGAAAGCGTAGAACGGCTAGACCTCTAGCGTATCGACATGCAAAGTTACCAGCTCCGACGCTAAAGGAGCCAACCCCCCAAGACGGGCGCGGTCCCGGCTAGGACGAGTAAAGCCGAGAGATTTTAGATCCCGGCCCGTAGCACGATACGATGACCGAGTAACCGCAGATAGAGGAATGAGTATTTCAGGGTGAGAATGTGCGGCTTGACTGATTGTGTAATTTCCAGTTTCGCCGTCTGATCGCGGAGGCGAACGGCCGCTCCTCTCGGATAGGCTTTTCGGACATGAGAGATGGACGAGGGTGTTTTTTCCCTTTTTTTTATGCGTGTACTTCTGTGAACTGTTTTCTCCGTACGGTTCTTCGCGGTCGCCCCGCCCCGGGCTCCTCCCGCGGACGTTGTTCGCTGTGACGCCCACCCTCGCTGATCACCCCCGAAAGCCTGGGTTTTCCTCTTCTTGAATCTCAATTTGCGAAGCTCTAGTGACGTCCGTAAAGGGACGCAGGAACGCAGTATCTTGCTGCTCGTGCGTAGGGAAAGTCAGTGGTCTGTCGGAGGGTCTCGAGAGGGTGATACCTCAGCCAGAAGGATTTCTTTCCTTCCGCCCGGCCGGCGGATTAGGGTGTGAAAGAGTGGTTTCCCATTTCGTCTAAGAGAGAAGAGAGCAGGTGTTCTGTGGCTCGGAGTCCCTGGGTATTTCGCACCCGCTGAGATATCCATGCTTTAGCTGTTCACCCAGTTTTTCTTTGTTCTTAGGCCGATTCTTTTCCGAGGCGTACACTTCCACGGCTCGCGAATACTGTTTTGGCCTCCTTAGCCGTGACTCCCTTAAGCTTGGGAGCCATGACGAAAACTGGGTTCGTCCAGTCGTTGTGCCCCGCTTTCCTTTATCCCTGCCGGATCTTGGTCTAGACAGCGGTCGCGGATGCCCCCTTTATCGCCGACGCCCGGCGCCTCGACGATTCCACAGTGCCTCGCTCGCGGTCGCAGCGCGGCATGTCCAGTCGTTTCGCCTTTCTTCGCCGAGCTGCCGGACTGTAGCCTGCACCCCTGACGCACACGCTTGACGCCGCTGCCAGACCACTTCCGCTTTTTTTTTCAAAGTATGGAGTCCTTGGAGTTACCACGCCGGAGCCGTCCCCTATAACGCGGTTACCTCCATCGCTGGCCGCCAGTTTCGAGCCGGTCACCCGCGAATCGGGTCGAAACTCCGGGAGGTCTTGGCTCTGACGGCCCCTGAGTCTGCGGCCACATAGGACGGCCCCCAGGCTCTTTTCCAAGAGGAGAGTCACCTCTCTTGTCGTGGACTCTTTTGCCCGTTGTTGACTTTCGCAGCCGTCGAACCATCCGATGCGGTCTTCCTGACCTCCAGGTCCTGCTGATGTTTTCCCATCACCGGTTCTCGGAAGATCCGTGTGCGGCTTCCATCGGCGCATAGCGCGGAGACGGACCCGAGAAACTCGCGTCGTCCCCTGGTTTCCCTCCGCCGTTTCACCACTCTTTGCTCTACATAGTCGGCGAGGAGTTAGCCTGCCGCTCAGTTCGCTCGCGTCTTCGTCGGAGCACGATATGATCGAGTCGATTTCCGTCCTTTTTTGTAGCTTTTGCAGACTTCTAGAGGTTATGAGCCTGGGTACAGCCTCCCTTCGTCTGATGGCTATTTCGAGGAATATGCATTTTGCCCAATTACGTGCGATTTTAGTCTCTGCCCTGCAGCTGGACGAAGCCCACCTTTTCCGGTTTGTCTTCTGGGTCAGGCACAGTGTGCTTTGCAAGCTGCATTGTGAAGACGGACCATCGCAATAGCTTTTTCTAGTAGTGTCTGAGAGTATGATCTGGCCGGCACGGAACTGGATTTGTAAGAAATGAAGCGCCTGAAGAGTGATGGAGTAGCGTCATTTGCAGAGTGTTTGCCAGCACGGAATCGCCCGAAGCGGACACAGAAGGAGTTTGGAGAAATCTTCTGATTGGAACCTAGTCAGACATTATTCAGGAGCCTCCCACAGCGAGATATCTCTATTTTTTTGGGGTTTACATCGGTCCCCAGACTAGCAAGTTTTCCTTTAGGGCCGCTCTCGTTGCGTAGATGGAGCGAGCCATTTCGCGCCCCCCATCAGCAGAACTTGCATCAGTGTCGTCCGCCCGCGGCAGCTTACGGTCCACCAAGTTAGGACGATCGAAGGGAAAAAGAAACAAGGCCCCGTCCCGAGCCTAGAAGCCGAGAGCTCCCTCAAGTGTTGACCTATAGCGCGCCAGTCAAGAGACCACGTGATTTTTTTTTCTTCCCGTTGTCGTGACCTGTTTTTTTACTTCCTCTTAGATCTGCCTTGTTTTGTTTTTTTTCCTTTGTTTTTGAATGTTTTAGGGTCGCTTGTTTCGTTGTGTGTGTGTGGTTATTTCGGGTGTTCTCATTCTCACTCTATTTTCCTATGCGGTTAATAGACGGTCTTTTTGCTTTTCGAGAGGACCTTTACCTAATTCGAGGTGTTTGTTTTACCGCAATGCCCCCCCCTCTTCGACTTTCCGCCTTGCCCTCTTGCCTCCTAACGCGTGCCCGTCCGTCCGCTTGCCAGTTTTCTCGCGAGGTCTTGTTTTCCGTGGACGACACTCTCTAGTTCGACGCTGGTTGATTTTTCCCCCCGGATCGCGGTGCTGCACTCCGCTTGCTCTATATGATGACTTCCTGGCGCGAGCCCAAGCGCGCGCGACCTGGATAAGAATACGTGAAGGACTCAGCAGGTCTTGTCGCTGTTGGGGCACCTCTTGTTTTGCTCCTCGATCGATTCTTACAGTCTTTCCTTCCTGCATCTCCCATCTGATGACCCCGGTACCCTCTTGCCTTCTCGGCGTGCTTCGACGCGATCCTGAATGGATCTCTTGGTTTCGATCTTTGGCTCAGACAGAGCGCGCCTGAAGAATAGATCCATTTTCGATTTTTTTAACCCCTCCTGTGCGTAGCGGGTACTCGACCCGTTATCAGCCTCCCGTCGCTCGGAGCAAGCTCCTTTCCTATCCGAGAGAGAGCAGGCCCTCCCATTCGTATGTTAGGCGAGATGTTGAAATTTTTCGCCCCCCCCGGTCTCCTAGGACCACTTGTTCGAGGGGCTAGTTCCGGCGAGGTCTGGGTGCGCCTTTTTTTCTTTTCTGAACCTTTGATCTTGCCACCCCGGCCAGAATTGCGCGGCGTGGCAATTGATCGGGCGTTATTGGTTTCTACCAGTGAAGGTATGTCTCTCTTGCGATTTTCCGATTGCGCCTCTAGTTTTTGGACCCGGAAATTTTCGTCTCGCGGCTGCGCCGCCAAAGTCGCGCGTAACCTGTTGCAGCTTTAACGGCTTGAGGCCGAAGAATCCGGTCTTCCCTCAGGCCTTCGTCCCCGTCGCAGACCATGTTTGCCCTTGAAGTTCATGCCAAGAGTCGTGAGCAACGGTGGAGATTTGTCCGGTTACTACCCTCAAGCTTTTTTCTTTCCAGACTTCCTGGTTTTTTTTTCGAGATCTTTCTCGTCGTCCGTTAGGGTTCTTTGCCCCGCTCGCTTGGAATTCTAACAGTTCTATTACGCTTCCTTTTCTGCCCGCAGGGTATGCGGTGAATTATTCTCTTCCGAAATTCCTACTTCGGCCGCAAAGCCTGCTCTTCTGCAACATCGGGTTTGCTGCCGAATTTCTCGCACCAGTGCAGAGAGCCTTATCCTCCCCTTCTCCGGGCCGTAAGTGACGTGCCATTTGTCGACCACCAAATTCGCTCCCCTAAAGCCCTATCGCAGGCCCACGCGTTTTTATGGAAGATTTTTGGCCAGCATGACCCTTCCCCAGCACCCCTCAGTTTCCCGGAAACCGCACAGCCGGGAACTCCTCGTCGCTTTCTAACAAGATGTTTCCGAGGTGTCAGCTGATGAGTGCTTTAATTCACAATAGAGACTCCTCTTCCTTCGCTTTTCCTCTCTCCGTGGCAGTCCAGGAATGTTCTGGCTCGAGCATCCCACTTTTACGGCCCCAGTTGACGCTTCAGCAGCGTTTAGTTAGAAGATATAAAGTTGTGTCTCGATGCGGCGTCTCCTGCGCGGGAACGATCGCCAAATCCTCCATTATACGTCTCAGCAGAGTCTCATTACATTTTCATGCGGTTTCTCCGAGAGGGAGTTTGCCTCAACCTTTTCCTATTTTTTTCGCCCATAGTTTCCACCCCTCCCAGAGACAAACCCCGGATCCCCGGCTGCACCCACTTCTTCACCTTCGCCATTCGCGAGCCTTCTTTTATTTCCACCAGCCACGCCTTTCTTCTCATCATCTGGCCTTAGGGGCACATCTGATCCCTGCCCTGCCGCCAAGCACCCCCCGCTCCGTTCCGCCACTCGTTTTGTCTTTCGGTTTCCTCCTCTCTGCTGTTTTCAAATGCTGCCCCCCAGATCGCATCCTGCACCACCTATTCTTTTCGTCACCCCCACAATCATGAACCGTTTCAGCTCGCATCGCTCGTTCTTTTTCCCCACCCCGGAATCACTTCCCTACTCCGCCCCTCCCATTATTACCCAAACCGCATCGGTCTGACTGATGTAGAAGCCATGCTTCCCCCAAAAACTGTCCCCAAACTCCGTTTAATCCGACCCTTTATTAGCTGTTTGCCAGATTTGAGGGTTTAGTTCATTAGAGTCATAAACGGACCCGATGGGCGCTGCGCACTTTGTACAAGTAGGCTTCTCGATGTCGCCGCGTTTGTTCAGGAAGAGGATGCTTTGGTCCAGGCTCTCGCTCTTTCTTTCACTTCTATTTAAGGTCTCCGCCACTTGCCTCACTTCTTCGCTTTGATTGTTCCGCCCCCGCGCCCGCCATCTCTCCCTCTCTAAGACGGATTCCTTGATTGTCGCTGTCACCTGGCACCGAGCAGCCGATAGCGAGGTGGTATCTCCGGATGCGGGCTTGAGCGACTGAAATTTCTTTTTTATGACTTGTCGCGATTATCCTTCTTCCGACCTTTTCACTTCGAGCTCACGCCGAGGCTCTTCGAGGCGTTCGGCGTCAGTTAATGTATTGAAGATGTAGTCGGCTTAAGACCTCCGCTTCTTAGCGGCATATGTGACTCTGGCCATACTTTCACATACCCTCCACCCCCAGGCAGGTCTGGTCATTTGCGGAGAGACTCCCACTCGAAAGCCAGTCGCGAGAGATGACCCGTCGAGTCTCCCCTCCCCTTCCTATTGCGGTTCCCAAGGTTGCGCACAGATCTGAGCATTTCTTGCAACCCCCCCCTCGCACTGGACGCTACGCGATTCTACCGACGGCTTTTCGAGAGGCCGGAGTCTTTTTCTAGCTCTTTTTTCCCCTCTTCTTGTGAGCTGTTAGACGGAGTCGTCAACTTTTCAGCCGAGCTTCTGGTTCTAGAAGAGCGAGGATCCCCCTGTCCATCCGCCGCCTTATCTTACTCCACTGACTGAACTCGAGAGCGGCTTTTTCGCTTGCTGTCAGGTCTTCGCAGAATTGTGTTTCGCGCTTTTCGACTTTTTCTTTCCACCTTCCCTCCCCGGTACATAAATGGTTGAACGCGCCTCCCGGGACGCCGCCGCCGCTTTTCTCCCTGAAGAGCTCTCGATTCCCCTACACTTTTCGCCCGCGTCCTTCCTTCCTAGTCCCCTTGCGGATTGCCCGTCGATTGGTCACACGGCGTGCTACCTGTCTGTCGTGGCTCTACGTCCGGCCGGCACTGCAGGTGCACCCCCTGATGAGCGACCAAGGGCGCTGGCCTTGCGGCGTAAGATTGGGTTGCCCTGGTGAATTTTTCTCCGTTCCGCTCGTAGTCTCGTTTCTTCTTTTAGGTACTTTTACTGCGCGCGTTAGAAGAGCGTTCCTCTTTCCCGTCCCCCCCGCTTGTTCGGCGTCGTCAATGCTTCAAGCTTCTTTTCGCCGACGCGACCCGCTGATTAGAGAAAGCTCCGGGCGTGTCCTATTCACTTTTTTCAACCCTACGGCGCCACGGTGTTTTGGGTGGTTTTTGCCCCTGGAACACATCTTCTCGGGCAGCTATTGACGTCGTAAACGAGAGGCTAGCCTTTCCGATCTAGCCGCGTTCCCCAAGATTTTCTATTAAGTAGCCCACTCATCGTGCAGCCGGCGATTTTAGCCTACGTCTCTCGCGCGTGATGAAAGGGAGTTCCTCAGAAAGAAGCTGGGATTTCTCTCTCTCCTTTCCTTTTTCCAGTAGAAAACACGCCCATGCCGCCCGTCTTCGGGCTCTGATCAAGACGTGTGTTTAGATGAGAGAACATTATAAAGCCGTACTCCCCACGTCCTCAGCCAACCAGCAAGCGTCGACATTTCTCCCCCCCTAGTCCGTGCAACTGACGCCGATGCTCCGTTTGGCCCCTTCAGACAGGGAAGACCTGAGTTTTTCTTGTCCTTTTCGTTCTTTTGCTTTCCCTACAATCGCCGTTTTGGAGGGCGCCCGCGGTTCGACCCCTCCTCAGCCCTCGGAGCGCCCACTCTTCCCCTCCTCCTGCTCGGCAAGAAGCGGACCTCGTTCTGTCACGGGCGACAATCGCCGGCTCGACGACAGCTAATCCCGCCGGCTCCCGACCCGCCAATGGTTACCCCCCCCCTCTGGAACCTCCCCCGCCCTCCCCACCGTTGGCCCCGCCTGAGCGGCATTTGCGGGACGCGTCGATAGGTCGGTAAGAGCCGCTATCTTTACCCGTTCCCCAGACCGGACGCACGAAATTGGTGTATTTTCCCCGTTCTCTCGTCCCCTTCCTTCCTCCGACTCTGATACTCCTGATGTAGAAGCGTTCCGTTGCCCGGCGAAGAGTGTTTAGCTCTTTTTTCCTCCCCTTTGTCCCGACCTGCGCCGCGTGTTCTGATAATTTCCGACGCCTGTTTACAAGCCCTGAGTCTGCACCTTCTCGTACCGCTCCAGCTCATGGTAATGTTCCCTTAGGAGAGTAAGTCAGCTCGTCAGGTGGCTGCTGGTTTTTCCCCTCCCTCTTCTTTCCTTACTTTCCCTGAGATCGTGCGGAGTTTGCCTTTCGTGATCTGTTCGATCGCCTAGAGGTTCGACTCTCGCTGCGCCGCGCCACTGGACTATCCGACGGTCACGAAGGGTTTCTGAACTCTTTCCGCTTCCCCGTAAGACAAGCTGGCCCCATTTTTTCAATTGCATCCCCCACCAACTCCCCGGGCCTCGACCCCCTATGCGTCCGGGCCTCCTGAAGCTCTTGGAGCGTCTCGATTCTACTTGTTAGAGAGATGCCCTCTCAGCTACTTTTGGTCGTTCTCTGGCGGATATTCTGACTGTGTCGAGCCTATCCTTAGTACCGCGTGTCGATAGTACTGCGACATAGAGACTGGCCCTTCCCTCGTACAGAAGTGTTCACAGTGCACGGGCACTTTCTTCCCCTCCCCCCTAGCTTTTTGCCTTTTGCAACGGCTCTAATCCAAATTAAGACATCCCGATTCCTTTTTTCGCCGAGGCACTCGCCCCCTTCATGTGCCCGACTTCTACTCTTGTTATTGTAGAGGTCGGCAAAGGCCCCATCTTTTCTGAACGGACACCGGCGAAGATACCGTCCCTCGGATTCCTCGTCGCGAGAGGAGCTGCCCCGATCTCTTCGGTTTTCTGCAGTGATTTGAACTTAGGTTCAGTTTTTCTCCCAGGTAGTGGCCGTCTCCTCAGTTTAATAAAGGGAGGTGCGAAGGAGTCGTTTTCTCTCTTCCCTCCATAACAATTAGAGCTCCATGGTTTTATCTTGTCCCTCCTTCCTTCGGCGAGCGGAGAGCGCTTTATTAACCTCTAAGCGGCTGAGTCGCGCTCCCTGGTGGACTGGGATGTGTTTTTGCCGTCCCTTTCCTTTTTTTTCCCCCGCTCCAGGGCCGTGCGCATATAGCGACGAAGGCCTTGACTTCCCGTTTCGTGGTGTTCGCGATGCTTTATTCGGAGGCTCTTGTGTGGAGAGAATGGAGCGCTCTGCAAACCAGGTCGAGCTTCTTCTCTTCTACCTTCTTTTATCCCCCGACGTGATCTCCTCCTCGTCTTTGTTGAGATAGATCCGTAGTCGTCTTGAAGAATTTTCCCTCGCGACTCCTGTCGCAGACCGGGTGGCCGCGCCTCCGCGGCCGCCCTCCCTGGCGTCTCCGAGGCCGCCCTGAAGGCGAACACAACTCCGGACGCCTTCTCCGCTTCTTTCTCTGAGGCGGCACAGTTGGCGACCCGTGCCAGACCCCCTTCTCAAGACGTCGGCCGGGTCGAGTCCGCCTTTCCTTTCGCGGGCACCCTTGCGAGCGCTCGATTTGCTGATCCTTTTTGAGAAAGCTCTGGCCGCTCGAACGTGGCTTTTCTTCAGAGCGAAGCCTTCGCTGTCGCTTCGGCCTCTCCTTGATTTCTACGTCAGCAGACTGTGGCCAAAGCAGCGCAACAGGGTTCGTCCCCTACCGGTTCCGACCCCCCAGCCGGGAAATACTTCGTGTCCTCCGGGCTGGCTCTTTCGACGGGACCAGGAGTCCCAGGATGGTGCCTCTTTGGTCCGAATGAAGAACCAGATCGCCTTTTTTCTGACCTGTGGCTCTTTCCTTTTCGGCTTTTGCCCCTTCAGATGGCGTTTGACTAAAGTGCTTACGTAAACCGGGGACGACTGCATCGGATGGCAGTTTGAAGGTAACGGTGGTCCTCTTTTTCCTTCTTTGTTTCCGTGGCGACTTGAGACGGCGCGCCTGTACTTTCTGAGTTATGCTCGAGTGGCCCTTTTTCCAGGGAGACTTCCTCTCTCACTGCCCTCGTTTCGCGCTCGACAGGCTTGATCTAAGCCCTCCCTTCCAGGACGAGATGTCTAGAAGTGGGTATTTGGGCGTTCCTATCTCCTGCTAGTTTCCCGCGCCCCCCTCGCTGCAGCTGGTGTATTGCAGTCCCCGTTCCTTCCCCGTGCTGACCGTCGCGGATAGTCGTACTCTGCGAACCCCCCCACAAGCGTCTTTTATTAGCAAAGATCGTCGAGCGATAGAAAGCCATCGCCCCGCGTCCTATTCCCCTTCTCTGTGATCCGACTTACGCCTAGGATTTAAACCTTCACCAGCGGTCCCTGAGAGAGCGCGTACTCCTCAGACTAGAATTACTTTCCCGTCCTGCCGCGAGGGCTCATACGCCGTGCTCGCGTATGAGACGGCTCGGACGCACCCCCCTCCTTGAGACTGTTAGACCCCCACACTTTTTTTTGTCAAGAGAGCCTACCGCGCCTTTGTCTTTCTTTTTTTTTCCCCTTACAAAGCGTATACGACGCGTAGTCGATTAGCCTCCCCGGCAAGGGAAGCTCCGTGATACCTTTACCATGACACCCCTCCGGGCTCGGTGTCCCGTTTTCCCTTTTACTCCTGGATTCGTCAATGATGCGTCTCTCCTGTCCCGAAGATTCTTCGATGGCCAGGCTGTTTGGAAGCCATCTCTTTATTTTTTCCGCCTTCTGAGTTCGAACCCTGAGGCGGCAGGTCGGCCCCCTTCGAAAGCTCGTGGAAGTGACCCTTCTCTATGTCCTGCTGGGGTTGGACGATGTAAGGAAGGAGGTGAGGTGGTGAGCGGAGTTCCTTCGGCTTTTTTCTTCCGCTTCTTCTCTTTCTTCCTCTTTGAGCGTTCGTGCCGAACGACTGTGACATCAGCCGTGGCGCCCTTCTTCAAGCGCCACATTTTCAGAGTCTGTTATTCCTCGGTCAGGTTATGAGGCTTTCCTTCGACCTGCGTGTCGGCCGTGAATTTGTGTGTTTGGGTTTGGAATTTACGGCGGGACCTGAATTGGTGCTCCCCCCTCTTGTATTGAGGACATGCCTTCTTCTTAGCTTTTTTTACGATTGTTCGACTGCCCGATCGCTTAGAGCTCGAGTCCTGAGGTGTTCTTCGGCCCAAGCACGGGTCAACGACGCTAGCTCGAGCGTTTCTTACCAATGGATCGAGGTGCTTTTTTCTTACTTATTGATTCTTTCCGCAGGAACCCTGGCCCAAGAGGATAATATTTGACGCGTATAGCCCCCCCCCCTACCGACGCTTTGGCATGAAGTCCACCCTTGGTTTCTCCCGTGTTGTTGACAGAGGCTCTGCAGGCTCTTCAGTTTCTCCTCTCAGCGCTCGCGCGTAGTCAGATTTGCAGGACGACGCGGTACTATAGATGTCAGTGACAGCTCCCCGGTCCTACCTGCGGAAGGTCCCGTCTCGACGGCGATGCCGACCTTTTCGCCTCGTTTTTAGCCTTTCCCCTTGCCAGCCACCTCTTACTCGGCCGGCGAGCGATGTCGGGTTTTTCAAATGAGTTCCTGGCAGCCGCACACGATCGGGCTTTTGAGCCCTAGTGTTGATAGCCATCGATGCGCTCTGTCGAGACGGTAACGCGACGCGGTTAGAAAGGTAGCCTTGTGGGAGGAAAAGAGCGTACAGCATACCTTTTCCTTCTTCGCTGAGCGTTCACCGGCCTTTCTGGGCCCTATTCTTTTTGCCCTCCTCGAAGCGGAGACACCTCTCATTGCGGCAGCTCTTACCTTATCCATCGTAGACGAGCTGATCTTGCCATCCCATTATTCAGATACGTTTTTCTCCATCTGGTCTGAATAGCGATTGAGACCCTAAGTCAATCGGCCGAATCGTTCAGACCTGCGACCCCCCCCTCTTGCTCGCCCATAGTTTGTCAGGAGGTCTGAGGACGCCTTCAACTGCAGCCTCTCGTCGTGGAGAATCGCGTGATCGATCGCCTAAGTCGTCCTTTTTTTTGTGCCCTTTTCCCTTGAGGTCGGCTGCTGGTTGCCCAAAGCCCCTCCATGACCCGACGATTCCCGATGGCGCCTTTGTATTGTTTCGCTTGCTTGCCTCCGGTTTTTTCGATGTAGCCCCTCTGCTTGCGCAGCCCCTGACACGGAAGGGGATTTCTGTATTTCCGGCCGCTGGCTGTCCCCTAGTCCCGAAGATGCTCCAGCGTTTAGATAGTCATGCTCCAGACTCGGCCCCCTTTTTCTTTACCTTCTCCCAGAACCGCCGCTATATTTGTCTCGGTAGGAGCCTCTGTTGAGCCCTGCAGAGAAGAATGGCATCGATTTCTCACTTTTCCTGGGCGACAGCCAGAGTCCTCCCTCCTACTGCGATCACAAAGAGTCTCTCGATAGTGTAAGGAAATGAGCGGTCCAGATACGGACCAAGTTAAGGCGAGCGATTATAGGTTCGCTTCTGTCTCCTTCTCTCCACCAGACCGCTCCGGCCGGCAGGGAGTTAATCCTTTCCTCATCGTCCCGATCAGCCGCGCCGGGACCCCTCCTTCCGGAGTCTTCAGTCCCCTGCGGCAGCACTCTGCGACGCCCTCTTCTTTTGCGCCAGCCGCACAGCCTTTTCGCTGACTGTCGCTCGCGTGGACCTGGAACAGCCCAATCTCTTGGGGTGTATACGCAAGGCTACTATTGTCGGTGCGCGACTGTGGGCGATAGTTTTGCGCCTTTGGATCATTTAGCAGCCCTATGCTGGTCCCGTACCGCTGGTTGGTTTGCTGCGCTAGAATGGTCGACTGCTTTTTGGTGTTTTCCGGACGAGTCCCCTATTTCCCCGTCTCGTGCCTTTCCCTCATGAACGCTTTGGGCTCATTCGATCGACGCCACATTGCCGCCTGGAGCGCGAGGTGAGTTTCCGCTTCCCGAAACGATCGAGTTCGACGGAGGTGTTGCTTTTGCGGATCGCGTTGCTCTTCTCCCTGCATTCTTGCTGCGAGCAGGTCTACCGCGTGGATGGTTGGTTGAGTTCATACTTCCTAGTCACCGATATATTCCCCCAGTGGGCAGCCGCGCCGCTTCTCTGTTGGGCGAGGTTGAGTTTTTCGGATAGATCTCCCCAAGCGTCTCCCTTCCTTCCTTTCGTCCCCTATTGATCCCCGCATTTTATCGCGGAATGAGCGCGGCTCGGACTCCCCTTTGATCGACGATCCCTTTGGTTGCTTCCAGTCCCGCAAGTTGCGCGCAGCCATCTCAAATGGCCGATCTGGGCCCCAACAACGCTTCTTTTCTTGGTCACTGACTCGCAGCCGTTGACCCACTTTTTCTCCCACGCCCAGTTACGCTCGCAGGAGCGCGGCCCCCGAAAGTCGGATGAGGTTCGCCGTTGAACTTTCCCCCTCAGGCTGACCCCTTTGTCACTTCGTGTTCGGTTCTGGAGCCCGGCGTGAGGCGTTCCTTTTTCCGGCTCGTGTCTTTCACGGGACTGGCCAACTTCACAGAAAGCCTAGAGTGGCCTCCCTTTCTTTTCTTGTGACGTTCCATTCCGGCTCTTCTGCTTTCTGTAATGAGCGGGTGGAATGGTTCTTCCAAGCCCCATGTCTCTCTGTATCTCCTCATTTGTTGGCTTAGACTCCGGCGCTGCCTATGTTGCAGCCGCGGCTGTTTCCTAGACGATTTTTTCCTCTCCCGTGCGATACTCCAAGTCTCAACCCTGCTTCGTCAGACTTCCCTGAGAACGTGAGATAAGCGAGCGTTCCGACCATATAGAAGTCAGCGAACGATATATTTTAATCCCTTCTTTTGTTGATCTCTCTTCGCTCTGCTTGAGTTGGTCCCCTGGACCGCAGCGGAAACCCCTTTCTTCCTCTCTTCCGTAATGAAACGGCAAGTCCTGGTTATGAGGAGGGGCACTCTATTCGTGCTCACATGTCTATTCTCGTAGCGCCGTGCTGACTGCAAAAACTTCCCTGCACTTACCTCCCAATCCGGCATTGACGCAGACCATGGCTTCCGTTTACCTCGACTAGACTAAGTGACGATCCACAGTTTCCCCTCCCCCCCCCAGTCCCTTGTTCCCTCTTTTCAATAAAGTTCTTCGTACGCCTTGCGCTTGGCCACTCTCCCGTGTTTCCAGAAACGCCTCTCCGGAAGCCCACCCTGTTCGTGCTTCTCTTCCCCTTTAACACGAAGGGTTGGTCGAGCCTATTTTTTCGGCGGTCAATTTAAAATAGAGCTATCCTTTCGGGCGCGCTCTCTTGGATCGTACCAGGAGTTGGAGCGAATCCACAAGGCTGATCCCCTTTCTCTTTTCGATTTAAAGCTAACCCGCAGTTTGACCCAGAAGATTCTCATTGTATTCTCTTTCTTCGGCCCCCCGCCTTCTTGCCTCTGGGAAGCCAGGCCGATTAAATTCCCTCATCGGCCGCAAGACCGCGCTCATTCGCGTAGTCAATTCCGTTCCCTCTATTTTCCTGACAAACAAAAAACCCCATGAAGATTATCGCCTTCGTTTTGGACATCGATCATCTCAAAACCCTTCTCCCCACAGCTAACTCCGGAGGGGCCTCACTTCAATATTCTCTTCTTCCCGCGAGTGCAGGATGCCGCAGAACACCGCAATAGGTCTCTTCCCTACGGTGCCTTAAATAGTGCTAGCGCGCGCAGCAATACCCCAGCAGTTGAACTCGTTTCTGGACAGCGGAAACTCCTTGCGACCTCTTCTGTCACTTGGTTCCGCGACTCTCCCTCACACGTTCATGGTAAACTCCCTGACGCACTGCATTATCTCCTCGACTCGTCCGGTTCCACAAACCCCCGCGAAGTCGCCTCGGTAAAGAGCCTCCAAAGACCCCCCCTTTCGGCCCCCCCGCATAGGGCTTGCTTGGCAGCACTCTCTGCTCGCCACCACCCGCCCCCTCCCTTCTCTTTTTTTGCCGTGCCCCGTTGTCTGTTCCCAGTTTCCGAAACGCGCGACGTCCTAGACCGGTGGCTGCCCTTGGTGCGCCTTCCCATTATTTGCTCGCCTGAGCTTTTCACACTTTCATCGCTCGTTCAGGCCGAGCATTACTTCGTTGTCCGTTTGCGGACTCGATCATTTCTCCCCCCTTGCGCGTTTTAAGCGGACCGCCCTTTACGGCCAGTTCGGATGGGGCGCGCACGCCCCGCCCCCCCTTCGTCCCCGATCTCACCCCTAGACTGGTCCGGAAATATAAGCGCTTGCTGCCCGAGCGCGATTTGAGTCCGTGGAGGCTTGTTCGTGCTCTTTCTCGTAGGTACTCGGACTCGGTCCGCCCCCGATTCCCCGCTTCCGATTCCTGTGAACCCACTGATTTCATTGACCGATCCTCAAGGCAGCGGGCTGGCGAGGAGTTATGTCGCTTTCTGCCCCTTCCTCCTGTCCGAGCCCCGACCCCCGACTTTTTCTCGGATGGAGGGAATCTTTAGAGTTTCGTTAACTCCCCGGCAGGAGTCTCCCACCAACCGGCCGTTTCTCGTTTACTCCAGCTGGGAGAAGCAATAGCAAGCAGACCCAGGTTTTTCGCAAGCGCTGACCACGATCCCAGAAGCGCCATCTATCATCGGATTTTGCGTTGCCCCTCCTTCTCATTCCCTAGCGAGTTCTGGCCCACAACCCTAGAGAATTTTTACTCGACTCGCTGTTCACGCTGATTTTATCCGACTGACGGCTTCCCCCCCCCTCCTCTTTATCCTTTTCTTACAGCCGCCGACACCCCGCCCCGCAATCTGTGCGAGACGCTGTGTATGTGATCGACGGCGTCGACCCGTTGACGCCCGCTTCTTTAGTTTTCTAGCCCCCGAGCGTGCATCAACTATGGATCGCACAGCCACAAGGATTTTCTCACTTTGATTTCCCTCCCTCTCTCTCACGTGGCTACGTGTCTCAGGCGACGTTCAGCACTCTCGGGGTCGCGGCTGAGACCCACAACAACCTTAAAACGTTCTCTCTCTATTTTACCCGCCGCCTCTGTGCTCCCCCCACTGGCGAGCCCGATTCCCTCTAAATGGTGAAAAAGAGTTTACCCCCAGCAGTCCCTTTCTCCATGAGCCGTTCCCGGAGTCAGATCCCCCCCCTGTGCGTGCTCGTTACTCCTTTCCGTCGTGGTAGACACTCGTCCTCTTTCCCCTTCCCTTTGTGCGCTTTGGTGTAGGTACTCGTTGGCAGTGACTTGTCTGAGAAGTTCCGTGCATCTCGTCGGTGCGCTGTCGAGTTTGAACTGCATCCTAGTCCTCCCGAGCTGGGATGGTGGAAATTTTCCCATCTGAGCGGAGGACTTGCTCTCTTTCAACAGTGCTCTCCCTACCCCCCATTCTTCCGATGATATCACCCCATTCTACGGAGTTTATCAGAGCACGCTTTAAAACAACTCGCGCAACAATGGATTTCCCCCCCCCCCCCTCTCCCCTTAGTGTCCGCGGCTTCAACTCTTCCATAGCGTCAGTGATGTAGAAGAGTGAACCCGTCTCTTCCCTACGTCAACCTTGCAAAGGCGTCGACTTCTACCTTATCGATCTTCCTTTGTCCTCATTTCGGGGTTACGCCACACAGCAACTCCGCGATGGCTTATGCGCGCTCGTTGCGAGTCAAGTAGACCGTCCCAACCAGCTCAGCCCCGCCTGCCTCCTCAAGTTTTTCCCTTCTGCGCTGGAGCCAGTTCGATCCTCCCCTTATGAAACTTCCACCCGAGGAAGAAACGAAGTTCTCCACTTCGCCGGCAGCCCTGTCCTCGTCAACGCCAGGTCTGAGAAAGTGGACCCTCCTTTCTCCCTACTTCGGGCGTTCGTTTTCTTATCTCTTTGTGGGCGGAACGAAAGAGAAAATAGTAATCCCTCGGAGGCGCCCGCGTTCCTCACCGGGTCCTCCGACCATCCTTCTTCCCCCGCGCCCTTCCCCTCCCTTCCCTTCCCTTCCGACCCCCTCTTCAACCCTCTTTCACGGTTCTCGTTCTCAAGTCCTCGAGAACCTCAGGAGCCTGCGACGTGGTACACCCTCGCCGTGGCGACCCGACTCCAATCCCTTTCCCCTCCCTCCTCTCTTGCGGCGAGGCTCTCGCGTCCCGGCGAGAGAGATAGAAGCGGGTTTTCCTCGGCCCAGACACTTACACCGCGACGCCGTTTTTTTTCTTTTCGGGCCGTTCGGAGTTCTCCTTGCGTCCGCGAGTTGCGTTGTCGTTCGTTTTCGCTGGTCGAAGAGGTTGATTGTCTCCAGAATCTTTGACGAACCCGGGTTCCTGCGCCTCGTGTCGATCCGTGCCTGCCGTTTTCCGACGGGGTCCCCCCCTCTGTCGTTCGCCCTTCGCGCCCTTCCCAGTCTATGTCATGTTTGTTCTTCCTTTTATCTCTTGCTCCCCCTTTTGATTGGGGGTCAGCCTCGGTGTCGTCGGCTCAGCTTGACCGTTCCTGTTTTTGGTTTCGCGCTGTCTCTTCAGAAGAGTTGTTGCGACTCTCGCTGGCCGCTTGTACTATAAGCGATGGTCAAGCCGGGTATACTGTCCCCTGAAAGACCAGATTCCTTTACGCTGCGCCCGTCTCGGTGACCTTAACCCCCGCTTTTGCCTCGACCATCGCTTCCTTTCTGGACCTGCTTCTCCCTTTCGAGGAGTCCGATGGCCCTAGTGAGTTACCTCTTGTCCCTCGCCTGGTTTTAGCCTCGGACGGCGAGCCTTTCTCCCGGGTTCCGCCGATCGTTTACCTTTGAGTAGGGACTGCTTGCCAAGGATATGGCCGTCGATGGTGTACTTTTTTTAAGTCCCCCTGTCATTTTTCTTCTCCTTTGTTTACAGAAGATCATCCTTCCTGACCTTTTTTTACGGTTCTCCGCGGCACAGAAAACGGTACTGCAGAGGCGATCGGGTGATTGTCTACTGTAGGAAAACACCCCAGTTTGTGCCGCATTTCCTTCCGTCCCCCAGCTAAAGAGGCACGTATATGGAGATACGCTCCTCGGAGGGTAGTCTTCCCGTGGAGCCTTTTGCTTGCTTGGGAGCCGCTTGGGTCTACCCCCTTGACGAGCAGTGAGATTAGGGTTTCCCCTGGCTTATCCAGATCCTTCTTATCCGCTGCCGAACAAATCCCCCCCCTCTTATGCAAGTTTTTCTTTCTAGATCCCCTTCGAAGCGAGGCGAGAGCAAGGGTATTCCTCTCGCCGGCACTTTTCCGCGAGAAACGGCCAGATGGCTTTTTCCTTTCTTGCCCCTTCTAGCCTTGCCTGTGGAGCGGATTTCGGATTTGAGAAGCTTTTAGGTGTGTTCCTGGCAGCTTCAGGAGCCCCGGGCTTTCGGATGGGCTCTCTCCTTGCCCCGGTTGCTCCAAGTGTTATTTTTTTTCTTCTCTCTTTCTTTTTCCCCCTCCTTTTTTTTTGCTGAGACTCGTAGTCGGAGAAACTCGTCGCCACGTTCTCTACCGTGTTCCTCGCTGACGCACATCAGCGAAGGACAGAGTCTTTCAGCCGCCGCCATCGGCCGAACCCCCTCACGGCGCAGGCGCCTGCGCTTCTCGACGGAGGCGCCACCCGCAGCCTTTTCCCCTTTCTCCCACCTCCGTCGGTTACTCAGACTCCTTCTTTATTGACTCTTTCTATGCCGCGCGAGGAGAAGGCCATCCCCCGTTCTCCGACTCTTCGCTCAGCACGTTGTTAGGTCGGCAGTGCTCACCCGCGCTTCTGTTTATTCCTGCCTGATCCTTTCCCTTTCCCGTGCCCAACGCCGAAACCGCTTTTCCCTGAAGCTTCCCCGGCACTTCTAAAAGAGCAGTGGGAAGAGCCTAGATCGCGGAACCGTGGCGTCCCCGGTGGATCCCTCTCTTCGGGCGTCACCTTCTTTTCCTTTTCCTCCCCAGCCGAACCTCGACGTTCTTGCATTGACCTTTTGCAAGTGCCTCTAGACCAAGGAAAGGTTTTAGAATTGCTGATCAATTTAGCTAAGTCCGCTCCAGTTTTCCCTTCGGGATGACCTTCTCCCCTTTTCCCCATTTCTTCCTGTCCCAGTCGGGGAATTTCTGACTCGCCGTCCGCATTTGGACGAGTAATAGTTGTTGATATGATCTCCCCTGCTCGAGTGCCTGGCCTGGTCTTTTTGCCGAGCACTGACTGATTCTCCCTCTCTCCTCGAGCCGCTCCCTCTCTCCTAGGCACGAAGCGGTCGAGTTCTGGTGGGCGGAGATCGACAGCTACGGGCCGATTTCCGCGCGGATTTCGGCTGTTATTCTTCCCAGGGCATTTCCCCCTTTTTCCCCCCCCAGTTCGATAGTGGACGCGTTTTG
>Ga0179591_1379412_pt1 | contig 18904 bp, 13 predicted proteins | sample CZOMad2_1_08_16f_FD_182891 | JGI IMG/M metagenome (GOLD analysis project Ga0179591, IMG submission 182891) | Vadose zone soil fungal communities from Angelo Coast Range Reserve, California, USA - CZOMad2_1_08_16fungal (PacBio error correction) | ecosystem: Environmental > Terrestrial > Soil >... | reverse complement strand
CCTAGCCCCTCCCCCTTCACGTTTGCCGGGTCGACTCTGCGCGATCAGGCATTTTTTTTGCAGCGGAGAATATGGATTGGCCTGCTTTCTTTTCCTTCAAGTTAGACATGCCCCCGTTTACCTTTTAGGTGGATCGCCAATACCATCCCCTTTTTCGTGTGAAGAAATTTTCTCGGATCCTGGCCCGGTCGTTTTTTTGAGTCCCCTTTTCCTCTCCTATCACGGGCTTAACGCTTCCAGGCGCTTCTCAGTCTGAATCTGATTAGAGGAAGATCCTGTTTTGAGCTTCCGACGGAGTTTGTCGGATTTAGGCCCCCAGTCATGAGAGGTCCTTTGTTCTGTTGTCTTCCATCCCCTCCGAGATCTCTCCCGCCCGCCCTTTTTCACCTTTTTTGCTTTCTAAAGCACTGAGCGTGCTTTTTTCCTTATCCCCCACGTCGGAGTCTCGCCTCCTCCCACCACCAGTCTAAATGGTTTTTTTCTGTCCCGCGTAACCTACTTTGGTCCCCCAAGATTCTAGTTTTTGCAATTTTTTCCCCCCATGAAGTCCTCACCATCTTCTCTGATCGGTGTTCCCCCTAGGCGGTCGGTCCTTCCTGTAGGCTCTGCCTTTTCTCCTCTTTTTGAAGGACGCGATGTTTTGCCAAGCTCAAGCCCTCTTTCTCCAAGCGGGAATATGAGTCCAGTCCTAGCGTGCACGGGGTACTCCCTCCCTTTGTCCGTTCCGGTTCTTCCCGTTTTCGCATTGCTCTCTCCACGCTGTTTTTTTTTTTTGCCCCCTCCGGTAGAGCGTCTATGGCTCTGCCCTTTGGTGCCCGACTAGGCCTAAAGCTCTACCCGGATCGTTTCCTCTGTCTTCTAATTCTACGACGGGCGCCTTGAAGCCCCCCTTCAAGGACAACCACATACCGTCCGCGACAACCCTTCCCTAGCTTTTTTTTCCACCCTCAGTACCTTGAGCCCCTTTTTCCCTCCCTATTGAATAGAGGATTTCAATTGTTTTTGGGTTTTTGACCTCCCCCTGAGTGCACTTCTTACAACAAATATCCTTTTTCTGCGCCCTCTCCCTTTTCTCACTAGCGGGGTTGGCTTCTCCAACCTTGGTGATATATATATTATCCATACCCTACATTGTTTTTGATTTTTAGAGAATTCCAATTTTTATCTGGAATGAGCCCCCAGGAGCACCCCTTTCCTGCTATGGTCTTGCCTTGCGTTAGAGGGTGTTTTTTTTTGTCTACCTGAAAGGAGTGTCCCCAACCACCGTTCTCCAGTCCTTAACGCCCGATCAAGTCTTGTCGTAGTGTTTTTTTCCATTTTTCAAGGGGTTTCCTATTTCTTCTCATGGCCCCCTAGAAAGTCGAGTGAGCCCCCGGTGCCTTTTTATTCTTGCCCCATGATTGTGCGGACTAGGTGTCTAGGATAAGGCAGTTGACTCCAGTCCCTCCGAAGTATCTTTCTTCGGAGCACTTCTGAGAAGCCCTCGTCCCCCTACTTATCTAGGTGTACATCTCACCCGCGCTGGACGGGAGTTTTATTGAAGGTCCGGTAGTCTCCTGCACGAAAGTTCGACCCCCTTTTTCTCCACTTATGGTGCGAAAGCTAGTAAATTTGATCTGGTTTTGAGGTGTGTTGCCCAACCATTTTTTCTTTCGCGGCCCCCCTAAAGCTCAGCGGATTTAGCTTGGACCTGCCCCCCCCGCCCTAGACTGGCCCGATTCGAATTTATTGCCTCCCCTCTTTAGGTTCCTGGAAAGAGGTTGGTTTCCCCCCTATGTCGTGTGTATACGGAGTGGGGACTTCCCCCAAAATAGGTTCTGTTCTTATCCCACCCTTGGTGTTTTTTTTTTTTCCGGAACATTCCCGGCCGTGCCTTTCGTTTTTTTGCCCCCCTAGGCCCTTGTATAAGATTCGTAGACTTTTCATATTCGGTTTTTTTTTTTATAGTCTCCGTCCCCTTTCTCGAACCCGGTCCCTGAACCTCAGAAAGTGACGCCCTTTTCGGGGCTTTCTCCCTCACCACACTGGTCCCCCTATCCCAGTAACTTCCCCTCGTTTTTCCATCCTCTCGTGCTTGAGTGCCATTTGGTCAGGTCCCCCACCTTTCGAAGTACTCCCGTAGGACTCTCAACGGACCCCCTTACTGCCTACCTTCTTTCGGACGTCCCGTACCCGTCTTTTCCGGTTTCTTTTTTTTTCTGTAGCGTGCGGATAAACGACCTCCCCCCCCTCAGCCGTCAGCGATTGAATCTTAAGTGTCGATGATTTTCCTGATCCCCCCGATCCGATCGGGCTCCTCCTCAGGTCCGATGGAAAGCTAGACTTTCTCCCTTTGAAGTAGTGGCCAGTTCCTGGCTCTTTCCCAAGTCCCGCAGGATCCTTTTGGCTGTCCCCTCCCATGATGATTTTTTGCGCCGAAGTCAATGTCTCTTCACTCTTGCCGACCCCCTATCTGATTCCGTTCGAGTTTAACAGAAGACAGGTTCCGCTGCCTGGCTCTTCTTAGTTCTTAATGTAGGTCTTTTATTTCCAGAAGTCTCTCCATTCACGTCCACGTTTAGAGTCAGGCATTTCCTGAAGAGCCACGGATGCGGTGCCCTCTAATCCGTAAGCTCCCCAACGTATCATCGTTTTTCCTTTTCGTTTTCATCCCGTCTTGTCTTAAGAGATGTCAGTAGTCCTCGTTTTTCTTCGTGGCTTCGTGGGCTGGTACTTTTGTCCCTCGGTAGTTTCTTTTTTGGATACCTCGGATATGTCGTAGATGAGTCCTCCCTCTGGCCTTTTTTTGAGTAGTCGCTCCAGGAAGTTGGCGTTTTTCCAAAAAAAGGGCACTTATGTAGCCCTTAGAGAGGTATCCTCCCGATTCTCAGCAGTCTTCCTCTTCTCCTTATTCTCAGACTCTTTCTGTTAATACCCCCCCGGGTTTTTTGAGAGTCCGGAGCGGTCTCTTGCGGGCCTTGATTTTTGATGCTGAGGTTCCCTCCTTTTTGTAAAGAAGCATGTGCTTACAACAGCCCCCCCCTTCGCACTGGCGGCGGGTACGAAGACACTGTCTCTTTTACTCCCTTTTCCCACACCCTCCCACAGCCCCAAATCCTCTCGCCTCCTAGTAAGCCTGCAGAGTAGCACGAAGTTTTTTTGATTTCTCTTCAAGGGACCACCGTGATGGCTTGTTGAACTTCCTTTTTTATCTTTTCGCTCCATTGAGGACCTTTTTACCTCCGCCGTCCCTTTTCCGGAATGAAAACGTCGAGGAGCAAGCGTACTTTTCTTCTCCTGACGGTTTTCACCCAAGGCACCTCGAAGTTTTTTCAGTCCGCGATATCGCCTTTTTTAATTCTTTCTTTCCTGTCGTTCGCTTTTCTTCCCCTCTCTAGTTTGCCAGAATTTTGATTCGTAGCCCTTTCGCTCCGTTGCATCCAAGCCTGATATGTCTCTCTGTCAAGGAACGGCTTCCAGGGCCGGCTCGCTTCCTTCTCGAGCTCTCTTTCATTCTGTTTTTTTCGCAAGAGTCGTTAGATCAGACTTTCCTTAAGTCCCGACCCCCTCCCCTTTACCCTCCAGGTAAAGGGAAGGAGGTCCTTGGCTTTTTCCGAATAGCTACCAAAAGTTCCGGTTGTGACCATTACGTCCTCCCGTTTTTTTGCGTCCCCGTCATTTTTCTACTTCCTTCTCCGAGGAACATGAAACCTTGTCCAAGCCACGCAGTTCCTCTCCCCCAGGCTCGTTGCAGACCTTGACTTTGAGCTTTTTATGTTTCTCTTTCGTGCGACGGCTTGCTTTTCTAGTCTTGCGACGTCCCTGCGCGGCTTTTTTTCCTTTTTGCGCCCTCCTTTAACTTCCTCCTGATTTCCCCGTTCCATTTTTAGGCTCGTTCGCGTCTGCAGAGCTAGTTTCCCCATCCCAACGATAGAGGTTGCGACCCTTTCCTTCCCCCCTCAACCCCGAGTGTTTACCAACCCCTATGGTTTCCTCCCAGTTCGTCGTCCGGGATGCCACGCTCCCATCAGATGAAGAAGGACCGCTTTTCTCCGCATCCCCCCTGAGGAAGAATTCTCTTGACCGTGTTTTATGGAGTTCCGGTCCCCCTGCTAGTGTCTCCTCATGCTTTTTTTTTTTTAAGAGCCGCCTTTTTTGGTTCGATGTCCTACACAATTCTTTGCCCTCTGCGCAGATTGCCTGTAAGGTCTTCCTCCGTTCCACTTGTTCTTCGAAAGACTTGGCCTCCCTCCTTTAGCGGCCAACACGCTGGCTGGTCTTCACTCCCCCTGCCTCTGTTTTCATTCTTCCCAGGTAGTCGGTTGACCCTGTCGCACGTTCTGGCCATATGACCCAAACCGAAGGCAGATTTATGCAATCCCTCCGCAGATCCAGTCCCCAGCCCCTCACACCCCCGAAAACATAATTTACTTAACCTTTGTGCCCATTTTAGCTGCGATGTTGGCCCCTTTCCCATAGCCAACAATTTTTCCCCCCTTATGGAATTCACTTTTTTCCCGCCTTATTTTTTGCCAGCAGCCCTTGCTCATTTCCCCCCCACCCCCCATAAATATCGTCGAGTATTTTTTACCCCTCTTTCCGATAGCTAGGTAGCGACGCCTTTCACCATACCATTGTAGATTTTTCCCTCCGTTTTTTTTCTAGTCTATTATCTAGTTTTCTTTTCCCTTTTGCAATTCCTAAAATCAATTTTCCCCGACCCCGGGACTCGTCTTTTTACGCGCGTTTATGATTGTGTTTCTGTAGATGAAGGGCTAGTGGTTTTAACAAACACCGTTCCCCTCGCGTGTCCTATTCCGAATTTTTCCCCCCCATTTACGGCTTCGGGGTGTTACGAGCTTTCTTTTCAAATCTTTAGGCAGTTTGCCGGCTAGCCGGGGATCGACAAGAGGGATTGGGGGACCCTACGCTTGGAGGTGTGACGGGTTTTCTTGTATCAGGTCCCTTTAGAACTCGTGTAGAAGTCCCAGAGGATCGATGTTTTACTTTTCGCGCCCAGCCTTCTCAGCCTATTATTGTAGTTCCCCGTATTTCAGATGACTTTTCCGAGGAGGGTTGGGAGGCCGATGTGGTAAGAGACAGGGAGTTTTCTTTCTCCCCCGGATCAACTTTCCTCAGTACACCGACCAAAGCGGATTCTCACTTTCTTCGCCCCTTAAGATGGAGAACTATGTGAGCAATACCCCCCCCCACTTCTGCTTTCCTTCCCCCCATCCCTTCTGCCCAGAGGGCGACAGCCTGCATCCTTTCCTGGAAGCCGTGATATTTCTTGGTGTGTTTCAGGTTCTTTGAGCTTTAACTTTCTTTCAGTAATAGTGTTTTACCTCTGGATTTGTTTGCCACTTTTCCAATCTTGTTTCTTTCCCCCCCCATATTTTGGTCAGCGCTGAGCATATGCATTGTGTTCTTTTCCGATAGATTTCTCTAGGAGCTATCTTCGTGTAGCGGCTGTGGACTCGACGCATCTTAGGAGAAAAACATTTTCATTCCTAGACTCTAAGTAGTCTAGACTCCCCGGCATCCCTCCGTAAAAATGCCGGCTGATTCATTCGGTATCCTTCGTCGCCTGGGGAGTGCTCCAAATTTTTCCTTTGCCTCCCCTTTTTATAACTAATCGTAGACCATAGCTTCAGACCCAGACCATTGGTCACGTACCCGGATGGGTTAGGGAACGACCCCCCCCCCCTCTCAGACAGCGTTTTTTCTTTCTCGCGTTGATTTTCTTGGTCCACTCCCAGCATTTCCTTACTCTGGCAAAAGTTTATTCCCTTGCAGATTTTTTTGGACTCAGACCTTTCCTTTTCATCCAGTAAAATGACGCAATGTTTTTCTTCCTACTCGATTTTTTCAGAGTAGTGCATTTTACCTGAGTTCAGATTGAGATAGGACTTCCACGAGGCCCTCTAGCCCTTTTCTTCTGGAAGCTCAGATAGCGCTGATTGCTTCTCGAGGAGAGCTCGCAGATTTTTCGCGTCTTGTCCCTATAGAGTAGGTGCATTCAGTTTCCAGGGAAAGACCGGTTTCAGCCATATTTCAGGGAGGAAGAGTATTTCAGAAACTATATTGTCTCCAGAGCTGTTTCTTGGGAATTGTCTCGTTCTTTCACTCTTGGTGCCTAGCGGGTTTTATTCCTTAATCGTGTCAGGTTTTCTTGGTACTTTTACTGACAGTTTATTTTTTTTTCTGGGGTGTTCTCAGAGAGATCGAAGGGACTCTCGTAAGAAGAATTAGAGACCCGGTGTTATTTTTTAGTGGATCCGGTCCCCCCCAGTCCCCAGTCCCTAGCGTTCTCCTTTTCGCTTTTGAGCAGATACGGCAGCTTCTAATCGAATCTCTTTTCCTCTCCAATACTTTGTTTTTTTTTTTTGTTTTTTCTATTTTATCTTCGCTGTGACTTTCCGCGGTTGGTTTTTGCATGCGCCTCTCCGCTCTTCTGAAGGTAGGGCGGGTTCACAGAACCACTTTTTTCCCTCTCCCGACCCACATTTGCGATCGGTAAGTCTCCAGCTAATCTTCTTGTTTTTCCACGTCCCCGAACGTACTCACGTACCCCTTCCCCCTTTCACTTTCAGTTAACGACTCCTCCGCTCGTCCGTTTTCCCGAGTTGGCGGTTCTTCTAACGTTCCCCCCCCGAGTCCCTTCTAGTCGCACAATCTTGCTTTACTACTTTTTCTCCCCGAGACTGCGGAAGATGGTCTGACTTGCTCCACCCGATGTCTTTGCCTGCCGAGAGTGTTCTTAACTCCTCCCTCCCCGAAGCCCGCGGCCATTGTTTTTTTTGTCTTTTCGCCGGAGCATAATCGATTTCGAGCTTTCCTGTCCTCTATGCTCCCCTCCTTAGAATCGCCTCGTCATTTCGTACTGAATGCCTGCATGGTTTTTGCGCGCCCTTGCCAGTGAGTTCCGTTTTTTTTTCGCCTCTTTTGCGCCGTTCCCTAGGCTTCGATCATTCTGCTCCTTGAAGACGGTCACACCGCGATCCTCTCTCCTGACCCTCGTTCCTATTTTTGAGTGTCCCTCCTCCCCATCCAGTTCTTTTTGCCGAAGCCCCTGGCCTTCTCCCGCCCTTCCCCTCTTAGTCTACCTCTTCTCTCCGATTCCCTGTCCCAAAGTGGTCAAGCACCTGAGCTCCTTCTCCCTTAAAATTCCTTCGCTCCTTTTTTCGTTCGGTTCTAGAAGAAGGTTGGAGGTTGCTCAGAGCGCTTTATTCCTAGGTCACTGCGATCTCGTGTTGAATTTTTTTCTCCCTCATTCACGCTACTGATTTTCAGCCGGTTTGCTTGAACACGATTTCATCGGCGCTTTTTACTGCCAAGATAGCAGTTCTTAATTTCCTGTCTCTTAGGTAGTTTGTCACTTCCTTACACCCCCAACTGAGTTTTGACTAATATATGGACTTGTTCGAGTCGACCCCGTACCGGACAAAATGCAAATAGCTAGCCTGTCCACGATTACTAGATAGAGGCCCTTTTTTAATTTCCGATTGTTATGCCACGGCAGTGCTTTAATGTTTATTTTTATAGAGTTCTGGCCTTCCTGCAGTACTTTGTATATCCACTCACAGTACGCTTCCCTTTTCCGTTGAAGGTACCACCCCTTCCCTTACCCCTGAGCAGGTCTTGTACCCTTATCGAAGTGACTAGGTCCCCCGATTTCGTTATCGACGCGACTTCAGGTATTTTCTTGGCCCCCTTTTGTCCCCCGAATGGAGTTCCCCTTTGCCCCAGATCCACCCTCTCGAATTAGTGACTTTTTCACCGCAAAGTCGTCTCGTCTCTTTCCCCCCCACACTGTACACATCGTGCTCCCCGCTCCTCCTGTCTCTTTTTTTTGCCGACGCGCCCGTACCGTGGGATCCCCTCTGCGATTCCACGACTCGTCCCTGCACTGTTTTGGGTCCCCAAGTCTTTCAGACCTTTATCGAATAACCCCCCCCCCCATCACAGGTCCCTAGTCGCCGTTCCCATCGCTAGGGCTCCGCGACTTATCTGTGTCCAGAATACGTCGAATCTCCTCCTTTCCCTCCACTCCTTGTGGGATTTTCCACAGGGTTAGTTTCTTCACTTCTAGCGAGCTTTCCTCGTTAGCGTGCTGAGAGCTAGACGGCGCTCTTTCTCTTTTTTTTGTTTTGTGCTTTTACCGGGGCTTTTTCCCCCTTGTTTCTCATCTCTGCCACAAGATTCGTGGAATCCTTTTCGAAGTTCTTCCTTCTGGCTTTCTTTACACCCGACTTTTCTTTTTACGTGTAGACATTTCAGGTGCTTTTCTGTGGAATATGTTTACCCGTTTCCACGTCATTTTTTGAGTAGTTATACTTATCCCCCGCTAAATTGATCGATTTGGATATATTTTGCAGGCTTACAAGATGTAGCTCCCTAGTACCCTGTTTTCACTGTCAGGCAGCGGCCATCCCGCATCCCTCCCACCCCCCGTCCCCCCTGGACCGGCACATTGACATTCCCTGTCGGGCCTTTCCACAAAGCTTCAAGTCCCAGCCTTTCACATCCGTCAAAGACTAACGTCAATTTAAGTAAAATTTTGCACTCGGCGCTATGTACCCCTCCTCTTCCCATAGTGAGCAACTATCTTGTTCTCTCCTTTGCCCCATGCTTGTTCCCGCCCCCCGAGGAGATCTAAGAGGCGAGATCACCCGTATGAACTCCGAATCTCCTCCCTTGAAGACAAAGAGGAATGGGCCTCTGAGGAGGCCCCTTAAAGTCTTTTGATCGCGTGTGTGTCACTCTCCACCTTTTTCACCCACAATAGGAGTGTTTTTCTCTTCCCCCATGTCACATACTGTGTTTTTCGACCTAGATGCTTCGTAGCAAGAGTTTTACCCGAGACTTAAAGTTTGTATTTGGCACTCTCTCTCGGTTCACCTGAGATGAAAAGCAGTTGGGCTCTTTTGCTTCGAGAATCCGCGTGTTCCTAAAAAGGAAAAGGTCCGTTGCCTCCATCTTTTATTACGTTTCCCCCTAACCCCTCCCGTTAGTATTTTACCCTTATTTGTAGCACCCTTCCCCCGCGTCTTATCAGACCGGTTTTTATTGGACTTCTTCTTTCCCCATTTTTTTTCACTCGGAGTAGCTTTTTCCCTACCTGTCGCCCCCGAATGCAGGCGTAACTGACCGAGTCCTTCGTTTCTCGAGTCGGCAGACCCCTATCCCCCCCCGACTGAGGACTCCTTTTCAGGTCGTTCTTCCCTACGGGGCTGATAGGGGCCCTTAGTTCCTTCAGCCTCACCCCTAGGACTCAGGGTCGATTTCCTGCCCTTCCTTAGATATGGTTTCCTTCCCTCTCCGTCCGGTGCCGTCTTTACAGCGTCCTGCATTGCCGGAGTCGCTATGAAGAATCTCATGACTTATTATTAAATGTTCCTTGACTAGCCGCTCCTCTTCCTAGATAGTGACCTTCAGAGCCCTCCTCCTCTGGAGATTGCTTTCTTTTTTTCGGAGCTCGCCGAGCCTCATTCCCCCCTTGTTAGAGGTCAGCGCGTTTTTGACGAAAGTATTAAATTTTTTTCCCTCCCTTTCCCCCTCTAGACGTTTTGAGAAGAGAGTCTTCTCTCCCTAAGATCTGCTCAGTCCCTTCCAGTCTATTATTCGTTCCCCGCCATCTTTAGGAACGAGAGTTAGTCGTAATACGGGTAATCTTTTCCTTCTGGGGGGTATTTCTTTTTAGTCTTTTTCGTTGTGACGAGGATCGTTTTAGTCGTAGCCCCTTGCGACGCAAGTGCGGACGGTGTGTGTTCGATTCCTTAGTCGTTACTCTTTTGAAGAAATCCTGATGGTTCTCATTTTTTCCCCCTTAGTCCCCCTCTTTAGGACTTCCTTCGTAATTCCATTATATGTTGTTGTTTTTTTCTTTGAGTTCTTATCTAGCGAGTTACGTTTTTGGCTTTTTTCTTCTAGTCTTGAGCTAACGGCACTTTCTGGTCGTACCCCAGGGCGCCCCCCCCCTATCAAAAGAATTTGATTGATAGGCTACTCCCCTAGTGTTTTTATCTCCGCTCCAACCTGCACCCTAGTCATACCAACTTTTATTTTTTTTCTCGCGGAATGAAAGCTTTTCCAGTCCCTACTGTTTGGTTTCTCTCTCACAGGCACTTTTAAATGGTCGTTGATATTCCTTCCTTTGTCACCCTCTCGTTCTTCCTCCGCTTGCGCACGGTTCAGTTCTTTTCCCCTTTCTCACCGGAAGCAGGTCCTCCCCGCCTTGCTCTCCTGGAGTAGCTATAAACCTAGCCCCATGTTATCTTCGAGATTACTTGCTCGGGCTTACCATTTTCTTTTTCGAATCACGGCGATGCCCGAGTATTTCTATTCTCCCTAAAGCCAGCAGGAGATGAATTATTCGTTAGATTTCCTCATCCGTGTCCTCCGCCCCAACGTTTCCGGGATTTGATAGCAGAGCTTGCGCGAGTGTTTGAGATTGGCCAAGGAGGACAAGGCTCCCTAACTCATCTCTCCATTCCCGTCGATTCCTTTACACGAATGTTTTCATATGAAGAGGTGGAGTCTATCTCCCCGACCAACCTATGTCTTTACCCCAGCCCAGCGTTCCCCCTTTTGGCAGCTTCGTCTAGCCTTTCACTAATTCAGGATATTTACATTGCAAGTGGTACCAAGTTTTCAGACTACCTTTTTTGTATGCAATTTTGCTTTCTTCAGTTTTTTCGGGCTTGGTTATTCCGGCTTTGGTGAGAGACAAGGAGTGGGCTTTTTTCCTCTGTGACGGCTCCCCGCGCATTTTCCTTTTTTGTGGCACGGTTTCCCCCGTCTTGCCCCGTTAGAGTAGATGCTCCCCTCCTTTCAGCCCCGCTTTAGCCGGCCCCCGCTTCGGCTAGATTTCCCCTACAGAGGTTTTGACCTTTGCGCTGCACCACCAACGCGTGTATCCCTTCTAAAAACGGAATTCCCTTTTCTTATGTGGTTTTAACCTCGACAATTAACCTAGCTTCAGCTTGTTAATTATCCTCTTTACCTTCTGGAAAGGCGCGAGGAGGACCCATTTCTTTTCTTTAGGTGCCGGGTCGCCCTCCCCTTTTTTATTTTCCCGTTCTCGTTTCCCCGATCCACGACCACGCTCGTTACCTTTGGCAGATTGGTAAATTTTTCCGACCAACCGGAAAGGTTTTACTAACAGTAGGGCCCGGACCGCGATTACGGCCAGTGAATTTTCTCGTTGTACACAAATATTTCTTTCACAGGGTAGCGCAGTGCGTAGGTCCCTCTAGTTCAGCCTGTCAGTCCTCCCACCTTGAGCCCCCGAGCAAGAAAATATGCCTTGACTTCAAGAGTTTCCTCACTCGCCGATTGCTCCGCGGGACATTAATATCACCACACTTCTAGCCGGTTTTTTCAAACTCTCGAGCTTTCTGGTTCAAGCCTTTAACCCCCCCCCTTTTTTCCCCTTCAGCTGTCCCCACGAACTAGTTACTCTTGAACATAACTCGTTTCACTAGTTTTCCCCCTGAAAAAAAAAAACTCCCTTACGAGCGCCTTGCGACCATCTTTTTTTTTTGCGCGCTTCCTTGTTTCGATTTGAATCCCCTAAACTGTTTCATTACCTATTTTCCTACCTCTCGTAGCTGAGATATTTCCTCCATGGGATTGTATTTCGGACCCTTATCACTGTCTGAGCGATCTCTAGGATAGGAAGAGTCGTCCCTTTTCTGTGTCTTTTTTGTCCTTCTTTAATTTTCTCTTGCTGTACCCCACAAACGCTTCTTCCTTTGACATCAGCAAGTTTTGGAAGCCAAGGTTGTTTTTCCATTGTTTCCCCAAAGCGGTTTTCCGATTCTGTTCTTTGGACCCCAGCGGGTGTTGCCCGGTGCTCCTAGTTGGTTATTTGGAAAGATTCTTCCCCTGCTTTCGCCGCGTGCGACTTCGCTCCCAGACCCCCCCACCAAGGATCCCCTCACCATCTCCCCCCGGCGCCCAGGACATTTTGGGGATCCTTCGTTCCGAACCCCATTAACCGTACCCCTAGGGCCTTAAGGAGCCTGTGACTCTCTTACCTAAGAGAACCCCGTTTCCCCGTACGAAGGTGGGTTAAGTGAGAACTGTCCATAACGTCCTACAATACTCCAAGTATGTAGTCCATCCGTTCACGTTGTTTTTGGCTTTTAAGTCGCCCCGTGTCCTGTCTTAGCACCTCCCCCCAGAGTGGTTTTCGTTTCGGCCCCCCCACCCATGCGCCGCGAAGGTGACCCGCCCGGGTTCCATCCTTCATTCTGCGGTTTCCCTTTTTAAAGAAGAGCAAGTTTGACTGCTCCCTCAGGCGCATCTTTTTTTTGTTGTCACTTATTGAGACTCAGGTTTATTGAATAGATTTCTAGACCTAATTAATTTTGTAGACAGAACTTAACTTTTCTTGACCCGACAACTAGGGTTTGGCCGCAGACGTGACTACCTCTACCGGTTTTGAGTGCTGCTTGTAAGATTTTTTAATGTTTATTTCCCGATCCCCCCCTGCAGTCTTGCCGCATTTTCGACGGTGCCTCCTAGGAGGTTCTTTTTTGCTCCCCGTCACACTGTTATGCCCCGCTGCCTCCCAGCGGATAGAGATCACCACTCTTTTTCCCGCTCACCCCCCGTCGCTTAAAGCCTCTTTCCCGCTTTCCTTTTTTTAATTAGCCGCTGCGCCTGGGCAGACACGTTCCCCTTTTCATCTGATCGAACTTAATTTTCACCGTGCGTCCCAGCAGCTCCTTACTTTCTTTTAAAGACATTGGACGTGCTGGAGTCGGAGGAGAAACTACCCTTCTTTCCGCGGTTGGTCCTTTCGGTGAGTCCTAGAGTTGATGGAAGATGTTTAGGGATTCGTTTTATACATGGAGGCCATCTTGGCCCATCTTCTGGCTGCTCAGCCCTTCGCTAGTCCTTGCTTTTTCCTCCCCCTTGGTCTTTCCTTGGAAAAGACGAAGCGGTCGGAGATGACGCCTTTTTTTGCTGAATAGTCGCCAAGAACTGACTACGGCTTTTTCAGTAAAGTTTTCCCCACCAAGATTGGATCTTCCCACCCGGGAGTCGATAATCCAGTTCTTTTGGATTCGTCTTTCTTTCCCTCGTTCGCGGTCTCAAGGAGCACTTCTCGGAGCTCCCCATGCTACCTTCGGTTCATTCAGTACTCCAAGAGCCTCCCCCTTTTTTCTGAAGTGGCCCTTTTTCTCAACCCCCATCGTGTCATCGCCCTCCTTCCCCCGGTGTAATGGAGTTTATCCAAGTCGGGTCGCCCTTCCGCTCGGGAGAAAGTTCGTGCTTTGTTTGTACGTTTGTTATTATTTGTGTTCGTTTTGACGCAGAGATAGAATCGTCTTAGACCGAGCGCCGTCCTTTTTTCTGGTTGAGTGGCGCCTTTTCCGTGGCTCGTCCACCAGGTGGAAGACCGGCGTTCTCTCCCTCCCCCCTTTAGTTTTGAAGATACTCGCTCGCGCTGTTTTCCTTCTAATCCCTTCTAGATGTTTTCGTTATGAGCCTGCGGGATGTTTCTGCTTTCTCTCTTTTCCCTACAGATAAGTTTCCGCTGAATCGGTTTTCCTTTTTTTCTACCCACGGGCTTTCCGCCCCCCTCCCGCCGGTCTCTTTTTACTTCGCCGATTACTTTCTCTTTTACCCCGCCCGACTACAACTAAAGTTACACTTGGCTCCGTCCCGAGCGTACTCTTCGATCGTCGTCGCCTGGAATCTTTCCCAGGACACCGACGATTATCCTTTTGCTGACTTTCTCTTTTTCGTTCCTCCCTTAACCATAAGAGCGACCTTCGAGCGCCCCTGCCCCTTTCCTTTACGCTCATTAAAATGGAGAGGAAGGCGGCTCTCGATGTTCCGGCCGGTCTCTCAACGTCTCCCCCGAGGTCAGTATCGCCAGAGAGTCGCAGGTTTTCGCGAGACCTCTTTTTTTTAATACTTTTTGCCCAGGTCTCCGGAGCCTTCAAGATTTTTCTCCCTCGGAAAGGAAAGGAGCTAAGACTTCCCGCACTCCTTTTAGCTGACGCTTGGCCAGATCGGCATACCATTGGGAAGGCGATGAGAAGTAGTCACAGCAAATTCTCTGATCTGTGAGCTCTCAGCTCAAAGGGATACCTATTTCCCTCAATACACAACCCTGGTTTCCTTGCCTCTTTTGAGGAGAGACTCCCACTAACTATCTTTTAGTGACCCCCGATTTCCCCCCCCTTTTTTAGAAGGCGTAAATGTTTATCCTATCCTGATACCCCTTTGAAGCCAGCAAGTCGCAATAAGACAGTTCTGCACCGTTTTTTCTCAGGTGATCATGCTTTATAATCTTCTTCTAAGGCGTTGAGTCGCGAGATCTGTGAAGATTCCCCATGAGAGGACTGTTCCCGTTTTAGACCTCTAAGCGACCATTCTTGTGATAAAGGGGCCCGAGGTTCATTCGATTTTCGGCGTTCTCCCTTGCCCCGCGTCCTCTCCCCAGGTCTGACGGTCTGCCTCCCTTTCTCCTCCCACAACTGTTTGCTCCCCAACGTGGGTTTTAATGTTTTTCGTTGTGACCCCCCCCCTCTTTTGGAACCCGACATCCCCCCCCCCCCGATCTTTTTTTGAACGTTCTCCTCTTTTCCCTCGAGCACTGGCGTTATGGCTCGATTGCCGGGCCCCGTCCCTGCTTGATCTCCCGCTTTGCCTGGGCTTATCCGGGTTTTTCCCGGGCTAAAGACCCCTGATCTTGCGGGCACGCCTCAGTTCGCCAGTTGTTTTCTTCCCTACTTTATTTCGGGTTTTTTTTTAGAGTTTAGCTTTCTCCGACCACGCTTCGCTGCTGGCCCCCGTTCGCTGCTGTATCTTATACTTCCTACCCTTTGCCGTACGTGGCGGCTCCTTTTTCCCGAGATAAACTCGTCGCCTGTATTTTCTCCTGCCCCTCCCGTGCCGTCTTAGAAACCACATCGCCCACCTTTTCCCTGATCACCAAGGGCTTTCTTTATGAGTGGGCGCCGTGGCACACCCAGTTTTCACCCTTTTGATAAAAACTAACGGGACCGACTCCTTCACCTCGTGCATTTTTTGGTTGACACTGATCCCTTCCTCACCACCCCCAACCACCCCTCTACCATCCGCCCCCCTCTCGGTCGACCCTCTTTAGCTCCCCCTCCCTTGATTCTTCCCGAAGGACGAAAATAAATGTGAGATATCCTTCTCTTTTAACTTTGGTGGTGTTGATCCTTGTATCTCCAGGGTTTTTTTTTCCTTCGACCCCTCAAACCTTCCTTTTCTCAGACGATTGTCGACGCTCTCTCGCTTGTAGAGGTTTTGCCATCTTGCCGGGCTGTTTTTTCCCCCCTTTTTTCCTTCTTTGTTCACGAGCTTACTCAGTGGCGTACCAGAGTTCCTTTTTTCAAAGGGGGTGCTGGATGTCAGGTCGGCCCCTTTGCGCGCGCCCTTTCTCCGCTTCGGATTCTTTTGTCTTTTTGCCGTTCTGTAGTCAGTCTAACGGCGGCGCCCCCTTCACTCGCATACCCTTTTTTCCATCTGTTGGACTCTTTTTTGATTAGCTCCCCTTACAGAAATTGGACGGCTCGCTTATAGCCGGCCTGTGGCAGGCCAAGTTGGGGTTTTTCCCCCCTCCCTCGACTTCTTTTCTACTAGGAAATCTAGTCATGTTCTTTAGTACATGCAGTTTTTCTGGCCCGAGAAGGGAAGCTTTAGCATTCTTTGTTTTTGAGCTAGTTGAAAACCAGTCAGCGTTCATTCTTTTCGGACCGCCCTGTTCTTCTTTGCCTCGATGTTGACCCCTTCCCCCAATCCCTCTGCCTTTTAAGAGAAGAAGCTTTGACTAAGCACGGATGCAGTCCTTCTGGCTCCCGCTCACCACGCAACAGCCTTCCCCCTCTTCGCGGCTCCCTCAGCCACCACCCCTCCCCCTCACCTCTCCCCCTCCTTCCTAACACCCACACTTCTGCCCCCTCCCCACCCCCTACCCCCCCTTCTCCTCCCGCACTCAGACACCCCCCCCCCCCCCTCTCCTCTCCCCACACCTTCCCTCCTGGAGGGCCCGCGGGGGGTGGCGTTCCGTGGTTGCGGGGTCCGTCGCTTTTTTTTGTCCGGTGGGACCCCTGTCTCGGGGTGTCGGCCGGGTGGCACCTCCCCACCTCCCCAACTCCCCCCCTGCCCTCATCATGTTTGCCGGTTACCTTTGACCTCTTCATGGTTTACCGTACTTTCCGTAGAAGAATGGATAAAATAGGTTGTTCAGCGGCCAAGTTTTTTTTGTATTCAGTTCTGTAGCTAGCCCCATTCCCTCTCCCGTTTTCTTCGAAGATACTTCTGGATCGCTCCATTCCCTCTGCTTTTTTTGAAGAAGTTTTGCTATTTCCTAGCGCTTAGGCAACCCTCCCCAAAGTTCTTCCTTCTCAGTCTCCCTGGCTCTGACTCACCTCCTTTAGTAGTTAACCCCTCCCCCCCCGTCCTACCCTTGGAAGTGATTTGCAAGAGCATGCGCATTTTTTTATTTCCCGGGTAAGGAATCCTAGTCCTCAGCATAGAACGTAGTCCTTTGGCATGCTGGCCGCGAGTCTGTTCTACGACCGGAACGGGATGGGATGCGAGCGAGAAAGAGAACAACTCAGGAATCCCCCCCTCCCGCTTACGCTTAGCGAGAAGAGGGAGGGGAAGGGAGCGCGGTGACAGCTTTTAAATCTTCTACTCATTTTCCTGATTGATTTGATCTACCTATCCCCTTCCTGGGGATCCGCGTTGTGGCCGTCCGCCGCATCTCAGATGGAGTTTTTTACGAAATTGATTCTTTTTGCGCCACGTTAGTGACTCTTACCGCGAGCTGGTAGATCGTCTTCCTCTATTCGAAGGATCTCTGCTTTTAAGTCGCACTGCGAGCCCTTTTTCGGGACTTGTTTTTTTTAGCTCCTGACCCTATGCTCGTGGCGCTTGAACGTCGGTTACTTCTTCCGCCAACGCGGAAATTCAAGATAGAAGCTTACTACGAGTATGTGACGCCGATCATGGACGAGTTTTTCTTAGGTGTCTTTCTTCCCTCCTTAGAGAGGAAGCCGGTTTGACGTCCTCGGGCACGGCGTCGAGTGGTTGTGGTACTTTTTTCCTTGTCAGATGGGCGATGGCTGGTGGCCGACAGTAGGAGGAATTGATTTGTCGCGGAGCCCCCTCCCGGGTAGGAAGCCATGTCTTCCTTTTCCCCCCCTCAAAGGCTGGCCGTTTGCGATTAGGTCCTCGCGCGACGCCTTTGATAGTTACCGCGAGCTCCTCATCTTCCTCCTCATCCGTTTTTTTCTCCGTATATTAGAAGCGGGAAGAGAATGACGCGAGTCCCCGATATTAGGTCGGCATCGGTTCACAGCAAACTTTCTCTTTTCCCCCACGCACCGGCTCCATGCTCCGGATTCTCCCCTCATCCCGGGCATCTCTTTTGAAAAAAAACCAACGACATAGCCCCCCGTTAACCCCTTCTTGCACGCACTTCCCTTCCGATTTGAACGCTCGTTGCCACGAAGGGTGAGATATAAAGAGACAACAGTACGTTACTTGTTTCCGACAATGTCCTTCTCCCATCGTGCGCGTAACAATCCGTCTGGAGCCCGTAACCCACAAAAACTTATCTTCCTTCCGGCTAGGATTTAAGTGCGCCTTCCACCCCGGCGAGGAGCGAAGATCCTCGACTTAGCTGCGCGAAAGCTAAATACCTAGCCGCGCGCTCTTTTCGTATCTGTGCCCCTCCTCTAGTCTGAGGACGCGGGATGGAAGATCGCCGAACGACCTTTACATGAAGACCCTTTCGAGGCTCCCTTCCTGCAATCGATTGGACTCTGCCACGCACGGCGGATCCGTATCGAGATGGCGGTTTCATGTCCCCCCCGGTACCTTATTACATGGAGGATGCCGAAGAATCTCCTCGGGTACCACTTCCACTGAGCCTTGGGCCTTCTTTGGAGTAGTTAGTCCCGTAACCCCTCTTGGATGAAGCACTCCCTTTTCCCTTCTATGGACGCCGCAGGAGCAGTCCAGCTTCTATATTGTCTCACCTGAAGCTCTGCCAGTTTTTTCCTATACAGTATGAATACGGCCGAGCGTGCGCTGACGGGTGTAGCGAGCTTTTTAGGTCTCGAGAGCAGCGAATGATGAGGTCGACCAGTTTGCTCTCTGGACGCCGATAGTATATCTTCTCCCGGCGCGGACAGTGTTGCGCGGCGGAACAGTGTTTGGTCCGACTCCCCGTATGTTTTGAACGGACGCTGCCAACACCCCGTGTAGCCGCTAACCCGCATGAAATGGATGAACAAAAATGAGCGAACCAATTTTACATCTCTTTCCTCCGACCCCCCCACGCGTCCCTCCTCGAGGCATCCGGAGATAGGTGCAACGGTCTCTGTGGCGTGCACGATCGGGAGGCGCCGCGTCTGCCCCCTCCCCCCCCCCCCTCCTTCGCCATGGGTGGCCCACGACTCACCTCCCCACTCAGGGGTGCGCAGCCCCTGAAATGTCCTGCTTTACTACCGACGGGATCGGTTCGAGATGCTAGACCTTTTTTGGCCCCCCCCAATTTGGTTCCCCGTGCAGCTCATCTGGCGCCGTTTTTTTTTTTAAAAACGTCGGGGTGGGATTTCGGCTACATTGCGACAGAATTTTTCTTCCACCATCTAGATTCTTGCCATATAGCCAGGTGCCCTTAGGACGACCTCTTCCACACCGCCCACTACCTCGGCGATCCCTCGTCCGCCCTCTGCACTGGTGCCCGCCGGCCTCTCACTGGACACCTTCACCTGGACTACCTCTTCGTTCGCGGCACTCGCCTACCTGGTTTCCCCTCACTGAGCCCGGCCACCCCCCTCATCTTCTAAGTTCCTCTCTCCCCTCCCCGACGTCGCAATGAGTTTTCAGTCGCCGTGTTGCCGCCCTCCCCTGGTCTCCT
>Ga0179591_1312271_pt1 | contig 18909 bp, 14 predicted proteins | sample CZOMad2_1_08_16f_FD_182891 | JGI IMG/M metagenome (GOLD analysis project Ga0179591, IMG submission 182891) | Vadose zone soil fungal communities from Angelo Coast Range Reserve, California, USA - CZOMad2_1_08_16fungal (PacBio error correction) | ecosystem: Environmental > Terrestrial > Soil >... | reverse complement strand
CTCAGTCTTTCTCAATTGCTTTAGCCCTTAACTTCCAGCCAGCAGGATTTCTTCTGGTGGCGTCGTCACCTCGATACTCAAACGCTAGAAGTGGACCCTGCGACAACTCTCTTTTCCCTGTGTGTGCGGGCCAAGCGGGTAGCCCTACGGGAACCCCTTGGATTATCTTTGTGAAGAACCTCCACTTGTTGCATGTCTCGCGACTTTCAACCCGTTGCAAGAGGTAATTTCAGTTTTTTTTTCCCTCCCGTTTTTTCACGATCCGACAACAACCTCGCCCCTCCTTTCCCCGGCAAAAAGCCCGAAATTCTCGATTTTTCTCGGGTCAGATCCCTTTCTTCTTATATATACGTCATGATTTCGAGAAATGCTCACGGCTGAAGTTCCCTCTTTAAAGAGATGGACGGCCTCCGGTAGGTAAGTACACTCCCTAGAGTTTTTTTTTCTTCCCTAGGACCCCAGGATACTCCAAGGAAGTTGAAGAAACCCCGGCTCCCCCCCTCCGGTCTTTTCCCCACGTATGCGCTGAAGCAGACCCTTTGATCCAAGTTTTTACCTGTCTCGCACCAGCTTGTGATATCTACTTTCCTAGACCCCTTTTCGTTTTGCAGGACCCTCCGTCTCTCCTCACCCTTTAATTCAATTTTATCAAAAGTTGATGAAATCCTGCCTCCGCGCCTTCTCGAACGATCTCTTTCCCACGTCCACAACCAGTCTTCCACCTCTTGTGCCACTTGACTGTTCGTAATCCTTTCCAGTGAGCACAATGCCACCTAGTTCTTCCCTTCTATGTGGTCACGGCAATCCCGAAACATTTTCTTCACCTAGCTCTCTTCTGTACATGAGGCTGGTTTCTCTCATTTTTCTGTTTTCAATTAATTCCACTTTATTATACCGCGATCCCTCGTTGCAGACTTATGTCCAGTCCCCCTTTTTTCAAGGCCCCGCTTTTCGTGCCCCTTAAGCACTGGTTTCCCAACTCGTTTCTGGGCGCCCCCCACCCCTTCCGTGAATACTAGTACCTTACCCGTGGCATTTTTGTTTCCGATGCCGACCACTGAACCCAGAAATCCGTTTCCCCCCCCAATTGCCCCTTTTTTTCGGACATGTCCTACACCTATTACCCGTTCCGAAGTTTTCCTTTCTGACCCAAATTTTATGCGATCCCAAACTTTGTTGCTATGCCAGAGGGTTTGACTACTTTAATCTCCAAGTAGAAACCCCTTTATTGAGAATGGTCTGACTGTTCCCTTTCTCTTCAAGACATGATCTTTGACCTTTCCCACTCTTCGATTAAGCTCACTCCGGCGCCCGCAACTGAAGTGTTTCCTAGCGTGTGCTTCCATTTGTAATGAAAACCTCCCAAACGCAAGACCTTCTCGTTATGGGTCTTAGATTTTCTCGGGGGAAATACGTTCCAAGTTTCCCTGACTGTAGGACCAGAACTTCCCTTCGCTTATCTGGCAGTTTCTATCTCCTCTTTAGAGTATACGACCCCCCAATTCCCCAGTAGAGTAGTTGGACTCGCATTGGGAAGGTTCTCCCGCTCCTTTCCGTTTCTTCCGTATAACCTTTTAGTTTCTTGCGTTTTGAAGGATTCTTGAAATCGCGCAAAAAGCGATTCTCCCCACCTGACGCAAATACACTCCGCGAATGTTTGATTCACTTTCGGGAACGCGGGATGCCGCTTTCTCCCTCCCCTTAAACTCCTCCGAAGCATTAAATTTTTTGTAGTGACGCCTGTATTCTCGTACGCCAAGACTCCCTAACACCCCCCTGAGCTGCGATAGTAAGACTGTTTGACGCCCCCGACAACCCATTGTTTCTTTCTCGCGCTCTGGGACGACACTTCTGTTGAGACTAGCGGTGGACCCTCTTTGTTCTAGAATCCCCAAGTCTAGGGTGGAGTAGGAGGGTTCTACCTCCCCCTTGCCCAATATATCAGGGATCCCAACAATCTCGGTACCCAGGAACCCCTACGCCCCTTTCATCACATATTGAAGGACCCAAGTTTCTCAGACACTCCACTTTGATCTCTATTAGCAAACAAGGAGCGTCCACTGCTATGTGAGATCCCCAATTTTTTTATAGTTCACACGTGAACGACCACCACTCATCCAACTTCCATTTATCCCACCCCACAGCGGGTTTTCTTGATGGAGATTTTTGCTCCTTCCCGGGGTTACTTTTCCCCCCCATTTTATAAGGAAACTGAAACTGAGGGCCCTTCCTTCCGGGGACCCCAGATTTGTCAGCCTCCTTCCCCAAAAGTTCAGTAGTCATGTCTTTCTACTATCAAGAGCTTATGTCCCTATCGGATTTTTCGAATTTGTTGTGCCCCCACCATCCCCCCCTTCTCTCGTGACTCGGTTAAATGATTTTGGGCCCTCCTAACGAGAAAACACCCTTTATCCTCCTACTCCGTTTCTCGTTCTTGGCCCACCAAACATCAAAAGATTTAAGAACCCTCCGGCGCCGAATTGTAGATCATTGTCAGAGCCCCCCCCTTCAATCTGCTTCTCCGTCATGACGTGCCTATCTGACCTGAGCAGTGTCATCCTCGTCCCTGAAGTTTCCTTCGGTTCTCTTTCAATAACATCCCTCCTACAGGCTTTACGCCATAGTTCCGGTTAACCTTGATCGCGAGGACCCGGCAGTCAACACCCCCTCGCCACATACCTTTCACGCCGCCAGCCCTCCGCCCCCAATTATTTTTGGGGCAAGTGTGGTCCATAGGGCTGTTCCTTTCTTTTTTAACCGCCGCGTCTTTTCTGGCTGCCGCTAAAGTGTGATTCGAATACCACTCAAAAGTTAAGCCGAAGTCCCTGGAAGAATTTTTTCTTACGTTGGCCGGTCTTCTCTTTTTATGAGCTCTCTCTTGGGCGGCGTATCTTGGTCGAACTTATCTGCGCGCCCTTTTCCTCACAATTACTACTCTCGATTTCTTTTCCAGACTCCTTCCAGACACGAATCAATTGTGGGTATTCCTCACCCCCCAGTAGTCCATTATTCGCTTTCTCGGTCTGGAGTTTACGGAAGCGAGGACTGGCTAACCCCCTTCCAAACTTGTTCCACTTCTGATGTCCCCAGAACAAAAGAGATCCACCTGAAGATCTTCAGACACTCTGTGATACCCCCTTTTCGTTTGTGTCATAGATCTGGGAGGACCCCCGTCGCATTTCCCTCTGCAATCCTCCTACATCACGGCCCCCCCGCAAAGTGTCGTTGAATCCAATTTGGCTTTTTTCTCCCCCCCTGCGTAGAAAATAAGTAACTCCCCCCCCCCTTTTCCCAGCTTTTGAGATGAACGACCGCACTCACCCTCTCCTCTTCAGTTTTTCCCTTACTTCCTTTCCGTTTTGACTTTTTCCGTTTACGACAACGCAAGAAGACCTTACTGTTGTCGACGCTGCCGGGGTTCCCATTCCCCTTGGCTCCATCACACCAGGCAGGAGGACGCGGGTTTCCCCTGGACACCCTAGAACCTAAAACCCTTTCCCGGTCCCCATCTCAAAAGGCAGCTTTTCCTGACCTCCAATTCTTATAGCGGAGAGTCCTTGTTCTCAGCCCCTTTTAGCAGTCGTTTTCCCCCTTCGGAATACTTCCAAAACCCGTCCCTGTGCCAAGTAACCCTCCCAGTCAGGAACACCCACTTTTTAATCCTTATCGACCTCGTTGGCATAGAACCCCCTGTGTCTGTCCTTCAGTCAGACAGGGAATTTGGCCCCCTTTTACTCATCTTACCCCTCCCCATTTCCTACTAAATTCTTAAGTATGAGGTATCCTCTTGTTGCCCCCCCCCCCATCACACCTCTGTTTTTCTTCCCCCTCTTTTGGAAGGGTTTTTTTTATTTGGTACCCGAACGTGAATTTTAGACAATCTGCGCGACTGTCCGACTTCAGAATAACGAGAACAGTGGTCAGTACTTTCCCCCCTCTTAGAGACCGCGATATGAAGTCCGGCTCCTTTCAGGTGCCCTGTTTTCTCGTTGCCTTGCCACGATCCTTTCAGTTTCCCGCGGTGTTCCCTCCGGGAATGCAAGGCATTCTCTTGTGCCCTGTTGGACCTTTCGAAGCATGTCATTGCGCTGGCGGTGGTTCCGGCCCCTTTGATCATTTTTTACCCTGACATTCATTTCGCCGTGCTTGCAGGAGGGACTGGCCGGAAACTGGTCCCCGTTTTTACCCTGCTCTCACAAGAGGCGTTATTCCTAACATGGATCACTTTTTTCTGTGGTCCTTCTTGTCAGCAGAATGAGCAGCTTTTTCTTTCTTCCCCCTTTCTGAGAGTTCCCGAAGTCTATGGTTCTTGTTTTTTTCCCCCCCGTTCTCGACGATCCTTTCTGCTTCGAATACGTCTCAGAGGTTGTTCCTCTCACCAGACATTCGCTTTCGTACATTGACTATGTCCATCCCCAGCCATGTAAGCGAACTCCGCACTCGTTCGATGTCTTGTCTTTTGCTTATAGGAAAACTTTGATTTTTCCATATTTGCAATGTCCAGGACGAGTTTACCCCAGTGTTTTCCGTCTTCACCACGCGTATATGACCTACCGTTATTCCCGCGGACCCCCCCAAATGTTTCTTCGTCCTAAGAACACGAGGGTTCATTGTGTCCTCGCTCCAGCCAAAACACACACCGGGGACTGACACGATCCCCTTCTTCTCAGCTTTACCCTTTTGAGTCACTGCTAGCCCATGAGCGCGCCTTCCTGAAGGAGGGTGCTTCCTTATTTCTCTCCTCTTTCCCTGGAATGATCTCTATCTTTTCATCTCCTTTTTTTTCCTTCGAGTCTCTTCCTCCTACAGATAGTTCCTCCTTTTCCAGCCGTTCAGGAAGGGCTCTCCTGATTACTTCACAGGTAAGAGCTCCTGTCCTTCCTTCTAGGCTTAACGAACGGTTGGGGTGGGAAATTCCCCCCCAGACGTTACACCCCTCTGTATAGCGGTAGATTGTCGCTTTTATCCCTTTCTCTTTCTAATCCCAGAAACTCCCTTTTTTTCGCCTCTTCACTCACAACGTTTTTTTTCCCCCCCCCCGTCTCACGAAACAAACCCCCTCTAATTCCGCCACCCTCCCCTTTTGACTCCTGCCGGTAGAGTAATGATTCTCTCCTGATTACGAGCGCAATCTTTCTTCTCTCCAATTCCCTCCTTCATGAGTCGACTGCGGTTTATCTTCCTTTCGGGAACCGAAAAAACGAGAGTTTCTTTTAGCCTTTCAGACAACCATGAGGGTAAATCCCAAAGGCAGCTTCCACATTTCTCACCTTCTTCGTCAATCATCATCTACACTACCTTTGACATTGCTTCCCTCTGACCGGCTCTTGATCCCGATTTCGGCTCCTGAAAATGGTCAGGGTTCCGGCCTTTTTGGCCGCTCCTTGGCCCAATTCAAGTTCTCTTGTTTTCCCCCAGTGATAAGTACCCATGCAATCTCCGAATATAGAATCCGCTTTGGTACGACGAATGCCCCTTTATGACCACCCCGACACCTTCGTGCTGTCCGAAGTCGTGATCCCCTTTCACCATTGCAAAGCGGATCCCAGGTGCATCCGCCTCCGCAACGCCACTTTCCCCTTTTCAGGTTTGAATAGAGGGGCCTTCTCGTTCCCCCCACCTTCCACTCTCATTTTTTTGACTTAGCTCTGAGAAGATTGGAGGTTTTACTGGTGCTATCCGTCTTTTATGACTTCCCCTTTCCCCCATGTTTGATGCGCTAACATTCTTTAAATGAAAGAAGACGTTGAATAAGTCATCATTGGTTTTTTGGTTTAGGTATAGCCCCCCAACAATGTTTGGGCCCTCTGACTTCATTCCGGCTATTACCGAACAGCCAGGTTCCACCTGACTAACAACCTTTTTCCCCCCTTTATTTTTCTTGAGGTTTCCTGTGTTTTTATTGAGTGGTGAATCATCTGACGTACAAAACGATTCCCGTTTCAATGACTTGGCTGCTTTGACTGTTTAGCTTTCCCGTGATTGTTTTCGTTAGCGCAAGAGGTGAACCGCGTCTTAGCCCGCACCCCGGTTTTGTTCACAGTGTAATTTTTGTACCTCTCCATCCCAATTCCGCGCCTTTACCATTACCGAATCTTGCTTTCGTTTATATAGAGACCCTCGTCCAACGCGTGTTCATTTTTGCGGAAATCCCAACCTGGTCGTCCTATCTGGCGTCGTATTCTGCAGTTCCTCCCCCCAGATACATTTCTATGACTCGCACGGTTTTACAAATGCTTATAATGGTTGTCTGTGCGGATGCTTCCGTCTCCGTAACAAGGAGACGCTGATCCCCACCCAATGATTCATGGAAAACAATATTAAGTCTTAAAACTTTAGGAACTTATCTTTCTTCCCGTCTTCGTTTCCATGCGCCCTCGAAGCCATCCTCGTTGTCGCTCGCCGGCGCCGCGTTCAGACGCCCTTCCCCGCGAGCAGCGTCTTTTTTCTTTACTTGTTGTTGCCTCCCAAAAAATTTGTATTTGTTAAGTCAGGAGTCCTGGCATATGGGAGACGCCATTTACCTTTTGTTTTTTTTTTGTTTGAATTTCCTCCTCCCAGTTGACCTAAAGACGCCGCTCCTCTTCACCCCACGCTGACCGTACGCCAGGAACCTCTTCCCTTCCCTTGAGTGCAAGCAACGTGCGTGCTTCTCCTCTTGAGTCTGGTAAAGAACGAGATTAACCAATCTGTTCTTGCCCCCCATACAGTGGACTCCTTAATGCTTCCCCACTTGCGGACGTTTGCCGCCCCCTTATTTGGATGCGGCGGGGTAATTGTTCCTGTTTTGTACTCGATCAAGTTTGAGATTTCGCACCTCCCCTTCCCGGGCCCCCGTGCGCTCTTTTCTCGCTTCAACCAAATGTCAGGTAGCCTAGTCAGGTAGTTTGACATATTTTTATTCATGCCGACATAATTGTCCTCCTTTTAGAGTAGCGAGTGCTTAGAGATCATTTCCTTGCCTCTCAGGTACGGACTTAGTTCTGTTTTGGGTCCTCGAACGAACTAGCCTCCTCTTTTGATCGATTTCTCGTTCCTCACCCCCCCCAAAAACCTCAGTTCCTATTCCTTCCCCGTATATCTGGTGAATTTTTTAGCTAATTTCCAGTCCCCTCTCCAACCGCACATTCTCTCCTCATGAATAAAGAATTGCTTTCGTTCTCCTCCTTTCGACCTGCCTTTCTATTCCCCCCCTTTTGAGTTTTTTCGACACATGCCCGCACACTTTTTTTCCGCTTCCTCTCTTCCAAAGCCCGTGCAGGGCCGCAACTTGATCGCTAGGACTCCCCCATTTCTGAGCAAAACTAGCCCCTTCCCCTGAATGGTGTAGTGCGAAGACCCCCAGTCTAAATGACCTTTTGATTGACTTGTGGATCTGCACGGGAAACCGAAAGAAAGCGGTTCGACCCTCCTCCTTATGAAGCTCCTTGAGAGCACGGTTCTTTCAAAACGCTGCAGTGGCAAGACGATCTTGCCGGGAGTATTGTTCCGGACTTCTTGGTGGATGTTTTATAACCTGGGCGGCGCTTTTATTCACCGAAGAATTAGCGCGCCCTCGACCTTACAATCCGGTCCTCTCCCCCCTCGGAATCCTGCTGTCTTTGGGTTTCTTACCCCTTTTTCATACCAGCATTGTGGGTATTTATTTTCCTTCTTCATATCGGCTGCTCTGCTGGGTTGAGGTAAGCATTTCTCTATTCCTGAATTAGGAGTTTACGCCCTTCAATCGTTCCAATAATGCGACCTTTCCCCCAGTTAATGAAGCAACAAATCCCCCCTCATGACCCCCCACGATGACTACTTACCTCACCCTTTGTCCAGCCCCTTTCGAGTTTCATTCGAGGTTCTTTCTTCGTGTTGCCGCGCGTTGCCTCGCACCATACGGTCCCTTACGCCACGACGACCATCGAATTAGTGACAGTTTTTTATCCGAAATGCGATCGGTCCCCTCCTTTTTTTATGGGTGAGACCTTCCAGTAACTGACCTGACCTTTCAGAAATATATGCGATCGTTGGTATTTTCCCCCCCATACGATTTTTTGCCACATAACTAAACCTTTCCAGAGATCTGTACTGCTCCCGACGGGGATTTTTTTTCACTATCCTTCCTGGTACCACAGATGCGGGGAGCCTCTTAGCGGGCGCCTTGAATCGCGGTGTCTCCCCCCTCCCCCCCCCCTGGTCGGTTGAAAAGAGCAAGCAACCAAGTCCCTTCCCGCGCTTGTAGAAGTTTTCTCATCCTCACCTTCGGGAATACGCGCTAACCCATTTGTCAGTCCTCCCACCCCCCAGTTTTGTCATTATCAGGTCAAATGAGTCCTGGGCTTCTCCCGCAACGTCTGAAGCTCGAACTTCCCCCCCTTTTTTGGGTTTTTGCGGCATACCTAAACCCCACCCCCCGCCTTTTCTAGTGACTATATTTTCCTTCATGGGTAGACTGTTGGCTGACACAGCCCAAGGTGATAAGGGGTTCCAACTCCTTCTCCCTTCCCAACTGTTCATTTACAGACCTATTGCGGCTTACTCGATGGACTCGCCTCTTCTACTGATAAATAACCGGATCGAGCCTAGCTCCCTTATGTAAATTCTCTGGTGTTGTCCACGGTTCCGCGCGTTCACCCCAGCATAAGCCAGCGATTTTGTCAATTGAGCACGGTCATCCAAGGCCTTGGGACCCCTGCAAGGGCCGTTTTGGAATTTTAGTAATTCCTAATTCATGTTATCACGAGCCTGCTGGTCGCCTAACTGGGGATGACTCAGACGTAACACTCCCTTTCCTTGGTTCGTCTAGCCGGATTTTTTGAACCTCCACCTGACCATTAGGGCCCTCGATATAAAAGTGGGCTTTTTGATCTGACCCTCAATTGGATCAAAGGTGTTCGTGCTCTTCTCCTTTTGACACTCCGAAGTGCGAGGTTTGGCTTTTACCTCATGTGTCTCCCGTGCGAACCACCCCCCCTAGTTTTCTTTTTCCTTTTTCCGCCCGCAGGACAGGAACTCCCGCTTTCTCCGATCATCGTGCTTGCCTAGACGATTTCTCTCTTCCCTTCTAGTGCGTGTGATAATAGATAGGACCCTTTCCCATCGTTTTCCCTGTTCGAGGGTGGCTTCCTTTCGACCTTCCGCCGGTTCGAAACTGGGTAGGAGCCAGAGCCCGGCGTTTGATTTTCAAATGGTTCTGGTTGTCACTGCTGCCTTTCTTGCCAAGTTTTTTAAACGGCGACACAAAGTGGGTCATCCAGAGGGTTTTATTCTTTTCCCTCATTGGCCTTCCCCACAAAACACGTATCAATGGATCTCTTTCCAGGCTCTCTACCTCAATTGCTCGGCCTCGGCCGGCGTATTCTCCTAATCGATTTTATTCTATTTAATCATAATTTTTTTTGAGATTTCCCCTCAGCTAGTAAATCCATTGTCGATCGCAATCCCTAACAGCCCTCATGCCTGTCTCGGATTTCCCGAGCGGCTGACGAGTACCTGGTGTCAGCCATGGATCGGATAAAGAAATTTGTTTTCCTTTTTGCCAGGGGAGCCCCTCCGGGAACACCCGTGGTATTAGGCTTAAGTTCCCCTTTGTAACTTGGAAATCTGCGCATGGCCGAACCCTTTTGAATAGCGGGATTCCGTTCTTCCATAAAGTTTTTTTTTTAAGATTCAGCAACACCTCCCCTCTAATTACCTACCCTGCCTCTCCCTATTTGCCTCACTGTTTAGTCCTTTTTTTTCACTAAGTACCTAAGAGAGACTCTTCTTATCCCGCAGGAGCACATCTGAACTTCTTATTCCCGATTCCCTGTTATACTGTACATGTCTTACCCCGGACCCACCCCTTATTTTTTTTTCTTCGGTAAGAGGTGTACCTGAGGGAAAAAACCGGAATCCCTGATAACACTAGTATACCCTTTCGGCAAGGACTAATTGCTCTGCAACCCCCTAAACCAAGTCTATACCCTGTTAATAGCCCATTGGTATCTCGTATTTCCAATACTTGAACCTCCGGTTGAGAAAGATACTTGCAGTACACATAAGGGAGTTTCGACCCCCTCTACTTATAAACCCATGCTACCGTCACCGACGAATCTCCTATCGATTTCCCGGGTACGAAGTCATTTCTCTCACGAAAAAGCGTGCCTGTCTCACCAAGACCTGCGCCCAAACACCTCTGCGGCGGGAAAGGGTCCGCATTCTCCCCAACGCGGAACTTTCTGATGCTTTTCCGGTAGAGTAGGCTCTGCACTTTTTACCTGCGTAAGCCTGTCTCCCCTATGCAGTCCCTTCGGTGGCCTTTCCTTCGTACGCCTCTTGTCCTTATGCTTTTCCACGTCCTGTGAGGGTCTTTTCACCACGAGGTCTGGGAGCATTCTGGGCCATGACAGCCTGTATAATCGAATTTCTTTTTTTACTGCCTCCAAGAACCACACTGAATTTTTGGGCACCCATTCCCCTTTCCTTCCTGAACTTCTATTTTCCCCTTAACCCATGTTCTCGGAATATGACCCACTGCGATGTTGCTCCAGATTTCTGTTGGGAGTTATTCCTCGTTTTTTTGTTTTTTTTGGGGGTTGGTGTTTTTTGTTGACTTCTCATAGACCCCCCGACTTATGCCTATGAAGAATTGGATTGCGTTGCAGGTACTTTTTTATTTCCCCCTCCCTGTAGGTTGTTTGGTTTTCTGGCGCGCGGCTTTTCTTTCTTTGACCCCCTCCCCCCTTTTTTTGTTCGGCCCGTGTCATTTCGTCCCCAAATCCCCGCCTCTTCGCTCTGACAAACAGTAATAGGGCCTTTGCTTTCTATCGTCTTTTCAATTCCCCCCGTCTTTTGAGAACGCACTGACCAAGTCTTGATTTATGCGTATTTTTCCCTCTGTTTTTTCCCTCTCTCGCACAAGATCCCAATCGTCCCCCTCCCTTGTAGGGACGGATATCCTTAAACGATCCCATTTTCGTTGCTTACGTGCCCGTGTCTCTCGGTTTTGCCCCATGCGAAGTGTGTCTCACACCTTCCCTGACCCCGCGCCCCACACGGATATTGTACTCTTTTTCGTTTCTTTTTCGCGCTTGGTGCTTCATGAATTGGACTAATAATTCTTATTCTCCGTCTCACTCTTCCGACTGTACCGGATTCGCCACCGCGCGTCTTATTGAGGACGGGTGGCCGCACCAAAAAACCCCTCGGATCTGGCGTCTCCATGTAGTTCAGGATTCGCTGTTTGTTCCCTTAAGGTCGAGTCTTTTCTTATCTTCCGGTGACCCAAGACTCCTCCCAAAAGATTCATTCCTTCTCACCAAGAACGACCACCCCGTACGCGTAATTACCGTCCCTTTGGTACGTAGCGGATTCCCTCCGTGAGCATCTTATTTAAGCGAGGCGTTTCAAAGCGCAGATGCGACCCTCCCTTGCAAGATAAAACAAGCTTCTCCCCAGTTCCCCGATAAGGTAACCCATGATTGGCTTCAATGTAGCGGATGGCCCCGATTTTTTTTCGGGTAAGGTCCTGCGCTCCTTTTTCCCTTTGGAGTCCTGGAGGCGTACATAGAGGGACCAATATCTACTTTCTTTTTTCCTGTGTCTCCCGTGGAATGAGTCCCCGTCAGGTATCGACCCTCGTTGGAATTCACCCTCTCCAATAGTCTAGTCATGAATATATTTCTTTTTGAGTGAGAGATGGCGTAATCTCCTCCAAACGGTCCCCCTCTATTTTCCTTCCCTTTTTTTGGGATAGAACTAGACCCCCCCACTTATATATCTTTCCTCCCTCGTTTTTTTTAGACTCCTTTTTTTCATAGCCCTTGCACCACCCCCAAATACCTTTAACGATCGTTTACCGGATATCGAGGGCGCCGCCTTCGTAATTGTTCCCCTCGGCCCACCCAACCCACCTCCATGATTACGGCATGACGCCTATTAGAGGTTAGCTGAGCCATCTTCGTCCTGAATTGGCCCGACTTCATCTTTTCTTTACACTCGGCATCCCTTCTCTTTCAGACGTGCCTCTCACACTGCTCGTACCCCAGGCCGCCAAAATTGCCTTTTTGAAAGGAAGCGTGCAAAGCTCATTTATTCCCCCGTTCATCCCACTGGAGGAAAGGTTTTTCTCAGGGCAACGATCTTCTTTCAGATAAACGCGCGTCTTGGGACCAGACTCCTATGGATTGTTTTCCATCTCCACGGTTGGTGCTCGCTAAATTCAAGTATGAAGCCTATGAATTTTTTTTTTCTACGGGGCCCTGAATACCATGATTTTGGTGCTTTTTTGCTTCTTTCTTCTTGGGCCTTCTCGTAAGTTTATTTTCTTTCCGATTCTAGAGAGACAGTCTGTCCCTTTCCTCCAACCCCCAGTTTCCTTACTTACGCGCTCTCCAGACCGATTTTTCCCCCTTATAGCCTGATTAAGCATTGTTTCCCGTCGTTTCCCAGCTCACACCCCTTTCAAGTACCCATATCGAGGAGCGGTTGGCTCCATTTTCGTCTATTACGCTGAAGCCCAGTCTCCGCGTAATCTGTCACGTCCTTTCAACCCTTTTGTGCCTTTTACGGCGCCAGTATGCCAAGACCGGTTGCCTTTTGACGATCTTTTCCCTCCATCGTTTTAATCAACCCCATCGCGTGGTTTCGCAGGTTTTAGATTCCTGGGTCTTTTTTGAGCACGGCTTCCACCCGGCCGGTAACTCACACCGACGCAACGGGCTTTCCTTTTCAGTAAAGGACTGTGCCTCCTTCCGAAATGCGAGGCCAAGATTCCTTTTGAGAGTTTTCGAGACCTCTAATGAACCTAAGAAAGGCAGATCATGGATCTGGTTTCTTCCTTCATTCCGGACTTTGTACCGACTTTGCCCTCGCTCCCACCCACGTTCAGATCCTTCTCAAGATTGTACTCCTCGTGTACGAAATGACCCTGCCCCACCAGTGGCTGCTTTTTTACTTTTCCCTCCTCGTTAGACTTTCCTCCTTCCCTTACCCCCCCCTAAAAACCTTTTTCTTTGTAAATAGCCCACTTGGCCCCCCCACTTATTCATAGTTGCTCTGCTTTTTTCTGTGTATTAAGAAGTAGTAAACTTTTTCCCCGCCGCCACACCGAAAGATGTTGCAGCAGACAGCATCGTGCTTGTTCATAGGCTGGGAAAGGCTTTTGGGTCCCATAGAACGTGAGTGTTCTCTTACGATTCCGGTAATTGCCCCCACTTTTTGCAGACCAAAAAACCATTCCTTTATTACTCCATTTCCGTCTTCTTTTTTATTTCCCTAATGGTGTTGGACATCCAGACCCCACGGTTAGTTGGCCCATCCTTACTCACCGTGAATTTACCCCCCCCCCTTCTTTTTCACGGCGACTTCTCCCTTTTGGTCGGTTTTCACCAGAGACTGTCAGCAAGAACCGAGCTTCTTTGAAAAGCACTGCCTCCTTGAAACGGTCTCAGCGAGGTTTCACAAGCCCGGCCGTTTCTTTGGCCTTTTGCCGCGGGAAGCACAATTCGGAAGGACAGTTGTGCATTCCAGCGTGTTCATTAGTATTACTGAAGCATGTCATGAGAGGCGCCTTTCTTTTTTTCAAATAGGTCATTTTTCCTTTCGCAACGGCCCCGGCTCTCGCGGAGACTTGGAATTCCCCTACCATGTGTCCTTGACAGCGTCTCTCTTGTCGAGGTCTCTTTCATTGGATCCGGTTTGTGCTCATTAGGCTTGAAGACAGAATCTCCTCCTTTCTTCATCCTTGGGTACTTTTTTAGATTCTGCCGAGACAAATACTTTTGCTCGAACGACACTTCTTTCCATTTGAACGGCAAGCCTTCATTCCTTTTGTTGCAACTTTTTTGTTCAAGCGTCTTCTTGAACTAAGGACGTAGAGGATTGACAATTTACGTTTTCTTTTTCCGGTCCATCGAGTGCACGTTCGTTTTTTTCCTTAGCTTCAGTTGGTTTGTTTGGCTTCGGTTTCACCTTACTAGCACTGGAAGCCCCCCCCCCCTTTTCCCTTCCCTTCTGCGTCGTCAACAGGCGGTCGGACAATGCCGGGATACCCTCCCCCTCCCAACGGGTCGCACTTTCAATCCCGAGGTCTTATTTTCCTTCGCAAACACCCCCCCCACCCCTGTGAGAAGAATGGCGCGACATACACTGCTCTTAAGGTCCCCTCCCCGAGGAATCCGGCTCCGAACCCTTTTTTTTTCGTTCCTGCAGGCTGGCGGAGTTTATTTATAGAGCCCCGAGTATGGATCTAGATTTGCCTCTATTTTTTGTTTTTCTCCTCGACCTGAGTCCGTGTAGCGCGTCACGCTCAGTGAAGGCTAGCCACTTTTTCCAACGGCCCGAGAGAAGTGGGCATCGCTCGTCTGAAACTCCCCCTTTTTGTTGTGGGCCGGGGCCTTTTTTTACCCCTAAGGGCCCCCTTTTTCTTTTCAGAATCCCCTTGTAGTTATCCAATTGGGGCAGTCGCCCTTGAAGTGTCCTCTACCATGCAGCCTGGCGCCTGCTTGACCCGCCCGGTGTAACGACTTCTCCCCCAACCCACTCTTCGCTAACCGCCCGAAATCCAGAGGTGCCATATTTTCGTCCGGAGTTACGCGCTACTGATTAGAGCGTATATCCCCTTTCCCGCACTTTGAAGTGCACCTGAATTCCCCTAATGTATTGATAATTTTGGCTTGTACGAACAAACCCCCAATCTTCGGTAACTCGTAAGACCCCATGAAGCTCCGCAAGGAAATGCCGGCTCCCCCTTCGAGGGTCCCCTAAGTTCTGCGACCGCACTCAACAATTTTCATCTACCTGTAATCGAACCACTCTTTAGCCCTCCCCTCTCCACGACCATGGCTTTTTACTTCCCCAACGGATACCGTCTGCCAATTCCCGGCTTTCTCCCATCTGAGTCTCCCGTTTATCTCTCAGCCGAAATGAGCTCATTTCCCATTCCTTTTCGAGTCCCACTCATGAACATTTCCCCCTCAAGCGTGAAACTTACGTCTCCCGAAGGACGCTTTCAGCCCCCCTGACCCAAGACGTGCGATTGGAAACCTTTGATCCAAAGCGGCACCTGTCCCCTCGCGAGTGTCATATAGGGATCTCCGTTCCCCCTTCTTTCTTCCCCTCTTCTTTATTCCCCTCTTAGTGAAGGACGTGTTCAGGGCGGTTTCCCCCCTCGGTCTTAGCCCTTCTTGGCGTTCTCCACCCTGGTGAGGAATGTCTGGGCGACAAACCACTGCAAGACCGGTTGGGCCGAAGGTCATCATGTCCCTAGCCCTTGCAGGTTTTTTCTTTTATGGCAAAGACCCCACCAATTCCTTTGAGGAATTCCTTCGGCCCCCTCCTGACAAGGCATCCCCCACAGGGTTTTTTGACATACTCAAAACTTCTCCGATTTTGGCTTGTTTGCCACAAGTTGGTCCTTGATCTTAGGGCTTTCGATATCCCATTCCCCCTTTTCGCCCGATAGAAGAATTTTCCTTTTGCCAAGGATACTTTGTCTTTTCCCTGAGTTTTTTTTTCTGGTTTACAGTCGATGATTTAATGGTAACCCGCCCGCTGTGTTTTCTTCTGTCTTTCGACCGTGCACCTGCTGGCCTGGACCAAGTCCAACTTTTTTATTGCGGCCTTCTCGATCGGGTCAAGTTCCCCATTTCGTGGAAATCTGGTCCCTTTCATTCGACTTTTGTCGTTTCCATATTCAGATTTTCTCGACGATACCTGCCTTAGTTTCTTCCCCGGGGGCGGGCGCCCCCAACCCCCGATAATTTCGAGGTTGCGGGCACGTGATTTTCCTCTTGTGCTCGCGGCCCCATGGCGACGCTATCCACCAAGGCCTCAGCACTTAGAAGGTGTTCGTTTTCGGACCGAATAGTCAGCGTTGGTCTTTCCCCCTCCCTCGTTCTTGGTGCTCATGATGGGCAGCTTCTCTTAGTGCGGTCTGCCGTTTCTCCCCTCCGCGGAGGACTCCTCAGGTTTAACAAGTGAAGCGTCTATGACTTTTTCCAGGTTTTGCTTGCCTACACACCCTCTCCCGGAATCGGCTATCCTTTTCGCACTTTAGAGTTGCTTGAGTGGATTTCAGCTGTTTATCCAACTTTTTTTTAGACGATAGATTCTGGTTGAACTACAGACGAGCAAAAGATCAATAATCCCCCCCCTCCCCAGGCGTAGGCCCAAGTAAGACCTCACTCGATCCATACTTTCTTCGTTCGCTATGGAACCGTGCGTAATTGAGAGGAATTCAAGAGGGGGTCGGTCAATTCACCCCGTTTAAGACCGATAGTATTCCTCTCTTCCCAAACTTTCCTTCCTTTCTGTTACCCCTTTGCAATTTGTCTATCAGAAACGGTCTGGACCGTTTTCTTCATTTCATGGAGTCTTTTAGCCCCTGATAATGGTCTAGACCAGTTTATCGGCCCCTCCCGAGGAGAACCCCATTGAAGTTGTACAAACATGTTAAGTTTTCCCAGTTGCACTCGCACCCACCCACCTTAAGGTAGACGAGGCGGTTATCTGACGTTCTAAAAGACGAGTCCTCATGACGTCCCTGTAATCTGGAGATGACAGGCGTTCTTTTCCCCAACACAGAGCTACCATAGTGAGCTGCTATACGGTCGTTTTCAATGTTTTTGGGCATTCTTTTTTAATCTCCATCTATTTATTCCTCCCTCCGTTGGTTGTATATCCTTTTTTTTTTCCCTTTTTCTTCAAAACATCTTTAACCTTTTCTTTAAACGTATATCGCGGGTGGTATCCTTTTCCGCCTCCCCCATCACGGGACTGCTATAATTCATAAAGCCATTCGTTAGACCAGTCACTGAGCTGACTCGTGAAGACCGGTTGGACTCCTCGGGTTTCCCCCCCAGCCTCGTCAACCCTACTCAAAACGCCCCCCTTGACTTTCTGTCCCAACCGTTTCCGCAGACCTTCCCCTTTTTAAGTCTTCCACCACGCCAAACCCTTTGGAAAGCTACCCCCCTCCCCAATTACCCCAGTCTCCCTAAAGGCCCCAACTTAGGATTCGGTGGATCATAAGGGACCTCACAATCTTCCTTGAAAGCTAAAGCGGCGCTTGGCCCTCCTCTCTCCCTCTGCCCCCTCCTCTGCGAGCAGGGAGTTAATTTTAGGTAGACTTCCTATGGGAAATGATGAAGTATGGCCGTTGGGTTTGAAGGATCTTGTATGATCCATTCTATATATTGTTCAGGTTTAATAAGACCCTCTCCCTGCTCAAATCCTCCCCTCCAGCGTCTATACCAACCCCCAGAGAATCTCGGTCCTACCTCATTACTCACTGGTTTATATAGTTCACCATCCTTCCCCCCCTTTTTTGGAATCTTCCTCCCACCAGTCCCGTCATATCGTGCTCCGCCGTTGGCGTCAGTTCCGTACGCGCAGCGTTGAAGCACGGTTTTTGCCAGAACGTTTTAATCCCCCGACTTTTGTTTCTTTTTTTTTTTTTTTTTTTTTCCTAGGCTCTTTTCCTCCTCAAATTCCCGCGTCTGATCCCACGTGGATCTTTCTTCCCCATCCGTTTGAATCCCCAACCTTAGATGGTTTGTTGTGAGACCCGAGTTTCTCCTTGGCCCTCGTTAGATCCCTCCCCCCCCTTCCCGTCCGAAACGACGAAAGTGATGGTGAAAGTCCCCCCGGCCTTTTCTTCTCCTGAACGAATAGTCAACCATTCCATGGTATCTTTTCAGAGACCTTCTTCATTCCTCCCGAACAGCCAGAAACTTTCTGCAATGGCTGCCCCGTTTCCCTTTTTTTTCCCAAAGTATGTCCCCTTCTTCCCCGAATCCGCCGCAGCCGATATCCTGTATTGTTTTCTCACTGGGCCTACCCCCCCGATTTTTCCTTCAAGGCCATGCCGAACCCGTTGCGGGCCTCCTTTAAGCCGGAGCGCCTAATCGGAACGTCCTCCCAACCCTCCTGTTTCCGGTTGACCTTTTGAACAGTAGCCGGGTGCAAACGCCTCCCCCCTTTCGTTTTCATATTTTGAGCCGTGGCTTCAGTTGCCTTCCATAGGTTTCAAACGCTCCCCCTTTATCTTGTTTAGGCAAACTTAAGTTGTTCATATGTCCCCTCCAATTCTTTGGGTATAAGCGACTTTTGTCGGCATTGATCTGAAAGTCCGTGGACCCCCAATGGGTTATTTGGGCTCCAACCCACCCACCCCCCCCACTCCTTCGAGTACTAAATTTTCTTAGGAACCTCCCTTTTCTTGGAGAAAACTTTCCCCAAATCTGTTGTTATCAGTTTGCTAAGTTCAAAAGAATCCTTCCCGTCGTCCGCTTACGAACCTCTCTTTACCGCAGCCAATACTTAATAGGATCCTATAGTCGTTGGTCATTTATTGACCCAGAAACTTAGTTTGAGTCCCTTTGCTATGTTTTTCACGAATATAGTTACCTGGTACGTGGAGGAGAGGTGCCCTTTCAGGCAAGAAGAAGGTTGTTCAATTGTTCTAATACCGAAATCTTAGTAGGGTTTTTTAGTTGCCTCTTTCTCCTGGTAGGTCACTCACGAATGATTTCGTGTTACCCCTCATGAACTTCATCCGCGGCGCGCTTGGCGCCTGTCAGGGCTCATGGGGTGAGACTCAGATTTTTCCCTGCATCTGGGCATCTCGCTTCTCTTTCCTTGAAAAATTACAGGTCTAGTTGACCCCGTCTGGCGTCGGAAAATTCTTCCCTAAATTTGTTCGTTGCGGCTCGCATCTGCTTCCCAGCAATGAGACGTTTATTTCAGCCTAACCCTCATGTTTGTATGACCGAGTCCCCGAAAAACCTTAGGTTGTTATTGTCCGTTTAATCGAGTCTCCTCCCTGCTCCTGACAAAGATTGTCCTAGGTTGCACTTCCTTCATGCTCAGAGAGTCGCGTTTCAAGGACTCTTTTTCCTCCATAGCAGCCTTGGCAACTGCCCTCGATACTCTTGGAGGTTT
>Ga0179591_1345271_pt1 | contig 18910 bp, 23 predicted proteins | sample CZOMad2_1_08_16f_FD_182891 | JGI IMG/M metagenome (GOLD analysis project Ga0179591, IMG submission 182891) | Vadose zone soil fungal communities from Angelo Coast Range Reserve, California, USA - CZOMad2_1_08_16fungal (PacBio error correction) | ecosystem: Environmental > Terrestrial > Soil >... | reverse complement strand
CTTCCCCCTTTCTTTTAATTCTCCTTCTTTCTTTTGTAGAGGATGGAATTTTTTCCCCCCTTGCGAGAAGAGAAAACCTTCGTCCTTTTAGCCCTCCTATTTTAGACTTGGTTACCTTCCCTTCTTTCTTCCTTACCGTGACAGATGGAGGAGTTTGTCGTTTTTCTTATATGATCCTTTTGAGAGGATTCAGGAGAGGAAAGCGGCTCTCCCCATTTCCCCAACGCCCCCCCTCTCCTTCTTCGGATTTGAGATTGTGAAAGTCCCTTCTTTCTTTTCCTGCACGAAGCCACTTTTTGGTTCTCCCCTCAGGAAAGAAAGGCCCGGCGCCTGACGGGGAGAGGGGTGTTGGCTCTTTCAATGTTCTCGGTTTTTTCGGCACCCAGAGAGGGGCCAGACGCTTTTTTTTTCGCCAGCAAATGGGGCCGGCCTTTTTCGTCCTCTCCCCGTTTTTCTTAGAAATGGAGAACATCTACCCCCCCGAAGCTAGATCTCTTCACCCTCTTTTTTCCGAAAGCCCACCCATGAGGGAAGATAGCTTCGCAGAGGAGGACAATTTTTTTTCGCCCTTTTCCCCCCTGCGCCAGAAAAAAACGGGGGGCCGCTGCTGCCCTTTCGCAGAGGAACCGCACCTCTCACTCCCTTCCCTTTTTAATTGGGAAAGGAAGACTTCTTCTTTCTCGTAAAAGATTATTCTGGAAATTTTCCTTTTCCCTGAACTATCCCCCCTTTTCTCCCCTTCATTTAGAAGAAATGGACCATCCGCCTCCCTTTTTCCTGATAGAAATTGCAAGGATACGATTTTCTTCCCCTCCTCTCACGTGTTCCCTTCCCTTTCTAAAGGGAAAGAGATTCTCTTTTCCCCCTTAATGGTCCCCTTTCTTCTCGATCCTCCTCCGATGGCTGAGTTTAGCCCCTTTTCGAGGGGCCAATTCTTTTTGAGAAGAAGGAGTCCCCACAATCTCGTTTTTCCCCCCTCCCATTTCCTCCTGTGGCGATCACAGAGGCCCTTCCTTTTCCCCACTCCTTTTTTCGAGCCTCTTTTTCTTTCTCTTCTCGTCAAAGGCGTCAAATAGCCTCTTCCTCCTTCCTTCTTTTTCGCCGATCCTGGAGAAGATGGCCGCCCTTCCTGATTTGCACATTTTCCCTTCTTCGGCGGTGCAGGACTTTTTTCGCGAAAATTAGAACGATCCTCCTCGTTCCCCTTAGTTTGTTTCCCCCCTTCCTGAAAGGAAGAACTAGGAGGAGCTTTTTTTCTTTAAGAAAAACCGTCAAATCCTCTTTCTTCCTTTTAACTTTTTTTCCTTTAATGAGAAGACCACCTTCCCCCTTCCCCCCCCCCCTCTTTTTAAGAGGAGATGAATCTTTTCCACACTCCTTCCCCCCCCCACTCTCCCCCATTCTCGGAGATATGCTGCGACGCCCCCCTGCTGAGTGAAGAAAGGATCCCTCCCCCCCCTCCTCCTAATCCCCTCACCCATATGGCCGGCGTTTCTTTCTCCTTCTCTTGCGGGGAGGAAAAAACTCCCTTCCTGCTCTTGGCTGAACCTTTCCCTTTTCTAAGGAGGAGATCTCCCCTTTTCTGCCCAACCTCTCTTCTTCTCAGAAAAGGAGAATCCTTCCCCTTTTCCCCTTCCAACGGAAAAAAGATTTGATCCTCCCCTTCCCCTTTTTCCCCATCGCTCTCGAGAGATGATGGCCCCCCTCCCCCCATGTTTTTGTTGTTGTTGTTATAGCCTCCCCCTAGAATCCCGCTCCTTTCAAGTAGAAGCAGCTTTTCCTCTCTCCTCCCCTTTTGTTGGAAGGGGGAGGCGGCTTCCCCCCTGTTTTGAAGGCTTCAATCCCGTGTTGAAAGGGGACAATTCTCCTTCTACTCCCCCCTTTTTCCAGTAAGGAAAATTCCCTCTCCCCCTCCTCTTTTTTTTCCTGCGTGTTTAAAAGCCATCCCCCCTCTAGCACGTGTTTACCTCATGTAGATAGAATGGACTTCCCCTCTCTTTTAGGTGAGGGAAGCCTTTCTTCTTTTTTCTTTTCCAAATCTCGGCTTTTTCTCCGCAGAGAATAAGATGCCTTCTGGATGGAAGGAAACTTTTCCCCCCCCCCTCCTCCTCTTAATTTTCGTTCCGTATGTGAAGGAACGACGTGGTCTCTCCCCTCACTTACCAAAGAAACTGCTCACCTTTCCCTTTTTTTCCTTCTTGCGACCCTTTTTATTAAAAGCGCCTCCTTTCCCCATTGAAGGTATGTCCTACCCCTTCCCCCTCTTTTCTTTTTTTATAAGGTCGATGGGTTCTCTCCCCCCTTCCGTCCCCCGCCCTCCCCTTTTTTTTGCCTACGAAATGAAAGCAGAACCCCCTTTTCCTTTTCTTTTTCCAGCTTCAAAGGATAGTATCCTTTCCTTCTTTTAGGCTAGTTTCCTCCCCCCTTCCGAGAGGAAGAAATTCTCTCCTTTTCTCCCCTTCCCTTTTTTAGGGGTGAAGGGCCTATTGGGATCGCCACTCATCAATTCTCTTTTTCCCCTCTCTTCTTTGATATTTTTTTTTTTTTTTTCCTCCGGAGGCGCAACGACTCTCCTTTCCCTCCACCATCTCGTCGAATAGTGCCCCCCCCGTCCCTTTCCACTTCCGCTATCCTTCTGACTCTTTCCTCGGAAAAGTTATCGCATCTTCGATAGATGAAATTAGTATCCTGCTCTTTCCGGACTTTTTCTGGTCCATGTAGGAGAAATGATTTTTCGTTACTGCGAGTGGAAATGATGTAGCCCCTTCTCCTTCTTTCCTAATCCCCGTCGGCCATAGGAACACATTCTCTCCCGGGAAAATACCGGTGACCTCGCCTTTGTGGAAAGGTAGGAGTCTCTTCTTTTTTCCTACTATATAGAGTGGAATTAATAATCCTCCTTCGCTCTTTTTCCGAAAAGACCAGAGGGCGCCCTCTCTTTTTTGGGACAACTCTTTTTTCCTCCTGGACACCGCGGGTTTCTCCCTCCTTCTCCGACATAGAGAGAAGTCTGACTTTCGTATGGGCCCTCCTTCTCCTAGGGGTCCCTCCCTCCGGGGAGAGGACTCCCTTCCCTCCCTGTTAATCTTCTTTTTTCTTCCTCCCAGCCTTTTTTTTCTTAGGAAAATCTTCTTTCCGAAGCAGGAAGGAGGCCCTTTTTCCCCTTTCTTCAAGTTCCAACCCCCTCCCAAATAGACCCTTCCTTTTTTCCTGGTATGGAAGGAGGGCTCCCCTCCCTTTCTCCCGGGAAGAAAGCGCGTTTCCACCCCAATAAGAAGGGATGCAAATCCTCCCTTTCTTTCTCCCGGTAGGAGTATAACCCCTTTTCCTCAGGAAAAGATAGACGCTTGCCGCCCCCACCCTCTCCGTTCCCCCTTACAAAATGAAAGGTTTCCCACTAAGAAAGAGGGCCTTCTTCCTCTTGTCCCCGAACCAAACTCCTTCCTCCCCCATCGCGAGTTAGAAAAGAAATCCTTACCCTCCCGGTTCTTTTTCGAGGATGAAAGGGAGTTCTCCCCCCCCCGGCAAGAAGAGAAACATCCTCTCCTTTGTTGCTTCTCCTTCTGGAGAAAGAACTTCCTTCGTATTCGCAGGTGTACTGTGCCTTTTTTCTTGTTTCCCCCCCCCCGCTACCCTCCTGCCGACGGTAGAAAAAATACGTCCCCCTCCCTCTCCTCTTTCTCTTGTGAAGGGATAGGAGATTTCGCGCGTCTCCCTGAGCCTTCCTCCACCCCCTCCCTTTTCAGAAATAAGAAGTGGTTGTTTTTTATTTCTTTTTTGTGTTGGGGTTGATTCTTTCTCCTCTCCTCCTACAATCGCCTTCTTTTCACCAAATAGGAAGGGAAATACTCTTCCTTTCCTCTTCCTCTTTTTCTCTTAGATTGGTGAGCGATGGCCCCCATCCACCCTTCTCCGACTTCTTTTTTTTCGAACGGCCTAGGCGGAAAACCCCCTCTTTTTTTTTAAAGTATTGGTAGAGATGGCTTTCCCCCTCGCTCCCTCCTCCACTCCCTTTTACATAGGGATGGTCTAACCTTTTTATCATATTGGAAGGCAAGGTCCTCTTCCCCCGGTATCCCCCTTTCCCCTGTTTTCCCCCGATGACAAAAGGTCATTTCTTTTGCTCTTTTTCTGAGGTCGGTCCTTCCCTCCCCCTTGTTCCCCTCAATTTCTTCTTCTAAAGAGAAAAAGACTCCCTTCTTCTTTTTTTTCCTCCCCTGATGATTGAGGAGATCTCTAAAATTGGGGCCTTACCCCCCCCTTACCATGAAAGGGATACCCTTTTCTGTTGAGAAGTTAGAAAGCCGGCCCCTTCTATTTCTCTCCCCCGATTCTCCTCTAGAATATATGACCTCTTCTTCCCCCCCCTTTCAGGAAAATGGATGTGGTCGGCCTTCCGTCTCTTTACCCGACCTCTCCCTTTTCCTCGAATGATAGAAGTCTCTCCCCCCCTTTTATGAGCCCTCCTTACCCATTGTTTTTTTCTCTTCGGACAATTATAGATCTTCTTTCCCCTTCTTGGGAGCCATCTAGGAGAGAAATCCCCCCCTTCTTCTATCTTCCCCCACCCCCTCTCTTCGTAAGAGAAGCTTCCGCAGAAATTAATCCTTTTTTCCCCCTCTGGGCAAGGAACGCCCCTTTTTTTTTTTTTCCGAAGTCCCCGCTTATCGACTGGAGAAGAGGCCACCAAGAAAGAAGAAGGACCCATTCACTGGCTAGCAGAAGGACTTTCCCCCTCCCATGAAGGAGACCGATTTCATCTCCTTTTTCTATTCCCCGAACCCCCCGTTCAAGAAGATAGAGGAGGAGCCTTTTTCTTTAAGGGGGGTGGCAGATCTCCTCCGTTTTGACTCCTCCCAAAAAAGGTCTAGTTTCTCCCTCGTTTGAGAAGGGCCTCCCTCCCCCCCCACCATTAGAAGAGTGACAGCCTCTCCCCCCCCCCTTTTCTTCTTAAAAACATAAATTAGGCAACTTCCCTCCTCTTCCTTTTTCTCTGCCACTTTTTTTAAGAGGATACTCCCCTTCTTGTCTTCGGACAATAGGAAGACGATAACTTTTTTTCAAACTTTCTTTTCCCCCCCCCACCCCCTCCTTTTTTTTTTTGTTTTAACATGGAGAAAGCTGTTCCTCCCCCCTTTGCGAGGAGTCGAAAAAGGATTGTAGGCTTCTTTTTTTCCTCCATCTTTTGACCTTCGTCCCTTTCATTCCTGCCCAGTAAATAGTAGAGGAATTACGTCGTTTTTTCCTTTCCTCCTTTCTGCGCTTTGAAGGACTTAGGAAATACAACCCTTCCCTTCCCTCCCTCTTTTTCACTTCCCCGTGCGTGGAGAAAGGTAATGGCGACTCCCCCCCCCTTTTTTTCTCCTTTTTTCGAAGAGGAGATGGCGTTTTTTTCCCCCTCCCTCCCCTCGCCCTTTCTCCCTTCTCTCTTCTTGAGCAAAACGATCCTTTCCCTCCCCACAGAAAAAATGTCGACAGTAAGCCATTCCTATTCCCCTTTTCCCTCTTGATTTTGTGCCAATGTACGCTAAAGATAATAGCGACGTCCCTTTTCCTTTCCTCCTTCAGCAGAGATAGAGGTCTCTTTTTTCACCATGGATTCTTCCCTTCCCCGGGAGAAGAAGGAGATGTGTTCTCCTCCTTTTCTCCTTTAGAAGATATTAGAATTCTTTTCAAACTCCTTTTTCCACTTGGGTTTTTCCTTTCTCTATTAGAGAGATGATGGCCCCCCCCCCCCCTCCCGTTTTTGGTTGTTGAGGAGATTTCTTCCCCCCCCTTTATGGTCCCCCATCCTATCAACCTTTTTTTTTTGAGAAGGGGGGATCTCTTTCCCCCCCCCCTCTTTTGGCAGTTGGAGGAGGCCCTCTCTTCTTGCTCCTTTGAAGACCCCCCCCCATTTTTTTTGGTGACCTTTTTCTTTTCTCTTTTCCCCCTCTTCGACTTATCTTTCCTCCCTTCCGTCCATGAATGCTTCCCTCTCTACCCCTTGAGAGTAATTGATGTTTTCCCCTCCCCTCCCTTCTTCTCGAACGAACACGGACAATAGTTGTAGCTCTCTTTTCTTCTCCCTTTTTTTTTTTATGCCTTTTTTCCCTCACCTCAGCCGAAGGAAAGCTCTTCCTTTTTTCTTCAGAGATAAGATAAGGTCGATCGTTCTTTTTTTTTTCATTCCCTGTCCCCCGATCGAAATAGAATTTCCTAGTGAGTACCGTAGCCCATTACCCCCCCCCCCTGCACTTAAAAACGAAAGAGCGCAAATCTTTCTCCTTCCTCTTTTTTTTTTCTTGACGAAGGCAATTCAAAAGCTCCTCCCCTACTTCCCCTTTTAACCCCCTCCCCTTTTTTTCCCCCTACGATGTAAATGCGGAGTCATCATCCTTTTCCTTCTCATGAGATTCCACCCTTCCTCCAATCTCTTTTACTTCCCTGCCCCCCCTCTCAAGAATACCCCCCCCTTTGTAGGAAAGTTATACATGATCTCCCTCTTCCCCCCCTTCTCCGTATTCTTTTCCAAGAATTGGAAGAGCTTTCCCTTCTTATTGAATTGGAAGACGGTCTTCTTTTTATCTCCCTGCAATCCCTTTCTGGCTGGAACGAGTAGCCTATCTTTCTCGGCGAAAACGACTTTTCGGTTTTCGCCCCCCCCCCTAAGGCCCCCCCCCTCTCGTATAGAATATCTGCCCCCCCCTTTCCTTCCCTCCCAAAGAAGACCTTCCCCTCTCTTCTATTTACGTGAAAGGGAGAAGGGAGGTCCCTTTTCCGAGAGAAACAGGGGGGGCGGGATCGCTCTTTCCCTTGCCACTTCTCAGAGGGTTGGACCTTTTCTTTCTCCCTCCCCTTTCCAGCCCTTCTTTGTTCCCTTCGGAGGTAAGGGATTGTCCCTTGTCCTTTCGCGAGGAGGAGAGAAGAAGCAGTTTTCCGTCGGAAAAGAGGCAAACCGTAGTACGTGCTTTCCCTTAGCAGGCCCTTTCCGGTATGCGGTCTCTTATTTTCGGCCTCTCCCCATCCGAATGAAAAAGTTTGGTCCCGACTCCCCCTCTCTCCCTTTTTCCTCGAGAAGTGGCCTCTCCCCCCCCTTGATGGTTATAGAGGTTCCAGTCGCCTTCCTACGCTCTCCTCAGATTTAGATGTCCTCCCCCTGTGAGAAAGGAGACTCCCTGCTGGAGCTTCCTCCGGAAGACCACCTCCCCCGGAAAAAGTGTATTTCCCAAGCTTCCTCTTTCCAAGAGAGTGTTCTCTTTCTAGGAAGAAAGTGGCAGTTTTTGCTTCACCCCAGCCAATTCACCGTCTCTACGGGCAAGGTTCTTCTTCTCTTTCCCAGAAAAGGGAGCGGCCCTTCACCACCCTCCTCAGGGAGGAAAAAAGAATCACTCCTTTCCCTTTCCTCTTTGGAGATTTCTCTATCCCCTGGAGGGAGAAGTCCTCCCCTTTTTCTCCCCTCATTTCCCGACCATTACCCCTTTTTCCCAAAGGAAATTTACCCGGTGGAAACTCCCACTTTGACGTGGTTCCTTCCCCCCCCCCTGCTCGGAAATTGGAAAGTCCCTCTTCCCCCTCCCCCCCTACGATGGAGATGGAAGAATTTTTTTGTCCGGCCTTTTCTCACTTTCTTTATAAAAAGTGGCCCCCTTCCTTTCCCCCCCTTCCGGAGATGTCCTCCCCTTCCCCCCCCGAGCCTTTTCGCACCCCCCCGAAAACACCCCTTCCCTTCTTCCGTGGCGGTTGGTTAAAGGCCTCTCCCTTTTCCCTCACCCCCCTCTCTGTCGCAAAATAATCACAGAAAATGAACCTCTTCCCTTCTTCCCCAGATAGTGTGGAAGGCTCTCCCTTCCCGCGCCCTTCTCTTTCAGTACTCCTTTCGTTGGACTCACACCATCTTCCCTTTCCCCTTGAGAAGAGATGGTTTTCTTTCCCTTTTTTCTCCTTCCCTTCTCCCCCTCCCGTAAAAAAGATAGGCCCCTTCCCCCTCCTTCCTTTCTTATTATGTGGAGAAAGTCTTTCTTTTTTCTCCCCCCAATTTCACCTGCCCCCTTCCCCCTTTTTCAACGCAGAAGAGGCGCTTTTTTTTTTTCTGCAAAAAACACCTCCTTCCGCTCCGAAGTTGTCGAGGAGGGCAGGGGCCCCTTTCTTTCTCTCTTCCTTCGTCATAGAGAATCGGGCTGTGACTCGCCGTTTTCTCTCTGGCTTTTCCGGTCTTTTTTCTTTTGGGCGATGAAAAAAGGGAAGGGGCGTTGCTTCCGGCTTTTTTCTTTTTTTCTTTTGGCCCTGTCGAGATGGAAGGCGTCCTCCCCTTTTCCTCCCCTCCTAAAAAAGCATAAGGAGATTTTTTCTTTTTGTCCTTTCTGGCCTGCCTCTTTTCTAAGGAAAAGGGCTTTTTCCTAAGGGACATACCCATGCCCTTTCTGGATTTTTGTTTCCTCGTTGAAAAGAATGGACACTTTCTCCTTTCCTCCCAAAAAAGAGATTGTCTTTCTAATCTTAGCTTTCTCCCTAAAAGGGGGAAGGAACCCCGCTTTTTTTTTTTTTTTCCCAAAAAATTTTCACTCTTGACTCTCCTTTCTACGGATGAGTAGAGGGCCCTCTCCCCCAGGTTCTCCTAGTCCACATCCTCCTTAAAGAAAAACTGGTTCTTCTTCCCCAAGGAGAGATGCGTCCCCTGTTATTCCAGAAAGAGAGGCTCGCCCTAAAAAAAGGGGGACGCTTACCCACCCCCCCCCAAAACCTTCCCCCTCCTCCTTTTCGGAAGAAGCATGCAAGCCGCTCCCGAAGGAGATTTTTTTTTTTTGGCAAGGACCCTTTTTTTCCGTCCCCCTCAGTACTCCTTCTGTTCTCAGCAGGGAAAAGACAGGAACGCCGTAAGGCCCCCCCCCTTTTACCCCCCTCCCCCTATCTTTCCTTTCCAAAACGAGGATAGAAAGCGGCCCGGGCTCCCTCTTCCCCCCTTTTTCGAGAGGAGAGGAAACGGGACCTCCTTCACTCCCTTTCTCGTTTTTTTTTTCCAATAGGGAATTCTTCTTTTCCCTTTTTTTCCCCTCCTAGATGGGAGTTTACGCCCCCCCCCCCCCTTCACTTTTTTCTTTTAATCGTTCGTCTCAACAAATTATCTACGAGACGCTTTCCCCCCCCCCTCTCCTTATGGAGGATACCAAGAGTCCCTTCCCCCCTCTCAGGCCCCTTCTCCTGAATGTCCTCTCTTCCCATGGTCGTACAATAGGACATGAAGACGCCTTTTTTCCCTTTCTCTCCTTCTCCTTCGAAGCGGGCCGACACCTTGCCTTTTTTTCTTTCCGGCTTTGCTTCCTGTTTCGGAATGGGGCTTCTCCTTCCTCCTCTTTTCCCTTCCCCGCAAATGGAAATAGTAGAGGCTAGTCTTTTTTTTAAGGCCGTCCCCCTCCGGCCTTTTTCGGCCGGCAGGCAAAGAAACACCCCCCCCCCTCTCCCCCCAAAGAGGAGAAACAATCCCCCCCTCCTTGAAAGTTTTCGAAAAGGGGAATGTTCTCCCCCCCCTCTTCCCTGAAGAAATAGAAGATTTCTCTCCTCCCCCCTGTTCACCTTTGACCCCCCCCCAAGGAATTAATAAACCCCCCCCCCCCTTTTCCCTACAGGATAGGAGCTTCTTCTCCCCTTGAATGTTCAGGAGGCGCTTTCGACCGGCTCCCCCCCTACACCAAAGTCTCCGCTCTGGAAAGAAAGTCTCTCTCCTCAAGGGTTCGGCCTGCGGGGTCTTGCCCGGATTCCCCACCCCTACATTTCCCTCCTTCCGCCGGAAGGGGCCTTCCCTCTTCCCCAGGGCCTTCCCCTCCCTTCTTCCCCGCTTTTTTCCCTGGCACCCCCTTTTTTTTTTTTCAGCCACCCGGCGCCTCCCCTTTTTTTCAAGCACTTCACACTTCCCACCCCGAGGGGGAGAGATCTTCCTCCCTCCCAAGGGATGTCGCATTCCAGTTCCGCGCTTTTCTATATAGAGAGAGGCCTTCCCTCTAGAGAGGGGAATCCTCCTCCTCTCTCGATCCGTTTCCCCCCTGCATCTAGCGCATGAAGACGTTCCTTCCTTGAAGTAGAACCCTTTTGCTTTTCCTTCCTTTTATAGTTAAAAATATTTTCTTCTGAATTCCCACATCTCTCCGTGTCTACCTCAAATAATGTGGTGAAAGGGTCCAATCCCCCCCCCTCGAAGAGAAGCCTGCTCCCTTCGCCCCCTTTCCCAAGAACGTCCCTCCCTTCTTCGTAATTGGAGTGTTAACCCCCCCCCAACTTTCCCCTTTCAATCCAGAAAGAAGGGAAATAGTTTCCCTCTCCCATGTCGAAAGTTTGAATGTTTTTCTTTCCTCCTTCCTACTACACCCTTCTTAATCAGGGGAGTCCCCCTTTCGGAGATAGTGAGGGATTTATCCTCTCCCCCCTCTCTTCCCATCTCTCCCCGGAGAGTGCGTCTCTTCTCCGGGGGCGTCCCCCTTTCTTCCCCCTTTCCCTTTCCCCCCCCCCCAGAAAGGAGCAAAGAGGGCGCTTTTTTTCGTTTTTTTTTCGAAGGCCTTCAAATTTCTCTGCTGCCAGGGAGAGCCCTCCCCCCTTTTCCCCTCCCGAGGGCAATGGCCCCTCCATTTCTTTGAAATATGAGATCCTTCCTCGTTGGAGACGGCCTTCTGCCCTCCCTCCCTTTTCGGCCTCCGTATTTTTCGGTCGAAGAAAAAGGACGGTCTCATCTTCCCTTTTTTTTTTTCTCGCTTCCCTCCCTTTCCTTTCTTTCTATGTGTTCTTTCTCTTGGGATCGCACAGCATGCCGTCTTCTCTTTTCTTTTTTTCACGCGTCGCCGCTTTTTTTTTTTTTTTCGGTTCTCCTGTTTCGCAAAACGAATTTCCCCTTCCCTTTCCTCAAAGAGCGGAAGAAGATAGGACACACCGGGCCTGGCATCCCAGCTGTCTCTCAGAGAGAGGCTTTCTTCTGTAGGTAAACGTTTCCCCATTTGTCTCTACTTCCCTTGAAGAAGGGAAGAGGTATTCTATCCCCTTCCTTAGGATTAGGCTTTTTCCTTCCCGCTTTTTGCGTTTTTTTCCCTGATGAGAAAAGGAGCGTCTCCTCCTTTTCCTTTCCGTCGGAAAGAGGAACAAACTTTCTGCACCACGCGTGGCAGTCGCCAGGAGGGAAGGGAGTCTTCTTTCTCCCTTTCGGGGAATGAAGAAGACCCCTTTTGATCTCCTCTTCCTCGAAGCAGAGAGGAGACCCCCCCTTCCTTCCGAAAGAGAGAAAGTGGCCTTCTTTGTAGCCGGGAGCGGTCAGTTCCCCCCCCTATATAGAAGTAGAGAAGTTCTCTTTTCCCCCATCACATTAGCACTTTCCCTAATAAAGAGGGGATCTTACTCGAAGGCAGAACCCACTTCCGGCCTCCATTGGTCCTTGAGAGGAGGAAGAGAGTCTTCGCCCCTTTTTTGCGGGGAAGACCTCCGCCCCTTCCCCCTTGGCGCGGTTCGGAGAAAAAAGAATAGAAAGGACTCTTTTTTTTTTCTTGCTTGATCTGTAAGGCTTTAAGAAAAGAAATTGTCCCTTCCGGAAGAAAGAGAGCGGCCTCTTTCTGCAGACTTACCCTCCGCAGGAGCTTTCTTTTTAAGTGTTCTCCTGATTTGCCCTTTTCCTCCCTTTCTGCAGAGAAGAACTCTTTCCTCCCCAAATGACAAGGGTGGAATCTCCCCCCCCCCCCCCTCCAATCAATGAAGAGGAAATTGCGAAGTCCCTCTTCTCCCCTTCTTCTCTATGCTTTCTTTTTGTCGCGGTCTCCCCCTTTCTTTTTCCCCCCCAAGGAAAAAGCGACAACGACTTCCTTCTTCCTTTTGCCCCGCCCCAGCTTGCCCTCCCCAACCCCCAAAGAGCACCTTTTTTTCCAGTTTTTTTCTTTTTTTTCCAGGCGTGTCCTTTATTTCCCCCTCTTAAAAAAGGAAGAAGAAAGTTCTCCCCCCCATTTCCTCCCCCCGGCAAGGAGAGGAGGGAAGAGGGCTCCCCCTCCGGGAAGCGTCTCATCCCCGTCCCCCCTCCCGCGACTTAAGTAAGGACTCTCTCCTTCCCCCTCTTTAGAATAATAAGTTTTTTTTTTTTTCCTTTTCCTCTGAGGGCCGTATCCGAGCGCCCCGAGTCTCCTCTCCTATAACAGTAAAAAAATCTCTTTCCCCCTCTCTTTTCCCTTTTCGGGATTATTGTGGCTCCTTCTTCTTCCCCCCCTTTCACGCCTTGAAAAAAAGAAACGTCCCCCCCCTTTTCGGAGGGGTTTTAGAAAGTCTCTTCTTTTTTGGTTTACTTCATCTAAGGAAAGTATTTGTCTCTTCTTCCCCCCCCCTTCTCCCTAACTTGAGAGAAGAGACACCTTTTTCCCTTTTTTTTTTTCCCTAACACCTTCCCTTCGCATATGGACGGCCCCCTTTTTTCCCCTTCCCCTTTTACCGGAAAGATGGAGTTTTCCCCCCTCTTTTGCTCTTTTTCCTTTCCCTAGTGTCTTCGGGAGAGGAAACTCTTCTTCCTTTCCCCCCCAGGGAATGTGAGACGCACCCCTCCCCTTTTTGGAACCATGCTGGGCCGAGAGAGAGGAAGCCTCCCCCTTTTTTTCTCCCCCCTAAGTAAATAAAATGAACGTGCTCTCCTTCTCTTTATCTTTCGCCCCTCCTCATTTCTCCTGAAGGAGACGGAGCCTTCCTTCGAAGAATATATGCCTCCCTCCCCTAAAATGGGGCCTTTTCTCCTCTTTCCCTTTCCGGAAGAGTCATCTCCTTCGGGTATCTCCCCCCTTCCGCTGATGTAGAGGGAAATCTCCCTTTCAACCCTTTTTGAGAGAATGTCCCCCTATCCCCCACATGGGGAGAGATCGTCTCGCCTGTCCGGGCAAAATTCTCTTTTCGAAATTCCCCTCCCTCCCTAATACCCCCCCCCCAACGGGTTACTTCCCTTTCCCCCCCCCCCAACGACGAGCTCCCCCCTACTCCCCCCCCTCTACGAAGGAGCCTTCCTGACGAATTTGTGAAGCTCTCCTTTCCGCCGTCTTTTCATTGCCCCCTACCCGCCGAAGGGAAACAATAATTTAGACGACCTTTCCCTCTTTCCTCGGGACGGTCAAAAGCTGCCTTCTCCCTCCTCCCTTCTTCTCCAGACCCCTTTTGAGCTCTCCCCGGTGACAGACAGTTCCCTTCCTTCTTTTTTTAGCATCGGGGCCTTCTTCTTTTTGTGGCTTCTTTCTTCCTTTTCGTTCGCCAACAGGGGACGTCTTTTTACTTTTTCAGAAAAAAAGATATCTGCGCCTCTTCCCACCTTTTCCTACCCATGATGGCCCCTCCAGAGGAAAGTAAACCCTTTTCCCCCTTCCGAAGGCAGGCTCCCTTTTTCCGCTCTCCCTGCTCCCCTCGGCCTATGCATCTTCCTACAATCGGAAGAAGATCTTTCTCTCTTCTTTTTCGGCGTCCTTTTCTTTCTCCAAAGGATTGATTTTTCGAAGGGGGAGAGAATGCTCTCCCTCCCCCCTTATGACAGCCCCCTCCAGATTTCCCCCCTATTCACATTAGTAGGGGGAGGAAAGACCTTCAACACTGGCCGCATAGGAGGAGAGTTGTCCTTTCCCCCCGAAAAACTCACCTTCCCCCCCTCTTTCCCCCACCATCTTTGTAGTTATGTGAGTATCCTGAGAAAGGGAAGGTCCGCTTCCTTCACCGCCATCCTCTCTTGCCTCTGAGATGGAGATCCTCTCCCCTTCCCCTTCATTAAAGAACGAACGATCTACTTCTCTCCCCCTTCTAAGATTTCTCTTCCAGAAAGGATCCCTCCCCCCCCCCCTTTTTTCTCCCTTTCAGCAAGGCGATTTTTTTCCTTTCTTTACGGATATAAAACTGTCCTTTCTTTCTTCCCACTCCGACTTCCCCCCCAATAATAGGAGACTCCTTCCGGGAAAATTTTCTCTCTCTGTGGAGTCGTTTTTCCCTTCACCAAATGATTTCTTCTTCCCTCCCCGGAGAGAAGGCGCTTTGGTTCTTTCTTCCTCCCCCCCACGATCTTTTCGCCGAGAGGAGACGTCCCCCTTTTTTTCTTTTTGCAGGAGACCCCCCCCCCTCCGCTGGACCTTCTCTATTCTTTAATAAGAAGAAGTTGTTTTTCTCCTTCAGAAAGAGATTTTCCCTACGCCCGTCGAAGGGAAACCCCTTTTTTTCCCGCGTTGAAGAAGGGCCTTCTCTCTTTTGGGCCCTGGGACTTCCTTCGGAAAACAGCGTCTTCTGCGAAGGAGGCTTACGCCCTTTACCTTTCCCCATTTCTCGCGAAGAGAGAAATTCCTCTTTCTTTTGCCCGGTAAGAGAAAAGACGGTCCCCCTCTCTTTGTCTCCCTTTTGTTTTCTTTCCCCCCCGCCAGAAAGAAAGAAGTTCCTCTCCTTCCCCTAGGGGTATCCCCTTGGGACAGTAGTTTTTTTTCAGCCGTATGAAGAACTCTCCCCCCACAGGGGAGGAGAAGAAGAGCTCTCCCCATCTTCTTTCTTTAAGTACTATTTGGCAAACGCCTTCCTTTTCTCTGCGAGTGCGTATGTGAAGGAGAAGTTTTCTCTCCCCTACTTTTTCCCGACCTTCCGCAAAAGATGGGCGTCCTCTTTTTTCCCTTTCTTTTATTGAAGAAGGCCCTTCCTTCCCCCTGAGACCTATTCACCTTTATTCCCCCCCATTAAAGAAGGAAATAGTACTCGTTCCTCCCCCCCCCCTTCGAATGTCCCCTTCCTCATGAGAGCCCCCTCCCCCCCCAATATTTTTTCCCCAGCTCCCTCCAAGGAAATTTTTCTGGATTAGAAATGATCTTGTCTTCCTCTTCCCCCCCCCCCTGCATTCCCTGGACCTGCTTTCCCCTGGGAAGAGCTTCCCTTAGAGAGAGAAGGACCCCTTCCTTTGCCGTCATGTCTCTTTTTAAGGGCAATATTGGGCCTCCTCCATCATGAAAGGAGGACTGTTTCTCTTCCTTTTCTCCCCTATGTCCCTTTGAGGAAGAAGGCTTCCCTCCCCCCCCTTTTTCCCTTTCCATGTTGAGGAAAAGCAACCCTTCCCCCCCTTCCCCAGATTCCCCCTATGCTAGAAGAGCTTTCCCTCTTCTCCCTTTAGAAGGTAGGAAAAGTGGTCACGCCTCTCTTCTTTTTTTTCTCGATTAACCTATACCTGACTCTTTTCGCGAAGAGTAGTTTGTTCCCCCTTTTTCCTTTCGTGGTAAATGTAGTCTTCCCCTTTTATTTTTCTTGAGCCCTCTCCCCCGGCTTATTAAGAAGACTTCTTTCTTCCTTCCCTATTCCCTAGGAAAAAAGGCACGTCTTGAAAAGAAAGGCCGTCCCTCCCAGTGCATTTTCCCTCGTCTCCCCTGGAAGGGGCCCCCCCCTCTTCTTTGTCTTTTTTCCTCCGATTTCTTGCCGCCCACTTCTGCAATCGAGACTTGTCTTCTCCCCCGGGTGAGGGAGGGGAGAGGTTCCAGTCTCTCCCCTTGATCTCCCTCGAGCAGGGAGAGGGCTCCCCCTCTCGCAGGGCGCTTCTGCCTCCCTTCTGAGTTACTCTTCCGAAAAAAGAATGTTTCCGGAACCATTGTAGGCCCTTTCTATATTCTTAGGAAAAGAGATTTTCCTCTTTGGAAGGAAAAGGGGCGGATTTGTTCCCTCCCCCCGCCCCTTATCGTTTTTTCTTTTTCCGGAACGGAGGGAGAAAGCCTTGTCTTCCCGCAGAGAGAGGCCCACTTTCCCCCCTCCTTTACGGCCCTCGTAGGAGGGGGAGAGGTTCTCCTTTTTCTTAGGAAAGCCTCGCCGCCTGCTTCTCCTCGAAAAAAGGACAGCCTTTCAAGGACAAGGGTTTCCTCTCCCCCCCCTTTTGTTAACGCCAATGCAGAGGACCTTGGCTCCTTTTCTTTTTATACAAGACAACAGATGTCGCTATTTCCTCCCTTCTTGTCGCGGCTAGCAAGGGAGTTTTCCACCGTGGCTTCGTCCCAGCCTCCCTCAGATGACGCCTACCTTTCCCCCCCCGGTTTCCTTTTTTCCGTGGAGGTTGAGTAAAGGAGGAGAACCTTTTTTTCCCCCTTTTTTTACGGTAGAAAATAATCCCGCCCCCCTTGCTGATTCTCTCATTCCCTATCGGATAGGAGATTGTAGAGCGTCCCTTCCTCCCTTCCCTCGGAGGCGAATAAATACACCCTCTCTTCTTTCCCTTTTTTTTTTTAGATTTTTTTTTTTTCTCTCGCAGAGGGACGTACGGCTTGCCTCTCTTCCGTAAACAATATCGGCAACGGCCATCCTTCTTTCCCCCTCTTCTTTTCCCTTCTTTTTGTTTCCTCCCTATTCCACAAAGGTATAAGAATTTCCCCCCTTCTCTAGGCGAGAGGTGGTTTCGCCCCTTTCCCCCCAGCTTTAGGAGAAAGAGCCTTCCTTTTTTTTCTTTTTCTCCCTCCCTGAGAGAAGAGACACCTTCGTCCTTTTTTTCCCCCCCCTTCCCTTTAGAATTGGAAGGAAAATTCGCTCCCCTTCAGCATGGAGGAGTTTTCTCTTTTTTCTTTCCCCTTTCCTCTGAGTAGGGAGGCAAATCTTCCCCTTTCCTCTCCCCAAAAAGGGATTTTCTCCCTCCCCTTTTCTTTTTTTATCCAGACCTTCTTGGGAAGAACCTCTCCCCGGAAAAGGGAGGGTTCTCCCCCCCTTCCCCCCTTCCTTCTTGGAGATTGGATGTTGGAGACCTTTCTCCCCCTCTTTTTCCCCTTTTTTTAGTAAATCAGATATTGGCCTCCCCCTCCATCAGGTTTCCCATCTCTGAGTAGGAAGGAGTAATTCTTTTTTTTCCTCTCCCTGGCGAAGATGATTTCTTTTTCTTTCCTCTTCGCACTCCTTTTTCCTCTGAAAATCGACAGACCACCGGGGGGCGATCGGACAAGGTAAGATGGCGCTCGGTTTACCCTCTTTTTCTCCCCCCCCCTGACGGTGAAGAGGAGGAAGGACAACGGCCTTTCCCCGGTCCCGACCCTCCCGCAGGAGAATTCACCTCTCTAATTTGTGAAGAGAGAAGCCGTCCCCGCTTTCTCCTTTCTTCTTTCCCCAAACCCATTTTCCCTTCCTTTCCTTCCCCCCAATAATTTCACGGAAATGGACCATCTCTTTCCGGACGGTAAAAAGATGCTCGACCTCTGCCTGTCTCCCCTACCTTCGCTTTCTCCTGTGAAAGAAAGGAGCCAGGGCCCCCTTTTTAGAATTAGGGGACGGACTGCCTGGCCTGGTTTGTCCCTTTTTCTTCCGTTTTTCCCTCCCCCCCCCACAGTCTTTCTCCTTTTCCTTCCGTTTTGCCAGACGAAGGAGTAATAACCCCCCCTCTTTGCCAGACCCCCCTAACTTCCTTCTATCCAAAGAGGAAAATTCCCCCATCCCTTCTTTCCTCTTTTCGAGCGAATTGAGGAAGAATCGGCAAGTGCGTCCCTTTCTCTTGAATACGCCCCTTCGGAAGAAAACTTTCCTTTTTTTTTGTCGTACGCCAAAAGGATTGGAGGCGTCTTCTGTGCTGAGCAGAACTTCTCCTTAAATCGTAGAGGCAATTCGTCGGGAGTACACCTCCCCCTGCTTTTGGGGAAGGCATTCTTCACTCCCTTTACAAAGAGGGAGAACATCTTTGCCTTTGTCCCAAATTTTTTCTCCCGCAAAAGTAGCAGTCACTCCTCCCTCGATGGGATCGTGCCAAGTTTTTCCTACTGTTTCTCCGAGCCAATGATCATCTTTTTCCCCCCTCCCCTCCGGACCGGATCCAGGACCCCACAGCCCCCCCCACCCGGCGTCAGACCCCCCCCTTCGTTCGGCTATAAAACCGGCGGTCTTTTTTTCCTGACGCTCAAGATTCCTCGGTTTTCTGCGGCCTTCAAAAGTGTCGCTGATCCTCCTCCTTAGAAATTGGGAAAATGTAAACACATGCCCTTCAAACCCCCCGGAGATGTGGGAAGCCGGCCTCCCCACCCGAGGGGGAGAAGAGATTTTTTCTCTTTTTCTCCGCAGGATAGAACGCGAGCTGCTGTTCCTCCTTTTGTGTGGTTGTGAGGAGTCTTTCGATTGAACTCCTTTCAATGTCGAAAGCCGCGTTTTTTCCTCAGGAGACGAGAGGAGAAAAACCGTTGCCCCAGAGAAGGAGGAGACGGTGCTTTCCCTATGTGGGGAAAGGGTCTCTTCGAGCATGACTTCAGCACTTGCCAGGAAGGAGAAGATGCTTCTCTTTGTTGTTAAAAGCCATCCCTCCCTCCCTTACCGGAAAGCAGCAGGGGGCCCTCTTTGCCCCTTTTGATGTGTTTAGTGCTGGAAAAAAGACGGTATGCTCCTCCGGGGCTCTCTCCGATAGGTCGATCTTTCTCTGGAAGGAAGTAATCTTTGGCCACTTTCTGCTTGTGCCGGAGAAGTTTTCCTTCCCCAAACCTCAAAGATGGAGAAGCTTTGCATTTTCGAAGGAAGGAAAAAGAGCCTCTTCTCTGCCAGTCCCCCCGAAGAGGAAGAGAAAGTTCCGGTCTGAGAGCAAAGGAAGAACAGGCCGCTCCTCCCCCCCCTTTTTTCTCGGGAAAAGAAAGAAGTCTGGCCACTTTGTCGAAGAACAGGACGGAGGCATAGTTTTGTACGATCGGACCTCCGTGCTATGGGTGAATCTTTTCCTGTCAAGTAGGAAATGTGGAGAGTTTTTGTGGTGAGGACGACGGCCCCTTCCTCTTCCAATCGAAATTGTTTGGAGAAACGCCTTTCGCAATTCCTCTCTATCGGCTTTTCTCTTCCCCCCGTGTTCATAGAAGATAGAAAATTTGATTCTCTTCCCCCCTCTCCTTCTGCCCCTATTAGGATGGGTTTCCCCCTTTTTTCATGAGGAGTGAAGGGACTTCCCCTTGAGAACTCGGCTTCCAAGCAAGAAGGAGAGGCTTCCTTC